>Ga0129310_1001821_pt1 | contig 17483 bp, 16 predicted proteins | sample Go1ome_2_FD_94433 | JGI IMG/M metagenome (GOLD analysis project Ga0129310, IMG submission 94433) | Western lowland gorrila individual fecal microbial communities from Wisconsin, USA - Go1022A metagenome | ecosystem: Host-associated > Mammals > Digestive system > Large intestine > Fecal | place...
GATGCCTTAATTATAGCATGATATTTGAATTTGAACATCCATTATTAGGGCTATATTTGACCTCAGAACAGAATTTTGATTATTAGACGTATTTTCAGTTGGGGTTTAGTTTTTCATTCAAGGAAATAAAGATAATAAAAACTATGTCGAACCGGATGTGTCTGTGATTTGTGATCCTAACAAATTGGATGATAAAGGCTGCAATGGAGCTCCGGATTGGATTATTGAGATTGTTTCTCCAAGCAGTCAGCGCCTTGATTATCTTACCAAATTGCTCAAATACCGTACTGCCGGTGTTCGTGAATACTGGATTGTTAATCCACTGAAAGATACCATTCAGACCTATTCATTTGAAGGAGAAGAAAATTCCGTTCAATACGCTTTTGACGAAAGCATCCCTGTCACCATTTACAGCGATTTCAAAATCTGTATTGCAGACTTACTGAAATAAAATTTTATGATCAATATGTGAATGAAATAGAGCGAAAATATCTTTTTTTTAGTGACAAATTGACTTTAATTGGCGAATTTTATGTGCTATAATGTCATAAAAGAGTTGTGAGGTATAAAATAATGAAACTATTAGAGGAAAAGATACGATCCGAGGGTAGGGCTCTCAGTGAAACCGTTCTTAAAGTAGATGGCTTCATCAATCATCAGGTTGATCCTGTTTTGATGAGTGAAATCGGCAAGACACTTGCTTCTTATTACAAGGATAAAGGCGTTACAAAAGTATTTACGATTGAGAGTTCCGGTATTGCACCAGCTGTTTACACAGCCATGGAACTTGGTGTACCAATGGTGATCCTGAAGAAGCAGACATCCAAGATTCTGACAGGCGATGTATTCCAGACCAACATCACTTCCTTCACAAAGGGAACCAGCTATGAATTGACATTATCTCAGAATTATATTCAGCCGGATGATGTTGTTCTTGTTATCGATGACTTCCTGGCTAATGGCGAAGCTGCCACCGGCGCAACACGCCTTGTTGAAATGGGCGGTGCCCGCATCGCAGGAATTGCCATCCTCATTGAGAAGGCTTTCCAGCGCGGCCGTAAGCGTCTTGAAGACAACGGCTACGAAGTGCGCTCCCTCGCCAGAGTATCCAAACTCGGACGCGGACTCATCGAATTCACAGAAGCAGACTTATAACATTCTCTGAAAGTTTTATATTTACTTATAGTGTACAAACGCCTGAACATAGAACAGCAATTGTCTTTGTTCAGGCGTTATTTTATTAAAATCCAAGATTCGTTCGCAAATTATTTATTACGAACTGTCATCATCCGAGCATGCCATTTTCCTGCTAATCTCACTGCAAAACGTCAATAATTCTTCTGATAGAACATAAAAAACAGCCATTCAAAAGCAGGAGCTGCATATAACATCTATGCGAAACGTCAATAACCTCGAATGGACATAAAAAAATATCAGCTTCAGAGCAGGTGCTTCCATTTCGGCCGGTACTTAGGTGCTGTCCTTTAGCACCTTACGTACCGCTGCCAGAAATGGGCAGTGCAAACGTGCCTGCTCTGAAACTGATATTTTTTATGTCCACCAAGAACTACCGATGTTTCGCCCCCCTATTTGCCGAAATGGCAATTTGGATAATGACATTCCGCACAGTTGCTGCACAAACCGCCATGTCCAAAGGCCGCAATATCTGCCATTGTGATCTTCTCTCCCGCCAGAATTCTCGGAAAGATCAGATCAAATACAGTTACTTTCGAATGCATCACGCATCCCGGAAGTCCCAATACCGGTCTTCCGTCTGTATAATAGGACAAAAGGAACATGGCTCCCGGAAGCACCGGCGTACCATAAGTAATGATCTCACATCCTGTATCTCGAATGGCGGATGGTGTCAGGTCATCCGGGTCCACAGACATTCCGCCTGTGCAGAACACCATATCCACACCTTTATCCAGCCAATCCTTGATGGCCGCTTCAATCATTTCCTTGTCATCCGGTACAAAAGTCTGACCGGCAACCGTACAATGATAGGCTTCCATTTTGCCTCTGAGGATTGGTCCGAACTTGTCCTCGATGCGATGATAGTAAACCTCACTGCCTGTTGTCACAATACCGATATTAAAAGACTTCATGGGCTTCACTTCAATAATCTTATGTCCATCCAGAAGTTTTTTGGCTTCATCCAGCTTCTTCTGGTCAATCACCAGCGGAATCACACGGGTGCCTGCAACAGCTTCACCCTTTTTCACCGGAAGATTATTGTGAAGGCTGGCAAAGGAAATCTCTCCCAACATATTAAGCTGGAATAACCGGTCTGCATCCACCTTCAGAAGGCCGTCATGGGCTGCCGTAAATGTAATCTTTCCTTCTTTGATTTCTCCAAAAGTCAGACCGTCTCCCATGGTAATATCTTTCAAAAAAGTAGCCGCATCATTTTCATGGACCATCCCCGGCAGATTTTCCCAGACATAAATATTATCCTTACCAAGGGACAAAAGCACCTGGATATCCTCTTCCTGAATAATATGTCCCTTTTTAAAACGACGTCCCTTAAATTCTCCAGGCAGAATCTGGGTAATATCATGACACAAAATAGAACCCACTGCCTCTTGAACTGGTATGCATTTCATAATTATTTTCTCCCTTCTCCTCTGCAAAGCCCATTTTCATAGATACAAATGGCCTGCAGAACACCGCCTGCAATGGATCTTGCTTTATCTGAAATAGTAAAGCAATTCTCCCGTTCTGATAAACGCGGATCAATATCCGCAATCTTAAAATGCTCCGGTACCGGTAAGCCATCCCTTAGAATACCTCTGAGTACACCATCCAATGTCGCATACACCGGTGCATCATCAACCTTCGCGATGAGATCGCCCTTTTTCACCAGATCTCCGATATGGGCAATACCATGGAAAACACCTGCATTCTCGGAATGAATGACACGCTCTTTGCCATAACCGCCGATAATACCCGGGATACCTGTATTGGCAATGGCCTGACCCTCCCGGATAATACGTCCGAGACGATGTCCGCGCTTTGTCTCAATGACCACATCCACATCCACACCGGCAGTAAATCCCGGCCCCAGTCCAATGACCAAATCCGCCATATCGATGGTGGTTCCGAGATTTCTCTTGGCAATAGCCGCATCCACAAAAGCAAAATGCGGTACTGCTTTGACTGCTTCTGCTTTTTCATCACAGATAATCGGGATAATCCCATCCTGCCAACAGGCCTCTGCCTCTGAAAATTGCGTAATTTTTCTGGCTTTGATTCCCTCAACCTCTGTCTCCCCATCATACATAGCCTCAGAAAAAGCAACACTTCTCCGAATAGCTGTCGGTTTTGCGATTTCAAGAACCAATACCTGATACCCACACTGATGCAGACAGCTGATAGTTCCCGTTGCCAGGTCTCCGCCGCCTCTGATAATAATCGTCTTATTCAACCCAATCTCCCCTTTTTACCTTCTCATAGCCCTCAGGCGTATCAATGTCAACGCCCTGTCTGATACTGTCAATGGACACATAACAGACCCGATCCAGATGACTGCGTATGATAGTCCGACCGCCATGGTCCCCTGTCAAAGCCAGTAATTCTTCCTTAAAAGCAGCCGGGAAATAAACCGGCTGTCCTGGACGGCTGCCATACCTTGGTACCACAATATGCGCTGCATCCGCATATTCCAGCAGTTTTCCAATGGTATCCGATTTCAGCCAGGGCATATCGCCATTAAAAAACATCCATCCTGCCGATTGTGCCGTTTTCTCTACCCCCAACACAACCGAATGGCTTTGTCCTATCTCAGGGCTGTCATTATTCACCGCCAGAAAGCCATTTCCAACTGCCAGCTGTGCAATGCTGTCAAATCCCGTCACCACAACCGTCTGCTCAAATCCTGCCTGTCTGACCGCATCAAAAACATGTGCTATCATCGCTTTGCCTTCCACAGGCAGCAATAACTTATTGCACCCCATTCTTTTTGAAAAACCGGATGCCAATATTACCGCCGTTATCCCTGCTGTCGGATTATTCATTCTCCAGACACCCCGCAATCCATCCGTCTATGGCACCTGATGTCACGGCAGCTTCTGCAATCTTCTTTGCGGACTGATAAAGCTGCGGATCATTTACTCGATTAAGTACCAGCCATCTGCTGCCAAGACTATGCCCAAAAAGGCCATTTTCCGCTGTGATCAGCTGCAGATAGGCCTTCTCTGTCATCACATCACCGGATTTTAATCCTGTTATTGCAGTAAATTTCTCCATGCGATGCACCTTTGTCGCATCTATGATTTCTCCCAGACAGTACATCGGCAAAACACCAATGGTAGCTTCTGTTGCCGGAAGAATGACCGGTTCATCTTCTCTCCAGCCCTTTAAGGGCTTTCGGTTGGATCCGTCTGCTTCTATCAAAAGCAGATCACTTTCTTCCAGCGCCTGCCTTAACATCTGCTCACCCAGATCCCAGATTTTGCCTGACGGCAGAATATGCTCCGTATAAAAGCAAATAGGAGCCGCCTGCCTCCTCGCATCTCCCTGCCCGTCAGACGACATAACAGCCGGAGGACAGCCTTTATATTCCCACTGTCCATTCGGAAGACACATTTTTGTTGAAGCAGCAACTCCCACTTGACATAATCTGGCATAATGCATGGCCGCCTGACGGATCAATGTCGTTTTGCCGCCGGAACCGACGACTGAAAATACCCTGCAGCCATGCCTATACAGCGGATCCAGCAATTCTTCAACATGAATCCGATAATCTTTCATTATTTTTGTTTCTCCAGTTCGTTCTTCAGCATACCCATCTTGACCTTTTCAGGTGTGATCGGCAGTGATGTGACACGTACACCGCAGGCATTATAAACAGCTTCTGCAATAGCCGGTCCCGGTGTATTGATAACAATTTCACCGATAGATTTTGCTCCGTAAGGTCCTGTCGGTTCATAACTGGATTCAAACTCAACACGGATTTTCTTCACATCCACACGATTCGGGATCTTATACTGCATAAAGGAATCTGTCATCATACGACCTTTGGCATCATACTGAACGTCCTCATACATGGCCAGACCGATACCCTGACAGATACCGCCCTCTGTCTGTCCGCGGACAATATTGCTGTTGATGATCGTACCACAATCAACAACGCCCACATAATCTACTATGTCAAACTTACCTGTCTCCTTGTCCAGTTCAATCTCAACAAAACCAGCCATCAAAGGCGGCGGTGACACCGGACTTGAATAGAAACCTGTGCCGTTTAAATAATTACCGTCGCTTGTGCCGGCACAATGCACAGCTATATCATGAAGGGCTATTGTCTTGCCCGTTGACACTTCCATCACTCTGCTGCCGTCAAAGTAAAATTTCTTCGGATTCACCTTGTCTGTCTCATCAAGGAAACGTTCCGGATACATCATCTTCGCTCCGGCAGTGATAATCTTGTTCTTCAGGTCACAGGCTGCATTATAAACAGCCATACCTGTCACATAGGTTGTGCTGGAAGCATAAGACCCCGGATCAAAAGGTGAAATATCTGTATCTACACCGGCAACAATAAACTGTTCAATATCAGCCAGCAGCGTTTCAGCCGCAATCTGGGTCATAGATGTATCACATCCGGTTCCCATATCCGTTGCACCAATCTTCAGTGTATAGAAGCCATCATCATTGAGCTTGATCTCAGCACCGGCTGTATCTACATTTGAAATACCGGAACCCTGCATGGAAATAGACATACCGACAGCTCTGACTTTTGTCGGACTGATCTCTTTGCATGGATATTTCTCGTCCCATCCGATCATGTCCCGACCACGCTGGATACAACGATCCAGTGCACTGCTGTTAAGGGGCTCATTGTAATAAGCCGGCATGATCTCGCCCATACGCAGCATATTCTTCTCACGAAGCAGAAGCGGATCCATATTCAGCATATGTGCCAGTTTATTCACAGTAGATTCCAGTGCAAACTGCCCCTGTGTCGCACCATAGCCCCTGAATGCAGCCGCAGGCATCATGTTCGTGTAAACACCGCGGTATTTGAATCGATGGGCTCTCGCCTGATTATACAGAGGGATTGCTTTATGACCGGACAGGCCAATGGTCGTTGTACCATGTTCGCCGTAAGCGCCCTGGTTAGACAATGTATCCAACTCAATCACGTGGATATTGCCCTCTTTATCTGCGCCGACGCGGACTTTGATGCACATCTGATGACGACTGTTGGAACAGGAAAATGTCTCTTTTCTTGAATAGATCATCTTCGCTGCCTTGCCGGTCTTCAAAGTCACAATCGCCGGGTAATATTCGGAAACAATGGTCTGCTTGGCTCCAAAACCGCCGCCGATTCGAGGCTTCACAACACGGATTCTGGACTGCGGAATCTGAAGTGCTCTGGCAAGGGATCTTCTGACATGGAAAGGTACCTGCGTTGAAGATACCACAACAAGACGGTTCATATGATCCAGATACGTATAAGTTCTGAAAGACTCCATCATACACTGCTCCTGAGCCTGAACTTCATATTCGCCCTCTGCGATGACTTCGCTCTCAGCAAATTCCTTCTCCACATCCCCGTGCTCTTCCACGCCGTCAACAACAATATTGCGCTTATTATTCGCATTGAAGCTTGGAATATGCATAAAATAATCATCATAATTATGCACAATCGTTGGATTATCCACAGCTTTTTTATAATCCAGGACCGGCTCAAGGACTTCATATTCAACCTTGATCATCTTCAGTGCCTGTTGAGCTGCTTTCTCATTGCTGGCAGCCACTAATGCCACTTCATCACCCACATAACGGACATATTCATCCAGGATCAGACGGTCATAAGCCGAGCATTCCGGATAAGTTTGTCCGGCATTGGTAAATCTCACATGTGGGACATCCTTGTACGTCAGAACACATTCAACACCCTTAACCAGCATAGCTTTGCTTGTGTCGATGGATTTGATCCTTGCGTAAGCATAAGGACTTCTGAGAGCCAGAACAATCAGACATTCATTCGGTGCCAGGTCATTGGTATAAAGAGGCTTGCCTTTGATGATCGGCATACCATCCAGTTTCTTTACAGGCTGGCTGACATATCTCATGCTTCCACCTCCTCATCCATATATTTCCTGATGGCACGCATCTGCCCCATATATCCTGTACATCTGCAGAGATTGCCCTCCAGATAATGACGGATCTCATCATCTGTCGGATGATCCAGTTCTTTCTTCATGGCAACTACATTCATAATGAGTCCCGGACTGCAGAAACCGCACTGCTCTGCGCCTTCGCCCACCAGATACTTACCGAAAGCTTCCGCTTCATCCTGAATACCTTCCAGTGTCGTCACATGTCGTTCATTCACTCTGGCTGCCGGAACGGAACAGGACAGTACCGGTTTACCATCCAGCCATACGGTACAAAGACCGCAATTGGTTGTATCGCAGCCGCACTTGACACTCTTGCAGCCAGCATCTCTGAGTACTTCCAAAAGCATGGCATCAGGCTGGCAATGCACTTTTCTCTTTTCTCCATTGATAAAAATATGAACTAGCATGCCATCACCTCCCTGACTGCCTTACCTAAGAGCACTTTGCCAAGAATACGTCTGTACTCTGCACTTGCCCGCATATTACTTGTAAACGTCACTTCATTAACGAGGATTTCTCCTGCTTCTTGAATAACAGCCTCAGCATCTTCCGCTTTCAATGCATTCTGTGACAATTTTTCACTCAGAAAAGCTGCTGTTTTCTCCGCTCTGATGGCTTTCGGTCCTCTGGCTCCCACAGTCACAATCCACTGTCCCGCTTCTGTCCTGCTGGCTGCAAGATTCAGGATAGGAAAATCCCCTCTGGAATTACGAAACATCTGATAAGAGGACTGACGTCCGTCTTTCTTGATCACGATTTTCTCAATGATCTCCTTTTCATAAGGCATCGTCATAAATGTCTCCAGCGGAATACTGCCCTTCTTATAGAGTACGACAGATGTATCCAACGTCAAAAGCGGTGTCAGAAAATCCGAAAAACCAAAACGGCCGTAGACAGAACCGCCCACTGTCACCGTATTTCTAAACTGTGTACCGATAATAGAAGAAACTGAGTCGGCGATCACACCATTAAAATATTTCTTCAAAATATCACTGGTTTCCACACTGCGATAAGAAGTCATGGCCCCAATCTCTATCTGTTCGTCATCTTCTCTAATGTAATCAAGACCACATTTTGTCAGATCAATTGCGATATTAATTCTCTTTTTTCCTAATCGTAACCATGCACATCCACCAAGGATCTGATTGCCTTTTCTGGATTTCAGTATTGTATAGGCTTCGTCCAGTGTCTCAGGCATGGCATATTCTCTGATAGTAAACATGTTCTCTCCTTTTAGTGTGAATTAGTTTAAAGCTGACAGGTATTTCACCATTGCATCCAAATAAGGATGATCGAATTCCTCAATCTTGCCGGCATCACATAAAGCTGCAATGGACGGATCGATTGGAAGACTTGCATAGGATGGAATAGAAAGTGCCTTAGCTGTCTGTTCTCCCTTGCCTTCTCCGTAAATATAAATCATTCTGCCGCAATCCGGGCAAAGCAGGTAACTCATATTCTGAACGAGACCAAGTACCGGTACATTCATCATCTTCGCCATCTTATAGGCTTTCTTGACAATCATTTCTACCAGTTCCTGAGGAGACGTAACAATGATAACGCCATCCACCGGCAAAGACTGGAAAACTGTCAGAGGAACATCCCCAGTGCCTGGAGGCATATCAACAAGAAGATAGTCCAGATCACCCCAGATAACTTCATTCCAGAACTGTTTTACCACACCTGCAATAACAGGGCCTCTCCAGACAACCGGATCCTCCTCATTATCAAGCATCAGATTAACTGAAATAATCTTAATTCCTTCCGGTGTCTCAGCCGGGAAAACACCCTTATCATTGCCTACAGCCTTCTCATGAATACCAAATACCTTCGGAATAGAAGGACCCGTGATATCTGCATCCAAAATGCCGACTTTATATCCCTGTCTGTGCAGCTTCACTGCCAATTCTGATGTTACAAGTGACTTTCCTACACCGCCTTTACCGCTGACAATACCAATTACATGTTTAATATGGCTATACTGGTTGGCCGGTTCTTTCATATCTGCTGCCTTTCTTGATGAACATCCCTCTACAGAACATGAACTGCAGCTTGATTCATTACATGCTTCACTCATTGTATTTACACCCTTTCTTATTTTCAACGTATAGTACAACTATACCACATTTCACTTTTTATGCATAGTACTAGGATTTTTCCAAGTATACCTGCGTCTTCTGAATCGTATTGTCATTAAAAAGAGGCAGAACACCGATCATCGATCTATTCTGCCTCTATTATTCCCTATCAAAGTTTATAAACAAATCGTTTGTCGGATATGCACTCACTTACCGCAAGCTATTTCGCATATTCCATTACTCTTGACTCTCTGATTACATTTACTTTAATCTGGCCTGGATATTCAAGCTCCGCTTCAATCTGCTTCGCAATATCTCTTGCAAGTAAGACCATATCTGCATCGCTTACCTGCTCTGGAACTACCATTACACGAATCTCTCTACCTGCCTGAATTGCAAAAGATTTCTCAACACCCTTAAAGCTGTTGGTAATATCTTCTAATTGATTCAATCTGTTTGTGTAGGTTTCAAGTGTTTCACGTCTTGCACCAGGTCTTGCAGCTGAAATTGTATCTGCAGCCTGTACAATACATGCAATCAACGATGTCGGTTCTACATCACCATGATGTGATTCAACAGCATTAATAACAATCGGTGACTCTTTGTACTTCTTACATAAATCAACGCCAATCTGGATATGAGATCCCTCCATCTCATGGTCAACAGACTTGCCTATATCATGCAATAATCCCGCACGTTTCGCCATACGAACATCAACGCCGATCTCAGCTGCCAGTAATCCTGATAACTGAGCCACTTCAATAGAATGCTTCAAAGCATTCTGACCATAGCTTGTTCTGAACTTCATCTTACCCAGGAGACGTACAAGTTCCGGATGAATACCATGTACACCGACTTCCAGTGTAGCAGCTTCACCTTCCTCGCGAATCATTGTCTCGACTTCCTTCTGAGCCTTCTCTACCATCTCTTCGATTCTGGCCGGATGGATACGTCCATCGACAATTAATTTCTCAAGGGCAATTCGGGCAACCTCACGGCGGATTGGGTCAAAGCTGGAAAGGATAACTGCTTCCGGTGTATCATCAATAATAAGATCAACACCTGTCATCGTCTCAAGTGTACGGATATTCCGGCCTTCACGACCGATAATACGACCTTTCATCTCGTCATTTGGAAGCGGTACAACAGAGATTGTTGTCTCTGCTACATGGTCAGCAGCACATTTCTGAATCGCTGTTACCACATATTCCTTGGCTTTCTTGCCTGCCTCTTCCTTTGCCCTGGTTTCAAGTTCTTTCACTAACATTGCTGTTTCATGTTTCACTTCATCTTCCACAGTCTTCAGAAGATAATCTTTTGCCTGTTCGGAGGTCAATCCTGAGATTCGTTCAAGTTCCTGTACTCTCTTTTCACTCAGGGCATCCACTTCAGCCTGACGTTTGTTCAGCTTATCTTCTCTGGAAGCCAGCTGACTCTCGCGCTTCTCAAGTGAGTCTCCCTTCCTGTCAAGTGCTTCTTCCTTAGCAAGAACACGCTTCTCGAACTTCTGCAGTTCTGCGCGACGTTCCTTACTCTCTCTCTCCAGTTCGTTTTTATTTCTTAAAGTTTCTTCCTTAAGTTCCAACAAACCTTCTCTTTTCTTGGTTTCCGCAGCCTTCAATGCCTCATCAATAATAGTACGGGCCTTCTCTTCTGCATTGCCAATCTTCTCAGCTTTATCTTTATTGTTTTTGATCAGATAAAGTCCAGCTAAAATGAGGAGAATGCCAAGAACAAGCACAATAATAGCTATTACTGGCACAGGAGCACCTCCTTATTTAATTTCATTGTATTAAAATACAACACTTAAATTTTATACTTTTTTTGGACTTATGTCAAGTATCCTATGCAGAAAACCCCTTGAATTGTCAAAATTTTGTGACGATTTATTTTGGGTTAATCATGATTTTGTGCATTCTCACCTGACATCATTTTTATAAAAATCAATCCCATGAAAAAAAAGCCCAGTCCTATACTCTTTCCTGGTCTATTTCCCCAAAATGCCGCATCACATGCGTGATATCACCATAACCATATCCCTTACGCATCAGTGACTGGATCAGCTTCTGACGTTCTTTATCTGCCATTTCTTCAATCTGCTCTGCCGAAGAAAAACGTCTGTGAAGCTCTCTGGTAATTCCCATCTCATCTGTCCATTCGGATGCTTCCATCACCTCACGGATGACATCATCTGAAAGCCCCTTCTGCTTCATCTTGTTCATCATCATCTTCCGACTCGCTGTGCCCTTGTATCCTCCGATCATCTGTCTTGCATAACGTTCATCATCCAGATAATGATACGAGGATACATACGCTATTCCCTGCCGCGCAAAATATTCACTGTATCCTCTTTCTCTCAACTTTCGATATAATTCTGCCTGAGCATAATCCCTCTTCACCAGAAGATTCATCGCTGTTCTGGCTGCCTCGCGGCAGACATACTGAACCAGTGCCTCTTCTTCTGCTCTATCAAATTCCATCTCTTCTGTCAGATTCCACTCTCTGATCTCCCTGTCTGTGAACACAAATGCAGGTTCCCCGTCCAGGGAAACCCGCATCTTATGTCGCGTCACAGACTCAATTGCTGTAACTGTCATTATTCTTATTCATTCTCCATCATTGTCTCTGAAACCGTCACATCAGAATCAGCTTTCACACTGTCTGTTCTCTGACTGCCTGAATTCTCATCGCTGCCATCCGTCTCCAAACCAAAATGGACACGAACCTTATGTTCTACTTCTTCCATAATCTCCGGATGTTCACGGAAATAAGTCTTTGTATTCTCACGTCCCTGGCCAATCTTCGCATCATTGTAGGAATACCACGCACCACTCTTGTTGACAATACCGGTATTGGCTGCAAGATCAAGAATATCACCTTCTCTGGAGATTCCCTTGCCAAACATGATATCAAATTCTGCTTCCTTGAACGGAGGTGCCACCTTGTTCTTCACAACCTTCACGCGTGTACGGTTGCCGACAATCTCACCGCCCTGCTTAATTGCCTCAATACGGCGGATATCCATTCGAATAGATGAATAGAACTTCAGGGCACGACCGCCTGTCGTTGTCTCCGGACTTCCGAACATAACGCCGACCTTCTCACGCAGCTGATTGATAAAGATAACAATACAATTAGACTTGCTGATGATAGCTGTCAGCTTTCTAAGAGCCTGTGACATCAATCTCGCCTGAAGGCCCACATGGGAATCACCCATATCACCATCGATCTCAGCCTTTGGAACAAGGGCTGCAACCGAGTCCACAACAATAATGTCTACCGCACCGGAACGAACCATCATCTCTGTAATCTCCAGTGCCTGTTCACCATTATCCGGCTGAGAAATGTACAGATTGTCAATGTCTACGCCGATTCTGCGCGCATAAGCCGGATCCAGAGCATGCTCTGCATCAATAAAGCCCGCGATGCCGCCCCGCTTCTGCACTTCTGCAACCATATGTAATGTAACGGTTGTCTTACCTGATGATTCCGGTCCGTAAATCTCCACAACACGTCCCTTCGGAAGTCCTCCAAGCCCCAGGGCAAGATCCAGACTCAGGGAGCCTGTCGGGATTGTCTCAACATCCATGTTCTTGCTCTTATCACCAAGCTTCATAATGGCACCCTTGCCGAAATCCTTCTCAATCTTCGAAATCGCCGCATCCAAAGCTTTCAATTTTTCACTGTTATCCATTCCAAATCTCCTTTATTCTGTGGCAGCCAACTGGCCTTCATGACTCTGCTTCATTCTTGTATATGATAAAATTATCGTTCATATGTTTTGTGAACATTCGTTCTTCGAACTAATGTTTATATTACACTATCCCGTTTGAAAAGTCAATGCCCTTTTCAAAATGTTCGAATCCCTGATGACATAAAAAGTATAGCATATCCAAAAATATACGGCAATTATCATTCATTGACAAAGTTTTCTGCGCTAAAAAACAAAAGGCGGAAAATTTCGAGTTTGTCCGTCGAAATTTTCCGCCTTCTCAAATATTTCTTCTAGTTCTTCTCAAATTAAGCTTCTGATGCTTCCGCCTGGTTCAGATAAACCCGCTTTGCAGACACATGTCTGTCCATCACCCAGACAAATGCCAGACAGATTACTGCTGCAATAACGCCAACCGCCAATACTTTCATCCTGCTTTCAAAAGTATAATTCAGACACGCAAGTCCAAGAGACAGCATATTGGCAGAAATATGTACAATCATCGGTGCCTTCAGCGAACCATACTTCTCATAAACATAAGCAAACAGTATCCCTGTGACAAAAGCATATATTCCCTGAACAATATTGCCGTGAAAAGCAGCAAACAGAAGAGCTGAAATACCGATAGCCAGGTTCACGTTGCAGTACTGGCGAAGACGCATAAAGATCAGTCCCCTGTAGATCAGTTCCTCACAAATAGGAATAATAACACCTATGCCAATAATCTGTGCAGCCAGCGGCCCGGAAAACAGCATCTGCTGTGACTGTTCAAAGCCTTCTGACATAGCCGCCAGATCCGAAACATTGATCAGCAGATTACCTGCCAGCGAAACAAATACCCCGATGGGGATCAGTATCAGCCACCATCCCGGCGCCGTACCCTTTCTGTCAAATACAAAACGCCGCTTCTTGTAGTCTTTAAAGTACATCTGAAGCAGGATCAGAATACTGAAAAACGCCGCCGCCGACTGCAGAACCATCGCATATTTGATCAGTTTATCCGACAACGCCGTCACAAAAGCATCCATATTGCTCTGAGAATAATCTCTGGCCATGGAAAAAGCCCAGTATCCCGCTGCTGCAATATCAATCAGGTAACATATAGCCAGATAAATCAACTCCGGCGTGATCAGCCTCCATATCCTTCGAAACCAGCTCTCCTGTATCATAACCCAAACTCCTTTATCTCAAGATCGAACCAATGCCCTCAAGCATCTCTCATCTGTTATACACGATTCCTTCAGGTTATGCAACAGATTTTATTTTGTTTTATGCTTTTTTAAGATTTTTGTGTCTGCCCTAAAACGCTCATTCTGCGGATCCAGATATTTTGCCGCCAGAACAATCATCACTATAATAAAAATTGTCTGGAGGATCAAACTGATAAGCAGCCAGTGACTGACGACAACATTAGCTGCCCCCAGCTCATGCAGAAAGTTCTCTACCAGACTCATTTCTCCAATTTGATGAAAAACAATCAATACATAGGTAACTGCCGGATTCAGAAGCCACAGATAAATGATACTGGCAACCGGATGTGACGCAGAAGCACCGGAGGCAGTATCCACCACACTGCTGTAGGCATAAGAAAGTTCACTTGTTGAAGATGTCATAAAATAATTGCCGATAAAGCCGCCGACAGCCATATTCAGCAGAACAACCAGCAGTCCCGTGCCTATTGTCAACGCAATGATCACGCCATAGGCTGATATGGAAGCATAAGTTGTTTTCTTAAAGCGGCATGAACAAAAAACGCCGATACTGCCGATAAATAAAATAAAAAATCCTACATAGGCTGCAGACTGGTAAAGCACACTCAGCTGCATACCGCCATACATGGAAGTAACAGCCAGAATCGGAACACTTGTAAACACCAGCAAAACAGCCGTACTGATGCAGGACAGCAGTTTTCCCATGACGATTTCCCCCACTGACATCCTCGATGACAGCAGAATATCCAATGTCTGCCTTTCCCTTTCTCCGGCTATACTTCCTCCTGCCGCCGAGGGTACAAACAGACACAGCAGGACAACCTCTATTGTCAGGACCACCACATAAAGAAGCATCATGGAAGAATAGGGTGCTGACCCGTTTCTGATATATCCCTGCCGAATAGAATACAGAACGATCAAAGTCACAACGGATAATATGCTGTTAAAAATCACTGCCAGAACAGGTATCTGCATGGATCTGGCTGACATCTTCAGTTCATTTCTATAGACCGGATTCATATGCATGCTCTTTCACCTCCGGATCTGTAATACGCATAAACAATGTTTCCAGGCCGCTTCTGTCTCTCCCGAAAGAATAGACCGGAATCCCCTCTGCTGCCAGCTCATGAAGCAGCATGACCTCATCTTCACGACCGCCTTTAAATACCGCCCGTATCTCATTCTCATTATAAGACAGCGTTTCTACCATCTCGTTCTTTCTGATCAGGGCGATGGCATCCTCTTGCCTGCCTGCAGTATGAATAACAAGGGGAGAAGCTGTAATCATGTGATATTCAATTTCTTCCACACTGCCATCCATAACAGCTCTTCCTTCATCAATAATACAAATATCCGTACACATCTCCGCAAGATCTGAAAGGATGTGTGAACTGATCATAACCGTTCTTCCCTGTTTTCGCAGCTGCCTGATAATCTCCTTAAACTCATATCTGGCTCTTGGATCCAGACCGGAAGCCGGTTCATCAAGAATCAGCAGCTTCGGATCATGGATCATGCATCTTGCCAGACACAGCCTTTGCTTCATACCTCTGGAAAGGCTGTCCACATAGGCCTCTTTCTTTTCTGTTAATTTTACCAGTGACAGCAGCTGCTCTGTTTTTTGTTCTGTTTTTTCCCGGTCAAGACTATAGATGGATGCAAAAAAAGCCATATACTCTTTCACCCTGAGTTTATCATAAACACCAAAGAAATCCGGCATATACCCGATCATCTCTTTGTGTCTGCTGCCAATATCCATGCCATCTATAAGGATCTGTCCGCTGTCAGCTTTCAGCAATCCGGCGATAATCCGCATCGTCGTTGTCTTTCCTGCTCCATTTGGACCAACAAAACCATAGATGGCACCATCATTGATCTTCATATTCAGATTTCTGAGCACCATATGATTGTCAAAAGCTTTGTAAAGATGTTTGATCTCAATCATTCTTTTCACCTCCTGACAGGGTAAATACAGGCATATAATGATCCTCATCCATATCCTCAAGCTGAACACGCACTTTAATGACACGATCCTTTGAGATATAATCCTTCAGCTGCTCTGACGTCATCATGTCACTGTCCTCCATCACTGCATCATACACACCAGTGGACAGATTATAAAAAGCCACATTCATCAAATCATCTTTGTTCAGCCATTTCATGTAAAGCGTTCCCGTTACATCGCCGACAATATATCTGGCATTCAATGTATCCGAACCGTAAATGAGATAACTGAGAGGATCAAAATTATAGAGATCATCTTCATTCTCCGCCTCTTGCGGTTCAAGCATAACCTTGGACGACCATCCCTTTCCGCTATCTGCCACTTCAATTCCGGATTTGATCAATGTCAGACCACAAACGGAAGAAATCTGGCCGCTATCCTGTACACCGATATCATAATCCATGGTAAAACCGCCCACCATATCTTCTTCCCGTGAAATATTAGAAGACAGGTTATCCATTATGCCGCTCATTACCGAGGAAACTGCAGCTGTATTGCCCGGATTGTCCATCTGCCATGTATCTAACTGGACACTGCGGCTTTTCAGCAGCTGTACATTCTGCAGCTGATCCAGTGTCTTTGTCTCACCGGCCGCCAGATCACCGATCATAAAAATCAATCCTTTATGAATGACAAAGGCATTATGAAGATTCCATTTTGTTGTATTGGTTACGGTTCCCGACAATGCACCTTTGTAGTAGAACATATCAGCACTGATACTGCCTTCCGTCTTCAATATTCTTGAATTTGAAAAATAATTTTTGTCAAAAGCACTTCTGCCCCTGACAAGTACGTCCGTTCTTGTATCAGAAACAGACATGGCCGTATTGTATTCTGCTTCACCCAGTTTTGTCTTCATACGTTCAAATCTTTCCTTCATTCCCGTCTGAAGCGGCAGATAATATTCATCACTGAGCAGCACCATGCGGCAATCTCCTTCAATACTCATCACCGACTTTTCCTTATCCGGACTTGTCAGCAGTATTTTGGTATTCTCTACCGTCGCCTCATCCGTGAGATCCACTGAGGAATAATAGCGTATAAAAGGTTCTGTATAGCGGGTTGAATTTCCTGCCATATAGATAATCACCGAAAATAAAATTGCTGTACATGGTATAACCAGCCACATATACTCTCTCTTATCTTTTTTCTTAAGGAACAGATAGACAGCCGGACCCATACATAAAATATAAATCAGCAGACAGAACACATAAACAGATACGGATGGCAGTTCACTGCCAGTATCATAATTGAGCATAGACATTACATTCCAATAATAATCGGTATAATCACCGCCAAACAGTGCGTTAAAGCCCTCATCGCCAAATATATTTCTTACAGCTTTCA
>Ga0129310_1001823_pt1 | contig 17453 bp, 18 predicted proteins | sample Go1ome_2_FD_94433 | JGI IMG/M metagenome (GOLD analysis project Ga0129310, IMG submission 94433) | Western lowland gorrila individual fecal microbial communities from Wisconsin, USA - Go1022A metagenome | ecosystem: Host-associated > Mammals > Digestive system > Large intestine > Fecal | place...
ATGTAATCGCAGCCGGTATGTCGACAGTCGCAATGATCGCGAACGATAATAAGATCCCGACGATCTGCGGAGAGGCCGGAATGGTCGAGGCAGGCGGTCTTGCTACTTATGGGATCGATTACTATCAGTTAGGCTACATGGCCGGTGAGCAGGCGGTAGATATCCTTGTAAACGGCGCTGACATCACAACGATGCCGATCGGTTATCTTCCGGCAGAACGCTGTGAGCTTACAGTAAATAAGACAACAGCCGATGCACTTGGGATCGATATTTCCGGCCTTGAGAATGCGGTCGTTGTAGAGTGATCGACAGGAAGCAGGATTAAGGTACGGGAGGATAAAACATGAGTGGCATTTTTGTAGCACTGCAGGGCGCCGCAGCTCAGGGCGTTTTGTGGGGGATGATGGTATTGGGCGTCTATATCACGTTCCGGCTTCTGGATATCGCCGATCTGACGGTGGATGGAAGCTTTGCACTGGGCGGTTGTGTCTGTGCGACCCTGATATTGGGATATAATGTGGATCCGGTCGTCGCTCTTTTGGCAGCTTTTCTTGCGGGAGCCGCTGCCGGAGCAGTGACCGGTATCCTGCACACGGTACTGGAGATCCCGGCTATTCTTGCCGGAATCCTGACCCAGATTTCCTTATGGTCGGTAAACCTTAGGATCATGGGAGGAAAGTCAAACCTCCCCCTCTTAAAAACCACGACCCTGATCTCGGGTGTCAGTGACACCTTTAATATTACACAGGCACAGGCATCGATCCTTGCTGGGCTTATGCTGGCTGTTCTGATCATTGCCGTATTATACTGGTTTTTCGGAACCGAGCTCGGAAGTGCGCTCCGTGCCACCGGAAACAACGAGGACATGATCCGGGCCCTGGGTGTAAACACAAACAAGATGAAGCTGTTTGGACTTATGCTTTCCAATGCCTTAGTGAGCTTTTCCGGTGCCCTCGTATGTCAGCATCAGAAATATGCGGATATCAATATGGGCCGCGGAGCGATCGTGATCGGACTTGCTGCCATTGTGATCGGAGAAGTCCTCATGGGAAGATTGATTAACTTTGCATGTAAGCTCAGCTCAGTTGTAGTAGGCTCTGTAGTTTACTTCCTGATCCGTGCTATCGTTTTGCAGATCGGTCTGCAGACAAATGATATGAACCTGTTTACAGCTGTATTTGTTGCTGCAGCGTTGAGCTTTCCGGTTCTTATGGCCAAATGGAAGGCAAGACAGGCATATTCCGAAAACGGGGAGGAGGAGTAAAGATGCTTACGATCACTAATGTCAGTAAGACGTTTAACAAAGGAACCGTAAATGAGAAAAAAGCTCTCTGCGGTATGAACCTCCATCTGGATCCCGGTGATTTCGTGACGGTAATCGGAGGAAACGGCGCCGGAAAATCGACAATGCTAAATATGATCGCGGGAGTATATCCCATCGATTCCGGTAAGATCATGATCGATGGCATCAATATCTCCAGAGCGCCGGAGTTTCAGAGAGCAAAATATATCGGCAGGGTCTTTCAGGATCCCATGCGGGGAACTGCTGCCGGAATGGAGATCCAAGAAAATCTGGCCCTCGCATTGCGGAGAGGTCAGAATCGAGGACTTTCCTGGGGGATCAAAGGGAGTGAAAAGGAGTTCTATCAGAAATCACTGAAAAGACTTGGGCTGGGGCTGGAAAACAGGATGACCAGCAAGGTCGGTCTGCTATCCGGCGGGCAGCGTCAGGCTCTGACTCTGCTTATGGCGACACTTAAGAAGCCGAAGCTTCTTCTTTTAGATGAACATACCGCTGCTCTTGATCCAAAGACGGCAAAAAAGGTTCTTGAGCTTACCGATGAGATCGTCCGCGAGATGGAGCTGACTGCATTGATGGTGACCCACAATATGAAGGATGCGATCCAGTACGGAAACCGTCTGATCATGATGCATGAGGGCCGCGTGATTTATGATGTGGCAGGAGAAGAAAAGAAAAGGCTTCAGGTGGAGGATCTTTTAAAGAAGTTTGAGGAGGCCAGCGGCGAAGAATTTGCCAACGACCGTATGATGCTTGCAAAATAAGCGGATCACAAACCTGCATACAGGATAAGGGGAGGAATCTTCCGTTCCCTATTCTGTGTGCAGGTTTTTTTCTTTTCCATAGTGTTGTGTAAGGCTGCGGTTGATCTCGGCTCCCAGAAACAGGATGCAGATACCGAAGTAAAGCCACAGCATCAAAAGCACGACAGCAGTTAAGCTTCCGTAGGTGATGGCATAGTTACCGAAATACTTAAAGTATAAGGAGAAAGCCATGGAAAAGAGCGACCAGCCGGTGGCTGCAAATACTGCTCCGGGCATCTGGCTGCGAAAAGACAGTTTTCGTGCCGGAAGGAGGGAGTAAATGAGCAGGAAAAAGAAAAATAAAACAACCATCGTGATGATACCGCGTGTCTGGATGCCGGGAAAATCAAAGGGAAGTATGGAATCCAGCAGCCGGAGCAGCCGTTTCTGGAGGATATCTCCAAAGACAAGAAGCATCAGGCTCAGTATGCAGATGACGGAAAAGATGATCGTATAAAAGCTGCACACAATGCGTCGGATGATGAAATTTCGATGTACCTCGATCCCCTGTACCCGGTTTAAGCCGCGCTCTATGCTGAGGATGCCGCGGGAGGCAGACCATAAGGTGGTTATGGCGGTAGCGGAAAGGATCGCCATAGGAGTATCGGAAAACAACTCATCAACAAGACCTGCAACGAGACTGTCAAGAGTGTCTGGTACGATCCGGATCAGCATAACCAGCAGATCGGAACGGTTTATCATCGGAACAAACTGGATCAGGGAAAGCAGCAGCATCAGAAACGGAAAAATAGCGAGCACGATAAAAAAACAGGCCTGAGCCGCATATACCGTCATTTCGTCATGGCTGTAGTTGTCACAGATCCTTTTACATTCGATCAGAAAATGAAGCAAACAGAAATTCCCCCTCACTCAATTCGTATATCTGGTATCATATTAACATGGGAGAACAAAAATAACAAGAAAGCATCGGTGTCGATTTTTGACGATGGGAAATAAGACGGGAAGCGTTCTAAAAAAGTATCTTTATGCATAATATTATAACAGGCCGGAAAAAGAAAGAGCAGAGTGAACGGCCGTATTGAATGATAAAGGAGAAATACTATGTCAGAAAAAGTAATGGAAAACAACAAAGTCAGCGTGATCGGAACGATCATTTCAGATTTTACCTTCAGCCATGCGGTGTTTGGGGAGGGATTTTATCTGGTGGATCTGTCTGTAAACAGGTTAAGTGAGCAGGAGGATGTGATCCCCCTCATGGTGTCAGAACGCCTAATCGATGTAAACAGCGACCTGCGCGGATGTACGATCGAGGCTGTCGGCCAGTTCCGTTCCTATAACCGTCATGAAGGTAACCGGAATCGTCTTGTTCTCTCTGTGTTCGTGCGTGAAGTAAATTTTATGGAGGAGTTTACCGATTATACAAAAACAAATCAAATATTTTTGGACGGCTATATCTGCAAGGAGCCGATCTACAGAAAAACACCTCTGGGCCGTGAGATCGCAGATCTGTTGGTTGCGGTAAATCGTCCTTACGGAAAGTCCGACTATATCCCGTGCATTGCATGGGGAAGAAATGCCAGATTTGCTTCCGGCTTTACCGTAGGAACCAGACTTATGATCTGGGGGCGCGTACAGAGCCGCGAATATACAAAAAAGCTGAGTGAAACAGAATGTGAGAAGCGTACCGCCTATGAGGTCTCAGTCAGCAAGTTAGAGTGTGTTGAGTAAGGGATCTGGCACGGAATCGGGCATGGAGCAGAGAAAAGCTTAAGGAAATCTTGAAAAATTATGAAAAGTGTGTTAATATATTCGGGCTTATAGATAGAACACACCCTGCGGCAATATTCAGATTTATGCATGCAGATACATAAAAGATGAGGTGCAAAAATGGTAAAAGGTACGATACGGGTAATCTATGGTCCGGGAAACGGAAAATCTGCTTCAGCAGTCGGCTATGGGATAATAGGAGCTTTGAGAAATAAAAAGGTAATTATCGTACAATATTTGAAGGGGATCCTCGATGAAGGAGGAATGGATCTTTTAAAGCGCATGGAGCCGGAGATGAAGGTGTTCCGGTTTGAGCGCTCAAGAGGGCCGTTTTCCGATCTGACCGAGGAGCAGAAAAAAGAGGAATGCCTGAATCTGAAAAACGGTTTTAATTTCGCAAAGAAGGTCATAGCCACCGGGGAATGCGATGTACTCATCTTGGATGAGGTGTTAGGACTTGTGGATCAGGGAGTGATCTCGGAGGAGGAATTTATCCTGTTCCTCGAATCCTTTGATGTGGATACAGACCTTATCATGACAGGGCGTGTGTGTCCGGAAGCATTTAAAAAATATGCGGACTACATTTCCTATGTAGATAACGAAAAGTAAATGCTCAGGCGGATATTCGCAATCCGCAATTGAAGCGGGGGACTTACTTGATTCGGTTAAATACGGCAGAAAATATCTAAAACCGAAAGTCTTTACGTTGACAAGAAAAGCGTTTGGTGTTAGGATAAACTATAAATATTTAAGTAGAGGTTGCGCCCGACAGGAGTACACGGCAGAAGCAGGGAGACAGGAGAAGCCGACGGAAAGGGGACGGCGCCGAAGGAACGGATGTTTTCCCGGACGTGCGCTCCTGGGCATACGGTGAATAACTGTGTGACTGTCATCTTACAGACAAGATGGAGGGCTACTAAGAGAAAATCGTGGGCTGACATCTTTGTAATGTCAGCCCTTTTTGTCACTATTTTGTTACTATTTATCATACGGATTACGTTGCGAGGAGGAATTGATATGGAAATATTCAGAGGAGCCGGTGTAGCACTTGTGACTCCGTTTCATGAAAACGGAGAGATCAATTACAATAAACTGGGAGAACTGGTTGAAGAACAGATCGCAGGCCATACGGACGCGATCATAGCAATGGGAACAACGGGTGAAGCTGCCACAACTACAGAGCAGGAGCACATGGATGTGATCCGCTTTATCTGTCAGCAGGTAAATGGCAGGATCCCCGTGATCGCGGGAACAGGAAGCAACTGTACCAAAACAGCCATCGAGCTTTCCCGTGAAGCAGAGGGTGTCGGTGCCGACGGCGTTCTTCTTGTATCTCCGTATTATAATAAGGCAACGCAGGAGGGACTGAAGCGTCATTTTAAGGCGATCGCGGACTCTATCCGTATCCCGGCAATCCTTTATAATGTGCCGAGCAGGACCGGGATCAATATCGCACCGGCTACCATCGCAGAGCTTTGCAGAGACGTAGACAATATCGTCGGTGTCAAGGAGGCCAGCGGAAATTTCTCGGCAGTCGCCGAATTAATGAACCTTACCGATGGAAATATCGATGTATATTCCGGAAATGATGACCAGATCGTTCCGATGCTTTCTCTCGGAGGAAAGGGAGTTATCTCTGTTCTCTCCAATATTGCACCGAGAGAGACACACGATATCTGTGAGCTGTTCTTTAACGGGGATATCGAAGGAAGCAGACAACTTCAGATCCGGGCCCTTCCCCTGATCAAGGCGCTGTTTTGTGAGGTTAACCCGATCCCGGTACGGGCGGCCTTAAATCTTATGGGAAAAGAAATCGGAGAGCCCAGACTTCCGCTTACGGTAATGGAGGCGGCCCATCAGGAAATGTTAAAGAGAGAAATGGTAAAGTTCGGTCTTTTACCGTAGCATACATAAGATCAGTTACCTATAAGGAGGAGCAGAATGGTTAAGGCAATAATGAACGGATGCAATGGGGCGATGGGACGTGTGATCACGGATATTGTTTCTAAGGATGAGGCAATCGAGATCATCGCCGGTGTGGATATGAATACGGAAAAAAGGGCTTCTTATCCGGTATTTGGAACACTGGAGGAATGTCCGAAGGCTGATGTCGTGATCGATTTTTCATCGGCAAAGGCAACAGACGGAGTGCTTCGATACTGCGAAAAGACAAAAACACCGGTGGTTCTCTGTACGACAGGACTGTCTGATGCTCAGCTTTCGGCTGTCAAAGAGCTTGGAGCTTCTGTTGCTGTTCTGCGCTCAGCAAACATGTCTGTGGGCATCAACCTTTTATTTAAGGTGTTAAAGCAGATTGCTCCGGTTCTCGCAGATGCCGGCTTTGATATTGAGATCTTAGAAAAGCACCACAATCAGAAGGTGGACGCACCCAGCGGAACAGCCCTTGCTCTGGCAGATGCGATCAATGAAAGCATGGATAACTGCTACCATTACAAATTTGACAGATCGACAGAGCGCGTAAAACGCGATAAAAAGGAAATCGGCATTCAGTCTGTCCGCGGCGGCACGATCGTCGGCGAGCACGACATTATCTTTGCCGGACAGGATGAGGTGATTACGCTTCAGCATACGGCTTATTCAAAAGCAATTTTTGCAAAGGGTGCAGTCGAGGGCGCAAAGTTCCTTGCCGGAAAGCCCGCAGGCATGTATGATATGTCTGATGTGATCGGATAGGAAAAATCTGCCAAAAGACATCACAAATACATATTCTCCTTTCCGTGGTACATACTAATGGCGGAAAGGAGAATGCTTTTATGGAGAAGATCAGACGGATCGCTTTGGGTGCTTTGCTGGTTGCCGTTATCAGCATGACTGCAGCATGCGGCAGAAAAAATAACGGTACAAATAACACGATGGGGACGACCCGGGCCCTGCAGTCTTTGGAAAATGAACTGAAACAGGAAACAGAAACGAAGACAGAAACGAAAACGGAAACGAAAGCCGTGGAAACAAAAAGCATTGAAACAAAGGCCATGGAAACAGAAGATGAGAGCGTGACAGGGCGTTAAGAAGGGCAGTCTCATGACAGAGAAAGAAAATGTCATGGGGCTGCTTTTTTATGTAACAGGAAATTCCGAGAAATTCCCTGTTACATAAAAACAGCCGGAAAGCGGTTGCAGGAAAAAAGGCAGTCTGTTACAATAGAAAAAGAAAACGAAGAAAGAGGGTGGCAGGATCCGTTATGTATACAGGCCGTACCATCCGTGGCGGCATGGATACAAAAGAGAAAAGAGAAGAAAGAGACTTATGGCTGCCGGAAAGCTTCTGTTGATTTTGGCGGTGTTTGCTGCTTCTGTAAGCTATATTAAAAGCCATACCAATGTGCAGGTGACAGAAAGGCAGTCTGTTGTGCCCCTGCCCGGCAATGAGGAAGAAATCTATGGGATCGGGTTTGGCCCGGAAGAAAAGATGCTGTTCTGGTTTCACCAAAAAACAGAAACGCAATAAGTTTTTCTTGATTTTCCATGAAGCATGCATTATAATTTCTTCTGAAATGCCATTGTTTTATACTAAAAACTTATAAATAAGTGATAAACGAGCGAAAAGAAAAGGATGGGTAAAGGAATGAAAAAAGTTGATTTACTGTACGAAGGAAAAGCAAAAAAGGTTTTTACAACAGAAGATCCTGACATCTTGATCGTAGATTATAAAGATGACGCCACTGCATTTGACGGTCTGAAAAAGGGAACGATCGTCGGAAAGGGCGCGATCAACAACCGTATGACAAACCATATCTTCAAGCTGTTTGAGAAGGAAGGTATCCCGACTCACTATATCGAGGAGCTTTCTGACAGAGAGACCGCGGTTAAGAAAGTTGAGATCGTACCGCTTGAGGTTATCATCCGCAATATCTCTGCCGGCAGCTTTGCAAAGAAGATGGGCGTAGAGGAAGGAATCGTTTTCAAACGTCCGACACTGGAATTCAGCTACAAGAACGATGATCTCCATGATCCCTTCATCAACAGATACTACGCACTTTCTTTAGAGCTTGCCACAGAGGAGGAGATCGACACCATCGAGAAATATGCATTTAAGGTAAACGAGATCATGAAGAAGTATTTCGACAGCCTTGGCATTGATCTTGTAGATTTCAAGATCGAATTCGGCCGTTACAAGGGACAGATCATCCTGGCAGATGAGGTTTCTCCGGATACCTGCCGTCTGTGGGACAAAGAGACCCACGAAAAACTGGATAAGGATCGTTTCAGGAGAGATCTCGGAAATGTAGAAGACGCATACAACGAAGTATTCAGAAGACTGGGAATCGAGGACAGAAAATAATATATGGAACAGACATCGGCTTTTGACTGGGGGACGGACAAACTGCATGAGGAGTGCGGAGTTTTCGGAATGTATGATCTGGACGGAGACGATGTAGCTTCGACTATTTACTACGGACTGTTTGCACTGCAGCACAGAGGACAGGAAAGCTGTGGGATCGCTGTCAGCGACACAAACGGCCCGAAGGGGATCGTAAATGCCTATAAAGGGATGGGGCTCTGTAATGAGGTATTTACCCCCGAAATTCTGGAAACACTGAGAGGGAATATCGGTGTAGGACACGTGCGTTATTCAACAGCCGGCAGCAGCACCAGGGAAAATGCTCAGCCGCTGGTGTTGAATTATGTAAAGGGCACTCTTGCCCTCGCACACAACGGAAATCTGGTCAATGCACCCGAGCTTCGCCGGGAACTGGCGTATGACGGAGCCATTTTCCAGACCACGATCGATACGGAGGTCATCGCCTACCACGTTGCACGGGAGCGTGTGAAGGTGGGATCGGTAGAGAAGGCAGTAGCCAATGCCATGAAAAAGATCAAAGGAGCATATTCTCTTGTGATCGCGAGCCCGAGAAAGCTGATCGGAGCCCGGGATCCGCAGGGATTCAAGCCGTTATGTATCGGCAAGAGAGATAATGCGTATATCCTGACATCGGAAACATGTGCCCTTGATACCATCGGTGCCGAATTTGTCAGAGACGTTCTGCCCGGAGAGATCGTTACGATCAATAGGGAAGGGATCCATTCTAACCTTGAAATGAGGGATCCTTTAAAAGAAGCCAGATGTGTTTTTGAATATATCTATTTTGCGAGACCCGACAGTATATTTGATGGTGTCGGTGTCTACCACTCAAGAATTTATGCAGGACGCTGCATGGCAAAGGATTCTCCCGTAGATGCAGATATCGTTGTCGGTGTCCCGGAATCGGGAAACGCTGCCGCACTCGGGTACTCTATGGAATCCCATATTCCTTATTGTATGGCCTTTGTCAAGAATTCTTATGTGGGCAGGACCTTTATAAAGCCAAAGCAGAGCAGCCGTGAGTCTGCTGTGCGGATCAAATTAAATGTTCTTAAGGAGGCTGTGGAGGGTAAGAGAGTCATCATGATCGATGATTCCATTGTCCGCGGAACCACCAGCAACCTGATCGTCAATATGCTGCGGGAGGCAGGCGCAACTGAGGTTCATGTCCGGGTATCTGCCCCGCCGTTTCTTCATCCGTGCTATTTCGGAACCGATATCCCGTCCGAGGAGCAGCTGATCGCTCACAACAGGACGACGGAGGAGATCTGTAAGATCATTGGTGCAGATTCTCTGGCCTATTTAAAGCCGGAGCGCTTGAAGGAAATGGCAGGCGGGCTTCCGATCTGCACCGCATGCTTTACCGGAGATTATCCGGTAGACCCACCAAATGAAGATATCCGCGGCGCCTATGATAAGTAATATTGTTTAAGAAAAGAGGATCATCATGTACGACAGATATCAAAGCCCTCTCTCAGAGAGATATGCAAGCAGGGAAATGCAGTACATCTTCTCCCCGGAGAAAAAATTCCGCACATGGAGACGTTTATGGATCGCACTGGCCGAGACAGAAAAGGAGCTGGGCCTTCCGATAACGGAGGAACAGATCGAGGAGTTAAAGGCTCATAAAGATGACATCAACTTTGAAGCTGCGAAGGAAAGAGAAAAGCTGGTACGCCATGATGTTATGTCCCATGTTTATGCCTATGGACTTCAGTGCCCGAAGGCAAAGGGGATCATCCATCTTGGGGCAACCTCCTGTTATGTAGGGGACAATACAGATATTATCCTCATGACAGAGGCCCTCAGGCTTGTAAGAAAGAAACTGATCAATGTCATGAAGGAGCTGGCGGATTTCGCTGACAAATACAGAGAGCTTCCGACTCTTGCGTTTACCCACTTCCAGCCGGCTCAGCCAACAACCGTCGGAAAGCGTGCAACGCTGTGGCTGCAGGAGCTCTATCTTGATCTGGAGGATCTCGATCATGTACTTGGTTCCATGAAGCTTCTGGGCTCTAAGGGAACAACAGGAACGCAGGCAAGCTTTCTGGAGCTTTTTGACGGCGATCACGAAAAATGTCGTGAGGCCGACAGAAGGATTGCAGAGAAGATGGGCTTTACCCAGTGCTTCCCGGTTTCCGGACAGACGTATTCCAGAAAGATCGACAGCCGTGTATTAGGTGTCCTGGCCGGTATCGCCCAGAGTGCCCATAAATTCTCAAATGATATCCGCCTTCTGCAGCATCTTAAGGAGGTTGAGGAACCCTTTGAGAAAAACCAGATCGGTTCTTCCGCCATGGCTTATAAGAGAAACCCCATGAGAAGTGAGAGAATGGCTTCTCTGGCCAATTATGTGATGGCAGATCTGATGAATCCGATGATGGTGGCTTCCACACAATGGTTTGAGCGTACCTTGGACGATTCTGCCAATAAGCGGCTTTCCGTACCGGAAGGCTTCCTCGCAATCGATGGTATCCTTGACCTTTACTTAAATGTGGTGGACGGACTTGTTGTATACCCGAAGGTGATCGAAAAACGCTTGATGTCCGAGCTTCCCTTTATGGCAACAGAAAATATCATGATGGATGCGGTAAAGGCAGGCGGTGACCGTCAGGAGCTCCATGAGCGTATTCGCGAGCTTTCCATGGAAGCAGGACGCAACGTCAAGGTGGAAGGCAAGGAGAACAATCTTCTTGAGCTGATCGCAGCAGATCCGGCCTTTAATCTCTCGGAGGAGGAGCTTAAAAAGACCATGGATCCGAAGAAATATGTAGGGCGCGCCCCGAAGCAGGTTGAGGAATTCCTTGATGAGGTGATCCGGCCTGTTCTTAAAGAAAACGAAGAACTGCTGGGAGTGAAGGCAGAGATCAACGTATAAAAGCAGATTAAAGAGGCGCAGCCGTTTATGGCTGCGCTTTTTGCTCTATAGGGAGCTCCGGGAAATCCCCGATCATACAAAAAGAAAGGGCGTGGCAGTGTGAATATCAATATGGAATATTACAGAGTCTTTTATCAGGTTGGCAAGCTCGGAAGCATCACGGCTGCCGCAGAAACGCTTTGTATTTCCCAGCCGGCAGTAAGTCAGGCGATCAAGCAGATGGAAAAGGCTTTAAACAGCCGCCTTTTTATCCGGACACAAAAGGGTGTGCGGCTGACTGCAGAGGGAGAGCTTTTATTCCCTTATGTTGAACGGGGGATCGAAAACCTCTTAGACGGAGAACGGATGCTGCGAAGGCTCGTGGATCTGGATATGGGCGAGGTGCGGATCGGCGCCAGCGACATGACGCTTCAGTTTTATCTGCTGCCGTATCTGGAACGGTTTCACGGACAATATCCGAATATCAAGGTAACGGTTTCTAATGCGCCGACTCCGGAAACCATAGAATCACTCTATGAGGGAAAGATCGATTTCGGCGTGGTGAGCACTCCCTTTGATGCAAGACCGGAGGTGGAAGCACTGGAGGTGAGAAAAATCCGCAATACCTTTGTGGCCGGAAATAAATACTGGAAGCTAAAGGGAAAGCGGATGGAGTACGAGGAGTTAAAGGAGCTGCCCTGCATTTTTCTTGAGAAAAATACCAGCACAAGAAGATTTATGGATCAGTTCCTTGAAAAACGCGGGATCCTGCTGGAGCCGGAGTTTGAGCTGGCAACCAGCGATATGATCGTACAGTTTGCGATCCGGAATATGGGTATCGGCTGCGTGATGGCGGAGTTTGCCAGAGAAAAGGTCGAAGCCGGTGAGCTCTTTGAGCTGGCTTTTCGCGAGATGATGCCGGAACGGGAAATCTGTATTGTAACAGACCGCAAAAACTCTGTTTCACCATCCGGCGAAAAGTTTCTGCGAGTCCTGCGGCAAGGGCATTCATCCGGTCGGGAGATCCTTTGATGGCATCATAAGAAGCAATTATGGAGAATATAATAAATATTGTCTTTACTTATATTGCAGTTTCGTGTAAACTAGATGCGTGCCGGGATAGCGGCAATATGTTAGTATACACATCCAAAGGAGGATATACAAATGGTTAGAGCAATCGTAGGTGCGAACTGGGGCGATGAAGGAAAAGGAAAGATCACGGACATGCTGGCAAAAGAGTCCGATATTATTATCAGGTTCCAGGGCGGAAGCAACGCAGGCCATACGATCATCAACAATTATGGCAAATTTGCACTTCACCTGCTCCCATCCGGAGTATTCTATAATCATACAACAAGTATTATCGGAAACGGGGTTGCTTTAAATATCCCGTATCTGTTAAAGGAGCTTAATGACGTTGTGAGCCAGGGAGTACCGATGCCGAAGATCCTGGTTTCAGACCGTGCCCAGATCATGATGCCGTATCATATTTTATTCGATACCTATGAGGAAGCGCGTCTGGCCGGAAAATCCTTCGGTTCCACAAAATCCGGTATCGCACCGTTCTACTCCGATAAATATGCAAAGATCGGCTTCCAGGTAAGTGAGCTGTTCGGCAGCGAAAAAGAGCTTATGGATAAGGTGGAGAATGTCTGCACATTAAAGAATGTAATGCTGGAGCATCTCTATCATAAGCCGCTTCTGGATCCGAAGGAAATATTTAACACATTGATGGAATATAAGGAGATGATCGCTCCCTATGTCTGCGACGTTTCAAAGTATCTCCATGATGCCATCAAGGAAGGAAAGACGATCCTTCTTGAGGGACAGCTCGGTTCCTTAAAGGATCCGGATCACGGAATTTATCCGATGGTTACATCTTCCTCCACTCTGGCCGCTTATGGTGCGATCGGAGCAGGTATCCCGCCTTATGAGATTAAAAATATCACTACAGTCGTTAAGGCATACTCCAGTGCAGTCGGCGCAGGTGCCTTCGTCAGCGAGATTTTCGGAGAAGAAGCCGACGAATTAAGACGCCGCGGCGGAGACGGCGGTGAATTTGGTGCGACAACAGGCCGTCCGAGACGTATGGGCTGGTTTGATGCTGTTGCCTCCAGATATGGCTGCCGCATTCAGGGTACAACAGAGGTTGCCCTGACGGTTCTTGATGTTCTCGGATATCTTGATGAGCTTCCGATCTGTGTGGGCTATGAGATCGACGGAAAGATCACAAAGGATTTCCCGACTACCGCATATCTGGAGAAGGCAAAGCCGGTATATAAAAAGCTTCCGGGCTGGAAATGCGATATCCGCGGAATTAAGAATTATGAGGATCTTCCGGAAAACTGCAGAAAATATATTGAAGCGATCGAGGAAGAACTGGGAGTTCCGGTCACCATGGTATCCAATGGCCCGGGACGTGATGACATTATCATTAGAAAATAGTTCCAAAGATCAGACGTCTGTTTGGTTAGGAGGGTGTTATCAATGAAAAAGTGGATGCAAGCGGCAGCTTTTGGACTTGCATTTGCCGCGCAGACAATGTTTTTTGCTTATGGCGCCGAGGGCAGATGGATATCGGATAATGATTTATGGATGTATCAGAGACCGGACGGGAGCATGGCTAAAGGCTCGTGGGAGGATATCAACGGAGAGTGGTATCATTTTACCGCCGACGGCATCATGCAGACCGGCTGGCAGAAGGTCGGAAATCAGATGTACTGTTTTGAGGAGAGCGGCGCACTGGCAGAAGGCTGGCGCTCTCTGACGGATTCGGACGGAGTGAAATGGTACTTTTTCGATGAAAACGGTAATGCGGCCCTTCAATGGAAAAAGATAGAGGGAAAGTGGTACTGGTTTTTGCCCTCCGGAATCCTCAATATGGAGGAATCCAGAAGTATCGACGGACGCAGATACTATTTTCGTGAAGACGGAAGCCTGAGGACAAATGAATACCAGAAGTTTAAGTATTTAAATTACGATGGTCTTTCCGACAGCGAATACAATATAAAGGCAGAGAGTGCGAAGGGAAAGAAGGTCAAGGCGGACGAATCCGATCAGGAGGAGATCGCAGATAAGATAAACCTGCTCCCGGAGGGCTGGAGAAAGACCTTTATCGACGAGGACTGGCGCTTTGTGTATTGTCCGGAGAAGGAGTATTATGCAGCCGTAAAATATGAAGATGATGATGACCGCTATGAAGTGAAATTCAAGGTTAATACATCGAAGCAGACGCTGTATTTTGCAGAGCCGGAGGCTGTATGGCCGGCATTCGGAGAATTTATATACCGGAATGTCAAGAAGGAGCTGAGAGCGGAAAACTATGCGGCAACGGTAGACGATCTGCTCAACGAGATCATTGATCTGGAGAAGATCCCGGATTCCTACTATAAGAATTATCAGAAGATATTCGGTGTCCTTTTTGCCGGATATATGGATCCGGAGAGCCGTGAAACAATGAAAGAAAGTATGCCGGAGCTGGTCCACATCGTTGAAAAGATCATCTCAAGCCGCAGGGCAGACGGTACTGTGATATCAGAAGATAATAAATAAAGAATAAAAATCCGCGGATAGGTATTATCCGCGGAGCATTACCTGGGCGGTGAAGACATCTTCCGTATAAGTGAAGGTGCTTGCACCGCCGCATTTTTCGCATATACGCCGGACAGACTGGATCCCGATCCCGTTTTTCCGGTTTTTTCTATTCCCTTTTGTGGAGAGAAAGACGCCATCCTTGCTTTTGATCTCTCCGTTGAAGGCATTTTCGACATGGATCAGTACGATACATCCGGCATGTAAACTTGCTTCTACGAGTATCCTGCGTTTATTTGGAACTGTTTTGAGACTTGCCTCAAGAGCATTTTCAAGCAGGTTGGAGAAGACAAGGCACAGATCGATGTCATCGGTAGGAAGCTTTTCCGGAAGAACCAGTTTTGTCCGGAAGGGGATATTGTTTCGTTTGGCTAATGCACAATAATATCCGATCACGCTGTCAATGATCCTGTTTTCACAAAAACACATATCGAGATCCGGGATCTGCTTTCCGGCTTCCTTCAGATATTCTTGTATTCCTTTAAGATCGTTGGCTTCCGCCATAGAATGGATAAGGTTAAAATGATGGCGGAGATCGTGGCGGGCATGGCGTGTCTCCTCGATGGCGGAGCAGAGATTTTCGTATCGTGTCTGCTGCATGGACAGAAAATAGTTTTCCTGCTGAAGCTTTGCGTTGCGGTTCAGGCTGCTGGCGATCAGAAGGAACATAGTGTAAAAAAGCACAAGAAGAAACAGAAGCACGATACTCATGACGATATAGATCGCAAGGATACGTCCTGTATACAGAGTGCTTTTATGTTTGGGTACTATGTAAATATTCAGACCGATGAAAACAAGAGGCAGGATCCAGAATACATACCAGGTCTGGGCGAAGTTTTCATCAATAACAAGAGTTCTGGCAGAATGTGTTGCCGGATACCAGGTGATCGCTACAAAAAGCCACGCAAGCAGATTGTATAGCACACCGGCACCGACGGTAAACCAGAGCTCTGTCTTTTCCGGATCATAGGCCGCAGTGATAACGGCATCGATGGCTCTGGAAAAGCTGTTGAGGCAGGAGAATACAGCACATACAGCCAGAAATATGCTTGCAGATTTCCAGACGGAGACCGGAAGTGATTTTATATATATGGTGCCGAGCAGGATCAAGATCAGAGTGAGGATCGAGCCGGTTCCGATTCCGGCATAGCCGCAAAACAGTCCTCCCATAAGGCAGAGCAAAGCGAGCAGGGAGAACAGGCGGAGGTTCAGTCTGCGAAAGGAAATGCTGATCTGATCATACATTGGCAGATATGCCAGCAGCATGCCCGGGATCACGACGGAAAGCTCAAGAAAAGGACGGAAAGGAATATACATGTACTTAGTTGCCTCCTCCCGATACAAGCAAGTCCCCACCCACTGCTTATTGCTTTTCGCAATTGAAGCAGGGGACTTACTTGATTCGGTTAAATTAACATCATGATTATAGCATAAAATCCATAAGGAATCCAGCTTGGGCAACGAAAGTGGAGCTTTTTGAGGGGCTTACGGTATGGGATCAATCGATGGGATCAATCGATGGGATCGATCGATGGGATCGGTCGGTGAGATCTTGATGGCACTTGACGAAAGGAACCAATGCTGTTACTATATAAATATAACAACTGATACATTAAGAGTGTTGGATCGAAAAAAGGATGGTGAGAAAATGATACTCAAGATCGATTTTGACAGTGAGGAAGCATTGTATATCCAGCTTTGCAACCAGATCATCCGGGGAATTGCAACGGAGACGCTTCATGAGGGTGACAGTCTTCCTTCGGTAAGACAGCTCGCTGATGAGATCGGAATCAACATGCATACGGTCAATAAAGCATACGCTGTATTAAGACAGGAGGGATTTCTGCGTCTCGACAGAAGACGTGGGGCAGTGATCGCTCTCGATATGAATAAATTACAGGCTCTGGATGAGATGAAGGAGAGCCTTGCTCTTTTGATCGCCAGAGGAGTCTGCAAGGATGTAGGCAGAGAGGAGATCCATGCCCTTGTGGATGAGATCTATGATGATATCTGCGGAGAGGATTAAGGAGGAAATATATGCTTTGTGAACACTGCAAAATGCGGGAAGCGACCGTTAAATATGTGGAAGTGGTCAATGGAGTGAAAACAGAGCATAATCTCTGTGCCCATTGTGCTGCCCGGCTGGATGTGGGGCAGTATTCTGCCCTGTTTGAGGGGGAATTTCCATTGGGAAAGCTGTTGTCCGGGCTTTTGGGAGTCCAGAATGCGGAGCAGGGGGAGGAGCGCTTTAAAGGAGCGGCCTGTCCGACCTGCAAGACTACCTATGCAGAATTTGTTAAGAACAGCCGATTCGGCTGCGCGGACTGCTACAGTGTATTCGGGCCTCTGATCCGGGAAAATATCCGTCACCTACAGGGAAGTGAGCACCATGTAGGAAAAAGACCGGATGACTTTTTGCAGGATGGCCAGAGGGATGCAAAAAGCACAGAAGCATATAAGCTTACCGTGGAAGAAACCAGAGAGCTGTTAAAGAGAAAGATAAAGGATGCAGTCAGTCGAGAGGACTATGAGACAGCAGCTTCCTTACGGGACCGGCTGCATAAACTGGAAGGAGAGTCGAAGGGGAATGGAGAAGTGGTTTGATATACCTGAGCAGGACGACAGCAGCGTGATCTGTACCCGCGTCCGCTTTGCGCGAAACTGGAGAGAATATCCATTCCCGGGTAAGATGACTGCCGAACAGAGTGAGGAGCTGGTAGACCGGCTTTGCAGGATATTTAAGGATGAGCCGGCTGACCGGCTTCCGTCCTCTGAATTCTATTATCTCAACAGAATGTCAGAGCTTGATAAGGCGGCCTTAAGAGAACGATGGGCTCTTACAAAAAGTGCC
>Ga0129310_1001829_pt1 | contig 17394 bp, 15 predicted proteins | sample Go1ome_2_FD_94433 | JGI IMG/M metagenome (GOLD analysis project Ga0129310, IMG submission 94433) | Western lowland gorrila individual fecal microbial communities from Wisconsin, USA - Go1022A metagenome | ecosystem: Host-associated > Mammals > Digestive system > Large intestine > Fecal | place...
AACACTGATCGTAATTGGAGTTTCTACGATATATCTCATTGTTAGATATATATAAAGAACAAAAGTGCATTTTTTGTACTTTTAAGTTCCAACAAAAAAAGATGCCTTTATTTTGCACAACCAAATAGGACTCATCCTATCCCTACTACAAAAGGCATCTTTTACTCCTGCTGCCTCTCCCGGCTTTTTCTCATTCTTATCGGGAGCGGCATTTTTTATTCTATTCCAGAAAGCTTGCGAAGCAATCATTTCTTCTCGTGCGAGTGCGCATCGTTTGCATGAAGTGCTTTTGTTTGATAGGAAATTCATCGAAATTTCCTATCAAATAAAATAACACGCATTCCTGCGTGCTACATTTATCGATAACAGAAAGACTTTGGCTGGAGCGTCACTCCCAGCATCTCTTTTGCCCATTGCATGATGCATGTGGCGCATGACGACGCGCTTTTCACCTCAAAGCCTTTCTGTTTATCTCTATGTTCATAATAGCGGTTTTATTCACGGCTGTAAAGTATGTTCTTATTTTTTAATGATTTACACCATGTCTTATCTCCAATATGCCAAAATGTCATAATTGAATTTTTATATTCTGCAGGATCATTTTTTACCTTTATCCGCAAAACTAATTTAAACTTTTCATTGTTTTCCACGATTTCTTTCATAAGTATCGCTGTGTTAGGTTTATTGGCCTCTATAATATAATCTGGATCTGCTATAATTTCAGGGATATACAAACAAAACCTTTCATAATCATTTGGATGTCTGTCTTTAATATGTTGTATTCGTTCATCTGTAATAATAACCTCATCTGTTACAAATTCATCCATTATACATTTATAAATATTTCTATCAATTTTTCCTACTGTATGCACATTAAAATATCTTAGATAAAATCTCCTGTTTCAATTTCCACATTAAAAATGTAAGTGTAGCCAGTATATAATGTCTTGATTTCATCGTCAATGCCCGTTTTTATTGCAAAATTTTTTCTGTGCAAATTGCATAATCCCTGTTTTTCTGCTACATCCCTTGTATTTTCTGGCTATACAGCAAATCAGGAGTTGAAAACCTGATTTTTCAACTCCTGAAATAGCATCATTTTTGTTTATTTTGCTACCCTCATACACGCTTTATTTCTTCAGATAAATCGCTGTCACCGCACAGTCACGGGCTGCATTTTTTGCTGTCTCTTCCAGATCTGCCGGAAGTTCATCATATTTTACCTCAATACAGTCTTTGTCAAAATTATGTGCAAACAGCTGTGGATACAATCCTACACAAATACCGCATCGAACACAATATTCTTTTATTTCAACTTTCATTTTCTGTTCCTCCAATTATGCATTTTTCTCCAGATAATCACAGGCACTGTCTCCTGCTGCAAAACCAAACGGCATTGCGAAATAAGCGCCTGCACTTCCTCCTGTCGGCGGGTTTCCGTAAAATTCACTCATCATATTATCACCGGCTGCATAAAGTCCCGGAATTGCTTTTCCATCCTCACGGATCACCTGCATTTTTCCATTTACTTTAATGCCACCGATGGTATCATAACCGGCGCAGAATACACGCATTGCATAGAACGGGCCTTTGCGTACCGGGCGGAGATATTTTGCATCTTTTCCGAACTCTTCATCCTCGCCATTATCGCAATATCCGTTGTAACGATCCAGTGTTTCCTCCAAGCCTGCCTGATCGATGCCGGACTGCGTGCACAGCTCCTCAATGGTATCTGTCATAAATACATGTTTGTTGCCTTTTTCATTGATCAGTGTCTTGAACTGTCCCGGAATATCGGTCAGTTTTTCTACCGGGAAAATGAAATACATGTAGTCCACACCATCTTCTTCCAGATGACGGCGGGTGTCCTCATCAAATACAATATAGCTCTCACCGTTTGGCTGGTTGGAAATACCGGTGCTGATGGCCATGTGGTTGTTGGAAATACTCTCATCAATGAAACGCTCGCCGTTTTTGTTTACCCAGAGATACGGCTGCTCCTGAATGGTACGTGTCTCGTTATATACAATCCATGGGGAACTTGCCACGATCCCCGGCCCCGGAACCAAATTATGTCCGGATACTGCGATTGCTGTCTGTGCGCCGCCAAGTTTCCATGCCAGTTTCTGTCCGTCACCGGTCTGGCCAGAGTTCGGGTAGCAATTGAACAATACATTTCCATCACCGGAACAGTTATAATCAGTAAAGGTAAATCCAGTATATTTCTTCATCATTTCACGGTCTTCCATAATTCCACCGCTGGCAATGATGACTGCTTCACATTCCACTTCGATTTCTTCTTTTGTCTCATTATTTACAGCTTTTACACCGTTTACTTTTCCGTTCTCATCCACCAGAATATCTGTGATCGGTGTGTTCAACATGTACTGTCCACCACGTTTGATGATATCTTTCATGGCATTCAGACAGATCAGCGCACCGCCGTGTCCTTTTCCACGCCCCGGAACCAGGTAAAAATCACCATGTGCCATGATGGCTGGTGGGAAACCATCTGCGTATTTCGGATTTCCGATATCCTCAAGTTCCAATTTCTGTGTCGGGATCATTTTTATTCCAAGACGCTCAATATACTCTTTTGTTCTCCAGGAATTGTTTACATACTGACGGATAACGGACGGATTTGCATTGTAATTAGAATACTCATACAGCAAATGAAACGCTGCATTCTGAAAATCCTTGTCATTTCGAATACTTAAATACGCGATCGGACAGTTGGAAACTGCGCCGCCCTGATACGGTTTCTTCTCAAATACCATTACTTTTTTTCCACGGGCAAGTGCTGCATCTGCTGCGGAAATTCCTGCCATACCACTTCCCATGATTACCAGATCTGTTTTTAACCTCATAAAAATAAAACCTCCTTCACCTGTTGTTCTTTTCAAACACCTGTTAAGGAGATTTTATCAATAACGCTTTTCTATTTGACCGTTCATCTGGCATAAATCATATGTATTTTCCGGAATACAATTGTGCATTTTGCACTCAACCAAGATATTGTTCTATCTGATCAGATAATACATACCGCATTTTTTCCTCCGCATCATCCAGCGAAATTCCATACATTTCTTCTACTGACAAAATCATATTCCGCACGGTATTTCGATGAATCCCAAGTTCTGCTGCTGTGCGAGTTGCACTGCAGTCATTTTTCAGATAACACAACACTGTCTTTCCATATGCACTGTGATGCTCACGGTCATACTTTGCCAGTTCCCGGTAAAATTCCGACTGCATGGATAACGGATTCATTTCGTCTTCCATTTTCGAAAACAGATGATACATCACCACGTCTTTATATTGATAGATCACCTGCTCCTTCGTTTTTTGCAAAACATTTTTATTCCATGACAATGTAAACATTGCCTGTGTGTACGCATCCCGCAAACACCTTAATTCATTAAAAATATTACTGATCCCGATGCAGTACTGATACTGTTCCAAAAGCTGCCGCAGAATCCCCAGCTCTTTTTCATTGAAAAATAGCTCCTGATGCAACGGCACTTTGCTGTATTTCAGCAGACAGATATGTTTCTCATACAAAAACGGCTTAATCTCCCAGGACTGCCTCTCCAACAGACGCGCCAGAAATTTCAACGGTACATTTTCCTGATTGGAAAAATCAAGAATCCCCAAGGCAAAATAACCGGTTTCCTCCAGTCCATCGATCATATTTACCTGTTCCGTAATACGATCCTCCGGAATTTCCGCTGTTCCAAGCAGGTTGGCCAGAAATGTCTCATACATCATACGTCCATGTCTCTGATTTTCATAATTACGCTGCAGATAAAAAGACATATTTTTCATAAACATACGAACCAAATCCAGATATCCATTCTCCGGTGTCTCATCCCCACAGAAAAAAGAAGTATATCCAAGCAGTGTCTGTCCACTGAAAAACTGCAGATAAATATTGGTACCCGCATTTTCCGCTGCCGGCGCAATCAGCATTTCTCCCTCCCGTATCTGGGAAAAAATCTGCTTTTTCTTCAACTGTTCCATGGTATGTGCATCCGTATACCCCTGATGTACGGTTTCCCAGAACGTTTCATAATGAGACTCACAATGTCTGGTGTAGGCCAATACATCAAAGCTTGCATCAAATACGATCAATGGATATTCCAGAACTGGCTCGCTGATATCGATCAGCTCCTGTACTTCTTTTCCTTCCAGCGCTGCGATGTGCATGTTTTTGTCCCATTCAACCAGCCGGTAAAAAATTTCCACCAGATCATTCATGACTTCCGGCACTGTTTTGTCCGTCTGCATGAAAATCAAATTTTCATGAAATGTTTTCCACTTTCGTATCATCTCCTGCTGCTCTTTTTCATCCACTTCCTTTGAAAAAATAACCAGCATACAGACATTATTCTCTATAAAATACCCCACATTCATATTCAAAACCGAACTGCCATCACACAGATACAGATACTCTGTTTTCAATTCCTTCATATTTGGCATCCAGTACTGAATACCCGAAAACGTCTGCTCCCGCAAGATTTCCGGGAAATCTCCCAGTTTCTGATTTTTGATATAATACAACAACATATTTTTTGTAATTGTCATGCCAGATCCCCCATCATTTTCTGCAATTTTTTCAACTGCTCAGATATATGTTTTGGGTTATACACCAGATTTAACGAAATCGGCATCGCATCCGTGATTGGAATCAAAATAATATTCTCCAGTGAAGCCGCACAATAATCCCGGGCGATAAAAGCCACGCCACGGTTGGCCCGCACCAGAGAAACCACCGTCTCCATGTTTGGCAGATACTCGATCTTGTTATTGTAATCCCGATGATTTCCATGCAGGAAAAATGGCAGTAACGCATGCTGCACCGGTGCTTCCTGCTCACTCAGGTACAACAGTGTTTCATCTGAAATATCATGAAAAGAAATCTCGCGGTAATCCGCATACTTGTGCCCTTTTGGAACTGCCAGTGAAAGCTGTGCTTCATGCAGTGTCTGCATTTTCAATGGTTCCGGACAGGTCGTTGTCGTTGCCAGGATAATTCCCGCATCTATTTTTCCATTCAACAAATTTGAAAAAATCTGGCTTGGCAGACTTCCAATCAGATTCAGGCTGATTTCCGGGTACTTCCCCTGAAACTGTGCCAGCACATCCGCCACATGATAATTCAGTGCTCCCGGCATATGACACAAATGCAGACTGTTATCAGATACATTGCCCGCAGCCCGCACTCTCTGCCGCAGCTCCTCCTGTTTTTTAAACAATTCATTCGTCTCAGACAACAGCACTTCCCCGGCATGCGTCAGTTTCAGGGAATGCTTTGTTCGGTCAAACAGACTGACACCTAACTCTGCCTCCAGCTGACTGATCTGTTTACTTAAGGCCGGCTGGCTGATAAAAAGCTCCTTGGCTGCCTTTGATATATTTAAATGTTTTACAACTACCAAAAAATATTCTAATGATTTTGTGGTCATATTTTTCTCAAGTCCTTTCCCAGTTCACCCGCACCGGAAATAGTATAACATAAAAGTTATACTTATATCCAATAAAATACTGTCTTTTCTTTTTACTTTAGGTTAAAATAGAACCATCAAATACACAAAGGTTCCCATTCAAGTCGAACCTTACCTATTATGAAGGAGGATTTTAATATGAGCACACCAGGTGTTAAAGTTGGAGTTTCCGAAGAAGAGAAAAAACTTTCTTACTACAAATATTTTGAGCAGGATTTAGCTCCGGTACCAGCCGAGAAAATCGCAGTTTTACAGGGCGGACCGATCGCACCGGAAAAATGTATCCCATTTGATGAGAGAAATAAATTCTTAAAGGGCGACGATGAAGGATATGCAAACATTGGTTATGGTATTGCTGCTGACGGAACCGCTCTCGTATGTAATACAACTTACATGCCGGGCGTTACAGGCGAAATGCTTGACTGGTGGTTCCCATGGCATTCCGTAGGATCTGACCTGCGTTACAAAATCTGGGATCCGGAAGATCACTATTTTGCAAGAGCATATCCGGCTTCTTACGTTGTAGATCCGAACGTACCGATGAATCAGAAGACATGGGGCGTTGATCACTACATCATGGAGGATGTTGGACCAGGACCGGAGTTCTTAAAACTCTGCTTCAAGAGACCGGCAGACCTTGGCTATGACGAGAGTATTCTTGGTACAGAAAACTGCGAGTCTATGGTTTGTGCCATCGGAGAGAGCAGCTGTGCAGCCGTTATGACTCACAAATGGCATCCGTACAAAGACGGCGTATTATTCGAGTCCCGTTTCTGGATTGGATACCGCAAAGATGAAGATGGAAATGTTGTAAAAGCAATTCCGGAAGGCGTATCTATCCCACCATTCGTACCACAGGGATTATTCGCTCACAACATCAAAGAGTTTACAAACCTGGCAGCAATTCTGCCAACCTTATATGCAGAAGAGAAAGATACTCTGTAAATAGAAACTTTCTAGTTCACACTAATACACAAAACAAGAGCGAAATGATTTTTAACGATCATTTCGCTCTTTTTATTTCATTCAAATTTCATGCAATTTAAAATGTGGCAAACAATTTCAGTAAATTTAAATATTCTTTACCATCTACTTAATCATCTCTACCAACTTTTGTAGTCCCGCCGGTGTCTGCGCCATCTCCTTCACCGATTGTCCTGCCATCACATCCGCATCTGCCTCCGTTACCGTCAATGTCGTATTTCCGTCCGTATTTTCTGCACCATCCACGCTATACTCAAAGCTGACATACCCCAGATTATCCGTCACTGCAATCAGCAGACAACCAAGCTTTTTCATCTCCTGCTGCAGCCGTTCCACATTTTCAGTCGAAGAAATCTGTACATTCAAAAATGTCCATCCGTAAGGTTCCTCTGATGTCTGCAGCTGTGTGCCATAATAAAGTAATGCCCCTTCATTAATTCCAAGCACCGCTCTGGCCGCCAGCACAGACCGTCCATCTGCCGAAGTATCTCCCACATATGGATTTCTGCTCTGGTACAGATCAGACACAGTTCCATCAATTGACACTCCGCCATCCCACAGAACTCGATTTTCCAAAACGACCTGCTTTACTTCATCTGCACTTTGATACTCTGCCTGAAACTCATTTGCGTGAAACGCTGACTTTCTCGTCTCCCGCAAAGATACTGTCACAATGCCATCCTTTTCCTGAAATGCCACATCCGCTACACCTTTCGATGTATCAAGCAAAATTCCCTGCACAGACACTTTTTGATTCTCAACTACCACGTCTGCCTGCACAAACTCTGCCTGTTCTACCTTTTCTCCAATGACATATATCTTACTCCAAACTCCAATACCAACCGCAATCACAACAATCAGCACTGCTGCCAAAATCCGCATCTGGTTTTTCTTCCGGATTTTTTTCAGATAGTCTATTTCTGATGACATTTTGGAATCATCCTTCTGTCCATCATTTGTCTCAGACATATCTTCCCCATTCATTGGTTCCCGCATTTCTTTATATAAATTCCGGCAGTTCTCACATGTTTTCAAATGCTGTTCCACCGCCTGATTGCTCACATCGCTTGTCAATCCATCCACATAGGACGGAAGCAGATCCTGCACAACTTCACATGTCAGATCATTTTTCATCCTTTTCCAACTCCTTTCTCAGATTCGTCCGCGCCCGGAAAAACGTCACCCGCGCCCAGTTCTCCGTCCTTCCCATCACCTCGCCAATCTCCCGGAAAGACAGATTTCCAAACATCCTCAGATACAACACCTCTCTGCCCGGCTCCGGAAACGCATGCAGTTTCTTCAACAACTCAATCTGTCCGGCCTGCTGCAGCACTTCCTGCTCCGCTGACACCGCATTTCCTGTGGTACCCGCTTCGCCAGACATCAGATCCACATCTGATTCGTATTGTACCCGTGCATGTTTTTTCACATATGTCAAATACTGATTTTTCGCAATGGCACACAGCCATGTCGTGATCTTGCAGCTTTCATCAAAACGATCAATACTTCGCACCGCCTGATAAAACGTTTCCTGCGTCAGTTCCTCTGCCAGATCCGCCTCATGCGTCAGTGACATCAGATATTTAAACACCGTCTGCGCATGTTGACGGTATACAGCATCCATATCCTGCACCTGCGTTTCCCCTCCTTTCCGTTCCGTATTATTTTTGTTGTTCTATCTATTAATAACAGATTTTCCGATTTCGTTACAGTATAATTCTCTTTTTTCTAAAAAAATAGCAAAAAAATACCGCATGACTTTCACTCTTCGAAAATCATGCGGTATCCTGGTTTTTGGTTCTTCTTTTTTAGAAGGGAATTTATTTTTAGGTTAGAAAAATTTCAAATTCACTTTTTACCGTTTTATGCAAGACCCGGGAAAATAGAAAGGATCAATGCAACAACAAGTGCTGTAATGGTTGTATTTAATACAGTTGTAACAAATACGTACTTGTAGGAATCCTTAATCTCAACTTCTGCAATACCTGTTGCAATGATATATCCAGGGTTTGTCGGTAATGTATCCAGTGTCTGGGAAGCAAATACGGATACACGATGCAGTGCATTGATATTGATACCCATGCTTGTAAATGTCTCAGCCATGTACGGTAAGGTTGCGGACAGACCAGCCGGGCCGGATCCGGAAGCACCTGTCAGTACTGCGACAGCCAGAACGACTTTGAATAATGCCGGGCCGCCCATATTTAACAGTGCATTTGTCAGTACCGGGAAAGCCGGAGATGCAGCTACGACACCACCAATGGCTCCAAGTAAACCAACCTGAAGAACAAGCATGGTTGTCTGCTCTCCAACCGGTTTGATCAGTTCTTTCAGACCTGAGAATTTTCCGTAATATGGGAAGAAAAATACCAGGGAAAGAATGATATTAAGCATCATACTTACTAAAATATTCCATCCAAGTCCGTTGAAGCAGATCAGTGTAACAGCGATTGGAATAACAGCCATTACCCAATGCGGTGTTTTCTGTCCTTCCGGACGTTTCGGTGCATTTGGAGCAGCCACATATGTATTGCCCTTTGCAATTTCTTTTTTAGAAATAATATTTACCATCACGATGTTCAGGATCAGGACAACGGCACCGCCGATGAATCCTGGAACAGCTGCTGCCATCGGAGATGTACCAAGCATCTGAACAGCGATAACGTTCTGATCGGATGTTGTACCCGGCATGGAACATGCTGCAGTTGCAAGTGCTCCTAATACAACACCAGGTCCCATCTGTCTCGGCATTTTTGCCTTCTCAAACAGATCCATAGCGATTGGGAATAATATAAACATCAGTACCAATGGGTTCATACCACTATAAGCAAGTACTGTACCGATCACGTAGATAGTTAAAATAGCAAGAATCGGTTTCATAACTACTTCTTCGCCTGCTGCAGCCTGTTTTCTTGCTTTGATTGTAAACAGGTCATACAGTGCGTTTGCGATGGATAATGCAGCACCACTTGCGTTGTACAGTGCAGCGATAACACATCCCATCAATACCGGTCCTAACATTGCAGTTACATAATTACATACACTTGGGATCATAGTGTCTGTAAAAGTTGTCAGCAGATTCATTCCGTTAAACAGAGCGATCAGCAGACCACATAATGGCGCAAGAATAATTGTACTGATTCCTTTGTAAGCGCCGTAGATCAAAATAGCGACACCAATAATAATGCCTATAATACCTAACACAGCCATTCCTCGTTATCCTCCTTTGATTTTGAGTTTCTCTTTATGACTGCTTGTATTATAGTTTATAAAGTTTTTATAATCCAATACTTAATCATGCATCAAATCATATCAAAACTGATATACGTGCCCGCCCAATCCACCTGTACAATACCCGAAATTAATCTATATTTTCACATACAATAACTCAAATACATTTATCACTTATCATTCCGGTTCACCGGCATCTCACCCTCAAATACAAAGAACTGATAATCCGTAATTTTCTGACCTTCCTGCCACCGGAAATCACTCTGAATACCGGACAGCATCTGGGAATTATAAAACCACTGCGCCACATCCGCATTTCCAATAAATTCCCCATAATTATCACTGGTAACGCCAAACTGCTCATAGCATTTACAAATAGCCTGAACCGCATCATAATAATCCGCCACCGGATTTGCCACCTGAACAACACTTCCGGTATTTCCAATATTCTTTTCATAGGCTTTCAGAAGCTGCTGCCACTGCGTGCCCTTGTAAAAAGGATCAAATTTGTTCCAGATAGATACCCCATCCAGCTGATCTCCCGCAATTTCAAAAAGTTCACTGCCGTACGCAGAAAAAGAAATAGAAATTCGTCTGCCTTCTTCCACACCGTGCTGACGCAGTTTCACCAGTATATTTGCACATTCCCGTCCTCGAATGAGAAAAACATATCCATCCGCATCTTCATTCAGCCCCTGAATAGCATAATAGGAATAATCCTGCTCCCCGGCCTCCGGTTTCACATCCACGATTTTTAAAATATTCAATCCCAGATCTGCCAGCGTATTCTGAAACAGTTCTGTCGTATTTTCCTTGGATTCATCCTGAGACATGGTATACAGCACAATATTTTTGATATCCGGATTCTGCTGCGCCCACACACGCACTTCCTCCAGCTCACCTTCCTCAGAATCGCTCATATAAGAGATTCCATAAGGAGCCATCAGCTGGCGGGACTCCGCATAGGAATACGCCGCAATGTGGACCGTCTCATTTCGCTCCACATTTTGTGCGATATAAGTTGTCTCCGGCGCGTCAATCGGTCCCAATACCGCAAAAGCCGCCCGGCTTGCGCCCTGATACAGACTCAGGGCTTTGCTGTTATCTGAACCGGTATTTTCTGACACGATCCGTACTTTGCAGCCATTTACTCCACCATTTTTATTGACCTGCTCTGCCGCATATTCCGCCGCCCAGAGCGCAGATTTTCCAAGGGATTCATACTCCCCACTCTCCTGGGAAAGTACCACCACCGGAAGTTCTCCCGCCTCCAGACACTGTTCTATTTTTTCCTGAAATGCACTTGCCTGCAGATCCCGCTGTACCGCTGTTCTCGAAAGAACGAGCAAAAACACGGCGACCGCAAGTGCCTGCCATATTCTACGTCTCATTTTCATACGCCTCCAGCATAAACCAGAAACAGGTTCCTTCATTCGGTGTACTGTCTGCCCCAAACGGTGCGTGATGCAGCCGCAGGATTTCACTTGCAATATTCAAGCCCACACCCATGCCGCACTTCTCCCTGTCATTTGGTTTCGCCTGATAAAATCGATTCCAGATATACGGAAGTTTATCCTTTTCAATACCAATGCCATAGTCAATGACTTCCACCCGGACACTTCCCTGATATTTGCGGATCACGATCCGCGCTTCCTGTTTTTTTCCGGAAAACTTCACCGCATTGGATGCAAAATTGTAAATCACACGGTAGATCAGTTTCCGGTCTGCGCACACCTGCATAGACTCCGGGCAATCCAGCTTAAACTGAAATTCCGGCTTATTTGCGCACACACTGGAAAGTACTTCCTCTGCCACATCCTCAATGGCAAATACCGACGGATTCATTTCCATGGTTCCAGACTGCAGTTTCGCTAGGTCCAGCGTATCACTGATCAGATTTGTCAGACGATCCGTTTCATTCAGGATCATCCGTACATGCTCTTCCCGTTTCTCCGGAATTTCCCCGGAAAAAGCCTCCAGCATCTCTGCATACATGCGGATCACAGTCAGCGGTGTCCGCATATCATGACTGACATTCGCCACAAAATCCCTGCGCAATGCTTCTGTTTTGTTAAACTCCTGCTCTGCCAGTTCCAGCGTTTCTGCCAGCTGCCGCGCCTCCACTGGCCCTTCCCGGATAAATTCTGTCTCATAGTTTCCCTCTGCCATCTGCTGCGCACTCTTATTCAGATGGCGGAATGGCCGCGCAAAATATTCTGCCAGCCAGATTGACAGAATAGATGCAAGGACCAGTACCGTCACGGTCACCAGCAGATATCGGCTGGTCAGCAGTTTCATCAGGGCATCCACATTTGCCTGGGATCTGCTCACCACCAGCACCTGTCTGGATCCATTTACATTCGCCAGTACAACCGCCTGCACCGCCCAACGGGAGGCATGCACCTGATCGTCCACATAATACTGACAGATGCCGTCCGAATCATTCAACCGCTCAAACAACGTCTCATCCGCAATGTCATCCTGCTGCGGCGCTGCTTTTTCTCCCTGATTGTTCACCGACACCATTACCTGTATCGGATGCTCCGACACGATCTGCACGAAATAATCATTGGATTTTGCCAGAAGTGCAATATTTGTCTCAAAATCCGCTTCGCCATACATATCCCAGATAGACTGCGCTGCCATCCGCAGGTCATTTTCCGTCTGTTCCTGATATTTATTTTCCACGGAAAAATGCAGCACCATCCAAAACAGCAGCGCCATGGCTCCGGCCAGTCCCATAAAACCAAGCCAGAGTCCAAACATCATTTTATGCCTTCTTTTCTTCTGCCTCAAATTTATACCCCGCTCCTCTGTATGTCACAATGTATTTTCGATAGTCACCAAGCGCATGCCGCAGCATCTTGATCTGCGCATCCACCGTCCGGTCGTCTCCCATAAAATCAAAGCCCCATACTTTTTCCAACAGCGCCTCTCTGGAAAACACAATGCCTCTGTTTCGCACCAGGAAAAACAGCAGATCATACTCCTTGGGGCGTAGTTCTATCCGTTTCCCATCCACAAGTACTTCCCTGGCAGAAATATTCACCGTCAGACCTTCAAATTCATAACTTTCACTCTGCGCTTTTTCTTCCTTTGGCTCATGCCGCATCAGAATTACTTTCACCCGGGCCATCAGTTCTTTGATAGAAAAGGGCTTCACCACATAATCATCAATTCCAAGTTCAAATCCCTGCAGTTTATCATACTCTTCGCCTTTTGCAGACAGCATCAGCGCCGGAATATCCTTCATTTCGCGGATTCTCCGATATGCCTCATATCCATCCATCTCCGGCATCATAATATCCATAATGATCAGATCAAAATCCTGTTGCCGGCACAGTTCCAAAGCCTCCCGTCCATTGGCAGCTCCCATTACTTCATACCCCTGATATTCCGCAAATTCACGGATTCCCATTCGAATGGATATCTCATCATCTACAACCAGTATTCTTTTTCCCATAATTTCTGTCTCTCCCAACAAAAAAGCAGACTGTCAACTGTTCTCCAGCCAACTGCCTGCTTTATTTTCACAGTAGCACACGGCTGTTTTCACTGCCATATTCGCTACCTGTACTATATCGTTTATGCACTGATTTTGCAACTGTTTGACATCTGCCCCATCATGTATCCAAGTAAAACCTGAAGCACAGATTCCTCCTGATTCTCCCTCCATGCCGCGGAAATCTCACAGGAATGTTCCAGCAGACAGGTCATAAATCCCGGCGCATACACATTTCTCACCCAAGAATTACATACTGTCACGCCCAGCCCGTTTTCCACATTCATGAGAATCGATTCCATGCTGTTCACACTGCACACATTTGGCTCAAATCCATACTTATTTCCAATTGCGCGCACGCTCTCCAGTTGCATATCCTCCCTGTCATCTGCCAGCACAAAAAATGTCTCCTGGCGAAAATCCTCCGGTCTCCAGTTTTTCTTCCGTGCACGGAATAAAGTAGACGAAAACAAAATCATTTCCTGCGCAGTATCGATCACCATAGATTCTGCATCATACATTTTTGCCACACGATCCTGCAGCGTAATGATCAGATCCAACTGGCCCATCTGAAAACGCGCAGACAGTTCCTGCAGCGTATAAGCCTCCAGCGAGATCTTAATGCCCGGATATTCCAGACGCATTTCCCGCAGAATTGGCTGCATATAGGTACCGATATTCCATCCATTGACATATCCGATCCGGATCATGCCCTGTTCCAGCGTGTTCAACCGCTCCACACGCTCTTTTGCCTCATGAAAGCACTGCTTCATCTTCTGGAAGGTTTTCTCATAAATCCGTCCTGCTTCCGTCAATGCAATGTGTTTTCCGCTTCTGTCAAAAAGCTGCACATCCAGCTCTTTCTCCAGTCGCGCAATATTTCTGCTTAAATTTGGCTGAGAAATATAGATTTTCTCTGCCGCTTTACAAAAACTGCCTTCTGCTGCCACCGACAAAAAACTTTGTATCAAAGTATCATTCATCTTATTTCCCCCCGTATGTTATCCGATCACATTTTATTTCAAATTCAGATAAAACGAATATTTTCTACACTCGTTCTATTACTTCCTGAAAATTGATGTATCATTTCTATATTGATAACATATCAGAGAAATATGATAGCTGCATGAAATCTGCTTTCACAAATAAAAAATTATGAACACTTTTTATCTGCTAAAAATAGAACGTTCCATAGCTCCGAGTCTATTTCAATGCCGGAATATAAAGTTCCGTCTCCGATCCATTCATTGTGACATGAAATTCATATACCGGCTGATAAAATCCCTTGGAATCAGTTTCATAAACCAATGATGCCTCATCTGCTTTTATATCATAGCTATACTCATAAGGCACCCAAACCCGGAATTTTCCATCCACGATTTTTTCATATGCTTCCTGCTCGGAAATGATCGACATATCTTTATAATAAGAGCATTGTGTCAGCCCATTTGAGATGGATCCCATTTTTCCATTACTGTAATATTTGCAATCAATGGTTCCATCATACATCGTATCCCCTTCTTTCAGTTCCTTCGCCGTAAATGTATAATTGCCCTCTCCGTCGTTGCTGAAGGTACAGCCTTCCGGAACTGTAATCTCATATTGTGCTAAAGCCGCACGTACCGTCGCTTCATCCGCATCCGCAACTTCTTTTACCACGCCCGTATTTGTATCAATCGTACTTGAATCCTCTGTAGACACGGCTTTTTCATCATCCTCATGATCAGAGTCTGCATCTTCTGTATCTTCCGCATATGTAGTATCAAAATCTGTGTAGGTCCAGGTCAGCCCTTCATAATCAAGCCACAACGTATTTCCACTTTCTCCATAAAAAACATCTGTATTATCATAGTGAATCGTTTCATCTGCCGCCAGTTTATCGCCGATTTTTTCAAAAAAGCTGGCTGCGTATGCCTCACATTCTTCTCGGTTCATCTGTACCAGCTGATAAACCGGCATGGTCTGTTCTTCTTCAGAATATGTCTGATCCGTCGTCACAGTCAGCTCATCTCTTCGAAATGAAGTTGCCAACTGACTTTTCAGATTTCCCAGTTCCTGACGCTGATAAACACCAAAAATCAATGCATAGCAAATACAGGTTGCAATCAGCGGAATCTGACAGGCAATGACATATTTTCCTGAAACTCTTTCTAAAATATGTAGGCCATTGTCACTTTGACCAGCTGCATGCCGCAGATTTTTAACTTTCACTATAACCGCATAACCAATAACAAACAATCCATATCCAATCATCGCCCCAACGGTATTGTTCAGCACATCGTCCCACTCAAACATCCCTCTCTGTGTCAGATGCTGAACTGTCTCAATCACAACCGTAACAGCAAATCCACACAATGCCGTCTTCCAAAATCTCCGCATTTTTCGAATTCCCATTGGCAATAAAAATCCAAGTGGTACAAACATACATATATTCAAAATCAGATTTCTCCACTCCTGTGCAGAAAAGGAATACCACGCTTCACGATAGGAATAAAACAGTGGATATCTGCCACCGAAATAACTGTTTCCACGACTCAGGATCGTAACACTTCCAAGCATCAGCACATAACAACCAAACACAATGAGCCAGATTAATGTTCCGATACTGAGTTTCTTTTTTCCTCTCAATAATTTTCTGTAAATAAAATACCCCGCTACCATAATTACCGCGATGGCAGCCATCGCAACCATTCCAAATGGAAGATAATTTCTTATCGTTCCAATTAAATCCAATTTATCTCTCAAATCCATATAACAAAACCCTTTTCCCTTTCCCAAATTTTTCATCCAAAAAGCATAAAACCTACTGCCATTATATCTTATAACGAGAAAAATAGCAGTTTAAGTTTTCCTTAAACTGCTATTTCCAATTCATTTTCCAAATAACTATTCCAAATGCTGCCATTCCTGAAATATTTATTCCCGAGCTGCTACACTCTGGTTTAAAATTTCATTTTTCTCCTGTCTGTTGTATACAGAATAATCATTTTTCCCTGCACGTTTTGTCTCATACAATGCCTGATCCGCATTTCGATACAATTCCATAAACGTACTGCCATCCTCAGGGGCAACAGATATTCCCACACTGATGGTAATCGCACGATCTCCCATTTCTTCCACACGAAGTTCACGCACCCGTTCCACCAGTTTCCTAATCTTGGATTCTACTGCACCGGCTTCCGGAAGATTACACATCAGTATGACAAACTCATCGCCTCCGATACGTCCGACAATATCATAGTCCCTGAACTGAGACTGCAGAAACCTTCCAAGAGTCTGAAGCACCTTATCTCCAATCACATGTCCATAATTATCATTTACCTGCTTAAAATAATCCACATCCAGAATTACAAATCCATGTATACCTGATTTTTCCCGTAAAATCTGCTCTATGAATTTTTGCGTATAATCTTTATTATACAATCCTGTCAATGCATCTCTCTGTGCAATCGCCAGCAATTTTATATTTTCTCGATTATACTTATAAGCAATATAGATAATCAGCATCAGGACAAAAACACAGAATACCATCATAAAACTCATTTCATATTCCCGTATAAATGCATACGTCTTCTGTGCCGCACTGACCGGAACAATATAACAAAGCATCCAGTCATTCATTCCCATCGGCATATAGGTCATATAATAATCCTGAACTCCTGTATTGTCTAATCCTAAACGGATAAATCCGTCCTGCCCGGCAAGAAAATCATCCTGTACTTTCGCTAACGTATCTTCTTTTCGCTTATTTTTTTCTGAATAATATGTAAATAAATTATCTCCGTATTCTATCTGCTTTTTATCACCGGTTCCATCTTCATAAGCTATAATCTTTCCGGTGTGACTGACAATCAGCGTGTCCCCTTCACCGTTAAAAAGATCATCAAACAACATGTGACTTAATTCCGTAACATTATAAGAACCACCCAGAATACCTGTAATTTCTTTATCCGAATTATAAACAGGAACACCAAGCACCACACGGGTCTCCAAATCCACACTGCTTTCCAGTGGGTCGCTCAATGTCTGTTTTCCATTGATTGCTTCTTTAAAATATCTCCGGTGAGATACGTTTTTCACAATTCCATTATCATAATGCGCCGTTCCATCCGGCTCGATTAATGCCACACGCTCCAGATCTGTCGATTCACAAATTCCAATCAATTTATCCAA
>Ga0129310_1001830_pt1 | contig 17392 bp, 10 predicted proteins | sample Go1ome_2_FD_94433 | JGI IMG/M metagenome (GOLD analysis project Ga0129310, IMG submission 94433) | Western lowland gorrila individual fecal microbial communities from Wisconsin, USA - Go1022A metagenome | ecosystem: Host-associated > Mammals > Digestive system > Large intestine > Fecal | place...
ATTTATGGTAACAAATGATTCACTAGCTCAGTTGGTAGAGCACCTGACTTTTAATCAGGGTGTCCCGAGTTCGAGTCTCGGGTGGATCACCAACGAAAATATGCCGTTCTTCGAAAGAAGAACGGCTTTTTTGTATTTGCGGACGCAAATACTCATGAAGGCAGATGCAGGCCCTGAAAAATTCTTCCTTGCTAATCAATTCCTACAGTAGTAATATGTAAGTGATAAGCAAAAATTTTACAGACTTTTTCGGAGGTGCTTTGATGAAAATAGTAGTTATGGAGCCGTTAGGCGTAAAAATGGAGCAGATTAATGCCTTGGCAGCACCGCTGCAGGCTGCAGGCCATGATTTTGTGTATTATACTGAGAAGGAAACCGACCAGACGAAGCTGCTGGCGCGTGTGCAGCAGGCCGATATTATCATGCTGGCCAACCAGCCGCTGAGTGCGGAGATTATCAACGCCTGCCCTAATTTGAAAATGCTGTCTGTAGCCTTTACCGGCGTAGACCATATTGCATTGGCCGCCTGCCGTGAGCGCGGAATTTTAGTGTGCAATGCCGCAGGCTATTCCACCAATGCGGTAGCAGAGCTGACCTTCGGTTTGGCTATCAGCGTTATTCGTAATATTGTACCTTGTGATGCCCGCTGCCGTCAGGCAGGAACGAAGGATGGCCTGGTAGGCTTTGAGCTTTTCGGGAAAACTTTCGGCGTAGTGGGCACCGGTGCGATTGGCAGTAGAGTGGCGAAGATTGCCGCTGCCTTCGGCTGCAAGGTGCTGGCCTACAGCCGCAACCCGAAGGCCGAGCTGCAGGCTGCCGGTGTACGCTATGTCGGCTTGGACGAGCTTTTGGCTGCCAGCGATTTTGTCAGCATGCATGTGCCGCTGACGGACACAACTCGCGGACTGATTAACGCCGAGGCTATTGCCAAGATGAAGCCGACTGCCGTACTGCTGAATACTGCGCGCGGTCCCGTTGTGGACAGCGAGGCACTGGCACAGGCGCTGAACGAAGGACGCCTTGCCGGCGCAGGCATTGATGTGTTTGAGGGTGAGCCGCCGATTGCACCGGAGCATCCGCTGTGCCATGCCAAGAACACCGTGCTGACACCGCACGTTGCTTTCGCCAGCGCCGAAGCGTTGGCTGCACGTGCTGAAATCGTTTTTGCCAACATCGAAAAATGGCTGGCAGGAGCACCGCAGAACGTAATTAAGTAAAAATACTATGAAAAGGCTCAATAATTTATATTATTCCAAGAGAATAAAAGAGCTTTTGGCGGAGCTGCAGACAGCGGGAACAACGCTGGTTGTTGCGCCCATGGGTTACGGCAAAACGCTGGCTGTGCAATACTTTTTACAGGAGCAGGAGCGCTGCGGCAAAAAGGTGCTGCGACAAAGCATTTACGGTGCCGGTGCCGAGGCCTTCTGGCAGGGAGTGTGCCACAGCTGGCAGGGTACGGAGTTGGGCGCTGCGCTGCTGCAGCAGTCTTTGCCTGCCGATGCCAACGCCAGAACGCTGGTGTTGGAGCTGTTTCGTCAGCTGCTGCCGCAGGAGCCTGTCTATTGGTTTATAGATGATTTACATCTGCTGGAAAGCAGCGAGGCGCTTGCTTTTCTCTTTGCTCTGAGCAAGGCAGGCTTTGCTGATCTGCACCTGCTGCTTGTCAGCAGAGGGCAGATTTTTGACGGCAGCCGTCTGCTGGAGCTGGGACGCAAGGTCTTCTGTCTTGATAAGCATGACCTGGCGCTGCAGCGTGACGAGCTGGCGGAATACAGCAGCAGATGCGGCCTGCAGCTTACGGCGCAGCAGCTGGATGCTTTGCATGAGGCCTGCGAGGGCTGGTTTTCCGTTACTTATCTTAACTTTTTGAACTACGATAGGTATCAGCGCTTTTGCCTTGATACAGGCAGTGTTTATGAGATGATTGCCGACGTACTGCTGCGTCCGCTGCCGCCGGAGCAACAGCGTTTGCTGCTGCTTATGGGGCAGCCGGAGGAATTTACGCCGGAGCAGGTGGCTTTTGCCTACGGCGCAAGCTGCAAGGAGTCTGTAAGCAGGCTGCTGGAATGCAACGCCTTCATTATCAGGCTGGCCAACGGCAGACTGCGGTGTCATCATATGCTGAAGCAGGCTACTCGTCATGCCTTCGGCCTGCTGCCGGAGGCAGAGCAGCAAATGTACTTCCGCCGCTTGGGACAATGGTACGCGCAGCAAAGAGAGTACGAGGAAGCGCTGGACTGGCTGTACCGCGGCCGTGATTTTGACGGTCTGCTGGCTGCAGTGCAGCAGCTGCGCGACTGGTCGATGCGCCCGCAGCACAGGCAGCATCTTTTCGACTGGCTGCGCGAATGTCCGCCGGAAATCTTGTGGCAGTATCCGCAGGCGGTGCTGATAATTATGCGCCGCATGTTTTCGCTGAACATGGTGCCGGAAATGCTGCAGGTCAAGGAATGGTACGTAACGGCGTTGGAGCGCAACACTGCGCTCAGCCAGCGCGAGCGCGATAATTATTACGGCGAGCTGGAGGTTATCTTGAGCTTTTTGGCCTTCAACAGCATCACCGGTATGAGCGAGCATCATCGGCGTGCCTACAAGCTGCTGAGCGGAGCTCCGCAGACGCTCAGCAAGCAGGGCATCTGGACCTTCGGCGCGCCCAGTGTTCTGGGGCTGTATTTGCGCACGGGCTGCAGTCTGCGGCAGACGGTGGAGGATATGCAGGAATGCATGCCCCCGTACTATCTGCTGAGCGGCTGGCACGGTGCCGGTGCCGCCGAGCTGACGGAGGCGGAAGCACTTTTGCTGCAGGGACGCATCGACGAAATGGATATGCCTCTGCAGAAGGCGTATTATCAGGCGGAAAAGCATGGGCAGGAGTGTATTACCATCTGCTGTGATTTTCTGGAGATGCAGCGCGATCTTTTCCGCGGCGTTTACAGCCGTAAGGCGGAGGCCTACAGCCGCCATCAGTGGCAGCTGCAGCCGTGGAAGCAGAGTATGCTGCTGAATACTGCCGATATGTGCGCAGGGTTTTACTATGCACTTTTGGGTAAGCCGGAATATATCCCAAGCTGGCTGACGGACGAAAACGGACGGCAGCCTTCGGTGCTTTATCCTGCGCGCCCCTGCCGCAACTATATCAGCGCTCAGTGTCTGCTGGCACAAGGGCAGTATACGGAGCTTTTGGTGCGCTGGTCCGATTGGGAGCAGGAATGCCGTCCCTACAGTAATTTTTTATGTCTGTTGTATTTGCAGGTGCAAAGAGCGGCGGCCTTTGCCGGCAGAGGCGATGTAACGAGCTGCCGTGCCTCGCTGAAGCAGGCGCTGGCAATGGCTGCAGCGGACAAGCTTGTGTTGCCGTTGGCGCAGAACGTAGCGCTGCTGCGTCCTTATCTGGAGCAGGAGGCGCAGGGTGAATTTTCAGCAGCGGCGGCAGCGGCGCTGCACCTGGGGCAACAGATGGAAGCGGGCCGGGGGCAGATTATGTCCGCACGCTTTGCCAAAGCAGGCCTGCAGGAGCTTACGGAGCAGGAGCTGCAGATAGCGCAGCTGGCGGCAGCACGCCATACGAACAGGGAGATTGCGCAAAGATTGTCGCTGTCGGAGGGGACGATTAAGCAATATCTCAACAAAATTTTTGCCAAGCTGCAGATTGATGCGGCGGCCAAAAATAAAAGACATCAGCTGGAGCGCTTTTTCCCCAACTCTTAACTAAAGGTTACTTATAGTTAATATTGACTCGGTATATACTGTAAATGAAGAAGTATATGCCGGGTCTTTTTATATCCGGCGGTTAGGAGGCGGAAAAATGAAACGGCTGAAGGTTGTGCTCGGGGCGTGCCTGGCAATGCTCGTGGCCTTCACGGCATTGGCGTGGGCGGCAACGCAGTACAAAACAACTATTAAGGTAAGCGGCACGAAGCTGAATGTGCAGCGCTATGTAGAGGGCAAGGGGCCTATGAAGGATAAGGCGGTGCTGCTCAACAAGGATAATAAGGTTGTTGTGCGCTGGAAGCAGCGCGAGCTGAAAAAATGGTACTATGACGGTGACAAATATTTCCGCTTTGTACCCTATAGCTATGATATGAAAAACCTGAAGCCGGGCAGATATCGCTTAGTAACGACCAGCAGCTTCGGCAAGGGCGGTGCGGTTAAAAAGACTGTCAACATCAGCTACAAGCCGCAGAGCAAGATGCAGTTCCGTGCATCTAAGATTATCCGCAAGGGCAACGGTGATGTTTATCAGCGCCTGTATTTCAAAAAGAATAATTCCACGGGCAAGACCTGCTATGCCCAGATTTTCAATAAAAACAACAAGCTGGTCTACAGCACGAAATATAAGGCAAGAAACGCCAATCAGGATTTTGCCTTCAGCTGGAACGGCTGGGCGAGCGGCAACAGCGGCAAAAAATGTGCTAAGGGCGTATACACTGTGAAGTATTGGATGGATGGCGTTAATCCCAAAACTGCCAAGTTTCGTCTGAGCATTTGAGGAGGGGAGCATAATGAAAGAAAAAATGATGCGTATTATCGTAACTGTTATGCTTACCCTGCTGCTGTGCAGCCTTACGCTGCTGGCAGGCGCCGCCTCCAAAAATGATTGGAAGAATACTGCGGGCTGCTATGTGTGGACAGAAAGCAGTCAGTATAATAACGGCGTGCTGAATATCAAGCCCTTGGGCGACGATAAATATCTTTACGAGCTGAAGGTTTTGCGTGGCAGTGAGGAAGAGGACAGTGCGGAGGATTTCGTTACTGCCGGTGTTTTTGAAATCAACGAGGACGGCGACGGTATTGCCGAGGTGGATTACAAAAATAATGATACGGTAGAGCTGCGCTTCGTGCTGAAGGACAAGCGCATTACCGCCTATCAGGACGGACCGCTGCCGCTTGATGTTCAGGGTGAATACAGATTCAACGAGGACAGCTTTGATGTATCCGAGGCTGCGGCCGCCGCGCTGCTTGCCGGCCTGCCGGAAAAGCAGACGGGCTTGCCGGAGGATGTTGATGATTATAAGCTGCTCTATGCGGAGGAGCCTGTGGACGGCTGGTTCTACCAACTGACGGCGCTGGATGATGAGGGCGAGGTTATTGCCAAATTTTTGGTAGCTGCCGATTTGAGCGCTGTGTACCGCAACGATAAAGAGGATGAGGTAAGCCTTATTTACGGTGACCCGATCAATATGCTGGCTGCTAAAAGAGCACCGCTCGTAGAGGAAGATGAGCTGGAAGGTCCTGCAATCGAAAGCGGCGAGCTGGAGGGTGATGAGGATGCTCCTGACCTGCCTGCAACCGCAGCTTCCGAGCTTAGCCCGCTGGTGACGGTAGCTCCGGAGGAGGCCAGCCTGAAGGTGGGCGAGCGTACACGCATAGTTGCTTCGCTGCCGGGCTGCGTAGGCTATAACGTAACGGATTTGCGTTCCTCTAACAGTGATATAGTAAAGGTGGACGGCGATGTGCAGCTTTTGGCTGTGAAGCCGGGAACTGCGACAATTACCGGCAAGCTGCTGCTGGAAAAGGGCGAAAAGGCCTTTATGACGCAGATTACTGCCTATGAGCCGAAGCTGGAGGCTCCGAATCTGCCGGCGCACTTGGGAATAGACGAGGCGCTGAAGCTGGAGGCCTACGTTGTGGGCGAGGCTGATGGCGTTACACCGGAGTGGAGCGTTAGCGATGAAAAAATTGCCGTTATCGAAGATGGCAAGCTGATCGGCAAGGCTGACGGCGTTGTTACCGTTACGGCAGTCCACGGCGAGATGAAGAGCCAATGGCCGGTGGCTGTGGGTACGGCGGAGCTGCCTGCTGCCGAGGATGAGGAAGAAAATGAGGATGACGATGACGGTTTTGGCCTATTGACGATTATCGGCGGCGTAATTATCATCGGTGGCGCTGCCTTCTTCTTCCTGCGCAGAAAACGCAAATGATAAGCTGATGCTGTAAAGCGTTATGCTTACCGAAAAAAATATGAAGCATCGGAGGCTGACCTGTGTCAGCCTCCTTGGTGCGCCTGCGGCGATGCTGTTGTTTGTGCCCGCAGGCGTATTTTTTGTGTGCGGGTATATGCTGTTACGTCCGTTTTTGCCTGCTTACGTGCCTTTGCCGTTGCCTGCAGGCGCGGGAAATCACACTTATTTTACACTCTGACAATGTTTCACAAAATCTCTGTAAAAAAAGTAACAAAAAGTTTTCAGTTGGACGTTACAAATGGCGAAAAATCTAGTATAATAATATTAAAGTGTACTATACTTTACAAAATCTCTGAGATCTCAAACTGGCGCCAAATCAATCAAAGTAAAATGAGGTAGAATAGTAGAAATGTTTTTTGATTCTTACGAGACACCAGTCTTCAGACCTCCCAGTGAGGCACGCAGCTTTATTTTGCGCGTTACGCGCGGCTGCGCACATAATAAATGCACCTACTGCAACATGTACAGAGGTGTCCCCTTTCAGATTTTAAAGGATGAAGAAATTTCCCGTCAGATAGCACTGGCGGCCCATTACGGCAAGAACAAGGTGCGCCGCGTCTTTTTGGCGGACGGCGATGCTTTGGTGTTGCCGACGGCTAAGCTGCTGAAGATTCTGCAGGTACTGCGCGAGCAGTTTCCGCATCTGCAGCGCGTTGCCAGCTATGCTGCGCCCAAGGATATCCTGCGCAAGAGCGAGGAGGAGCTGCGCCAGCTGAAGGAAGCAGGCCTGAAGCTTTTGTATTACGGCATGGAAACAGGCGACGACGCTACGCTGAAGGCTGTCAACAAGGGTGTTGACGGCGAACAGGCGGTAGAAGCGGGACGCAGAGTTACCGCCAGCGGCATGAAGCTTTCTATGATGATTATTCTGGGCCTGGCAGGTGCGGAGGGCAGCGAACGCCACGCACTGGCAACTGCCAGGGCGATTAATATTATTAAGCCGACACATCTGAGCGCGCTATGCCTGATGCTGTACCGAGGCAGCGAGCTGCTGGACCAGTATGAGGCAGGCAAGTTCAATCCGCTTTCACCGGCGGGACTGATGCGCGAGCTGAAGCTGATAATAGAAAATATAGATTTACCTGCGGACAGGCACTGCCTCTTCCGCAGCAACCATGTATCGAACTACGTTCAGCTGGCAGCAACGCTGCCGCATGACAAGCAAAGGCTGCTGCGCGATATTGATTACAGTATTGCTCAGCTCAGCAAGCTGAAAAGCTGGGACGTATATAACTACAATTAGTTTTTAAATTTGCATTTGAGCGGGGCTGATGAAGATGAAAAAGAAGCTGGCTTCTGTGCTGACCATAATCATGCTGGCCTGCAGCCTGCCATGGCAGGCACAGGCTGCAGCGCCTATTGTCAGCAACAAACCGCATAAGGCACCGGTGGCAACGCCGCCGGCCGTAAGCGAGGCGCAGCCTGTGAAGGCGGTGCCGGAGCCTGCTGCCGTCAAGGCCGATACCGCAGCTAAGCCTGCTGCCGAGGTAAAGGCATCCAAGCAGGCGAAGCCTGAGAAAAAGGCGAAGAAAGTCGCAAAGAAAAAGTCTAAAAAAACGAAGGAAAAGCAGCAGTCTAAGGTGCAGGTGCAGCAAAGCAACTGGCGCCTGAAGGTGGCACAGCAAAAGCTGCAGGTGTTGGGCTTCAGTGACGAACGTCCCAGCGGACGCATGACGGAGGCTACCAGCAGCGCGCTGAAAAGCTTCCAGAAGCAGTACAAGCTGAAGGCAGACGGCGAGCTGAATGATGCAACCTATCAGAAGCTGACCTGGGAGGCCTTTGCCAAGGAGGGCATCCCCAAGGTTAAGGGCAAGGAAATCGTCAGCCGTGCTGCCAAATACAAGGGTGTTCCCTATGTGTTCGGCGGAACTACGACCAAGGGCTTTGACTGCTCGGGCTATGTGCAGTATGTGTTTAAGGACTGCAAGGCCAAGCTGCCGCGACTGGCAGACGAGCAGGCGTTACAGGGGATTTTTGTAACGCAGAAGCAGCTGCGGCCCGGCGACCTGGTATTTTTTACTACCTACGCCGCAGGTGCATCGCATGTGGGCATTTATGCCGGTGACGGACAATTTTGGAGCGCATCCTCGTCCAAGGGTGTAATCCTTTCGTCGCTGAAGGACGATTACTGGAAACAACGCTATTATGGAGCACGCCGGGTGTTGATTACGAACGGCGAGGTTTATAAATAAAAGTTCTGCTGACGGCAGCCGACTGCCGGACAGCGGGGGAGGGTATAAAATATGATTCGCGAGAGAAGAAATAAGGATAAGCTGGCTTCTTATTACAGAAAGTTTATGGAAGAGGGAATTGTTGACCCCAACGTGCATCCGTGGGTTGCCGACAGCTGGCAGCGTTGCCGTGCTATGCATCTGCCGCACGAAACTATGCCCAAAATCAACAAGCTGAGCCGCGAGGAAATTATCGCGCACCAGAAGACGCATGAATTCATCGTAAAATATGTTGACGGTCTTTATGAGCAAAGCAAGCAGCATTTCAATATCCACAACCTGAGCATGCTGCTGATTGATGAAAACGGCTATGTAATCAAAAACTATGCTATGCCGTTCTTCCAACGCATTATCGAGGATATTCAGGGCATGCGCGTTCTGGAGGAGGATGTTGGCACCTCCAGCATCAGCATTGCGCGCGAGCATAACGTGCCCTTCCTGATGTTCGGTCCGGAAATGTGGATTAAGGACAGCCATTCCGGCGATGCCTGCAGTGCGCCTATCTGCGTAAACGGCAAAATCCGCTATATTATTTCTTTCTTTTCTCTGGATCAGAACGATTTGCCTTATGATTTGCTTTTGAGCCTGCTGATGACGATGAAATATTCCATCGAGCAGCACCTGAACATGCTGGAGGCTTGGAGCATCAACCGCATTATGATGGAACAGCTGCCGGTAACCGTTTACTGGCTGGGCAAAGACGGCAGCGTGAAATACTGCAACGAAAACGGCCGCAAGCGTCTGGAAGGACATGAGCGCTTAGAGGACGTGTTCCTGAACTACGAGCATATTCCTATCAAAAAAGCGCTGCATGGCGTAGCAACACAGCGTCGTGAAATTACCTGGATTACTCAGGACAGAACCTTTGAGGATATTACCACTGTTATGCCTATTAAGGTAGGCAGCGAGGTAGAAAGTGCTTTGGTGCTTTCCATGTCCATCGAGGATTTGAAAACAACCATCGCCCATGCAACCGGTTACAGCAGCCGTTACAGCCTGTACAGCATGGTTGGCGAAACCAGCGAATTTTTGGCGCTGCAGCATAAGGCGAGCCGCGTTGCCCGCACCGACCACAACATTCTGCTGCAGGGCGAGCCCGGTACCGGCAAGCAGCGTTTGGCACACGGCATTCATCAGGCCAGCCCCCGCGCTGCCGCTCCGCTGATTGCGGTAAAATGTCACAACGCATCTATGGCAGAGCTGGAGGCCGAATTCTTCGGCACGAATGAGGACGGACAGCAGTCCGCAGGCAAGCTGGAGCTTGCTATCGGCGGTACGCTGTTCCTTGATGAGGTAGAAAAGCTGCCGTTGGAAATGGGCGACAAGCTGGCTGATGCATTGACGCACGGCCTGCCCGCAACGGAAAAGGGCGGCAAGCCGCGTATGTTCGACGTGCGTGTAATCGCTGCCTGCGATTCCAACCTTAAACGTTTGGCAGACAAGGGACTTTTCTCCCGCAATCTGTATGAGCTGGTGCTGGATACCACCATGCGCGTGCCGCCTCTGCGCGAGCGCGTGAAGGATATCGAGGTTATCGCTTCGCATATTCTGGTGGAAATGTCCGCACAGCACAACCTGCCGCAAAAACGCCTTTCTCCCGAGGCTGTTTCCCTGCTGCTGTCCTGCAGCTGGCCGGGTAACATCAAGCAGCTGCAGGGTGTTATCGAGCAGGCCTTCTTCCACACTCCCGGCAGTATCATCGAAGCAGAAAACATTAAGCTGCCCGGTGACAAAACTCTGGAGCGCTCCTGGAAGTATGACAAGGAAGCCTTTATTGCAGCCTGGAAATCCGCCGGCGGCAATATCAGTAAGCTGGCAACAATGCTTGATGTCAGCCGTGTAACCTTGTACCGTTATCTGAAGAAGTACGGTTTGGGACCGAAAGCAAAATAAAATTTATCATGATTGCCCTCGAAGCAGGCTTGTTCTGCTTCGGGGGCTTTTGCGTTGGGGCGGCGAGTTTGGCGCTGCGAGGCGAATTTAGAAGAGAAAAGTGCAACATGTTGCAGAAATCTCTTGCAGAAATGGTGTTGAGGGTGAATGTTGGGAAGAAAAAGGCAAATTTAGAAGAGAAAAATGCAACATGTTGCAAAAATATCTTGCAGAAATGGCGTTGAGATTGAATACGGGGAGAAAAAGGCGAACTTAGAAGAGATTTGTTCAATATGTTACATAATATCTTGTATAATAACGCTAATATCGGTTGATAGTTTGTTAAAGCTAATTTTAAAATAAAAATAAATTTTTTCGACAATCTTTTACAAAAAAGGCCTGCAAAAAACACGTCAACCTCAGTCTGTATGCGGTTTACAGTGCTTTCTGAAAAATAGCATAGTTAAACTATTAGTATATGTTAGCACCTTGCTTAATGCAAATGGCAGTGCTATAATTAAAAATATATTATAATTGTTATCCAGAGTACAAACAGCCTCAAGTGTACTTGAAGCTGTTTTGCGAAGGTTTGTTGCCCGGTGCTGCTGCAGGACAGCGGATGGCAGAAAACAGCAATATCGGCTCAGGACAATTAATACAATAGTTGTTTAACTTGTTTCCACACGCGGCAGGTGTCGCGTACCGTATGTAAATAATATTATTTATGTGGGAGGAATTATTGATGAACAAAGTATTCAAAGTAATTTGGAGTGAGGCGCGCAATGCATATGTTGTTGTCTCCGAAATCGCAAAAAATCATGGCAGTAAAAGCTGCTCTACCAAAAAGCTGTTGACAATGCTGATTGCAACAGGTGTTATGACCTGTGCAAGCATGGCTCCGGCGATGGCTGCTAATCCGGCACCTAATGATTTGAATGTAACCATTGGTTATAAGGCCAATGTTTCTGTTTGGAATGGTGTTAGCGGACAAACCATAAGCGGTGATATTGCTGTTGGTCCGAATGCGCATGCCTGGAATGGTGAATACACTTATGATGACAAATATGCTAGAATTGGCACTAAAGAATACTTAATGGATTTTGGTCAAGGTGCTGTAGAAACAGTAACAGATTTGAAATGGGGCTTTTGGCCGGTAACTCACTATAAAGTGAAAGACGGTTCTAAAATAGCCGGCTCTATTGCTATCGGTAAAAATACAATAGCACGCACAGGCTCTGTTATGCTTGGCGATCATTCCTATACCGGTAAGCTGGGTGATATTGAAATTAAACTAGCGGATGCTATGACCAATAATAATGGTATTTATTCCACCACTCTTGGTGCAGGTGCTTATAATAGCGGCTCCTTGGCTGCTGTAACCGGTGCATTATCTATTGCTTCCGGTGAGGATACTAAAAATACAGGTGCTACCATTTATGGCTCGATGAACAGCATCGAATCTGCAACCAGCAGTAGCAGTTACAGCGGTGTTGCCAGCAGTGTGCTTGGCTTTGCCAACAGAACACAAAATGCCAATGCTGCGTTAATCTGGGGTACCGGCAACGAGGTTACCAACTCTGTTGAAGATATCGGTATTGACACCAATTGGAATAAGCTTTCTGTTGCGGAAGCACAGCAAAAGGCTATTAAAGCTATGCAGTCCAGCGATTATGCAGGCGGTTCCGTAATGGCAATCGGCGGCGGCAACAAGGCTGATTACGCTACATATTCCCAGCTTACAGGTGTACAGAATAAAGTAACCGGTACCGCAAAAGAGGCTGCCAAGTATGACTTTGTAAATGGTTATAAAAATACTGTTACCAACGCATCTGACGTTACTGTAATCGGCAGCAAAAATACAGTTACCGCAGACGGCAACAAGGTTATCGGTGATAATCACAATGTAATCGGTACGAATAACGTTATTTTCGGCTCTGCTGATAAATTAACCGAGACAACTGTTCATAACAGTGTTGCTCTTGGTCATAATGCAAAGGTTACCGGTGAAGGCGGAGTTGCTTTGGGCTTTGGCAGCGTTGCTGACAGAGGTAATGCGGTATCTGTAGGCAATGCAAAACTGAATCGTCAGATTACCAATGTGGCAGCAGGTGTTGAAGATACCGACGCTGTAAACGTAAGCCAATTGAAAAAAGCAACTGCAAATGCCAATAAAGGCTGGAAGCTTTCTACTGAAGGCGGTACAGAAAATCAGGTAGCATCTGAAGCAACCGTTGATTTCAGCGGTAAAAAGGATGCCGGCGGTCATCAAAATATTACTGTTAGCAACGAGGGCAACAATGTAAAAATTGACCTTGCCAGTGAATTGAAAAATGTTACCGGTGTAGTTAATCAAGGTTCCCGTGTAACCTTGGGAATGGATACTGCAGGCATCAATAACGGTACCGCGCAAATGGCAATTTCGGGCGATGGTATTTATCTGAGCAACCTTAAGGATAAAAAGAAAAATGTACAAATTCATGGCGTAGCAGCAGGCACAGTAACCGCTGATTCCACCGACGCTATCAATGGCAGCCAGCTGCATCAGACCAATCAGAATGTTGCACAGAACAAAGCAGATATCGCACAAAACAAAGTAGATATCAAGAACCTTGATAATCATGTAACTAATGTTGAAGAGGTTGCTAAGAAGCACACCACTGTTACTAAAGGTGATAACATTGTTGTAAGCGAAGACACCAATGCAGACGGTGGCAAGGAATACAAAGTTGCTCTGAAAAACGATATTACTCTTGCAGGAGATGCTGGCGATTTTGTAAGCATCAGCGGCAGCAAAGGCACTATCTGGGCAAGCGGCAGTGTAACAGCAGGCAGTGTAGTAGCAGGCAAAGTTATTATGGATGGCGATACTGCAACCGTAAGCGGACTTAGCAACAAGACTACTGCTTATGAAGGCTTTGCAACTACCGGTAAAGCTGCAACCGAAGAGCAGTTGAAGGAAGTAGCAACCGAAGCAGGCAAGCATACTACATTAGTTGCCGGTGATAATGTACAGGTAAAAGAAGAGAAAACAGATAATGGTCTGAAATATACTGTAAGTGCAACCGATACAACCTACACTGCAGGCAATGGCATTGCAATTAACGGTGAGAACAACGCAATTTCTGTTAAGCTGAAAGCAGGCGAAGGCAACCTTGTTGTAGACAAAGATGGCTTGGCTCTGAACAAGGATTTGCAAGATATTGCATCCATCAGCAATGGTAGTGTAAAACTGGCGCTGGATAGTGCAACAGAAACTGCAGGCTTGATTAACGGTAAAGGCGCATCTGTATTCCTGATGAATGATAGTACTGTTATCAATGGTGCTGTTGGTATCGATAAAAACGGCAAAATCAGCGGCGTAGCAGCTGGTAAGATTTCTGCAGATTCTACTGACGCAGTAAACGGCAGCCAGCTGAATGCAGTAGCAACCGAAGCAAGCAAGCACAGCAAGGTTGTAAATGGCAGCAACACTAATGTTGAAGAAAGCACTGTTGATGGCCAAAAGGTTTATAAAGTAAACCTGAACAATAACATTATGGTGGGTGATGTTGCTGGTAAGAATGTAAGCATCAGTGGTACCAACGGTACTATCGAAGCAACCGGCGCTATCGCAACCAAAGACCGTGTATATGCAGACAAGGGCGCTAAGCTGGCAGATATTGATGTAACCGGCAACACGATTTCCAATGGTGATGCTAAGCTGGCACTGAATGGTGCAGCAGGATATGCAGGTATTGTCAACGGCCAGGGCGCATCTGTTTACATGCAGGGTAGCACTACCGTAATCAACAACAAGGTTTCCGTAGATAAAGACGGCAAAATCAGCGGCGTAGCAGCAGGTAAAATCTCTGCGGATTCCACTGACGCAGTAAACGGCAGCCAGCTGAAAAAAGTAAGCGACACTGCTAATGCAGGCTGGAATTTGTCTACCAACGGTGTTGCAACCGAAGCAACCAACGTTAAACCCGGCGACAATGTTGATTTCAGCGGTGACAAGAACATCAGCGTAAGCCATGACGGCACTAAAGTTCAAGTTGAGCTGAACAAAGACATTGATGTAAACTCTGTTCAGACCAATGCATTGAACGCAAAATACAACCTGTCCGTAGGTACAATGGCTGAAAACGGTATTATGCCGTTCTTTGTAAACAGCACCGGCGATTTCTACGCAGCACACAATAAATTCCACGTAGATAAAGACGGTAAAGTAACCGCAACCGCAGGCGAAATCGGCAACGTAGTTCTGCAGAATGGCGTATACTATGGACATTCTACATTGCAGGACGGCAGCCTGTTACTCACCGATGATAACGGTAACCACAGCTACATTGATGCTAAAGGCGCTAAACTGGGTAAAGTAACTGTTGCTGAAGACGGCAAGATTACCGGTGTAGCAGCAGGTGCAGTAACCGCTGATTCCACTGATGCTGTAAACGGCAGCCAGCTGCATGCAGTAGCAACCGAAGCAGGCAAACACAGCAAAGTGGTAAACGGCTCCAACATCAATGTTGAAGAATTTGATAATGACGGTCAAAAGATTTACAAGGTTAACCTGAATAAGGATATCATGCTTGGCGATTTGACTGGCAAATATGTAAGCATCAGCGGCACCAACGGTACTATAGAAACTACCGGCTACATTGCAACCAAAGATCGCGTATATGCTGATAAGGGTGCAAAACTGGCAGATATCGACGTAACCGGCAACAAGATTTCCAACGGCGCTTCCTCCATCGTTCTGGATGGCAGCAATGTTAAGGTTAACGATAAGGTTACCATTGATCAGAACGGTAAAATCAGCGGTGTAGCTAAAGGCGAAATCAGCAACACCTCTACCGATGCTATCAACGGCAGCCAGCTGCATCAGACCAATGAGAATGTTGCAGCATTGGATAAACGCGTAACTGCCAATGAAGAAGCTATCAAACAAAATGCTGATAAAATTAATAAATTGGATAACCGCGTAACCAAAAACGAAAAAGATATCGCAGCTAACAGAACAGACATCGATAAGAATAAAGCAGACATCAAGACACTTGATAATCGTGTAACCAATGTTGAAGAGCTTGCTAAGAAACACACTACTGTTACCGCAGGTGACAACATTACTGTAAGCGAAGACACCAATAAAGACGGTGGCAAGGAATACAATGTTGCTCTGAAGAACAAAATTGATCTTGGCGATAAGGGTAGCGTAACCACCGGCCAAACTGTAATGAACAATGATGGACTGAAAGTTGGTAAAGACGTAAGCGTAACTGCAACTGCTGTAACCGCAGGCAAGACCTCCATCAGCGATGAAGGCGTAAAAGTTGGCGACAAGACCTATATCAGCGCTGACGGCCTGAACGCAAATGACCAAAAGGTTACCAATGTAAAAGCAGGTGACATCAGCGAAACCTCTAAGGACGCTGTAAACGGCAGCCAGCTGTACAAAACCAATCAAGAAGTTGCTAACAACACTAACCGCATTAACCAACTGGGCAACCGTGTGAATAAGGTCGGCGCAGGCGCAGCTGCTCTGGCAGCCCTGCATCCGATGGACTTCGATCCGGACGATAAACTGACCTTCTCCGCAGGCTACGGCAACTACGGCGGTGAAAACGCTGCTGCAATCGGCGCTTACTATCGTCCTGACGAAAAGGTAATGTTCAGTGTTGGCGGTACCGTAGGCAACGGTGAAAACATGGTTAACGCAGGCGTATCCTTCTCCCTGGACCGCACCAACCATGTAAGCAACAGCCGTACCGCTCTGGCACGCGAGGTTATCGACCTCCGCGGTCAGCTGGCAGTAATGGGTGCTAAGATGGCTAAGATGGAAAAAGCATTCGGTATGCTGGATGAAACCAAGACCAAACTCTTCCCGGATGTTCCGGCTAACCACTGGGCATATGAATACATCGCTAAGCTGGCAGGCAACGGCTACATTGAAGGCTATCCTGACGGCAACTTCGGCGGTGACCGCCTGATGACTCGTTATGAATTTGCTGCAATGCTCTATCGTGCAATCGAAAACGGCGCAGCTCTGGAAGAAAAGATCATCAAAGAATTTGAGCCTGAATTGGGCCGCATCCGTGTAGACCGCATCAGCGGTGAAGATGGCGATCGCGATAAGATCGAACGTGTACGCGTAAACGATACTAAAGGCGAGCGTGACCATTACGGCAACAAGCTGGCAAAATAAATTGTCGGCAGTGACAAGTGAATAAAGCTCAGTAAACAGTAAAGGCGTTCTCCCGCAGGGGAGAACGCCTTTTGTCGTAGGGAATATATCAATAATTGCAACACTACTTTTCTTTTTGCAAACTATTGTTTTTACAATACATCTGTGATATAATTACCTTAGTTGCATAGGTAGCCGCATTCTTGCGGAGCTTATGCCTGGTCATGCGGACCAGTGGCGCTTGTCGAGCTTTCGGCAGGCGCCTTTTCTTTTACGTCAGTTGCAAGCGCTGGCTTATATATTTTTGCCTGACTTTATGCTATAATCAAAGGAGGAAACATATGCAAAAGCAAATTTCTAATCTTGACAAGCTCACTCTTTCCAACGATTTTCTTTTCAAGCACGTTATGCTCAGAAAGCGCATCTGCAAGCATATTCTGGAGGAACTTTTACACACCCAAATTGCAGATATCACCTATCTTGAAGCAGAGCAAACGCTTGATGTTTACCCGGACAGCCATGGTATTCGTTTAGACGTTAGAATTGCTGACGATACCGATACGCATTACAATTTGGAAATGCAGGTAAAAAATCCTGTTAATCGTGCTACAGGAAAATTTCTGTTGCCTAAGCGTACCCGCTACTATCAGGCTATGCTTGATACGGATATGCTGCAAAAAGGTCAGGATTATGACGAATTATCTCCTACGTATATAATTTTCTTCTGCCTGTTTGATTTTTTTCAGGATTCTCAGCGTATTTATACCTTTAAGAAGCGTTGTCTGGAAAACATGAATATTGAATTGTCAGATGAAGCAGTTATTATGTTTCTCAATACCTTGGGAACCAAAGGTGATGTGTCACCGGACATTCAAAGTCTGTTTGACTACATCAACAGCAATACTATTAACAGTAATTTTACACGTGAGGTTGCTGACACGATTGTAGAAATTAAAAATGATAAGAAAGTGAGGGATGCCTATATGACTTACGAAATGCGTATGAAAGACCTGCGTGACGAAGCACATGCCGAAGGCAAAGCAGAAGGTCTCGCCGAAGGCAAGGCAAAAGAAAAGACTGCAACTGCAAAGCGTCTTTTAAGTATGGGATTATCTGTAGAGGATATTGCTAAGGCTACTTCACTTTCCGTTGAGCAGGTTGAA
>Ga0129310_1001831_pt1 | contig 17387 bp, 17 predicted proteins | sample Go1ome_2_FD_94433 | JGI IMG/M metagenome (GOLD analysis project Ga0129310, IMG submission 94433) | Western lowland gorrila individual fecal microbial communities from Wisconsin, USA - Go1022A metagenome | ecosystem: Host-associated > Mammals > Digestive system > Large intestine > Fecal | place...
CACAATAGACAGCGGTGTTCCGGCGATCAATAGTGTGGTCAATCCTGTTCTATCCTCATTTGCCCCACCACAGCATGTATTGACGAGTGCAAACCCGCTTCAGATTTGGATTCCGATTTTGAATATTATCTGGTTGATTGGTGTCGGCGCCCTTCTCTTGTATACCGCAGTTAGTTATTGGCGCCTATGTCGTAAAGTGGATACCGCTGTTCGCTACAAGGGCAACATTTTCCAGAGTGAGAATGTAAGTTCTCCGTTTGTCCTGGGAATTATCAAACCGAGAATTTATCTCCCGTTCAACATGAATGGTCAGGATCTGGAGCACGTTGTTGCCCATGAACAGGCGCACATTCGCCGCAAAGACCATTGGTGGAAACCTCTTGGTTTTTTCCTGCTGACGATCTATTGGTTCAATCCTCTGATGTGGCTGGCTTATGTTCTGTTGTGCCGTGACATTGAGCTTGCCTGTGATGAAAAAGTCATCAAGGAACTTGGCAACGAGCAAAGAGCCGATTACACTCAGGCACTTGTCGCCTGCAGCGTCAACCGTCGCATGATTGCGGCCTGCCCACTTGCCTTTGGTGAAGTTGGTGTTAAAGATCGTGTGAAGTCTGTGATGAATTATAAGAAACCTGCGTTCTGGATTATTATTCTGGCAGTCATTGCCTGTGTGATCGTTGCGGTCTGCTTTTTGACCAACCCGATGGGATTCCAATTCGATGAAGCAACACACACCATCGTTTCTGCAAATCATTTTGATATGCGAAATGCGGATGACGCGGTGGCTATTGAAATGAATCCCGCACAGATTAGTGAGTTGAGTTCTCGGCTGGCCGGGGTCAAGAACACGAAGAAGAGCGATGAATATGGTGGATTCACACCGGGATATCAAATCAGCGCACTCCTGGAGGATGGCACATATATCCGGATAAACGGTTATTCTCTCTCCGACAATGATATGGTAGATATCGAGTGGAACGGAGAACGGTATGTTGTATCCGACGGAGAGTTCCAAGATTATTTGAGTAGAATCTGTGTGGGAGGAGATGTCGCAGTTGCTGAACCTGTACCGTCTGTTACAAAATGGTTTGACTATCTTGAAACACCAGATGAGATGCAGTGGGGTGGTCGCCATGAGATTAATCTTCCAGAGTTCCAGGATGTGACTTTCCGTTGGACTTATGGAGAAATGATGGCTGTTACGGGTAACGAAATCACCTCGTTGTATACCGGGATGCCCATCTGGAACGCCTATTTCTGCGACCTCACCGGCGACGGTTTGCCTGAGTTGTGTTCTACAATCAGTTGGGGATCTGGCATGATTGATAACCGTGTCATCATTTATGACTATGCAAATGGAGCAAGCTATGAGCTGTCTGATCGAGGAAATTTCGATTTTACCCTCAGACTTCATGAAGCTGATGGATACCTCTATGTAGATAAAAAGAAATATAATACTGATGAACTGGTAGAAACTGGTCGATTGGTTTTCAAGAATAATAGTATTCAGATTGAAGGTTTTTCCAACGAAGCGCATCAGGTTTTCCAAGCTGAAATTCTGGAAGATCATAATGGTTATTATCTTGTGAAGCCCGTTGAAGGTAGCTGGGAACTGAATAGTGCAGACCGAATTGAAGTGCCGATCAGAAATGCGCATCCATCACCGGAACCTGAAATCGGAGATGTGATTGAAATTGAATACTTCGGTGAAATCCTTGAAACTTATCCTGCACGAATAACAGAGGTTTTTAGCATCAGGGTTGTTAAAGAAGCCGAAACATGGGCCTTGATCCCTATGGTTATGGTGAATGGAACGCTATACCTTGACACCGGTTACGAGAGTGATGCCATTGAAAGAACCGACCATTTCGATGGAGAAATCACATCCCAAGTTGATGGAAGTGAAAGGCCATCCGTAGACGATCAATCTAACTTCGGCACTGGATACGGTTACCAATATGGTAAAACTGAGGGGACTATCGAACTCTTTATGAATGGCAAGTGGTGGATCTTCGCTACTGAAGAAGCACGACAGGCAATTCAGTTCCCCGCCACAGAGGATGAACCTTCAAAATTTTATCTGACCATTGGTGCAGAAGGCGTTGAGCGTATTGCGCTTTCAATGCCAAACGCAAGTGGTGGATTTGAAAATGCAGATGGCTCCCTTCTAAAAAAGGGTGAACGTATCTGGTTGGAGAACTTGGACGGATACAGCGATCTGTGTGGTCTAACAATAACCGCTCTGGGTGGAAACGGTGAAATCATCTGGACTGCATCTGTTCCTGACGAAGAAGAAAACAAAGGCTTTACCCATCTAGTAAATGATGATTGGGAAATCACAAATATCGAATAATTAGTTCCCAGCAAATAAACCGCTGCAATTCTCATTCCAAAGTGGGATGGATGTTGTAGCGGTTTTTCTTTTTATGGTTCAAATGCCACCATTGTTTCCTTTGGTAGTTTCTCATTTTCACAGTTCAGAAGATAGGCTACGGCCTTGTTCGCAAAGCGGTTGGTTTTTATCGTATCCCAATCGGCAAGGCGAATGACCTCTGCCTTGCCGTTCTGAAAATCCAATGAAATTTCGCCCCATTCGCCGTCGCAGTCTGCTTGATATTCGTAGATTGCGGCGGCGATTTTCTTTTTGCCCGTATCCTTGCCTTTTGGCTGTGAGACAGGGATAATGGAATCAGGAACAGGAACTGTGATTTTGGGAGGAGGCATAACAATGAGGGCATTGGTATTTTTGTTGAAACTGCTGTTGAAGATCGTGATGGTTCCGGTGATTCTGGCGCTGACCCTGTTCGTTTGGATTTGTGTGGGGATCGTCTATGTCTCCGGTCTGGTGCTGGGGCTTATCAGCATGGTGATCGCCCTGCTGGGTGTGGCGGTTCTGCTGACCTGTTCCCTGCAAAACGGCATTATCCTGCTGGTGATGGCATTCCTTATTAGTCCCTATGGTCTGCCGATGGCTGCCATCTGGCTGCTGGGCAAGGTGCAGGACTTGAAGTTTGCCATTCAGGATTTGGTTTATGGATAAAATGCGCGGTCACAAAAATGCCAGACAGTGTCTGTTAAATTGCCATATTTACTTCTGTGCTACATCCGTGTATAATAGTAGCACGAAAGGAAGTGATGGATGTGACCAAATCAGAACGGTTTGAGCAATTAGACAGACTTCTGACCGAGCATGATGGGATGCTGCAAACCGCACAGGTAATCGCCAGCGGAATTGTAAAACCCATTTTTTATGAATATGTCAAAGAGAAAAATCTTCAGCAGGTTGCTCACGGAATTTATGTCTCCGAGGACACCTGGATTGATGCGATGTTTCTGTTACATCTGCGATGTGGTCAGGCAGTATTTTCCCATGAATCAGCGCTGTTTTTCCATGACTTGACAGACCGGGAACCATCTCCATACGCTATCACGGTGCGCAGAGGGTACAGCACCACTCGCTTAAAGGCAGAGGGCCTTTCTGTTTACACCATCAAACCAGAACTATATGAGGTAGGGCTGACAACTGGCCAAACACCTTTTGGGCATATGGTTCCTGTCTATGATATGGAGCGCACCATCTGCGATCTGCTCCGCAGCCGAAGCAGCATGGAAATACAGACTTTTCAAGGTGCGCTGAAGATGTATGCCAGAAGAAAGGACAAGGATCTGCGGACTTTGATGCGGTATGCCGGTATGTTCCGGGTTGAAAAAATTTTACGGCAGTATTTGGAGGTGCTTTTATGATAAAGACAGCAAGGCAGCTAAAAGATTTGATTCGCAATCTTTCCAGAGAAAAATCTGCGGATGCACAGCTTTTAATGCGAAACTATATGATGGAGCGTTTTCTGGAGCGTATTTCCCTTTCTGAATATCGTGATAAATTTATTCTGAAAGGCGGGATGCTGGTAGCGGCAATGGTTGGACTGGATGCCCGTTCCACGATGGACTTGGACGCTACTGTAAAAGGAGCCAATGTTAATGTAGAGGAGATCGAGAACCTGATTTCTGCTATTGTGAGTGTGCCGATTGATGATGGCGTCAAATTTCAGCTGAAAAGCATTTCAGAGATTATGGATGAAGCGGAGTATCCTGGGATTCGGGTCAGCATGACTACAACCTTTGACGGTGTGGTGACACCTTTGAAGATTGACATTTCCACAGGGGATGCCATTACCCCCAGGGAGGTACGCTACTCTTTCAAGCTGATGCTGGAAGATCGCTCCATTGATATTTGGGCATACAATCTGGAAACCGTTCTGGCTGAAAAGCTGGAAACAATCATCACCAGAACCACCACCAACACCCGCATGAGAGATTTCTATGACATTTATATTCTGGATCAGCTCCACGGGAACACATTGAACCGGCAGACGCTCTATGATGCACTGTTGGCAACTGCCAAAAAACGCGGAACCGAACGGCATCTTGCAGAAGCTGTGGATGTTTTGAATGAAGTGGAAAGCAGTCCTGTGATGCAGAAACTTTGGGAATCTTACCGCAGGAAGTTTTCCTATGCGGCAGATCTGGAGTGGAACATCATCATGAGGGCGGTTCGCAGTTTATATGCGCTCAGTGAAAAGGAATCGAGCCTATGAAGAGACGGTAGTTCTTTTAACTAAAAAAAGTGACTTAGGAAAGTGAGAATATCAAGAAATATATCCTGGAGAAGCATGGGGTGAAGGTGCATACTGCTTATATAGCAGAAGTAAAACGGGATTGTGAATTGGATATGCGTCCTAATTATAATGTTTCAAAGAAAGAGGCTCCTGAGATAAAATCCTGTACTCCAGAGAAAAGGGAATATATCATGGAGGCACTGAGGTATTATAAGCTGGTAGTGTAGTTTACAGGGTAGAGAAAAAACAGCATAAGATTCAAGAAAGCAGAAGCAGTAGGATTTTTCCTATGATAGCTTCCGCTTTTTCTTTTTGCCGGTATCCTTGTCTTTTGCCTGTCCGTACCGGATAATATGAGTAGAATAAAAAGTGAAGCTGACCAGGATTTTCACTATTGCTCTGGCGAGGTGTGCCATACTCCCAAGGAATTGTTCGACCTCTTAGCTGATGATTACCGGACTTATGTGGAGATTGAACTGACCAAAGGCAGACGGGAGTTGACGGAAGATGATGAGAGAGAAGCGGATGCCTTGCATTTCTTCGGATATTCGTATACAATGTATCATGTTGAGTATTATCCATGCGGAGGTGCGGTATGAACGGGATCAAGGGCTATATTTCCATAAGGGAGGCCTCCTATCGCTGGGGCGTGTCAGAGCGGAGAGTCAACCAATATTGCGCCGAGGGGCGGATCCCCGGCGCGTCCCGGTTCGGGCGTTCATGGGCGATCCCGGAAAGCGCGGAAAAGCCGTCCGACCCGCGCAGGAAAGCCACGGAAGGAGGCGGTGGATATGATCTCCGATGAAACCGCGTACCGGCGATATCTGGACGGCGAGGAGAAGGCTGCCGATCTGCTGGCGGAACGCTATGGCGATGCGCTGACGCTTTACATAAATGGATACATAAAGGACATCCACGAGGCGGAGGATCTGATGATCGAGGCCTTTTCACAGCTTTTCGCAAAGGAGCGGCCGATTGAGGGTGTGGGCAGTTTTAAGGCATATCTTTACAAAACCGCTCGTCACCTTGCGCTTCGACATAAGCAGAAACACCGTCTTGCATTTCTGTGCTTGGATGAGTTGGACTTTGAGCCGAGGAGCGACTCCCTTGTAGATATCGATCTTCTCCGCAGCGAACGGGATCGCCAGTTGTATGATGCGCTTGAAAAGCTGAAAGCAGAATACCGGGAAGCACTCTATCTTGTCTATTTTGAAGATATGAGCTACCGCGATGCGGCAACGGTCATGAACAAAAGTGAGAGCCAGATCACAAAACTGGTCTACCGTGGAAAACAAAGCCTGAAAGTGATTTTGGAGCAGGAGGGATTTACTTATGCGGACAAGTGAGGAACGTGCCCGCCTGATCCACAGGCGGACAGCGGAAATTAAACAAGAGCATCGAAAAAAGAAACAACAAGGGCTATATACAGTCTGCATGGCGGCCTGCCTGTTTTTGGTGATCGGCATCGGCGCAATGATGCCGGGATTGATGAAGGGCGCAGCGGACGGAAGCATCGTCCATTCTTCGGGAACGGCAAGCCTGATAGGAAGCCACGCCGCACTTGGCTATATCATGATGGGGCTGTTGGCGTTTCTTCTTGGAGTTTGCGTGACGGTTCTTTTATACCGTGTGCATCGGAGATGTGAACGACAGAAGCAGGAGGATGCCGGAGATGGAGAACTTTGAACTCATTGATAACCTTTTTCAGATCACGGTGTTGCTCTGCGCCTGTGTCGCTGCCGGTATTCTTGCCATTCGTCACAGGAACCGCAGCCTCCTGATTTTATCTCTTGCCTATGCCTGCTTTGCCATGGGGACGATATACTATGTGCTGTATCTGGTCATCATTGGCATCTGGCCGCAAGTATTTTATGTGGCGGAGATCTCATGGCTGGCTGCGTGGCTTTTTTACCTGTCTGCACAGATTTTGCGAACGGAGGGGATGAAGTGCCGCTTTTCGCTCCCTGCCGGAGCCGCGGCTGCGTGCCTTGCGGCGGTTGCTTTTCTCGACCACGATTTCGGCCCATCCTATTTTGTTTCAGCGTTGTTTTCCCTCACAGCAGGCGCGATCATGTATCTCTCGGTATCTCACATACAAAACGGCAGCTTGTACCGAAAAAGAGACTTTTTTATGATCATCTGCGTTATGTTGCAGGTGTTGTTATATTTGGTTTCTGACTTCACGCACGACTACACGCGCTTTCAGCTCTACTACGCTGTAGACCTTGCGCTGACGTTATCCATGGCGGCGCTGCTGCCTCTGACGCTGCGGGAGGTGAAGCAGGCTTGACCTATATTGAAAATATTTTCCTCTGCCTTGCGCTTCCGCTGATTTTATCCATGTTTTTCATCAAGGGGCGCGTTCGGCGCTATGCGCTGTTTTTGACCGTCGGTATGGCCGTTTGCCTGCTCAGCGCCTATGTCAGCAGCTTCTTCATGGGGCAATACGGCGTGGACGGCACCGTTGCCGCTATCGAGATCACGCCCGTATGTGAAGAAGTCATGAAGCTTCTGCCGCTGCTGTTTTTCTATCTGATTTTTGAGCCGGAGCCGAAAGAGATGCCTGCGGCAGCCATCGCCATCGCCGTTGGTTTTGCTACCTTTGAAAATGTCTGCTATCTGACGGAAAACGGCGCGGCCAATTTTAACTTTCTGCTGATCCGCGGGATCTCCGCCGGAGCGCTGCATATTCTCTGTGGCGTTCTTTCCGGCTTCGGTGTTTCCTATGTGTTTCGCCGCCGCTGGCTGGCAGCAACCGGCACCGTGGGCATTCTTGGAGCCTGCATCGGTTTCCATGCCATCTATAATCTGCTCATCACGGCGGACGGTGTATGGAAAACGGCAGGATACCTCTTTCCGTCGCTGCTCCTCCTCTGCCTATACGCAGCAAAGCAGCTGCTGCCAAGGCAGAACATTTCCTTTGAATAAATACAGATTTCGCGCGCAGAGCCGTCCCAAATTCGGGGCGGCTCAATTTTTTTGAATTTTTTTCGATTTTGGGTGGAAGGATTTTGGATTTCATGTCTTTTAGGAAGTAGAGGGTCGTTGATTGACCCTGGAAACAAAAAGCGAAAGGAGGCATTGACAATGACCGGCAGAACGGAGCGCCGGGTTCGGGAGATCCGGCAACGGACGAGGCAATACAGGAAGCGGTACGAAAGGCGCGTGCTTTCCACCTTAAGCGTGTGCAGTCTGCTTCTCTTTGCCGGGATCGGTATTCTTTTGCGGAAGGTACAGTCAGGTGGCGTCCCCACCGTGGCGGACAGCTATGGCTCTGTGCTGCTGCGAGGAGGCGCAAGCGCATACGTTGTGGTCGGCATCGCCGCCTTTGCGGTGGGGGTGACAGTGACCATGATCTGCATCCGGCTGAAAAACAAATCAAAAGACCGTACAGTCAGTACGGAAGAAAGGGAGGACTAAATGAAATTGAAAAAACGGATATTGAGCCTGCTGCTCTGCGGCGCAATGCTCTTTTCCCTCTGCTCTCAATCCGTGTTGGCCGAGGAGAATGGGCAGGCGGGCGGCGTTACAATAGGCACAAGTGGCCTGTGCGAACACCACCCGGAGCATAACGCGGACTGCGGCTACACGGAGGGAACGGCGGGAACACCCTGCGTCCACGAACACACCGCAGATTGCTATGAGGAAGTAACCAACTGCGTCCATGAACATGACGAGGACTGTTACCCGGAGGAAAGCGTTTCCGGCAATGAAGCGACCCCGTCCGGCGCACAAAAACGGGAGCCGGAGAACTGCCCACACATCTGCGACGAGGAAAGCGGGTGTATCACCAAGGAATTAAACTGCCAGCATGAGCATGACGATGAGTGCGGCTACTCCCCCGCAGCCGAGGGGACGCCCTGCGGATATGTCTGCGAGCTATGCGGCGCGGGAGATAATACCCCGTCCAATGCGGAGGCTGTCACGGTGGCAAGCGTACAGGCCATGATCAACGCTTTACCGAGTGCTGAGGCAATTACAGAGGAGAACGCCGAGGAAGTCAAGGCGCAGCTTGAGGCCATCGACGAAGCAAAGGCGCAGCTCTCCGACGAGGAAATCGATGAGCTGGATATGACCCGGTATGCGGAAGCTGCCGCTGCATTGGGGGCGCTGGCTGCGCCAATGCTATTGACCAATGATTCGCCTGACGAGCAGTTTTCCCTCACCCCCGGCGGCACCTATTACTTTGACCTTTCGGCGATGGGCATTCCCGGCACAGCAAACAGCGGAAACTCAGATGGTGCGGCTTCTTTGCCGGATACGTCGCTGCACTATGTTCCCTTTACTTATGCCGGAACGGTGAACGCCTATTCCCGCAACTCTGAAGGTGTGAGCACTGATGATACGGTAAAGCCTTACGACCACAGCCTGTTTGTGGCGGACTATGCCGTAACGCATAAGGTAAACTGGAATAACTTAGATACTGCGAGTCTGATTTTCGGCAAAAATTATGCCAGCGGCGGCGTGGACTATACCCTGCGCGCACCGTCTGTGGGAAGTAGCTATACAGGCTCAGGTGATTCAACACGCGGCACGCCCCTAAGCAACGAATGGGATAGGATACTGGACAAAGACAGCGGATATATCAAAAACGGGATCTATATGCATTCGTGGGGGCAGGATACTCATTCCATTTCCGCGTCGTACCGTGCGATTCGCGGGTTCAGTTCGGCCCGCTTCTGGCTCAGCATCAATGCTGCGCTCTCCGACCCGATCGTCGGTTTCCGCCCCGTGCTTGAAGTCCTGAACTCTGACACACTGGGTTCTGGCGGACTGAAGGTCGTTACCCTTGACCTTGGCGGCGGCACGCTGGGTAATAGCTCCGAGGCTATTCAAATCATCGTGAAAAACGGCAGCGAGTTTACCGCGCCTGCGTCCGACGGCCTGACCCGCCCGGACGGAAATACAGGCAGCTACTTCATGTGGCTCGGAAGCAACGGTAAGCTCTACGCCCCCGGCGCCAGTGTTCCGGCGGACGTTACCAAGCTCACGGCGCAGTTTGCTTTATCAGAGCAGTTTTCCCTCAAACCCGGCGGCAGATATTATTTTGACCTTTCGGCGATGAATATTCCTGGAAAGGTAAACGGTGGTCTGCCGGACAGCACCCTGCACTATGTTCCCTTTACCTATGCGGGAACAATAGAAGCCTACAAGCTCATGTCGGAGATGGCAACCACCGAGGAGTATGCACAGCAGAACAAATATCCCCACAGCCTGTTTGTGGCGGACTATGTCGTAACGCATACGGTAAGCTGGGATGACTTAAATACGAAAAGTCTGATTTTCGGCAAGGATTATGCCAGCGGCGGCGTGGACTATACCTTGCGCGCACCGTCTGTGGGAAGTTGGTATACCGGTTCAGGCGATGCAGAGCGCGGTACGCCCCAAAGCAATGAGTGGGACACGATGCTGAATAAGGGCAGCGGATATATCCAAAACTGGAATGAAATGTATTCGTGGGGACAGGATACTGTTTCTGTCGACGCGTCGTACCGTGCGGTTCGCGGGTGCTATTCGGCCCGCCTCTGGTACGGCAACAATGCTGCGGGCTCCTACCCGGACGTCGGTTTCCGCCCCGTCCTTGAAGTCCTGAACCCTGACACACTGGGCTCTGACGGACTGAAGGTCGTTACCCTTGACCTTGGCGGCGGCACGCTGGGCGGCAGCTCCGATGCTATTCAGATCATCGTGAAAAACGGCAGCGAGTTTACCGCGCCCGCGTCCGACGGCATGACCCGCCCGGACGGGGATGCAGGAAGTTTCTTTATGTGGCTTGGCAGCAACGGCAAGCTCTACGCCCCCGGCGTCAACGTTCCGGCGGACGTTACCAAGCTCACGGCGCAGTTTGCTCCCAACACCTACACCGTAACCCTGCACGCGAACGGCGGCACGATCAACAGCGGCAATGTCACTGAATATACCTACGGCGTGGGTGCAACGCTCCCGACAGATGTGACGCGCACCGGGTACACCTTCAAGGGCTGGTATGATAACGAAAATCTGACCGGCTCTCCTGTTACGGCGATCAGCAACACCGAAACGGGCAATAAGGAGTATTGGGCAAAGTGGGAAGCAAATACCTATACCGTGACATTTGACCCTAATGGTGGCAGTGTCAATCCGGTTGCTGCTACCACAGATAGTTCCGGCAAGCTGTCCTCTTTACCTACACCAACCCGTGGTGGCAACTATCGTTTTGATGGATGGTACACCGAACAGACCGGCGGCATAAAAGTTACCTTAAATCAGGTTTATACGGCAAATACCACCCTATATGCCTACTGGATCTATACTGGCGGCAGTTCATCTTCCAAAGGCAGGGACGATCCCTCCGGCAACGCCTTTATCACTGATCGTCCGAACAAGGATAACCCGACCACACCAACCACAGCAAAATCAAATCCTGTAAAAGTGGATAGTAAGGGAAATGCAGTGATTACAAGAAGCATAGTTGCTGATGTTATCTCCGTTGCCCAGTCTGACTCAATAAAGCATGGGAATACGAAAAACGGTATCGCGGTGGTTGTTCCTGTGGAAATCAGCAAAGCGTTAGCTGGTGTGCAGATTACGCTGAAAGCAGATGCACTGGATAAACTAGTGTCCTCTGGTGTCAAACGGTTCACCATCGATACCGACAGTATGGCTGACTTTGGATTTATGCTGGATACCCTAAAGGAACTGAACCGTCAGACTACCGGAGATCTTATTCTAAAAATGAAGAAGACCGCAGTTACCTCTCAGGAAGTAGAAACAGCCATTGGAAATCGCCCGGTCTATGATATTACCTTATGGGAAGTAAAGAACGGCAAGGAAACTGCTGTCAACTTGAGCGGGAAGACCGTCAGCATTGCAATTCCGTATACTCCGGCGAAAAACGAGAAGCCTGGCAACCTGTATGCGGTTTATGTGGACGAAAACGGTAATGTACAGTGGATCAGCAAATCCAGCTATAATATGGATCAGAAAGCAGTGATTTTTGTAGCAGAGCATTTCAGCATCTACGGCATAGGCTACAAGAATCAGATTCCTGCCTTTACCGACGTGAACAACCACTGGGCAAAGGACAATATGCTCTTTGTTGTTAGCCGTGGGCTGCTGAGTGGTACCAGTGCCACCACCTTCAGTCCCAATACCGGCATGACCAGAGGAATGTTTGTCACCGCACTGGGGCGATTAGCAGGTGTTGACCCGACTGATTACCAGGCCAGCATGTTTACCGATGTGAAAGAAGATGCTTACTACGCCCCCTATGTCAACTGGGCGGCAAAGACTGGCGTTGTCAGTGGAACGACAGATACTACTTTCGCCCCGGATACCAACATCAACCGCGAGCAGATGGCGGTCATTATGAAGAACTACGCTACCAAACTGGGCTACACCATCCCGAAAACTCTGGAAGTTGTGAATTTTGCGGATAGCGCAGGTATTTCTTCCTGGGCAAAAGAAGCGGTCAAGTCCATGCAGCAGGCGGGCATCCTTGCGGGCAAGACAAACAACTGTTTCGACCCTGCTGGAACCGCAACCAGAGCCGAAGTCGCTACCGTCCTGCGGCGGTTCGTGGAGATCGTCATCGATCCGCAGACTGCCAACGGCTGGGTGCAGAACGACAGCGGTGAATGGAGTTACTACAAAAACGGGGATTTGGTCAAAGGTTGGCTCTCTAATGATCAGAAGTGGTACTGGTTGGACAAAAATACCGGCAAAATGTTCTCTGGTGGTTGGAAGCAGATTGACGGTAAGCAGTATTACTTCTACGCAGATGGCTCTATGGCGGTGAATACCACCGTAGACGGCAAGACCATCGGTGCGGATGGAGCCAGAAAGTAAGTTTTTACCAGCAAATTAAGAATTAAAACAGGGGCATTCCAAACGACATGTGTACTGGAATGCCCCTTCTACAATAAAAGACTGTTTGCCCGTAATAGCAGCGGACAAAGAATAAACGCGGTCGGGTAAGCAGATACTGTATTTGACCGTTGGGGTGCAACGCAGATGGTGCAGGATTTGGCAGGTATGGGATTTACTGTTGTTCCTTTCGGGCAGGGGTATAAGGATATGAGTCCGCCAAATTGAGTATGAATTGAGAAAAATGAAATATTATCCTAAGAAGCCAGCCATAAGTATTGGATAAGAGCGGAAGTTCCATCCGAGAATAGAGTTAAATATTTCTGTATGGCTTCGGGAAAATATAAGAATGTTGTTATCATAGGGAGGGAAAAAGAATTTCTTATATACATAGGAATAAAGGCTACCTATTTAATCTGGAAATGAAAAATCTCACTATGGTAGAAATAACAGAGGAATTGAAAAATTCTGGAATGATTTGACTTCAACATAAGGAAAACCCGAAGCAGCACGGTAAAGGTACTGCTTCGGTTTTTTACTGTTTGGCCTTATATGCTTCACCCCAAGCCCACATGGAGTCCAGAATGGGTTTCAGGCTTTTGCCGAGTTCTGTCAGCGAATACTCCACTCTCGGTGGGACTTCGGCGTAGACCTTGCGGTTTACAAGTCCGCTTTCCTCCATTGCCCGGAGCTGGGCGGTCAAGACCTTCTGAGACACATTGCCTACGGACTTTTTCAGTTCCCCGAACCGCTTCGTTCCCGGCATCAAGTCTCGCAGAATAAGCACCTTCCACTTATCCCCGATGAGGGTCAGCGTAGTCTCTACGGGGCATGCTGGGAGTTCTTTTTTTGCGCTTGTTTCGTTCATTAAAAAACCTCCATAAAATTTTTTAAGTGCCAAATTGCCGGAAAACCCAGTAACGGCGCAATCGTTTCTTTTTGGTAACTACAGCACAATATTGTGCTTACTTCACGAATTGGAGCTACGGTATTATTATATTGCCAGAGGCGAACGAAAGCAAGCCCAATTACCAAGGAGGTTACTCAAAATGAAAAAATTTCTTTCTCTCACGCTGACTCTTACCATGCTCGGCACGGCTCTTACCGGATGCGGCTCCAAGGACGCCGCTGCCAAAACACCCACTGCCCAAACACCCGCTGAAAGCACCCAGCAGACGGCGCCTGTCCGGCAGGAACAGAGCCAGACCGAAAAGGCGCTGGCGCTCATCAACACCTTTGCCACCGGCGATACAGACACTGCCCGCAGCCTGCTCTCTGATGGTTACATTCAGCACAATCTGGCATACGGCACCGGTGCGGATGCTTTTATCGGTTCTGTGGAATATCTTGCATCCGCTGATGTGAAAACCACTGTAAACAACATTCGCGCTTTTGAGGACGGTGACAAGGTATTCCTGCAGACAATCTATAATTTTGCCGGTGCCGGTGAGCAGGTTGCCTTTGACATCTTCCGCTTTGACGAAAATGGTAAGATTGCCGAGCATTGGGACAATCTGGCGGCTCTTGCTGAGCCGAATCCCTCCGGTCACACCCAGACGGATGGCACGATGGAGGTCACGGATCTGGATAAGACCGAGGAAAACCGTGAACTGGTCAAGGATTTCCTCTACGATGTCATGCAGGGCAACAATCTCGATAAGACCCCAGACTATTTTGACGGTGATGCCTACATCCAGCACAACAGCGGTATTGCCGATGGTGTGTCCGGCCTGAACGATGCGCTGGGTGCTCTGGCGGAGCAGGGCATTTCCATGGTGTACGATGAAGTTCACATGGTTCTGGCAGAGGGCAATTTCGTTCTTGCCGTCAGCGAGGGTACCTTCGGCGGTGCGCCCACCAGCTACTATGACCTGTGGCGTGTGGAGAATGGAAAGATTGCCGAGCATTGGGACGTGATGGAGACGATTGCAGACCAGTCCACCTGGCAGAATCAGAACGGCAAGTTCTGATTGTTACCCGGAGGTAACCATACCACAATATTGTGCGTACTTCACAAGCCGTACAAATCGCATTACAATCAAATCATCAAGAGAAAACAACAAATTTTTGGAGGTATTTTTCATGAATAAAATCGTAGAATTTCTGAATGCAAACCCTGTACAGTACCTGGCTACCGTCGGTCGTGACGGTAAGGCAAAGTGTCGCCCGTTTATGTTCGCCGGTGAACTGGACGGCAAGCTGTGGTTCTGCACCAACAACCAGAAGGAGGTCTACAAGGATATGCAGGCAAACCCGGAGATCGAGATTTCCGTTTCAAGCCCGGAGTATGCATGGATCCGCCTGCACGGCAAGGCTGTGTTTGAGAACAATATGGCTGCCAAGGAAATGTGCATCCAGAATCCCATCGTGAAAGGTCAGTACGGCGAGGCTGCCAACCCAATCTTTGAGGTGTTCTATCTGGATAATGCTCATGGCGTTATCGCTGACTTCTCCGGCAACCCTCCCTACGAGTTTTAAGGAAATAAGACAGAATATTGCGATCTTCGAGGCGGGGTGCAACTCCCCACCGGCGGTAAAGTCCGAAAGTCGAAAGACATGATACGGTGAGATTCCGTAACCGACGGTATAGTCCGGATGAAAGAAGAACATTGGAAAAGAAGCGCAGGAAGCACTGGGCTACTATGTGGGTGAAGGCTGCATCGGCTGCAAGCTGTGCTATTCCGTCTGCCCCCAGAAGTGTATCGACATCACAAAGAAGCCGGTAGTTATCGACCAACACCATTGTTTGCATTGCGGGCAATGTGCGGAAATTTGCCCCAAACAGGTTATCGAAAAGAGGGTTTGACTATGAACCAGAGTGAAAAAAGACAGTTCCTCATTCAGGCACTTTTGAAAGAACGCCCGGAATATCGGGATATGAGTATTCCAACAGAGCCGGAGAGCCAGCACCAGCTTTTGCGGGGACTGATGAATATTCGTGCGCCCCGGCGTATGGATGCGGAGTTTCTGAAAATGCAGGATGAATACCTGCAAGCTGAAACCGCCGCAAAGGGCATTACCGATATTGACGACCTGACACCTGCTCAGCCGGGGCTGTATCTCTGGCAGGGGGATATTACAACGCTTCGGTGTGACGCCATCGTCAATGCGGCAAACTCCGGTATGACCGGCTGCTATATCCCGAACCACCGCTGCATCGACAACGCCATTCATACCTATGCGGGCGTGGAGCTGCGTCTTGCCTGTGCGAATCTGATGGAACAGCAGGGATTTCCGGAACCCACCGGACAGGCAAAGATCACCCCTGCATTCAATCTGCCCTGCAAATATGTCCTGCACACGGTTGGGCCGATCATTGATGGGCGTGTGACGCGGTGTGACCGGGAGCTGTTGGCATCCTGCTACCGCTCCTGCCTGGAGCTGGCGGCAGAAAATAGTCTGGAAAGTGTGGCGTTCTGCTGTATTTCCACAGGAGAGTTTCATTTCCCCAACGAGCAGGCGGCGCAAATCGCCGTGGAAACCGTGAAACAGTTTATGAATAGAAATACCAGTGTAAAGAAGGTGATCTTCAATGTTTTCAAGGATTTGGACAAAGCCATCTACGAAAAGCTGCTCCGAGCAGATTAAGCGATTGAAAGCTGCTTTACAGGATTGTGACGCCGTGGTGATCGGTGCCGGTTCCGGACTGTCTACGTCGGCGGGCTTTATATACACCGGCGAACGGTTTGAAAAATATTTTTCCGATTTTGCGGCAAAGTACGGCATTCGGGATATGTACAGCGGCGGCTTCTATCCATTCCCCACGAAGGAAGAGGTATGGGCATATTGGAGCCGATACATCTACATCAACCGCTATATGGATGCCCCCGAACCAGTCTATGACGACCTTTTGAAGCTGGTGGCTGACAAGGATTATTTCGTTATCACCACAAACGTTGATCACTGTTTTCAGAAAGCAGGCTTTGATAAAAAGCGGCTGTTCTACACACAGGGCGATTACGGCCTGTTCCAGTGCAGTGAGCCGTGCTGTCAGGAGACCTTTGATAACGAAACGATCATTCGTGAAATGGTTAAGCGTCAGGAGAATATGAAAGTACCGACAGAGCTGCTCCCTGTCTGCCCTCACTGCGGCAAGCCTTTGACCATGAATCTCCGCTGTGATGATACCTTCGTAGAGGACGAAGGCTGGCACAAGGCAGCGGAGCGGTACGAAAATTTTCTCCGCACTCGAAACGAGCAGAAAATTCTCTTTCTGGAGCTGGGCGTTGGCTATAATACCCCCGTCATCATCAAATATCCCTTCTGGCAGATGACCGCCAGGAACTCAGGTGCTACCTACGCCTGTATCAATCAGGGACAGGCGGTTTGCTCTCAAGAAATCGAGCAACGATCAATCTGCATGAATGCAGATATTGGACAGGTTTTGCAGAGTTTGTCCGATGCTGCAATTCAATAAAAGAAAGCAGTTCTGCCACGTGCGTATCGTGTGATAGAACTGCTTTTATTTCGTGCGCCCGGCAGCTAATCACCGCCTCCTGCTCAACTTTTTATCTCAGTCGAGAAGGCTTCAAACTCTTTAGGATATTCAGAAATTCCTCCCAGTCGATGGATTCGATTTTGACAGGCGTGAACGAGAGATGGCAGGCAGAAGAAATGTTGTCACTGATAAGGATTTGACCAGAGACGGTAAATGGAAGTATAATTGGACTGAGAGAAAATAACAGGAGTGACAATATGGTAAAAAATCAAGTACATTCATCTCAGTCAGGAATCTTTGACATCAGTGCAGCAATGCTTCATATCATTGCCATGACATTTATGCTGATGGATCATCTCTGGGCTACGCTTCTTCCGGCGCAGGACTGGCTGACCTGTGTAGGAAGGCTCGCGTTTCCCATCTTTGCATTTATGGCAGTGGAAGGATATTTTCACACGCACAGCTTTAAAAAGTACATTCTCCGGCTG
>Ga0129310_1001832_pt1 | contig 17373 bp, 13 predicted proteins | sample Go1ome_2_FD_94433 | JGI IMG/M metagenome (GOLD analysis project Ga0129310, IMG submission 94433) | Western lowland gorrila individual fecal microbial communities from Wisconsin, USA - Go1022A metagenome | ecosystem: Host-associated > Mammals > Digestive system > Large intestine > Fecal | place...
GAACTTTTCCAGAGTAGCACGGATAGTTGACGAAAACGGCTCTGCAATCATTCTGAAGAACAATGTTCCTCGGTACATCATTATGGAATTCCCCGAGGCGGAAAAGCTGCAGACCGCTCCCAATGACGATGTTGAGGCAATCTCCCGCAGGCTGATCGCAAAAAATCTTGAAGCTTACAAGGAGCTTGCGAAATAATATGTCAAAAAACCGGTGCTCCATATACGAAGCACCGGTCGATCTATATAAAAGCGGCTCGCACCGCTGATAATCATTTGTTCGTCAGCCTGCAAGCCAGCTTATAGAATGTAGTCTTTTTCATGTCCAGGCGTTTCATTGCCTCTACGGCTGTTATTTTGTTGGACTGCCACAGGTCAATCACCTCGGCGTAATTGTCGGGGAGCGTTGTTTCGGGTCTGCCGAATTTCACGCCCTTGTCGAGCGCCAGCCGAATTCCCTCGGACTGGCGAATGCGGATTTTGCGGCGTTCCTTTTCGGCGGTGTAGGCGAGCAGCTCAAAGACGATGCTGCAAATCAGGTTCTTTTCAAGGTCGGATTTCTCTTTCGTATTCAGAATGGGCGTGTCAATTATTACAATGTCAACGCCCATGCGCTGAATGTCGAGCCATTCGTCCTTGATCGCACCGTAATCCCTGCCAAGCCTGTCCATCTCCTTGATTACCAGCGTGTCGCCGGGTCGGAGCATCTGGTTCTTCAAGGCGAGGTATCCCTTGCGCTGAAAATCCTTGCCGGACTGCTTGTCAGTAACGATGTCACGTTCCTCAACGCCGTATTCAAGGAGCGCCTCGATCTGTCGGTCGAGATTCTGCTCTGTGCTGGAAACTCGGGCGTAACCGTATGTTCTTCCCATAGGACCTCCGTTCGATAAAGTATACTTTTGCGGAAACCGGAAAACACAGTGATTCTGCGTTCGTAAATGTCGGTTTAGCACTTTCCGGATATGTCCGCAATGTGCGGTAGTTTTCCGAACGCTCAGAATTCACCGCAGTAGTCGTATGCGCACTCGTTCAGAATTTCGCACAAGGCTTCCTCAATAACTCCGGGCTGGTAGAGCATTTCTTCGATTTCCTCTACGAAATAGCCGTAACTGAGAAGCAGGTCGATGTCCTCCTGGGATACGCCTATGGAGCTTGCAAAGTCTTTCAGCTGCCTTACGTCCTGCGGTTCGCTCTCGCTTGATTCCGGGACATTCCACCAGTCACGTCGGAAGTAACGGTAATCATACATCATCAGGTTTGTTGTGTCAAACATTCCACGCTCCATTGCGCCTGTGTTGTCGATTTTCAGAATGTCACCGCAGTTGGTATTGATTTTCTGGTGATCAATGCTGATGATTCCGAGCCTAGCTAGGGCACGGTCAAGAATTGCTTCCGTGCTGGCGTAAACGTACAGCCCGCAGGTTTCGTAATGGTACAGCGCCAGCGGATTGTCTCCCTTGACGAAATAGATGTTGTTGTGCTCATCCAGAACCGTGAACACAAAAGAACCCTCGACAAGTTCAGCCATTTCAGAAATGGACTGTATGTCGAGGGTTTTCTGCTGTTCAAGAAGCTGAACCGCTATGTAACTGTCTGTCTTGACAGGCGTACTCGGTAGTGACATCTGTTTTCGAAGTTTCACATCATTGTGAAGTACACCGTTGTGCGCAAGCGCAAAATGAGTTCCGTTTATCGAACCGGGGAACGGGTGATTATTACGGTTGTCAAGCTTGTTTCCCTGGGTTGCCATTCGGGTATGCCCCATGATAACGTTGGAATCATCATGCAGGCGCAGATGTACTTTGTGAGCGGCATAAGGGCGCTTGTAAATTGTGAGTTTACCATTGTGATTGAATGCATAGCCGGTAGCATCGGTTCCGCGTTCCTCGCATTCCTCGGAAAGAACACGAAGCAGCTTCTCACGCTGCTTCGCATTTAAAGTATGATTATAGTCTATCGAACCGAATATTGCACACATATTAGTCGTCCTCCTCTGCCGTAACAGGCGTATTTATGTATAGCTGGCGCTCTTTCAGGTAGGTAATGAGTTCGGGTTCGGTGCTGTCGTCCAGCGAATCTACAAAGTCAGACCAGCTTACGGATTTCAGTTCTGTGTCGGTCAGATTTGTTGCAAGCTCGCAGATTTTGTCCACGAGTTCCAGTGTTGCAATCAGCGTGTTGTACTTGAGCGTGCCGCGGAACATACGAAACTCAATCGTGTGGTAGTTCGTGATGTTCACGCAGGCATATCGACCATTGCAACCTTTCTTTGCGTCCTCCAGAATCTCTTTCGGGCTGTTCTTATAGCCGTAACGTGCAGCCCAGCGGTTCATCTGATATTCAGTGCGGCGGCTGAATTTCAGCAGTTCCAGCCAGTGGTGCTCCACAAAATAAAGAACCCGGGAAACGCACTCGTCCTGTGCTTCCCGGGTACTGCCGAAGGCTGTTCTGTTTATGTGGATATGTAATCCGCAAGTCGAAGTTTTGTGACTGCGATAATCCATGCGGATTGCTGAACGCATGATTTCCGCCCACGGCATTTTGTCCTTATGATATCGCAGGGACATGGGGTGAGTCACTATCTCCATTCCGTCCGACAGGCTGCCATCAGATTTAATGTAGATGTGCTCTGCAACCCTGTTGCCGATACCCAGAAGCGTATCAGCGTTGTCACCGTTTTTGCCGCCCTCGTCGATTTCAAGTTCCACGCCGAAATAACGCTTGCTGTCGCCGTAAAATATCGGGTCGGGTTTGTAGTTATATTCGTGAATGGAGCTGTTCTGACGCTCTTCGTAGCACCTGTCGCAGTAGGCGTAATCATCGTCATCGTCGTAGTTAGCGTAGTCCCGGTGAATGATTCTACCGCAGCACTCGCAGGTAGTGTAATAGTCATCGTAGCAAGAGTTGCAGAGCGGCATACTGTCTGTGCCTGCGTTGTCATCAGCCCAGATTCTGTCGCCGCAATGCTCACACACGACAGTTTCGCTATGGTAGCAGTCATCACAGAGTATGCTACCTTCAAATGTGTAGTAGTCATCGGTTTCAATCGTTGCTCCGCAGCAGTTGCAAACGTGGCGGGTGTTTTCGTTGTTGTCCATGGAATAATCTCCTCCTAATCAATATTCTTCTGCCAAAAGCATAGTGGTGTGAGTTTCGTCATCTATGACGAAGATTTTTGCTGTGATTGGTTCGTCAGTTGGGAACGTAAAAGTCCGCTCGTAAGCGGGTTCCTCCTGACTGTGAGTGACGTGCTGGGTATGGTTATCTGCCGTGAGTTTGAAAACCTGGAGATAATCCTTTTCGGCTTTCATGCTGTCAATGCAATTCCAGAGAATTATTTGTGTCAGTATTGGTACTGTTTCTGATATTCCTCTGGTGCTGTATCTTGAATTGCTGAACATTGCTGTTACCTCCTGTGTGGCTCTGTTATGCGGTTTGTGAGCAAAACAAAAGCCCCGTCACTGTGAATTTTCATCACGGCAACGGGGCAGTGTTCTGTTGTGAAAATCGGGTGCAGGATAAACCGAAATAAACTACTTCTTCAGCCGGAAGTCCGTGCTGTCGAGACGTTTCATTTCACGTTCTGCGTCGTCGATTTTCTGCTGAAGCTGACTGCGCTTCTCGTCCTTGCGACGCTCGGTCGCTAAGCTGATTATGCCTGATATCACCAGGATACCTGCCTCGGCTATCGCTGCGAGCGTCTGTGCGCTTATTCCTTCATCGGATCACCTCCTCACAACGGTATAATATACCTCTGTGGGAAGTGGCTTTGCGGGCGAACATGGAATTAAATAAACCAAAAAGGAGCGTGTTATAATGCTTAATAATACTAAAGATATTTTAACTCTTAAAGAATTGCAAGAGCTTCTGCACATAGGAAAAAACACCGCTCTGCGATTGGTGCAGAGCGGCGAGGTTGAGGCGTTCAGGGTGGGGAAACAGTGGAGAATTCTAAAAGGTAGTTTACTAAAATATATAAAGAAAACTCTATGTATATATTAACATAAATACTATCATTTATATACAAAAATTGCTTTTTTGTATTGACATTTATAGAAATATGTGATATAGTTAATAAGAACTAAAGTGTAAATAAAAGTTAAAAGGAGCTAATGATGAGTACAAATGGTATAAAGTTTGAAGCAGGGTTTATGCAGAGAAATAATCGCTCTGTAACCACCAACAATTCTGTTGCATTAACTTAATTTATAGCTAATGCATGGGATGCTGGTGCTCATAACGTAAATATTACCATACCTGATAATGAAAATGGTCAAATAATAGTTGAAGATGACGGAACCGGATTATCAGATGAAGAATTTCGTTCAAGATGGCTAACTCTGAACTATAACAGACAAGCTCATCAAGGTAAGTGGGTTAAATTCCCGGGAAATGAAAGTGGAAAACGTTTAGCTTACGGTAGGAATGGAATAGGAAGGCATGGTATGCTTTGTTTTGCCGATAGTTATACAGTTGAAACATGGCAAAACGGAATGTGCAATGAATATAGAATCACTGTTTCAGAGGGGGATTCTCCATACGAATTAGAAAAGCTCGGTGAATGTCACAAAGATGGCCATGGGACTAAAATTAGTGCTTTTCTTACTCGTAATTTACCTAATATTGAACAAATGACGGATATACTGTCTGCTCGTTTTATGTCTGATCCCAATTTTGCGTTGAAAATTAATAACAAAAAAGTTGATTTATTAGAACACAAGGGGCTTGTGAGTAATAAAGAGGTAATGCTATCTGAACATGTAAAAGCTAAAATATTGATAATCGACTCCTCTAAAACATTTACAAAATCTCAGCAGCATGGAGTTGCATTTTGGGTATCTGGAAGACTTGTTGGTAATCCATCATGGTCTTATGGGAATATTACATTCCTTGACGGTCGTATAAAAGCGGCAAAGAAATACACAATTATCATTCAATCGGACGACTTGATAAATGATGTTATGCCGGATTGGACGGGTTTTATTCAATCTCCATCACTTGATCTTTTGATGATAAAAGTTAAAAGTGAAGTCGATAATTTCCTTAGAAGTGTTATGTCTGAACAGATTGAGGAAATAAAGCAAGAAGTTATAGAAGACAAACTTGACGATTTCAGATCACTTAATGTATCCGGACAAAGAGAAACCTCTGAATTCATTGAAAAAATTACTACTGTTAATCCATTTATAAGCACTGAATTTATTAAGTGTGCAATAGACGCTTTTGTAAAAATTGAAAAATCCAAGAGTGGAGAAACATTGCTTAGAAAAATCAGTCAGATGAGTTTGGAAGAACTGGATATGCTATCTGATTTATTAACATCATGGGATATTAACGATATTGCTTATGTAATGAATGAGATCGACAGAAGGATCATTGTTGTTGAAGCTATCGATAAGGTATATAGAGAAAAGTCAACTGATGAATTGCATACTCTTCATCCGTTGGTTTTAAATGCTAGATGGATATTTGGTTCGTAATTTGATTCACCTATGTTTACATCTAATTCAACACTTTCAACAGTAGTCAAAACCCTTTTCAAGGAAGATGATTATGATCTGGACCCTATCAGCAATATAAAAAAACGCCCAGATATTGTATGCCTTAAAAGATCCACTTTTAGTTTCACTTGTACAGACCGAGCTGACCCAGAAGCAAACAATTTACTGAAACCGGATCAGATACTTATAGTTGAACTTAAGAAAGGAGGATTTCCTATTGGATTTACAGAGATAGGGCAAGCAGAAAATTATGTTCGGCAAATCAGAAAATCTGGTTGTTTACATAAAGCGGCATCAATTGACGCTTATGTAGTAGGTGCCAGTATAGATGATGTTGATTCCGACAGAACAACTGATAGCGGACGTATCCATGTAATAACCTATGGTCACTTAGTTGACACTGCCCAGGAAAGATTGTTTCGATTAAGGGACAAACTTAGGGAGCATTATGACTCGCTAGGTAAAGAATCAATCGTTGAAAAGGCTCTTAGAGCCGACAATCAAATTAAAATGCAGTAATATTAACAGGGAGGACAAATATGAGCAAGAAAATTATCTATATCAAACTTAAAACAGGTTGTGAACCAATTAAAAGATTCGAAGAATCCTATGGTTATTTCAAAGATAATGATAATGACTTTAACAGGCGGTTTTACGGTTTAACAGATGCCGCAGACTATGGGATTGTCGAAGGCGAAGAATACTATATTTGTGCATTGGTATATTTAGGGAATTTGCGCGAAAAGTGCGAATATACAGCTGCATATCTTGGAATAGCTAGATTTGTTTCCGAGAATACAAGATTATATCATATTATTCAGGCAAAGTTGGAAAAGGGAACATCGCTTGATAATCTTAGCAAATTAAATGATTTGGATATAAACGGCGATTTCTCTATAAATTATGTCTTTGTCGAGAATTCAGATTATGTTGCACAACAAATTGAATGTATTATTAATTCACCTGTCGATTTCCAAAGAAAAGAAAGAAAATATGACTCTCTCGGAGATAAGGAAAAGCTCCACGAACTGGCACAAAGGAATGAATACTGCGACAGGCAGTATAATCTTCGTGAACCTCAGCCTGACCGTGGAGAATTCCAGCGTGACTATGAAAGAATACTTCATTCAAAAGCATTCAGGCGAATGGTCGATAAGGCGCAGGTGTTCAGTGCTTCCAAGGGGGATTATTATAGAACGCGAATGACACATTCTCAGGCAGTCGCACAAATTGCCAGAGGTATCGCTTCTGAGCTTAACCTCAACATGAATCTAACTGAAGCAATCGCTTTAGGTCATGATATCGGGCACACTCCGTTTGGTCACCAGGGTGAAAGAACTCTTGATGATATCCTTAATAATAAAATACAAATAATAAATAACTATGACGAACTTTATGACTTAGGTGGTTTCAAACATAATTATCAGTCTGTCAGAGTGGCTACGATTCTTGAGGATGAGTATTATGAAATAAATGGAATGGATCTGAGTTTTCAGACGCTTGAGGGTATGCTTAAACACACAAAGACATCTCCAAAGTATGACCTGACTCAATTTATTAACTATGACGAAGCAGAAGATAAACTTCATATGGAGCAATCTTTCTGTTCAACCCTTGAAGGACAGGCAGTTGCATTGGCTGATGAAATTGCACAGCGTGGGCATGATTTAGATGATGCACTTACATCCGGGGTAATTTCGTTTGAAGATTTTCAAAATTATATGTCTGTAAAAAAGTTTGGAAACCTTAAAGAAATAATAGACGAAGTCAGCAATGATATGAAGCGATATATTAAAATCAATCACCGAAAAATGGTTGACGAAAAAGAAATGCTGATAAATAGAACTGTTTCAGCCATTCTATCATTTTTTATTAAGGATGCAATAGAAGAATCCCAAAAACAGATGGCAGAGTATTCTGTTGAAAAATTTAATGATAATGGACATGCTGTCAATAAGGAAATTATCAGGTTGTCAGATGATGCGAAGACACTTTGTGCCTATCTTGAAACAGCTATAAATAATTTTGTAATCAACAGCACCGAGGTAGCACTATTTGACAGCAATGCTGAAACCATTGTGAAAGGTTTGTTCAAGGCGTATTATAATAACCCTAAACTTCTACACAAAGGCACATTACGAAGAATGTATATTGAAATGCGAAAGTATACTACTAATGTGGTTGATTTTGAAAGAGGAAACCACATTGCTGTTAAAGAAGAACTATCCAGAATAACTAAAACGATTGTGAGAAACTCAAAAGTTAAACACAAAACTGATAGTCCTTACATCATTTTGCCTGATGATGATTTTGATGAGTACTTAATAAAGCGTAAGATCCTTGTAAGGTGCATATGCGACTTTATTTCTGGAATGACTGATACATATGCGACAAATGAATATAACCGCATTGTAAAATAACTATAATCTGTTTTTGACTCCGCACCTACATATCGGGTGCGGAGTTGTTTATGCTTGGGTATCAATAAAAGGGTAAGAAAAGACCCACTGCCGATCATTCAGCAGTGGGATCATGTTACATAATCAAAAATCCATTCCTAAATGCGTCAGGGAACGGAAACATCTTCTCGCCCATTTTAAATTGAACCCTAATATACTTGCTGTCCAGCTTTACAACTGTTCCTTCGCCAAACATCCTGTGCCTTACTGTAACACCGACAGCAATACCCGAAAGGTCGATTTCAACAGGTTCAGGTGCGGGTTTTGCAGTCTGCGCCGGCTTTGGAGGCTCGGGCTTGGAAAAACCGTACTGCTCCATGACAAGCGACGGCTTTGCCCCAACTGTAACAGGGATTTTCCCGGCGGACTTCGGTGCAGCAGGTTTTGCAGGTTCTGTCGGAACGCCCGCAGCTGCTCCCGCCATGCTATTCTGCTGATTGTAGAACAGCCGCTCAAATTCCTCCCTGCGGATAGAGATATCCCAGCCGCCGACCTCGTCATCGTCATGACGATCGATTCCAGTATATGTAAGGCTTGCGTCCTCGTAGCGCTTAAACTGGAATATCGCCTGATTCATGAGGTTGGAATTGAACAGCCCCATAGTGCAGAGCAGCTCGAAATCCCTTACATCAAGATTTGTGACTTTCTTGAACAGTCCGGGAGATATCTCGGTTATCACATCACGCAGCGACTTTTCACGCTCGTCTGTGAGATACATGAAAATCGGCACACGGGTAGCAAATTTGATGAGCTTTTCCTGAATCTGCTTGCGCAGTGTTTTGGTTTTCTTTTCGTCCTCGGTCAGCTCCTGCTTCTGCTTTGGCGTGAGCTTGTCCTCGCCGTCTTTTTTGGCTTTCTTGACTGCCTCGGACTTGTTGATAATCGTTTCAATATCCTTGTTCAGACTGCGGAAGCCCTCAATGTTCATCAGAGCTTTCAGCGCATGCTCGTCAGCCATAAGTCTTGCAAGTGTGTCGTTATCAACATTGACAAGCAGCGCAGACTCCCAGCGGCGTGCGAGCAATGTTGCCGACGTTCCTGCCATGGCGATATCCAGCACGTCCTGCGCATTTATCGCTTTCATTGCAGAGCCGTCATATGCAAGAACCGGCAGGAAGCTGATGAAATCCGCAACTTTCTTTTCGGGGTCGCCCTCGTCTATGTTCAGACGGCATGAGTAATCCGAAACCTGACGCAGTGCACGGTCAAGCGCAAAGTCGAAAACGTAGCACTCCCGCTTCATTATCTCGTCCTCGCCGTCCTCATTCTTGACTACCCACGGCGACTGCACACGGAATGCCGACTGAAAGTAGGTTTCGGGGCTTTTAAGATTACGCAGCATGAAAATACCCGTCCACGGCTTTACGGTAACACCCGTGGTCAGTTTGCCGCATGAGAGCGTTATCGTCTTGGTTTTCAGCGGGTCGCCCATGGAGTTTACAACGGGCTTCACAGCGTCAAGACCGATTCCCGCTTTCGTTCCTGCGCAAACGTTTATCGTGTAGTCGTGATAGAATGTGTTCTGCTTTTGCCGGAGCAGGTTATACATCGCAAAGCAGCTCGACACATTCGGCAGGAACCACAATGTATGCGACAGCACGTTCAGCAGTCGGGTATCCGAAAACGGCATAGGCGGCCGCTTGTCCTGCCCGAGTTTAAGCTCGTCCACCGCTGACGGCAGATGTGCGCCGCGGATAAGGTCAAGCCACTTCTGCACCTCGTTTTCGTATACGAACCGTGCGTCCTCGCCCTTGCCCTTTGCGGAAAAGAACACGTTAAGGTCAAATTCGTTGAACTCTCCCTGCATGGCTATCTGACGTATCTCCTCGGGTATCTTGTAGGTCATGAGAACCATTCTCGGGAGCGCAAGATACGGATTGCCTGTGCCTTTCCATTCAGCTTTTGCCCGTTGTTCATCAGAATACGTCCAGTTGAATATCTGCTCCTCGATGAACTCGCCGCTGTTTATTGCACGGAACGGCGTTCCCGAAAGATAGAGATAGTACCCCGTTGTTATGGGCAGGAATGTTTCGTTGCAGGCGTTTCCCGCTTCCTCTTGCTGATATTTCTCAACGTCAAAATCCGCCTCGGATTCTTCGTCGGGGTTGTCAAACAGCTTTCTCGCATTTTCGCGCCACGCACCGAAATGATATTCATCAAAGATAACGATATCCCAGTTGTCGGTGTGGATAAACTCGTTCTTCGCCTTTATACCGCCGTTTTCGTTAGTTCCGAGCAAGTCCTGGAACGAACCGAAAACAACTATCGGTTTCGACTTGTCGGCGTTTCTGTACGCACGGTCGATGTCGATTTTGTTGTTGTGAGCGTCCTTGTTGGAGATAAACTGCCAGCCGTCAAAATCAACATGGGTCTGCAAATCCTCGTGCCATGCGGATTCAACCGCGGGCTTGAATGTCAGCACGAGTATACGCCTGAAGCCCATCTTTTTGCAAAGCTGATATGCGGCAAAGGTTTTGCCAAAGCGCATTTTTGCATTCCAGAGAAATTTCGGGGAACGGTCGGGCTCGTCCTGCTTTGCGCTATTGAAATAGTCTATCGTACGCTGAACCGCATTGAACTGCTCGGGGCGCATTCCGAAGCTGTTTGTGCGCAGGGGCGTTGAAACCTCGCCTGTTTTCAGCTCGTGTATAGCGGCTCTGACGTCGCTTACGGAGCAGTTGAACCACTCGTTGCGGTCGCTGCCTGCGTTAAGCTGACGGAAACCGTTCCTCCGGAGAATTGCGTGGACTTCGTGGTCGGTAAAGCAAGAGCCGTCCGCACACATGGCGGATTCGTCAAGCAGAATGGTGTATTTCACGCCGCTCGTGTGGAGCTGTTCTTTTATTCGGGTAGCCGCGTCACGCTCGGTGTAGCCTACTTTTATGTAGCCCTTGTGGGATTCCACGCCGTCAAGCTTATAGGCGTATGTGGTGGGGGTTATCGGAGGGCGCTGTGGGAAGAATTCAGTTTCAGCCATTGTCGTCACCGCCTATCTCCATGGGCTTAATCATGCTTTCGATAAAGTTGATTTCTTCTTGCGTAAGGTTGTATTTGGCATAGAGTTCTTCGTCTGTCCACGGTTTGGAGAAGTCTTGCATGGGGATAAATCTATATGTTTTGGATGTAGCATCCTGACTAACCTTTGCTAAACTGTGCATAAACCGAACAAATCTTGTTTTCAGGTAATTACACAGATTCCTTGCTTCATGCATAGTCATTCCGAGATCAGCACCAATAACAATGTATGATTCAGTGCATATTGTATTTTTGTTGCCAATAAATGAGTTAAGATTATCGTCATTTAATTCAGTTCCAATATTATTGGCTCTTGGTACATAAATCTTGTACGTATTAATCCAATTTTCATGCATTTCAATTTGATTCCTAGGTACATAACCAATCATTTTATTCTTGCCGTAACATAAAATGGGGTCTATTAAATCAGAGCTATTTAAATGATAGTTTTTATCCTTGATAAAATCCGTACTTAATCCAAATGGTTTTCTTGGAGAAACGATATTACTTAAAACATTTTCACCACACATCTCCACAACTTTGTTCAAGATGGTAATCGACTGACCGTACCGAACAAATATATCTGTTTTTTCACTTATAAGTGGTCTTTCAGATATGGTAACTTTATCTTTATCATGAGAATAAATTTTGGGTGGGTTGACGTGATTATTATAATTGCTTGACCATAGAAAATAACATACTCCTCCCCTGATATTTACGCCTGGGAAGCAATCGTCAGTATTGGGAAAATCGTGAATTTCAGATATGTGAATATCATTTAGCATATTTGCTCGGAATTCATCAAGACCTTTCCCACCAGCATACCATCTTGCAGGTATTATCATACATAGATGATTAGGATTAAGCTTCTTAGCTTGTTCAACAAAAAAATTATATATTGGCTTTGCACTAGCCCCATTACCACCGTCACTAAGCTGATACGGCGGATTTGAGATAATAACATCAAATTTCATGCCGTATAGCTCCTTTGGATCACAATGGATAAATTCATATGCGTGAGTTTCATTATCCTCACTGCGGTCGTACTGCGCCTGCGCAGCGCCGCACCATGAGCATTTTCCATCTTTCCATAGGTGTTCTATACGTTTGAACCTGATGTTACCATCAGCGTGTGCGTCATCAAACCTCGCAACGGAATATTTACTATTGGGGTATGCGCTGCAATACACGCTGCGCCTTGAAATGAGCGAAGTCAGCTCGGTTATGGCTATGCCAAAGAGCTGCTTTTTGAAAATATGATCGAACCGTTGTTCGCGGTCGGGTATCTTCTTTTCAAGCCCTTTATCAAATCGTTTTGCAGCTTCACGCAAAAAAACGCCCGACTTGCACGCAGGGTCAAGTATCCTAGTATCAGGATTGCCGAAAATTTCCTGCGGAAGCATATCAAGCATTGCGTTAGCTATTGACGGCGGGGTGAAAACCTCGTCGCTCGACAAGTTAGCTAAGCAGCTTAAAACATCGGGATTATAGACATTCTCGAATAATCCTTCGCTCATTCTCCTAACCTCCTGTAATCGCAAATTTCCTGGGTTAGAAAGATACCGCCGTCTGACGGTTCTTCCAGAGAAAGCTGATTTTCAGAAGGTTCTCCCATAAGTTCGGAGAAATAATAATCCTTGCGCTGAATTTGTCCGCCCATGACGAACGCCCATTCAGAAAAGACGATAGGTTCGTTTGTGTCATGCGCGTTTTCGTCAACGCACATCATTGTCAGGGCATTGCCACAGACGATATTGCGGCTGAGAATAAAGCGCACGGAACGGCGCATATTATCATTGCAGTCCTTTTTGCAGACATCCTTGTATTCTGCGTCCCAGAGCGCAAAAAGCCGCTCGCGGCACGCCTCTACATTGTCCGCAAGAATATCCACGCCATATAAGCTGGACACTGCAAGCAGACTGTTCTTCTCGAAATCCATCACCGAACGGCGGTATTTCTTGCGTACAACAGCCAGTTTTCGCGTGAGGATCTCGGCGAGGAAGTTCCCGTCCCCGCAGGCGGGTTCGAGGAAACGGCTGTCAATGCGTTCTGTTTCAGGCAAAACGAGGTCGCACATAGCTTTTACCTCGCGTTCGGCGGTGAATACTTCACCGTGGTCGGCTACTCTCTGTCGGGATTTAACTTGCTGCGCCATTATGTCACTCTTTTCGTGCGGGATTTTTTCAGAGTATTCCCATCAGGCAAAGAATAGGCGCCGCTCCTTTGACAGAGCGGCGCGGCGGACATTATGACGGCAATAATGACGGCGAATATGCAAGGAGCTTTTCCATATTATCGCGCTTGAACTCAACGGATGAATGAACATATCGGTCAAGAGTTATCTTGACATTCTCATGACCGAGGATCTCACTGAGCGATTTTATTTCCACGCCTGCCTCAACACAGCGCGTTGCAAAGGTGTGTCGGAGCGTGTGGAAATGTACGCCATCCAGTTTACAGACAGCAGTAACTTTGCCGAAATAGTATCGCAAAGCAGCCGGTTCAACGAAATGTCCGATTTCACCTGAAAGCAGGAATGCCCTCTCCGGCATATCCTCATAGTATTGTCGGAAAAAACTGATATGCTGCTCAGAAAGCGGAATGTCCCGTATTGAGCAGGCACTTTTTGGTTCGGATATGATTATTTTCGTTCTTGTGTTTTCATCGTCGATCTGAATACGCTGCATTGTAGCACCGATGCGAAGCATTCCATTATCAAATGAGATGTCTTTCCTTTGAAGAGCGCACAGTTCTCCGATTCGTATTCCGGTTGACATAGCAAGTAATATTCCCACCGAACGAAGCGAGTTCTCAGCAATCAGTTGTTGATTAAGTCTTTCTTGTTCGGATACAGACAGAACTCTCATAGTACCTTTGGGCAGCCGTATCGCAAGCGCTCTCAGGTTGAGCTGGCAATTACATCCACAATGCTGCGCGTATGAAATGACCATCTTTACTACACAGAGAATGTCGCTTCTTGTTTTGGGAGCAAGTGAACTCCTATTTTCAAGCATTTCTTCAATATTTGCAGAGGACAAATCCGCTATTCGTCGTTTTCCGATCAAGGGAACGATATGATTCTTGCAGATATTTGAGTACTTGTTGTGTGTTGATAGCTTGCACTTCAGCTTTACAGCTGCAAGCCACTGAGTAGCATAGTCTGAAACAGTATTGCGGTCTGTCTGTATATCATTCATTGACTTGACCGAGTAACTGCGGAGTTTCTGCTTCACTTCAGAATAGCTGCGAGCATATACCGAATGATATTTGCTGTCGATCAGAACGCGCCCCTCCCAGCGTCCGTCACGGCGCTTGTATATATTTTCACCTCTGCGTGGCATTGTTACCTCCTTGTCATCTGACGGTATTTTTGACGGCGAATAGGAACAATTTACACCACTTATATTATATCATAGGCTATTTGAACAGAAAAATTGACGAAAACTGTCCTGTTTTTGAGCCTGTTCAAAATGAATTATTGACAAATCGGCAATAAGATTGTATAATAATAGATGAAAAAGCATTTTCAGATGGGAATACTCTGATAAAAAAATTCCTACTATTTCTTATAATCAGGTGCCGGATATTATTTCTGGCACTTCTTTTATACTGAACGGGCTATATATAGACTATTATATCACAATACGTCCCAAAAGTCTATATATAGCCTACATTTATTTCTGTAATCTGGTATACTGTCTTTAGACTTTATAAAGACAGGGTGTGATCGGGTTGAGAAAAGCAGTGGCCAAAAGGCTTATAGAATTAATGGAACAGAGAAATCTATCTCTCAATGGACTTGCACGCCTGGCAGCAGTTCCACCCTCCACATTAAAAAATATTATCTATGGCAAGAGCAAAAATCCCGGAGTGGTCACGCTTAAACTCCTTTGCGATGGAATGGGTATTACTATCACCGAATTCTTTAATTCTCCTCTATTTTCCGAGTTGGAGATTGAAGATATTGATTGATTTTCTCATATTATGACGTGGTAATTTATTTTTAATATAAAGAAAACCTCGAGGAACCACCCCGAGGCCAAAAATATATGATAATGTTCACATAGCCCTTAACAAATGCATTCTAGAACGCTTAGGCAAAACAAATGTATACAAACAGGGATTACACCATTTCTAAAATCTTTTCTAAAAAATCCGAAATATCACCCCTGATATCGCCGAATTTCCGTTAGTTTCACTAGATTGCTGAAATCCCACACAAGTGCGATAACCAAGCGGAATAGTGGCAATTCCGAACGATTATGAGAAACCACCTGAAAACACCTTGATAGTATTGGGGTGGTAGAGGCCGCAGGTTCAAATCCTGTCACTCAGACCAAATATGAGAGACTGCAAATGGTTCTATGAAGCTGTTTGTAGCCTTTTGTTTTTTTGCTGCGTTGCGGTTTGGTCATTATTTGGTCATTATGACTTTAATATCTTTGATGGTAGCGGTAATGCCTTGTCAAATTTAGCTCTAGAATTAATCTGGTTTTGGCAAATGGCATGACAATAGATGTTAAGCGTTGTTGAACACTGACTATGTCCCATATTCTTGGATACGGTCAACACATCAATGCCTGAGCCCATGGCGATACTCGCATACATATGTCTGAATTCATGTAAGCCATAAAACGAGATTTCATGCTTCTTGCAGAACCGCTTTAGCCAATTATAAGGCGTGTTTAAGCCTAAAGGTTTTCCAGTATAGCCCGCGAATAATCGGTCACTGTCTACCCACTTATTGCCTAGAGCAGCTTTTTGTTCATCTTGCTCTTTCTTATACGCAATCAGCGCTTCAATAATAGCTTTGTAATTACTTGTAATAGGAAAAGTATATAATTGGATATGCGTATCTTAATCAATGTCCATTTTCTTTATCCGAAAATCTATATTTAATGAGATTTGTCGAAACAATTTAACGAAAGGGCGTAAGGGGGTGATTTTTCAGCAAAGGGTGCACTTTTTAATTATTCCAATTACTTTTAAGAATTGCAAACCATCTGTTTTCTGCCGGTCATTTTTATCAGGCTTACAGCATCAAATAATCTTGTCCACTGCATTCTGAATCAGTTCAGCCTGACGCGTAGTTATTCCTCCGCCGGCTGTACCAAAGCTATGCGACTGCGGAATGCCCAGTCCGACAGGTGACTCACGGAAAATGAGCTTATACAGCACGCAGGCGGCGATATAGTTTCCGAGATTATTCTGATGACCGTTATCACCACACTCTTCACCGGGAACGATGTACGGATCTGCCTCAGATATGTTGTTTTCTAGAATGTATCTGTATACAGCGGCCACTGGAGCCAACAGAGCGCCGGTCTGATCTGCAAGCTTTGTGTACCAATCCATATTGGCCTCGGTCATCTGCTTGTTTGTAAGAGTAAGAATGTACGATGCATTTTCACCATAGTATGGATCTCCCTGTTTTCCTTCGTGCCATGGCTTAACTCCCATATCATAGAAAAAGCCGTAACGATAAGCATGAGTGACCCACAATATCATCCGAGCGTGCTTGGCCGCCGTTTTACCGGATAGTAACTTCGCACCGTTGAGCATACTGTCTCGCATAGAATAATCAGTCGCTCCGACCTTGCGACTGTAAGTGGAAACCGCCTCGTCACTGTTGCCTGCGAAAACACAGAAATCATAGCGTTCGTTTGCCGCAAATACTTTATCGCACTGAGCGGAGCGTTCCTCGCAGCCTTCCACAAGCCCTGCATAATGACTTATTCCCGTGCCGCCCCAATAGCTATAAGCTATCTGTGCATTCCAGCCGCCCATTTTTGCCAGCTCCCGAAAATAGTAATATGCACTGTCCCACAGCCCTGTGAAGCTATGCCCTGCAAACATAACACGGGGTCCCTCCGCTAAAAATTGAAGCCTGACTGTAATGCCTTTTTGTGGAAAAACATAATTGAATATCCTTATCTTTTCATCATTGGGAGCGCAGTCCTGCCAGACAAGCGCATGGTGCGGTTCTCCGTGATATATTCCTTTATCACGATCATACAGCGCAGGAGTTATACACATTTCCTGCCCCTCATAATACCCGACTGAATTGAATGCGCCGTCCTCATCAGCGACATCTCCGCTGTGCCATACCGAATCGTGCTCAATACCTCCGATGTGAGTTGTTACAACATTCTCATTATATATTACAGTCATATCGATATTGCTTACACGAAAGCTGTTGCGGTTTTCAATGCTGACAGAAATCCCGTTTTCCGCATATTCCGCATTCACAAATAAGTTATAATTATCTTTCATTGTGCCCTTGTATGATATAGTTAAGCCCCATATCATATCCTTTCATAAGATTTACGCTCATCTCCGAAGCAAGGGAAAATTTGAACAGTGGAGCGAGCGTAGCGAGAGGAACTGTTCAAATTTTCGGC
>Ga0129310_1001833_pt1 | contig 17358 bp, 17 predicted proteins | sample Go1ome_2_FD_94433 | JGI IMG/M metagenome (GOLD analysis project Ga0129310, IMG submission 94433) | Western lowland gorrila individual fecal microbial communities from Wisconsin, USA - Go1022A metagenome | ecosystem: Host-associated > Mammals > Digestive system > Large intestine > Fecal | place...
AAGTCACTCCCCTTGCGGGAGTGTGGATTGAAATATCCATTTTGTTACATATTAGCCATACACATAGCGTCACTCCCCTTGCGGGAGTGTGGATTGAAATTTTAGTTTTCCGTTGGCACATTTTAATCGCACTCCTGTCACTCCCCTTGCGGGAGTGTGGATTGAAATTCCAAAATCCTTCGATAAAACACTTTTTCTATGGCGTCACTCCCCTTGCGGGAGTGTGGATTGAAATAAAGCCACGCAGAACGCACCACCCAAAAAGCCAGGTCACTCCCCTTGCGGGAGTGTGGATTGAAATTCATTACTCTCGAAGCATCCTCTCCCGGTCCTCCTAGTCACTCCCCTTGCGGGAGTGTGGATTGAAATAACGGATGGAGATGCAGCATCATAGAAGGAGCATGTCACTCCCCTTGCGGGAGTGTGGATTGAAATAAGCCGAATATGATTCCCTCATCTTTTGGAATAAGTCACTCCCCTTGCGGGAGTGTGGATTGAAATGGAATAAACAGATTCAAGAGTCTATCTCTCAACGTCACTCCCCTTGCGGGAGTGTGGATTGAAATTCCAGTCTCCATTGTTATTAGCAAGAGCAACACCGTCACTCCCCTTGCGGGAGTGTGGATTGAAATAGACGATGCTCTATGGTGATCCTGCAAACTTCGGTCACTCCCCTTGCGGGAGTGTGGATTGAAATGGAAGTAATGACATGCAGGAGATGATGAGCAAGGGTCACTCCCCTTGCGGGAGTGTGGATTGAAATGGAGTTCAGCCTGATATGACTGAAGCTCTGCATCCAGTCACTCCCCTTGCGGGAGTGTGGATTGAAATCTGAGATTGTAGAGTTGCAGCAGTCATTGAAAGAGTCACTCCCCTTGCGGGAGTGTGGATTGAAATCTCACCTTGTCTCATATGCTTGAGACAGTAATACCGTCACTCCCCTTGCGGGAGTGTGGATTGAAATGAAGATGGCACAGGATTGGGCGAAGCGATTCTATGTCACTCCCCTTGCGGGAGTGTGGATTGAAATAATGAGAAGTGCTATGACGGGCTTTCATTCTTTGTCACTCCCCTTGCGGGAGTGTGGATTGAAATTCAAATGTATATTTCTTACTGCCATATCCGAACTGTCACTCCCCTTGCGGGAGTGTGGATTGAAATAAAATCATCATTGCCAAAAGGACATTGATAACAGCGTCACTCCCCTTGCGGGAGTGTGGATTGAAATTATAATTACCTATGCCATCTTTAAAGCTTGTCTAAGTCACTCCCCTTGCGGGAGTGTGGATTGAAATGTACTACACTCCCAAAAAAGGTGAGACCCGCTTTGGTCACTCCCCTTGCGGGAGTGTGGATTGAAATTGCTTTTGCGCCGTTAATTTGTTTAAAAGCTATTGTCACTCCCCTTGCGGGAGTGTGGATTGAAATCTTAGGTGAGCAGCCCTTTTATAAAAAGGCTGCTACTGTCACTCCCCTTGCGGGAGTGTGGATTGAAATTCTTCACCATCCTTTTCGCAATATCCTCTATGCTCGTCACTCCCCTTGCGGGAGTGTGGATTGAAATTTTTGGATAACGAAGAGACATTGCATTATGGTGGTCACTCCCCTTGCGGGAGTGTGGATTGAAATCTCCAGTAGGATTAGGATTAGAGAATAGCTTATACTGTCACTCCCCTTGCGGGAGTGTGGATTGAAATCGAGAAAAAATAATGCAACACACGAAAAATAACCGTCACTCCCCTTGCGGGAGTGTGGATTGAAATTCCGAAGCTGCTGCGGCAGTAGCAGAAGCACGCCGGTCACTCCCCTTGCGGGAGTGTGGATTGAAATAGACTGTCATCCGTGTACTTGGTAACATGAAGGACGTCACTCCCCTTGCGGGAGTGTGGATTGAAATATTCCCTGCGATATCTGTTTCGCCTGCTCATAGGTCACTCCCCTTGCGGGAGTGTGGATTGAAATAGACTGTCATCCGTGTACTTGGTAACATGAAGGACGTCACTCCCCTTGCGGGAGTGTGGATTGAAATTTTTTATCGAAACAGGCGAGGAGCAGTACAAACCAGTCACTCCCCTTGCGGGAGTGTGGATTGAAATTCAAGCTCCTTCCTGAAGGAATTGAGGACTATATTGTCACTCCCCTTGCGGGAGTGTGGATTGAAATCATTTCTCCTACTCCGGAGACGATGTCTCCCTCTGTGTCACTCCCCTTGCGGGAGTGTGGATTGAAATGAGAAAGTTCCAACATTGAACCAAGAGGTTTATGGTCACTCCCCTTGCGGGAGTGTGGATTGAAATAAGACATAAAGAGGAGATTTATTTATTAAAAAGCAACAGATTTATTAGCGAGTATCAATCGAGGCTATATGTAGATGATGTTGCAGAAGCATTGAATGCCGATGGAAGTATTAATACAGATGCTTTAGGAGAATTTATATCCGTTGCAGTAGAAAAAAAGATATCCTGATATGTATAAATTGGTTGAGGAGGCACTATCTTGCGAAAAAAAGTAAATGAAAAATTTATATTTGATTTTCCTAGAATAGAAGAAAACAAAGAGCTGTTTGCATCTTCTATTGATTGGGAAGAGGAGGAAGAAAAATTGAAAAATAATAACAAAGATGAAAATGAGGATAAGAATTTTAAATAAGACATAGGATTGCTATTGCCAAAACTATAAGTTTAATGCTATAGTACCTTTGTGATATATTATGAAGCGGCAACCATAACAAGGGTGATAGTGTAAGCAACAATCATATTGGGTGCCGTGTCCTAAATGCGGATACTCGCATTTTATCAAACGGCATAGAAATACGGTATTAGTTAATTTCCCAGCCTATTGTAAAGGCTGCAAAACAGAAGTTAATATTTCGACAAAGAGCTCGGAGCCAAAGTCTAAGTCAGTTAGCTGATTTAGATATTGGCTCTTTTTTGTTATCCCTTTTTGTATTGCCCGGTTCCTCCGTTCCGGGCAATAAGGCGGATTGGTGTAAAGGTAGCATGGCGGTTTCCTTGGCCGTTGGTGGTGATTCGATTCCACTGTCCGCAATTCCGTACTGTGAAAAACGCAGGTCACTCCCCTTGCGGGAGTGTGGATATAATACATTCATTTGGGGCAGTTGTTTTACTAACTGTAATATATTTTATATCTCTTGTTTCTTATATTCTCCTATGTGTTATTGTATATTTGCCGCGGGCTTCGAACTAGTTTCTTTGATAGGAGGTATTTTTTTGCGCTTATGATTTTGTAATTGAGTTTGAGTCAAATTGCCACTATTAACTGGCATTGCTCTCAACTGGCATTAATTCTGAGTTGACACTTTGATTATGCTTGGATATAATGTTATTATCTAAAGCAGTGTTTTCAGCCGCGTTTTCGGACGTATCTTGAGGGGCTTGTGCATCCAAGGACTGAATTAACTGCTTTTGTTTTTCCGTTTTTATATTGCTCACGCACTGGCATATATTGTCACTCTGTTTGTAAAAAATTTTTGATGATTTCGAAAGATAATGAGGGAAATATTGAAAGTCAGTGTCCAATACGATTTCAATTTTATAACTTGCTATTTTTCCTAAAATATATAGCAAGAATAATTCGGCGGCAGATGCAATGGCATCAAGAGAAAGCAGTTTGTTAGCGACATGTTAAAGTCAAGGATTGAAATGATATATGACCCTCAATAAAAGAACAATTAACATTATTAGAATATACACCCTGCTTATCTCAGTTCTGCTTGCCATGGGTGGTTGCACATGGAATGGAGACCGAGCAAACACGTCGGCAGAAAACAGCGTGACAGCGGCGGAAAACCCATTTCCTTTGGAAAATATACCTGCGTTTTCGGGAGAGGTATATATTGAGGTCAACGGAAATGTTCCTTATTTTGAAGAGGAGGATTATACTACAGAATCCTTTGAAAGCTACAGTGATTTGGACACATTGGGAAGGTGCGGTGTAGCATATGCCAATATCGGTATTGACCTGATGCCTACAAAGGAACGGGAGGAGATAGGTATGATTAAACCCTCCGGTTGGCATACCATAAAGTATGATTGTGTGGAAAAAAAGTATCTTTATAATCGGAGTCATTTGATAGGTTATCAGCTCACAGGTGAAAACGCAAATGAAAGGAATCTGATTACAGGAACAAGATATATGAATGCGCAGGGTATGCTCCCTTTTGAAAATATAGTAGCATCTTATGTTAAGCAAACGGGTAATCATGTTTTGTACAGAGTTACACCGATTTTTAAAGGGGATAATCTGTTGGCACAGGGAGTTCTCATGGAGGGCTGGTCGGTGGAAGATGGAGGAGAGAGCATCTGTTACAATGTATTTGTATATAATGTGCAGCCGGGTATAGAAATTGATTATGCAACAGGGGAAAGCAGGCTGACAGATTCTGCACAGACTATTTATATTTTGAATACTAATTCAAAGAAATTTCATTATTCTACTTGTCTGAGTGTTCAGGACATGAGTGAGAAAAATAAGCAGGAATATAGAGGAGACAGGGAAAACCTGATTATGCAGGGGTATGTACCCTGTGGAAGCTGTAAGCCATAGTACCGGCATTGATATGGCTTGAATTCATCAAGAAAAATACTGGTGGCTTTGAAGATTATTTGTTATAATAAAAAGTAGCAGAAATGTTGATTTCAAACACGTAGAAAGGTGATGAAGTATGAATCTGATTTTCCCTTATATTTTGTTTACGTGCTTTATTATAGCAGTATACATATCTGCCAAGCAATGTAAAAAGGAAGCGTTGAAATATCCTGAAAACATCTTTTTTTTGTTGATGAGTATATTTAGTGCCATCTGGAGTTTGGGAATTTGGACAATTAGCATTCAGATGGAAATAGGTATAGCATATATTTTTCGTGCTATAGGAATGGTTGGTATGTTTTCCTATCTGATTGTAGCACAACTATTTGTCTGCTATTTGTCCGGCACTATGCAATCATACTTTTATCCGATTGTTGGTGTTTCCTTTATGGGCTTGATAATTTGTTTATTCAATATCAAAGAGGATTATAGCATTTACAAGCTGAGTATCATGGGCATGCCTCATCAATCTGTTATGGGTTTTTGGAATATTGTCTGTGTAATCTATGGTATTGTCATTTCTGTTAATATATTTGTGAGTATTATTTATATGTTTGGCAAGTCACGTCGTAAGCGTATGCGGGTCTTGGCAAAAAAATTATTGCTTACACAGTTTATCATTGTTTTGGGTATTGTGTTTGATGTTATTTGTCCATGGTTTAACACACCGCCCTTCTTTGGCAGTACTGTCGGACAGTGTTTGGGACTGCTGGCAACATACCGGACGCTTACCTTTATAAATAGTTCGCGTATCACTATCGGAAATATGTCTACCTATGTTTACTCGTCTCTTAATACACCAATTCTTGTTTTTGATGATAATTATAAGCTTCAGCTGTTGAATGATGTAGCTTATGATTTTATCGGTCTGAAGGAAACCGAAATAAAAAATGCTGATATTGACTCCCTTTTTTCCGTTAAAGAAGAAGAAAGCTTATATTTTGATGGCAAGCAGAAGGATATTGATGTAGTGTGCAACTATAATCAGGCTCATTGTAATATTTCCATCAGTAAAATACATGATGATTATTATGACGTGATTGGTTATATTGTTGCCGTAACGGATCTTTCTGAGCGTATGGAATATATAAAAAGATTGGAATATGCAATACAGGAAGTTGAGAATGCATTACAGGAAGCCAAAAATGCCAATCAGGCAAAGACAACATTTCTTGCCAACATGTCTCATGAAATCAGGACTCCCATGAATGCCGTTATCGGATTTGCGGAGCTTGCTCTGAAAAAAGACATCAGCAGTGAGGTTAGGGAGTATATAGAGGGGATTCGCCTTGCCTCCCACAATCTTTTGGCTATCATCAATGATATTTTGGATATTACCAAGATTGAATCCGGCAAAATGGAAATCATTCCGGGTAACTACTTTGTTGCAGACCTTTTAGATGATGTTTCACTGATTATTTCTCAGCAGGCAATGAAAAAGGGTCTTGCATTTGTCATGAAAACAGATACTGACATTCCTACGCAGCTGTTTGGGGATAAAGTGCGGCTGCGCGGTATACTGATTAATATATTGAATAACGCAGTGAAATATACCAAGGAGGGAACAGTTTCTTTTGAGGTCAAAAGTCTGTCCAGAACGGAAGAGGAGATATGGTTGTCCTTTGTAATCAGTGATACGGGAATCGGTATTAAGCCTGAGGATAAGGACAATTTATTTAAAAGCTTTGAACGGCTTGACCAACAGGTTCATTATGGTGTGGAAGGCTCAGGGCTGGGTCTTGCCATTGCCAAGGGTTATGTTACTTTAATGGGTGGTGAAATAACCGTAGACAGTGTGTATGGTGAAGGCTCAGTGTTTACCGTAAGTGTTAATCAGAAAATAATCGACAGCACTCCCTTGCAGCATCAATTTACTATTGACCGGGTCAAGCATGAGGAACCATCAGAGAAGATTACGGTTCATGATATATGTGTGCTGTTGGTAGATGACAATCATATTAACCTGCAGGTGGCAAAAGGTTTGCTGGAATCCTATGGGCTTTCTGTGGATACCGCTTCGGGTGGCGCAGCAGCCATTGACTTATGCAGAGCCACACATTATCCCATTATTTTCATGGATCAGATGATGCCTGAAATAGATGGAATTGAAGCAATGCAGCAAATTCGTCAACTGGATTCTTATTATGCACCCGGTGGAGAGGGCAAGATTATTGTGCTGACAGCAGATGCTATTCGTGGCTCCCGAGAGAATTTACTTGCAAAAGGGTTTGACGAATATCTTGGAAAACCCATGAATTTGAAACGGCTGGAACAGCTTATGATGCTTTATATTCCGGCAGACAAGATTACTGTTTCTGAACCAACCATGGAGATTGAGAATGGGCAGGAGGAAGAAATCAAATATTTACGGGAAAAACTGCCCGACGTGGATATTTTACTTGGACTGAAAAACTGCGGAGGCACGGTAGCTGATTATTTGAGTGTTCTGAAAATAAATTATTCATATGGAAACAAAAATTTAGAAGAGCTGGAAGCCTTGCTTTTACATAAGGATTATCAGAATTATACAATAAAAATTCATGCTATCAAGAGTACAACAAAAGGAATCGGAGCACTGGCTGTTTCTGAAATGGCGCGAAAGCACGAGGAAGCGGGGCGCGCAGGGGAATATGCTTATATTGATGCACACTTTGATACCTTCAAGACGGAATATGAGGCACAGCTGCAGGGAATAGAGGAAGTGTTGAGCCACTACCATATGCTGGATGAGTCGGTTGCTGCTGACAGCGAAGTGCTTGACAGTGAAATGCTGGGTTATATCTTGTCCAATATACAAAATCAAGTGGAGGCTTTTGCGTTTGGAAAGGTTTTTGAAATATTGGAGAATGTAAAGCAGTATCGGCTTCCCGAGGATTATCAGGAGCTGTTTGACAGGCTGGAAGCTGCCATGAATGATTTGGCGGTGGATGATGTACGGAAGCTGTTGCACGATGCCTTAGCGGAGCTTGAAAGCAAGTAAATCATATTGTTCTTTTATATTACAATTAAATAGTTGACAAAATACTTGTTATACAATATACTTTGTAATACAAAGTGCGTAAAGCGCATTTGAAAACGAACAATATGAAAGAAGGATTGAGTATGGTTTCTTGGTTATCAGTTGCATTTATTATTATGAATATGGTTTTGGGGATAATGATTCCGTTGGGAATGCTGATTTATTTTAAGAAGAAATATGGCATTGCCGTAAGCACTTTCTTTATCGGCTGTGGAGTAATGCTGATATTTGCTCTGATTTTAGAGCAAATTGTTCATTCAGTGGTATTATCTTCAGGACTGGGACAAAGCATTAGAAATAGTATTTGGCTTTATGCCTTATATGGTGGATTGATGGCAGGGTTGTTTGAGGAAACAGGTCGGCTCCTTGCAATGAAATTTGTACTTAAGAAAAAGCATCAGGACCCACATAATGCACTTATGTACGGAGCAGGACATGGTGGATTTGAGGCTATGATAATCTTATGTATTGGTATGCTCAATAACCTTATCTATGCACTTATAATCAACATGGGACAGACGGAGGTGTTAATGGCACCGTTAGATGAAGCAAATAGACAGGTTCTGCAAAATGCATTCAATACTCTGATTAGTACTTCCCCTTGGCTGTTTTTGGCAAGCCCGATTGAGCGGCTTGCTGCTGTGACAGCGCAGATAGCACTTTCGGTGATTGTTTGGTTTGCTGCAACAAGAAAAGGAAAAATGCATTTATATGTACTGGCAGTATTCCTGCATTTTCTGTTAGATGCTTCGGCTGTAATATTAAGCGGTCTTGGCGTACCGCTCCTTTGTGTTGAAATTGTTATTTGGATTCTTGCATTTATTATTGCTTTTATCGCAAGACTGGTATGGCGAAAATTCCAAGCTGAGGTGCAACGGTAGTGCATTTATAATAGGAGCCGATTTTTATGAAAATTCAGGCTACATACGAGCATATCATGAACGGAAGCATTGGAAGCATATATCCGGCATTAGCGCCATGGAAAAGCAAGGCTTGGTTCAGAAAGTCAAGCCATTCGAAGAAATAAAAGGTCGAGAGAAGATTCCTTATGAGATTACGGAATCGCTTAAGCTGCTCAGAGTGTATAAAGATAAATGCTTCTATTGAAATGGCAAATAGAATGTGGTTTCAGGAGTTTAAAAATGAGGTTATGTTGCTTGCAAATTCCGAGAATTTCAATGAATCGTTTAGTCCAAGACTCATGTTAGAGTATCATGAAAATGTAATGAGTACTCTTTCGGAATCAGATAAGAAGAAAGCTGAGTTACGAGCAGAATTAGAGGAGTGGAAAGTAGATGAAGATATTTAATACAAAAGCTAAAACACAAGAAAATACGGAAAGTGTAATGGAAGCTTCAGAGGTGATGAGTGTCGAAGGAGAAAATACAGATATCATGGAGATTGGAGATTCGGCAATAGATGATTTGGAGAAAGTGACCGGAACATCTAATGAAATTAAGCAACAGAGTGCTCCAAGGGCTTTTTTGCAGGTAATAAGAATATAAAAGCGCTTGCAGAAAATGATATTGTAATTACAAGAGTACTGAAAAATGTATTAGATTGGTTATTGCTGGTGACATCTGCTTCAACTATACGAAGAGAAGAATATGAAGATTTGACAGAACAGATGTTAAAATTTGAAGATGATGTAACATTACAGATGGAGATGCAGGTTAATTTAAACGAGCATTTGAACAACTTCAAAAGAAGCAACAAGAGCAGAATGAACTATTAGAGAAAATTGTTAAAATGAGAATTTGGGTTATGATATCGACAAGTATAAGTGTTGTTGCAGTTATTGTGGCAGCAGTTGCGCTATTTTTGTAAGAGAAAAAATAATCGGAGAGGAGACTGTGAATGAGTCATTAACCAACCTACCCTAACATAGACATGCAACGAACCGGAAGAAAACTTAAACACATGATTGAATCTGCAGGTTATACACCTCGTATGCTCCAAGACAATTTACATTTATCATGTGTGCAGCCAATTTATCGTTGGTATAAAGGCCTGATATTACCATCGGTAGACCATCTGTTTATGCTTAGTGAATTGCTGAATGTTCATATGGAAGATTTCTTGGTAAAGAAGAATACAGTACCGGTGATATACGATATAGAGCAATGCTGTTCTCAGGCTACGCAGAAACGATTTATGGCATATTACAAGAAAATGTATCAGTCAGTGGCATAGGTGGATTTGGACTAACCGTCCAATGAAAATTCTATTGACAAATGATATCCTCTTATCATGAAGCCCAAATCTGCTTTGTCAGATTGCAAGGGACTATGATAGGAGGATATTTTAATGGAAAGAAAAATTGATGTTGTTGATGCTTTTAATGGAAAAAAGATTGTGTTTATTCATGACATTATTTTTAAGAAAAAGCAGTATGTGGAATGGAAAGATGTGAAAGAGTACTTAAAGAGATATGTAGGAGAGGTGTATAAGGTTTTATCCGCAGAAGAGGAGATTTATATAGGAGCAGATTTTCCAAATGAATACACTGGGTCAGCATATACATACACGCTTAAAGGTGCAAATGCAAAAGCCAAAGCAAATGCGGTTCAGGGAATTCCTGAAATGATAGAGATAGCAACCGGAGATAATTACAAAGCAAATGATGAAGAAAAACATAGTCGCAATGCAAAATTTGGCTGGTATCGTTACGATTCTTATTTTGCAATTCCTGTACATGATAATGATGGAGAAGTGGACCATTATAATGTGTTCCATGCTTCATTGTTGATCCGTTATTCAGAAGACGGAAAGAAATATTTGTATTATATAATAGACATAAAAAAAGGAACGAGCCATAAGGCTGTACACGACAAAAAGCCCATTTCTTGAGTATATAATATGAAATTAAGGAAAAATAGTCAAGAAGAAAATCGGATAACCTTTAATAGATTAAAGGTTAAGGAAAAATAGTAGAAAGAGGAAAGAATATGCCAAGAAAAAATATTGTTCTTGATTCTAGTACAGTGAGATATTAGAAAAAATGGGTGCTCGGATAAAGAGAGCGAGGCTGCGCAGAAACATTAGCGTAGAAGTGATAACAGACCGAGCAGGTATTAGTGAGACAACGTTTTATGCGATTGAAAAAAGAGCGCCTACAGTTTCTATCGGTGCGTATGCTGCAGTACTTACGGTGCTCGAATTGGATAATGATTTAGAACTAATAGCATTGGATGAAGAGGGAAAGAAACAGTTCCGGGAACAGAATCTGCAGAGAAGAGAACGTGCTACTCGAAAGAAAGAAGGAGAAAAACAATGATACTCACATTATACGAACCATTCCGCCACTGGTCAGAAGGTGGTTCTGTTTACATATTATCTGATTTACATTTCGATGATGACGATTGTCTGTTTATGGATCCCGGCTGGATTACCCCACAGGAACAAGTTGCAATCATTAATGAAGCAGTAATGAGAAATGATACATTCATTTGTCTGGGAGACGTTGGAAGGCCGGAGTATATCAAAGACATCAAGGCGAGAAAAAAGATTTTGATTCTGGGAAATCATGATGCAAAAGGTGCATACAACAATTATTTTGATGAAATTTATACAGGACCACTTTTTATATCAGAGAAGATATAGTTGTCACATGAGCCGGTGTATGGATTGCCATGGTGTTTGAATATACATGGTCACGACCATAATAATGTGGAATTGTATAAAGAGGGATGTAAGCACATCAATTTGGCTGCAAATGTATGTGGATATACGCCGATAAACCTTGGGAAAATAATCAAAGAAGGTGTGCTTGCAGATGTGTCGAGTATTCACCATATGACAATTGATGGAGCGAGTGAAAAGGAAAAGAAATATGACGTCGATTGAATAACAACTGTGTGATATCCAAGGCAGGTTATTCGAGCTTTCTGCTCAGCGAGGAATCAGCAGCACCGAGTTTGTAAAGGTGTTTATGAAATTAGCTACGGCAAAAGCATTGGATTCTACTTATAATCGGATGCAATGGGCAGGAGAAGAATATCTCTTGGAGGAAGTGATTGACGAAGCCGGAGACAGATTCAAAAAGCCGGGAGCAATTTATGCGGAAGAGCTGATATATTGGATAGGGTATATTTATAGGTATTGGCATTATGTGACGGGTGAATCCAGTAAGGAAATATATAAGCAGTCACCGGTGAAGGTTATGAGTCAGAATTACGAGCGGCTTTATATGATGACACCGGAAGATATAATAGAAAGATTAATAGCGACAAATTGAATATGTTTACGGCAGGAGGTAGCCATGCTAGGCTATCTCGTCTGCAAGGCACTGATTTATGGATTGATATGGTCTGTGGGTTAGTGCCTTTCTTTATGCCTTGCAAGCATGGCTACGGGTCCCTGCAGTCAACAAATGAGCCTAGATTAACAAACTTATAAATGTGGTCAAATGGGTCAAATGTAGAATACTGTTGAAAGTGTTCGCTTTTAGGAATATAATTGTATTGTAGTGTGTTGAGTATTATGGAGGATGCGATATGGAATATTACACAACCGCAGAATTGGCAAAAAAATGGGGTATTACACAGAGGAGAGTGGCAATATATTGCAAAGAAGGAAGATTTGATGGTGCAGTATTGAAGGGCAGAACTTGGCTGATTCCAGGTAATGTAGAAAAGCCAGAGGATCCAAGGCGAGCTCGTAAAGAAGAAAATCAACGTTGTTAGGGAAGGAGTAGGAATTATGGCAGGTTATGACCTTGCAGAAGGACGATATGACAATAGAACGTTGTCGGATGATGAGATGTGGTTCGCATTTAGTAACCTGTTTTCATCTCATTCCAAGAATTCCAGCAGTTATAAGTTTGGTTTCCTTAAAGCAATTATGGACAACCTTTATAATGTGGACCAGAATTTGATATTGACCTTCGACCAGTTATTTGGAACTTTTACAGAGGTGTATTGGAATCTGGTATTAAAACATAGAATCAGACAACAGCCGGTTAGTGAACGTTCAAATGGTACATATTTGGAGCAAGCATTGAATTTAACAGCGGTGAAATATTCAATTACAACGGAGATTCCCTTTGAGAGCATTTCAGATGAAGCTAAGATAGAGGTTTGCAAGAAGATTAAGAGCAAATGTAAGGTAAATGTTGTGGGCGCATTGTTTGGTGATACAAAAGGTCTTTTCTATTCGTTTTCCAGAAGAGAAGAATGGTTACAAATTAATCCACAGATGTACCAATTTGTTTGTAAACATAAGTTGGCGATTGAAAAGCTGAATTATTATGAGTGGGCAAAATATCTTGAAAAAATAAATGATGATTCTGTAATGGACCATCTGCTTACCAAAATTGATATGAGCTCTGAAAGAGAAAATCTTTCTATCTATCGAAGAATTCTCTTTGAAGAATTTGAAAATGAAAGTTGCTTTTATTGTGGTAAAAAACTGTCAAATGATGGACAAAAGGTTCATGTGGATCATTTTGTTCCAAGGGCGTTTATCAAAGATGATAAGATGTGGAATTTGGTACTTGCATGTCCGACATGTAATTTGCAAAAGAACGATAAGCTTGCATCAATCATTTACTTGGAAAAACTGTTGGATAGAAACAAGAAGATTATTCTAGTAAATGAAAAAGCAAAAGATATGGGTACTTATAGTGCACAGAATCTTAGAGCGGTTTATTATTGGGCGAAGATAAATGGCTATGATTCCATATGGCAGCCAAAGAAAATGAAAGAGGTGTAGTGATGGGGAAATTAGTGAGGGATAGAATTCCGGAAATTATAAAAAACGATGGTAAAATGCCAATTATGGAAATTTTATCCGATGAAGAATATTTGAAAGAACTTGATAAAAAATTAAGTGAAGAAGTGGCTGAGTATCAGGCAGACAAATCTATTGAAGAAATGGCGGATATTCTTGAAGTGGTGTATACAATATGTGAAGCAAGAGGTCATTCTGTAGAAGAGTTGAAGCAAGTACGAGAGGCTAAGAGAGAAAAACGCGGTGGATTTAAGGATAGAATTTACTGGGTTGGAAATGAGGAATAAAATGACACAGGAAAAATTACAAGAAATGCGTAGCGGATTTGAAACCGCATATGTAGATGGGGCAGTTGCGTCGAATCTTGCATATAAGCCACAGTTTATTTCAAATAATTATAAGCAAGGAAAGAAAGTACTATCATCTATTGAAGATGAGCTGTTAGCATGCGACGGTTTTCAAATCAGCGTAGCATTCATTACAATGGGGGGAATTACACCTTTGTTACAGACTCTAAAGGAGCTTGACAAGAAAGGTGTGAAGGGAGAAATTCTTACCACTAATTACTTGAATTTTAGTGAACCCAGAGCATTAGAAAAATTGAATAAGCTTTCAAATATTATATTAAAAATGTATGATGTGGAAGCTTCCAGAGATGGGTTCCATACTAAGGGATATATTTTCAGAAAAGATGAAATCTACAGAATTATTATCGGTAGTTCCAATATGACAAAAACGGCGCTCACAAGTAATCGCGAGTGGAATACTCGTGTAGTATCGACTGAAAAGGGTGAGATTGCGCAGAATATATTGGACGAGTTTAATGAGCTTTGGAACAGTGAATATGCGTTAGAATATGATGAGTTTTATGAAATTTATAAAGAACGATATAAAATCATAAAGAAGCAAAGGGAGATTGCCAAGAGTGAAGAGATTCCGTCTGCTGAAAAGTATCGCTTGCAGCCTAACTCTATGCAGGTTGGTTTTATCGTCAATTTAAAGAAAATTATTGAAGCCGGGGAAGAAAGAGCATTACTGATTTCTGCTACGGGAACAGGAAAAACATATGCGTCAGCATTTGCTATGCGCGAGCTTGGATATAAAAGAGTTTTATTCCTGGTTCACCGTGGACAGTTGGCGCGTCAGACCAAGAAATCATATCAAAAGGTATTCGGTAAGGATATATCTATGGGATTAGTAGGTGCTGGATATTCAGACTATGATTCGGATTATGTATTTGCGATGGTGCAGACATTAAACCGTGATGAGCATTTGCAAAAATATCGTCCGGACGAGTTTGACTGTATTATATTGGATGAAGCACATCATAGTTCCGCGGATACATATCAGAAGGTTATGAATTATTTTAAGCCCAAATTATGGCTTGGTATGACTGCAACTCCGGATAAGAGAGATGATGATGTAGCAGGACGCAATATTTATGAGATATTCAATTATCAGATTGCATATGAGATTCGATTGCAGCAAGCAATGGAAGAGGATATATTATGCCCATTCCACTATTTTGGAATTAGTGATGTTTCATTAGTGGATGAAAAGCAGTTGAAATCAAGAAAAATGACGGGTAGAGATTTCAACCTTCTTACTGGTGATGAGCGAGTGCGTCATATTGTCGAACAAGCGGAATATTATGGATATAGCGGAGATAGAGTAAAGGGCTTGATTTTTTGCAGCAGAATAGATGAATCTGAGGAATTGTCACAGAAATTCAATGCGTTAGGATACCGAACCATTGCGCTTAACGGTTCGGTATCCGAGGATGAGAGAGCAAATGCATTTGAAAGACTTGCTATGGATGAAAAAGATGCTACAGAAGAAATGCAGCCACTTGATTATATTTTCTCTGTAGAAATTTTAAATGAAGGCGTTGATATTGTAGAAGTGAATCAAGTTATTATGCTTCGACCTACAGAGTCGCCAATTGTATTTATTCAGCAGCTTGGTAGAGGATTGCGTAAGGCAGAAGGTAAGGAGTATGTTGTAATTCTTGATTTTATCGGAAACTACAATAATAACTTTATGATTCCAGTAGCATTGTCTGGCGACCGCTCCTACAACCCGGATATTATAAGAAAATATGTTATTAGTGGTAATACTACAATTCCAGGTGCATCCACAGTGCACTTCGATGAGATTGCAAAGGATAGGATATTCTCATCTATTGATAAAATAAAAGGGATAAAATCTATTATCAAGTCTAGCTACAAGAACTTGAAAAATAGGCTTGGACGTGTTCCTTACTTGTTGGATTTTTACGATAACGGAGAGGTAGACCCACTGGTAATCATTCGTGAATATAAAACATACCAGGCATTCCTTGAATCAGAAGAAAAGGAATTGTATATAGGAAAAATTACTGAGCAGGAAATGACAACTCTTGAATATTTGTCAAAAACTGTTCTATCTGGAGCACGTCCATATGAGCTTGAAATATTAAAGCGTTTGATGAAACATGAAGTGATTCGTGTGGTTGATATTAAAAGTGAATTGCGAGAGCAATATGGTTATGTTGTGGATATGACTTCATTTACAAATGCGGTAGAGGTATTACAGGGCAGCTTCGTGAGTAAGGAAGAAGAGTATCGGAAATACTGTCATATTGACATTGTGAATAATGATGATAGTCAGATTCTACGCCGGATGATGGGCTTTGCGGAACGCTTGAAGCATATAGAGTTTAACCGGCAGGTTGAAGACATAATAGAAGTCGGTTTAAGGCGATATAAAGAGAAATATCATAATGGAAGAACCGAAGAATCACCATTTGTATTGTATGAAAAGTATTCCAGACGTGATGTAAGTTTGCTCATGAATTGTGGAAAAGATTTATCTTCTACAATGTATGGAATGAAGCGCATCGGTGACGATGTATTCATCTTTGTTACATACCATAAAGAAGAAAGCTCAGATGATGAAAAGAGCTATGTTGATGGAAAACCGGACTACGCAGATGCATTTGAAGACAATATTATTTTCAGATGGGATTCGCAAATTGGTAGAGGCGTAGGCAGCTCCTACATGGAAGACGTTTGTACCGCAACAAGAAAGCATTTGCTTGTAAAAAAGAGTGATGCGGAGACGAATTTCTATTATATGGGCTTGTTCGATGTAATTGATGTAAAGGCCGATACTAAGAAAGATAACAACGGAAAAGACAGAGACATTGCGAAGGTAACAGTGCAGATGAGGCATTCTGTAAGAGATGATTTATTACGTTATTTGCAGAGCAATATTCAGACAGAAGGAGATAAGGCAGTATGAAAACAATAAGGGTAGTTGCAGCTATAACAAAGGCAGTAAATGAAAAAGGCGAGACAATTGTTTTTGCGACACAAAGAGGTTATGGAGACCTTAAAGGTGGTTGGGAGTTCCCAGGCGGAAAAATTGAAGAAGGAGAAACACCACAGGAAGCACTTAAGCGTGAGATTATGGAGGAACTAGAAACAGAGATTACAGTTGGAGAATTGATAGATACAATCGAGTACGATTATCCAACGTTCCATTTGTCAATGGATTGTTTTTGGGCAGAGATTGTTTCCGGTGATTTGGTTCTTAAAGAACATGAAGCTGCGAAGTGGTTAACTAAAATGGAGCTTGATTCTGTGGATTGGTTACCGGCAGATATTACATTGGTTGATAAAATAAGGAGATTAATTTAATATGTCACAAATGATTTTGCCAAGCAATAATGGCTGGAGAAGATATCGCACTGAGAATGGCATCTGCATAAATACAGGGAACCCATACCGATGTTTCCATGGCAGCCTACTGCCGTCAGATGGCACAGCCTCCCATGCGTCTGGCGGATGACCACCTGTTCCAATATAAGTCGAAGTCCGTAAGCAAATGGCTCTGCCAGTATAAGCGTGGAGGAATGGTTGCCCTGATTACAAAGACAAGGTGTGATAAAGGAGGCACACGGGTCACTATTTCAGTTTATTTCAAGTAGTTTCAGCTTGCAGTCAGGAAATACAACAAAC
>Ga0129310_1001834_pt1 | contig 17351 bp, 20 predicted proteins | sample Go1ome_2_FD_94433 | JGI IMG/M metagenome (GOLD analysis project Ga0129310, IMG submission 94433) | Western lowland gorrila individual fecal microbial communities from Wisconsin, USA - Go1022A metagenome | ecosystem: Host-associated > Mammals > Digestive system > Large intestine > Fecal | place...
TAACAGCACTTCAAAGACAGAAAATATCAAAATCAGATATCTATCGTTTGATAAAGATTATTACTTCATTAGTTGCGATAATATCGCTGTTCTCTAATTTTGTAGGTGTTGGACTTGATTATGTCGGAACAAAACGAGTATTTATAGAAGTTAACGCTTTAACTGCTATATTGGTTATTGGATGTGGCTTTTATGTCTATGAAATTGTTTTTAATAGCAGGAATATTACTATAATTATTATGACATTAATTATGATCACAGCTACAATTTCACAGGCCACTAAAACTGGATTAATAGGTGTTGTTGTCTGCGGTCTGTTTGTATACTTTTATGTTGGCTTTGTCAGAAAAAAATTTTTCAAACAATTTATTCTATTCCTGTTTTTGGTGATAGCAATTATTGTTTTGCAAAGATATTATCTACAAGGAAATGGAGCTGCAATTTTGTCAAGATGGAATTATTTTTATAAGGATATGGATATAATGTCATTCTTGCTCAGCGGCAGAAATAACATGTTGGTTACAACTTTTAATATATGGATTGAGCATCCGTTTTCTGTTTTGTTTGGCTTCGGTTTTTCTTTTGCAGCAAAACTAATTTATTCAATTAATCCAACACAAAGTTTCATAGGTGCTGAAATGGATATTTTTGATTTGTTTTTTTATTACGGATTGATTCTTGGCTTTGCTATATCAGTGCCAATATTTAAAAATTTATTAAAATGTTTTTTGAATTTATTTGGAAATAATCAAAAAAGCTATTACAACTTTCTTTATATAATAATGTTTTTCATTCTGTTTCTTGGTGGGCATGTACTAAGCAGTCCTTTAGCCGGGTTGGTGTTTTGTTTATTATTTTGTTTGACATATGGAAATAATAATGAGAAATTTGGCAATGATTGGGTTTCTGAATTAGATAGGAAAAAGGAGTTGGCAGTATGAATCAAAAAGCTAAAATTTTAGAAAGACAATCTGGTATTGAATTATTAAAACTGATAGCTTTGTTTATGATAGTGCTGTTCCACGTGTGCACTACTATTGGAAGCGGAATTTCTGCAGTATTGCCGTCATTGAGCCAGAACTTTTTTAATGCTAATTTAGCGACCACTGATATGCAACATTTGATTATAGGATTTTTCTATCATTTTGGACCATGCGGGAATATTATATTTTTTGTTTGCTCGTTCTGGTTTTTGAGCAATTCAAATAGGCCTGTCAAGGTGAAGAAGATTTTACTAATGATGATGGATGTCTGGGTGATATCGATTATTTACTATCTGGTCATCGGTCGGTTCGAGGATATTCCTGTTAAATATATTGTTAAAAGTTTTTTTCCTAATTTATTTTGCAATAATTGGTTTATAACTTGCTATTTAATAATGTATTTAATCCATCCGTTGCTTAACATAATTATTGATTATATGAACAAAAGGATGCATGCTTCATTCTGCGTTAGTTCATTTTTTGTATACAATATTTGTGTGTTTATTCGTGGAAGTGGTACACTTTTTTCATCAGAATTGGTTCAAATGATTGTACTGTATTTTTTAGTTGCTTATTTAAAGAAATACACAAGTAAGTGGATTAAAAATATAAAGGTTAATGTGGTGCTACTGCTTATAGGAATAGCTGGAGTTGTAAGTATGTATTTGATTACGAATTACCTTGGACTTCATTATTCTATGTTTAGTGATAAAGTACTGAGATGGAGTAGTACAGATGTAAATAATCCATTTATTATCCTATCGGCATTGGCGCTTTTTAATTTATTTAGCAATTTAAATTTCAGTAGTCGAGTTGTGAACTACATATCTGGTTTATCGATGTTGATTTATTTGATCCATGAAAACCAATTATTCAGAAGAAGTATAAGAGTTGAAATATGGGCTTACTTATTAAATACATATGGAGAATCGAACATAGTAATGTTGGCAATAATTTTCGCAATTGTTTTGTTTGCAGCATCGATTATTCTTTCGTTTATATATAGAAATTCAATACAGAAATTGGTAAGAAAAGTGGAAGAGAGCATCGAACCAATAATAGTGAAAATTTACAATTCTATTGTGAACTTTTTTATGAAATTACAATAATTTTTGAAGGAGGAAGGAAATGGTGAAAGATGCAATCATATTGTTGACAGGTACAATAAATCCTGTGGGGGGGGTGAATGTTAAACTTAAAGACCCTCAAATTCGTCTTAGACAATACAGCAGTGCAATAATTTATTTCATAGAGAAATCTGATTTTAAGGATATTGTTTTTGTGGAAAATTCTAATTATGAATTTGAAACGTATCCATATGAATACTTAGCCAGGCTTTATGGAAAGAGATTTGAATTTTTGCGCAGAGTTAATCCACAAACAGAGGCACTATCATATAAGGGAAAATCTTTTGGTGAAGCTGATTTGATTGATTTTGCTATGAAAAATAGCAAATTGATTTTAGATCATGATGTCATATACAAAATAACTGGAAGATGTACACTGCTGAATGATGCATCAATACTATATTCAATATCATCAGAAAATGAATTTTTAGTAAGCAATCGTAGAAAGTGGCTATATACATATTTTTTTAAAATAAAGAAAGAGGATTATTTTAGTTTGTTTTCACCATTGCGTGATGAAATGGATGATAGTACGCAACATAATATTGAGAGACTGTGGTATAAAGCGGTTCAAGATAACCATATAAAATATACATCCTTTTATAAAATGCCAAGAGTTCATGGCGTTTATGGTAATAGCAATGGGAAAACATATGATAAGAGCAAACTTGATTATTTGATACAAGATTTGGCGCGCGTGCTGCACATTATTTAAAAGTAAACATCAAATTCCAACCCTGCGTCTTGGCTAAGTAGTCTTTTTACCCCACTCTCTAAATGACGTGAAAAACTATTAGTTTTTTATAGAAGGCTAAAGCGCATGTGGACAATGGAAAATTATGGGCCTTGCATTTTGCAAAGTCCATAATTTAGAAATATTTCATATAGTTTGTAACGAAAATAAAGAGTGGCGGAGAATGTGGAAAAGAAACGTAAACAAAATAGTGGGCGAAGGCCATTAAAACCTAACTATGATGCTGAAAAAATCCGAAAGAACAGATGGATGCGGTGACAGTACGCTATAGTTCAGGGCAGTCCTTAAAGAGCATAGCAGATGAGTTTGGCTTAAATCCCATTAAGGTGCGTAAGCTGCTTATCACGGCTAGAGTGTATGAATCTGATGTTGCAGAGAAATTAGTGTTGGAGCAGAACGACAAAGGAGATATCGTGCAGTATAGAAAATGAGGACAAAGCTGGATGAAGAGCATCTCTGGGAGGTTAATCTGTGTGTTCTTTGAAGGTGGAGATGTTCCGATGGATAATAATGCGTCGGAACGTGCCATACGTGACTTATGTATCGGAAAGAAGAATTGGGAAGTCATTGATACCATAAACGGAGCCAAGACATCTGCTGTAATCTACAGTATCGCAGAAACAGCAAAGGCTAACATTTTAAAACCTTACGAATACTTTGAACATTTGCTGACCGTGAGTCCGGAACACATGGAAGACACAGACCGCAGCCTTTTGGAAGAGCTGCTCCCTTGGTCACCAACTCTGCTAGAAAACATTCTAAAATAAAATTTACAGCAGGCTGCAAAAGCGGTTTATAGTTGTCAAGGTACTTGCTATGGAGCATTTACGTTTTGCTTTTATATAGTAAATGCTCCATAGAGAACTTACGGTCAGCACAAAAGCACACACGGTATATTTTAATGGCAAGTATATAGTTTGTGATGAAAATAAGAAAAGGAAGTAGTAGTGTGGGAAACATACGAAAGCCCGGTGGCGGTCGGAAAAAGTCGAAGCCGGAGTATGATGCTGGGAAGAATTTGAAAGAGCAGATGGAAAGTGCAGTTTTGTTTTATGATTTAGAGATGTCCTTGCACAGCATCGCTGATGAGTTGGGATTGAATCCGATCAAGGTTCGGAAACTGCTCATCACGGCTGGTGTATATGAATCAGATGTGGCTAAGAAGGTGCGAGATACTTTTGAAGCATATAGAGAAACACAGAGTTATAAGGAAGCAATCCTCTCAACGGCGAGAACTCTAAATTATTCCAAAGCATCTGTTACCTCGTACCTGCCATACAAAAAAGGTGTGTATTTTTCCAGCATAGCACCTACAGAGAAGATTAGTGTTGGAGCAGAGCGACAGCGGAGATATAGAGCAGTGAAGAAACTGAGGATGGAGCCGACAGAGGAGCATCTGTGGGATGTGGTTCTTGTTTATGCCGGTCAGCGATTTAAAACCTACGCCGGATTGTCATTTACTTACGAGGTGCGAAAGGGTAGGAACGGTGAGTACACAAAAGAGTTGTGGATTGACAGAAGAGAGAATAGTAAGAGTCTGGTGTGGAGTTCGGTGCTGCTGGCATTGAAAAAAATTAAAAATGTAGGAGAAGTGGTTGAGCGACCGAAAACCCTTGGAGATATTCGAGGCGTAACTTATATCTATGGAATGTTCTTCCGGTTTGGATTGATTGATGTACCGGAGACAGTCAAGGAGAAGATGAAGTAAGTGAACAGTTCTCAGAGCAACCCGAGAAATTAAATTTCAGTGTATGGGTAAATTCTATTGATTACACTAAAAATGTGAAGAAATGACAGGCGCAGGATTTGGCGTTTATACTGCAAATCAGACTACTATAAGATAGATTGCCCAAATTCGTATAGTTCAGATTTGGCTATTTTGCCACGTTGACAATTCCGTACCCATTTGCTATCCTCTATTCATAAGCAGATTTTCTATTTCGAATTTCTATATCGGTGTAAGCCGGTGTCTATGACTTCAGAGGAATCCCTGCTTAATTACCCAATGATTATTACAATAGAGCAGGAGAAAGCGTAGAGCGAATGGAAAATTTGATTTGCTGGCGTTGTCAGTCTATTCTCCTGCGGTAAGTGTGAGAGGAGAAATACGAATGGTAAAACGCTATGAGGAATTGACAATTGCAGATGATTTCATGTTTGGCAAGGCGATGGGCGATAAGGTGCTCTGCCGGGATGTGCTGGAACGGATGCTGGAAGAACAGGTAGGAGAACTGGAAGATGTCCAAGCGCAGAGAGAATTCCGGTATACTGTGGATGGCAAGCCGGTGCGGCTGGATATGTATGCGAGGGATCGGAAAAGAATTTATGATGCAGAGATGCAGAACCAGAATCACCAGTCGGTAGAGAAGTTGGAACTGCCGAAGAGAAGCAGATTTTACCAGTCTACGATGGATACAGATCACCTGAGCAGAGGAAAATCCTATCGGGAATTGCCGGAGGGAAAGGTTCTGTTCCTTTGTACCTTTGACCCGTTTGGATTGGGCTATGCGAAGTATTCTTTTGAGAATCTTTGCAAGGAAGACCGGGAATTGTGCTTGAAGGATGGAACAGAGAAAATTTTTTATAACTGTGTCTGTGATCGGGAGAAGGTGCCGGAGAATCTAAAAGAATTGTATGATTATATCAGAGATGGTAAGGTCGGAGGAGAACTGACCCGGCGAATGGATGAAGCAGTGCTTAGAGCCCGGGAGAATGAAGAATGGAGGTCGGAGTACATGAAAGAACTGTTACATGATGATGACGTCAGGGAAGAAGGAAGAATCCAGGGTACAAATCAAATTGTGATGTTGATATCCCGAATGAATGCCGGAGGAGATACAGATAAGGTAGCACAATTAGATGAGCCGGAGGTATTACTGGCGATGCGCAAGAAGTATGCGATAGACTAGAAAATCAGGCGGCAGCAAGACATATTGCCTAAATTCACCAGTAGCAGATTTTGCTATTTTGCCACGTTGACAATTAAATACATGTTTGCTATTCTCTACTTGTAAGCAGATTTTCTATTTCGAATTTCTATATCGGCGCAAGCCGGTGTCTATGACTTCAGAGAAATCCCTGCTTAAGTATCCAACGATCAAAATATAGCAGGAGAAGCCATCGGATGGATTGAAATTCGATTCCTTGGTAGTATTGATATATTCTCCTGTGGTAAATGCAAAGGAGAATATAAATGATAATCAGTCCTAAATGGGATTATTGTATGAAAGAATTGTTCCGTAATTCAGTGATCCGAAAGTACTTTATTAGTGTAGTTCTGAATATTCCGGCGGATAAAATCCGAAGCACACGGTTGATGAACACCTTTTTGTGGAGAAGATACCGGTATCAGAAACAGGGAATCCTGGATGTGTTGGTGGAATTGAATGATGATACGAAGATCAATATAGAACTGCAGGTGAAGGCAATCACGAACTGGGATAAGAGGCAATTGTTCTACTTAGGGAAAATGTTGACGGAAGAGGTTCCCTTTGGTAAAAAGTATGACGTGATGAAACGTTGTGTCGCAATCAGCATTCTGGATTTTAATCTGACGCAAGACAAACAGTATCATAAGACATACCTGTTGCGGGATGAGGAAGGGAGACTGTTCAGCAACTTGCTGGAACTGCATGTGATAGAGTTGAACAAAGTCCTGATGGGGCAGACGATAGATGAGTGGATACGGTTTTTCAATGTCAAGACGGAGGGCGATTTAGATATGTTGCGGATGCAGACGAAAAATGCCGGAATCTTAGAAGCGATAAAAGCGGTAGAGCATATGAGCTTGAGTCGCTGGGCAAAGGCACAATATGAAGAACACATGAAACAAGTGATGGACCGGAAGGCAGAAGATGCCTATGTGTTTGAGCGTGGAGTAGAGAGAGGCATAGAACAAGGTATAGAACAGGGCATAGAACAAGGTATAGAACAAGGTATAGAACAGGGTATAGAACAGGGGATGGAGCGTGGACGCCAGTTAGAGAAAGAAAGACTGTTAAAGCTGATTTCCGGTATGAACGCCGGAGGAGATACAGATAAGGTGGCACAGCTGGCTGATCCGGAAGTGCTGCTGGCAATGCAAAAAAAGTATGGTTTAGAGTAGGAAATTAGGGACTGGAATCCTATAAGTTCGTGATTGACACATTACTATGAATCTGCCTATTGCCCCGGTGTGAGAAGGGTAACCACATGAGTAAATAACATGCAAGCATGTTATTCAGGAAAACTGGTGTCTATGACTTCAGAAGAAATCAAAAATGGAGTGTGAGAAAAATGAATTTATCAGGAATACATCATATTGCGATCATCGTATCTCACTATGAAGACGCAAAGGATTTCTATATAAACAGGCTGGGATTCTCTGTCATCAGAGAAAATTACCGCCCAGAGCGTAAGGACTGGAAGCTGGATCTTCGTGTCAATGAACACACAGAACTGGAGATTTTTGCTGAAGAAAATCCTCCTAAGCGTGTGAACCGCCCGGAGGCATGTGGTTTGCGTCACCTTGCGTTCTGCGTTGATAGCGTGGAGCAGACGGTGAAAGAACTGGCAGAGGTAGGAATTGAATGTGAGCCGATTCGGGTTGACGGTTATACCGGCAAGAAGATGACCTTCTTTCATGACCCGGATGGATTGCCGTTGGAGTTGCATGAATAAAGAGGTGGACAAAATAACATTCCGTAAGGCAGAAAAAGAAGATTTTTACAAAGCAACCTGTTGGAACGGCATGTGATAGAACTGAACAAAGCCCTGATGGGACAGACAATAGATGAGTGGATACGTTTTTTTATGTAAGAACGGAGGGGATTTGGATATGTTGCGGATGCAGACGAAAAATGCCGGGATCTTAGAGGCAATAAAAGAGATAGAACATATGAGCCTGAGCCGGTGGGCGAAGGTGCAATATGAGGAACACATGAAACGCATGATGGATCGGAAGGCAGAGGATGCATATGTGTATGACCGAGGCGTGGAAGCCGGAATAGAGCAAGGAATAGAGAGGGGAATAGAACAAGGCATAGGCCGTGGACGCCAGTTGGAGAAAGAAAGGCTGTTGAAACTGATTTCCGGTATGAATACTGGAGGAGATACAGACAAAGTGGCACAGTTAGGTGATCCGAAAGTGCTAGAGGCAATGCAGAAGAAGTATGGTTTAGAGTAGGTAGTCAGCGGACGCTTCGGGAGCCCTTGGTTATTAATGAAAAAAGTGATGCCTTTGGACAGTTGTAGAAAAAAACAGAAAGTGCTACAATTTATTCAGATAAGTAGAGGGTAGCACTTTTAATGAAGAGACAAAGGAGAGGTATTACATGTCAACACAAAAGAAACAAGGAATAAAAAAGAGATTGACAAGGGGATTTGCAAAAGTAGCAGTAATCGGAGCAGTTGCAGCAATGGTCGGAGTTGTGGCACTTCTGATCGCAGCAACACAGTATGAGAAAGCGTTGAACCGATATGGTTTTACACAGGGAGATATCGGGAAGGCAATGACGGCCTTTTCGGAGAGTAGAAGTGCGTTGCGGGCAGTGGTGGGTTATGATGATGAAACTGTGATAGAAAAACAGAGTGCATTGCATGATCAGAAGAAAGAGGCATTTGAGACTTATATAGATGAATTAAACAGAACACTCAAGTTCCCTGAGGGCAGAGATGCTTATAACGCAGTAATGACGGAACTGGATGGCTATTGGGAACTGGATGCTCAGATATTGGAACTTGCTACTTCGGATGATAAAGAGGGGTATCTGAAAGCACAGGAATTAGATACCGGTGATTTGACAACACAGTATGAACAGATATATGCGCAATTTGTAAGTTTAATGAATATATGTGTGCAGAAAGGAGATAGTGCGGAAGCAAATCTGCGGCTGATGGAGCTTATTATGCTGCTGGCGGTTCTGGCAATTGTTATAATTGCTTTTTGGAGTTCGGTTATTTGGGGACGCAAAATGTCGGGAGAGATAGAAAAACCGATGATAGCTCTGGCAGATCGTTTGCAGTTGTTTTCACAAGGAGATTTAAACAGTGCATTTCCGGAGTGTACAACAGAGGATGAAATCTCCTATATGATACAGGTGGCAAAAGGTATGGCAGAAGATCTGAATCTGATTATTACCGATGCCGGGCAATTATTGGGACAGATGGCAGATGGAAATTATGCTATCGGCACTAAAATTGAAGACAAATATGTTGGACAATTTGTGATGTTGAAAGATGCTATGCGTAAAATGAACCGCCAGATGAATGGTACGCTGCAACAGGTAGAAGAGGCAGCAAAACAGGTATCCGCCGGCGCTGAGAATCTGGCAGAATCAGCCCAGTCTCTTGCGGAAGGTGCAACGGAGCAGGCCGGCTCCGTAGAAGAGTTGACAGCGACAATCACAAATATCACAGATGCAGTGACCAGAACTGCGGATGAATTGCAGAAGACGACACAAAAAGCTGAAAACTATGCAGACCAGGCAGATGACGGGCATGCTCAGATGAAGTCTCTCATGGAAGAGATGGATCGCATCAACGAAACCTCTAAAAAAATTCAGAATATCATTGGTGAGATTGAAGATATTGCAAGTCAGACAAATTTGTTATCCCTGAATGCTGCAATCGAGGCTGCCAGAGCCGGTGAGGCAGGAAGAGGATTTGCCGTTGTGGCGGAACAGATTCGCAAACTGGCAGAACAAAGTGCTCAGTCTGCAGTGGATACCAGAAGTCTGATCGAAGGTTCTTTACAAGAAATTGAGAGAGGCAATCAGGCGGCGGAAGCAGCGGCGGGGGCACTGGAGCAGATTGTGACGGGAGTAAAGGAAATAGCGGCGGATTCCAAGAAACTCAGTGAACAATCGTCAGCACAGGCACAGGCGATGGAACAGGCGGAAGCAGGCGTGACTCAGATCTCAGAGGTCGTACAGTCGAACTCTGCCTCTGCGGAGGAATCGTCAGCAACCAGTGAGGAATTATCTGCACAGGCATATTCTCTGAATGAATTAGTAGGAAAATTTACATTACGCAGAGATTAAATGTGAACTTCCTGAAAAATTAACTTTCGATGGCTTCCAGGTATATTCCTGGGAGTCATCAGTGCCGAGGAAATCCATGTATTGCATCGGAATATCCATTTATCACAAAGGTTATTAAGGGAATAATAGTTTGAATTTAAGCAGAAAAAGTGGATGGTTCGCAATAAAAATAGGGATAATTTTATATAAAAGCGAAAACTTTCACTATAGCTGAAACATTTATTTTCACATTATCTATTAGAATTAAAGCAGGAACAGGAGATGTGAAAATGAACCAGAAACATACAAAAGAGTATAAAATAATAGGACAGGCAATAAAAAAATATCGGAAAGATAAGGGCTTTACTCAGGAGCAATTGGCAGATCGGGTCAGCATAAGTATGAGTTACCTGACAAAAATTGAAGCGCCTAACTGTGATCAGCCTTTTTCACTGGAAGTGGTATTTGATATTGCAGAAGTATTGGAGATTCCGGCTCATACGCTGTTAGAGGATGTGTAAGTGGAATGTAACAGGACGCTGAAAGCGTGAAAATGAGAAATGGATGCCTACAACTGTCTACAGCGTTTAATGGAGAAACGAAAAGCGGAAACACTGTAAAATACAATGTTTCCGCTTTTTGTTTGAGAGCTGCTGACGGGAATCGGACCCGTGACCTCCGCACTACCAATGCGACGCTCTACCGACTGAGCCACAGCAGCATCACATGACTGCTTTCGCAATCACTGTGTTACATTCTAACAAATGAAACATGGTTTGTCAACAGTAAAAAACGCTAATTTTATTAGTATTTGTCGATGAGAAAAAATTGACAGGGAATCCACGAAAAGTAAAATATAAAGGTATGAAAAACAAATTTTTTCCATATCGTAAAACCATCTATATTTAGTATGGCAATAAATGGTAAATTAAATGAACAATGTATTATTAGAAAGATAAAACTTTCCGAATGGAGAAATGGCAGATGCACATACAAAAAGAAGACAAAACAGCGGATCATCAAGAATTTGATGAGCTGTATCGCAAGAATAAACCGGAGATATATAAATTTATCCGCTGTAGGGTACCGGATAGAGAGATGGCCCGGGATGTGATGCAGGAGACCTTCCTTGTAGCTTATAAGAAATGGGATACAGTTCGTGGGTTATCCAATCCAACGGGTTTCCTGATCAATATAGCAAAGAACAAAATTAAAGAAATGAATAAAACGTTGAAGAAGCTGGAATGTGAAGTGGAATTGGAGCCGGACGAATATACGGTTATAGAAGACGGATATGGAAAAGTGGAGTTGGATATTGTAATATTGAAAAATCTGACGGAAGAAGAGAAACGAAGGTTTATCAGATATTTCGTCTATGGATGCTCCATCAGCAAGATGGCAAAAATAGAAAAGATATCCGAAAACAATATGAGCGTTCGCATCAGCAGATTGAGAGATAAGATAGCCGAAATCATGTCGGAGGATTCATCTGAGGGAGTTGCTTTCGACAAAAAGCAAAAGAAATTTGTAAGAATTGACAAAAATTCGCCACATATTATAAAGAGGGATGAAGAAAACGGCGATATGGAACAGAAGGGAAAGGAACAAAAATGAAGAAGCAGGATAATGAAAGCCTGATTCAGGAACTTAAAAAAAGATTAGACTGGTATTTGATGGAAGCATCAGATGAGGAATTTGATGCAGATGAAGTACAGAATCTTATGAACTTACTGGATAGTCTGAAAGCGGATCGGGATGATGGAATTAATGAGGAATTCCCTGTGGATGAAGCACTGAGTGATTTCTGGAAATATTGTGAAGAGCGGGAGGAAGATGAACGAATCCTTGCAACGGCTGAGGAAGATGAAAACATTGAAAAGTCTTCTGAAAAAGAGAATGAGCCGGAAAAGAAAGCAAAAGAGCATAAAGTAATTGGATTTTTCCGCAGGCACAAGGCCGGTGCAGTGGCAGCTGCAGCGGTATTGATTGTCGTCCTGGTGGGCGGCTCCTGGCAGGTAGTTGCAAACGCTGAGAAACATGGCGGATTCTTCTGGTGGATGGATAAGAATGAGGAAGGAACGACGATGATAACGTCACCGGAGGAAATAACCGAGCGAGCGGATAATCATTCAGTAGAATATTATTATAAAATTGAAGATATTCCAGAAAAATACTATGAATATATAAAAGTGCCATTGGAATTATCTACACTACATGGATATGATTTGGATGCCATTGGCATTATGCACCGAGATACGGTGACAGCGTTGTATGTTTTCTTGAAAAATAGCGGCAGTACAAATATGCATTTTGAAATAATAATGTATCCTCAAGAGGTACTGAGGATAAGGGATGGTTATCCGGGATATGACTTTTCCGAGGAGTTTGAAAAGGATGGTATAGTATATGAGGTTTTTAAAAAAGAGGAAGCAAATGGAAAGGTAAATTATATTGTCTATTTTTATTACAAAAATGTGAAATATGCTACTGCAGGTATGGACGATGAAAAACTTATAAAAATAATAGCTGCAGAGTATGGAACCGCAGTGACAAATGAAAATAGTAAATGATAGTACAATAACTTGTTAGAAAGAAGTCGGGTAAATACGACTTCTTTTTGTATGATAGAGTTTGCTTTTGAACAATAGAATAAACTGTTGAAAGGCTGAAATAATAACCAAAGTAGAGAATAGGTGAAGAGAAAATATATGTGACAAGAAATGCTGAACTACAACTTTAAACTTTAAACATTTGAACATTTTTTAGAAATTTTTTTTTAGAAATTATTGTATTTTTTGTAAGATTTAAGCGGCAACCGCCATGAAGTATATAGAGGGATAAAGTTACTCTCAAAAGTGTAGCAGAATAAATAAAGAAAGGAAATATAAGTGAAAGGAAAAATACTTAAAAAGATAGTAACATTTATGATGGTATTGATATGTGCAGTAAGTATTCCTGGACAAGGAGCACAAGCTGCTACGATAGAAGATACTATGATTAATCAAGATTATGATACATTTGGGATTAATCCCATAACTACAATGTACGATTGTGATATTACAATGGCTTTTAGAACGGAAGGACTGGTAATGACGTTTTCAACAGCTAGTTTGGGGACGGCTTCAGTTATTGGTGTAAAGGACATTAAAGTTCAGCAAAAGATGTGGTATGGTTGGAAAACGGTGCTAACTTCTCCTGGTGCAGAAAATCAAGATCAGAGTATCTTTGCATGCACAGTGACTTACAGCGAAGCCGTCAAAGGTAAAACCTACCGTGTCCTGTGCACACACTACGCAAACGTAGATGTCTATGAAGAGTTTGAGAATGACACCGGCGCCTTCAAATTTACATATTAATCATTCAGCAAAAAACAATTGGTAACCTAATGTAACTTTTAACCACATGCTACACTTAAATAACAACTAAATATTGCGTCGATCTGACTGACAGACAGCGGTCAGCAGGATTGTTTGGGGGTGGATACGAAAAGTATTCAAAAGTATGCTGGATCTGCGTAAGGGAGAGGCGAAAAAAAGAAAAAATAAATTGCAAATGTCACAGTGGGTGGGACAAGAAATCTTCACATGAAAGTAATAAGGGGAAATCTTTCAGAAAGAGATATAGCTGAACGCCTTACAGCTAAAGGGCATGCTACATGCCAGGGATGACAAATGCAGGAAAGAGAAGACACCTATGGAGAGAAAGAGATGCGTGGGACGTATGTTTACGTCCGCAGGATATGACCCACAATTACAATTGCTGGAGATAGAATTCACAAGAGATGGGCAGATCTGGAGATTTGAAAATGTGCCGGAAGAAGTCTGGTATCAGTTTCGACAGCATCATTTCCCGGAATTGTTCTTCCATAACTTTATTATGGGATGTTATCCGGAGCGCAGAATGCAAGATAAAGAATAAGGAGTTTGGCATACGGGGAATACTGATAAAGGGGAATGCAATAAATAGAAACATAAAATTGGGATCAGAAAGCCGCAGAGATAGCAATATCTCATGCGGCTTTTAAAGTTTTGCATAAATCTCTTTCCCAAAAAAGTGGAATATGCTATACTGTTACAGAAGTCTTGTCTGACGAAAGACAGGATTTTCAAAATAAGAAGAGAGACGTAAAAAGATTCATGGCAAAAGAACTTCAACAGACATCGCCGGAAAATCGGCGAAAAAGAGTGCAGCGGTTGAAGAAGATGATCGTAGGTGTTGTGGTGGCAGGGTTGGTGCTCCCAATCCTGTGCTGTGTATATCTGCTTTGCAGGCTGCATACGATAGATGATGTTTTGGAGAATCTGGAACAGAGACTGGAAGAACTGGACGCAGAAAATCAGGAATTACAGACAATGCTGCAACACTTGTCTGCAGGTGAAAATGCCGTACAGCAGCCAACTGATACTCAGGAAGAAAGCGCAGTAAGTGATGTGGCTGATACAAGTGTTCAGGATACATCAGAACAGGGTACCGGTCAGGAAGAAATTCACAAGGTATATCTGACATTTGATGATGGACCCAGTATTTACACTAATGAGATACTGGATATTTTAGAGGAATACCATGTGAAAGCCACCTTTTTTGTGGTTGGCAAGGAAGGCAATGACGCACAGCAGGCATTGCAGAGAATCGTGGAGGATGGACATACTCTGGGAATGCATTCGTATAGTCACAAATACAAGGAATTATACGAATCGATGGACAGTTTTACAGCGGATTTTGAGCAGATCAGGGACTATATCTATCAGGCCACAGGCGTGGAAAGTGTATATTACCGTTTCCCGGGCGGAAGCTCCAATACGATCAGTGAGATAGACATGCATGAGTTTATCAATTATCTGGAAAGCCAGGGGGTAGCATATTACGACTGGAATGTGTCTTCCGGAGACGGAGGAAACATGAAACTTTCTGCGGATACGTTGCTGGAGAATTGTACGAAGGATCTTGACACGAGAGACAGATCCATTGTACTGCTTCATGATTCTGCGGAAAAGCCGACTACGGTAGAAGCATTACCGGAGATTATCGAGAATATTCTGGCCAGACCGGATACGGTGATTCTGCCGATTACGGAGAATACCAGGCCGGTTCATCATATAGAATAAGATATAAAAGCACATATTATATAACAAGAAATAAACGGAGGTACATATTCATGGGATTTTTCTCAGATTTAAAGGAAGATTTATCTCAGGCAGTAAATGAACTGATGCCGGAGGAAGATCTGAACAAGGCGGATGCAACAGAGGTTAAGGCACAGCCCCAGGTAAATGCACAGGAGACGGTGGAAGTAAAAGAGCAGCCGGTACAGTCTGTCAGCGAGACCTCGGGTGACAATGCTGCATTGGAAGAAATGCTGAAAAATCTGGATACTGTTGAGATTCCAGAGGAGGAGCCGGAAGCAGCGCCGGCAGAGGAAGGGACTAAGGCAGCAGAGGAGGTTACGGAGGAGGCAGTACCGGAACTTGACCTGGACAGTGTACTTCAGAACGATATGACCGTAGGCAATGTTCTGGAGCAGGAGAATACAGAGAAGAACAAAGGAGCAGAGAAGAGAATGGACGCAAAAATGGTATCAGATGAAACAGCAGTTGTCACCGCCGGCATGGTGATCACCTGAGATATCAGTTCGGAAGGATCTATGGATCTGGTAGGTACAGTTAACGGAAATATTGATATTTTGGGTAAACTGAATATTACAGGATATATCAATGGTAATTCTAAAGCAGCGGAAATCTTTGCCGAGGGTGCCAAGATCAACGGCGAGATCATCAGTGAAGGTTCTGTAAAAATCGGTGCAAGCTCTGTGGTTATTGGTAATATCACAGCTGTCAGTGCGGCCATCGCAGGTGCAGTAAAGGGTGATATTGATGTACATGGACCGGTAGTCCTGGATTCTTCCGCTATCGTAATGGGTAATATCAAGTCCAAGTCCGTACAGATCAACAACGGTGCAGTTATCGAGGGTATGTGCTCTCAGTGCTATGCGGATGTCAGCCCGACTTCCTTCTTCGATGATTACAAGCCCGAGAAAAAGAAAGCAAAATAAGGAGCATACGACCATGAAGAGAATATTACTGAAGCTCAGTGGAGAAGCACTGGCAGGAGAGAAAAAGACCGGTTTTGACGAGGAAACTGTCAGAAAGGTAGCATTACAGGTAAAAGAACTGGTAGATGACGGTATTCAGGTAGGTATCGTTATCGGTGGCGGCAATTTCTGGAGAGGCCGTTCCAGTGAGAACATTGACCGTACCAAGGCAGACCAGATCGGAATGCTGGCTACGATCATGAACTGCATCTATGTCTCCGAAATCTTTCGTTCCGTAGGCATGATGACCAATATTCTGACTCCTTTTGAGTGCGGCTCCTTTACCAAGCTGTTCTCCAAGGACAGAGCCAATAAATATTTTGCAAAGGGCATGGTAGTATTTTTCGCAGGTGGTACGGGACATCCTTATTTCTCCACCGATACCGGTGTTGTTCTTCGTGCCATTGAGGTAGAGGCAGATGTTATTCTGCTGGCGAAAGCCATTGACGGTGTCTACAATGCAGATCCCGCCAAGGATCCTACAGCGAAGAAATATGATGAAGTATCCATTGATGAAGTTATCGCAAAGAATCTTCAGGTAGTGGATATGACCGCTTCCATTCTGGCCAGAGACAACAAGATGCCTATGTGGGTATTTGGCCTGAATGAAGAGAATAGTATTGTGAACACCATGAAAGGCAAGTTCAACGGAACCAAAGTAACCGTGTAATTTTTGGAAATAGTTACAAATAATAAAGGGAAAGGCGCAGAGCGCAGAAGAGAGGAAAACAATGGACGCAAGAGTACAGGTATATAGTGACAAGATGCAGAAGGCTTATGAGTTTCTGGAGGCAGATTATGCTGCTATCCGTGCAGGACGTGCGAACCCTCACGTTCTGGATAAGCTGAGAGTAGATTATTATGGAACACCTACCCCTATTCAGCAGGTAGGCAACGTGACTGTTCCCGAAGCACGTATCATCCAGATCGCTCCCTGGGAGAAATCCCTGATCAAAGAGATCGAGAAAGCGATCATGACTTCCGATATCGGTATCAATCCTTCCAATGATGGCAGTGTGATCCGTCTGGTATTCCCGGAGCTTACCGAGGAACGCAGAAAAGATCTGGTAAAAGAAGTAAAGAAGAAGGGTGAGGAAGGCAAGGTTGCTATCCGTAATATCAGAAGAGACGGCAACGATGCGTTCAAGAAGCTGGCAAAGTCAGAAGTATCCGAGGACGAGATCAAGGGTCTGGAAGATGATCTGCAGAAACTTACCGACAAGTACGTAAAGGATATTGATGCCCTGATCGACAGCAAGTCCAAGGAAATCATGACGGTTTAAGAAGGTTTGAAATTATGGAAGAAAATTTGAAAATTCCGAACCATGTAGCGATTATTCTGGACGGTAACGGCCGTTGGGCCAAGGCAAAAGGAATGCCCCGCAACTACGGTCACGTGCA
>Ga0129310_1001836_pt1 | contig 17326 bp, 13 predicted proteins | sample Go1ome_2_FD_94433 | JGI IMG/M metagenome (GOLD analysis project Ga0129310, IMG submission 94433) | Western lowland gorrila individual fecal microbial communities from Wisconsin, USA - Go1022A metagenome | ecosystem: Host-associated > Mammals > Digestive system > Large intestine > Fecal | place...
CAGCTCGGGTTAAACTGACACCTTTCGCACGCCTGGTAAAAAGCTCAATCCCTAATCCCTGCTCGAGCTGCTTCACAGCTTGGGAGACGGCAGGTTGCGATATACAGAGCTTCTTTGCAGCACCAGTAATGCTAAGCTCGGTGGCTACATGATAGAAAATCTTATAGTATTCCAGATTGACATTCATATAATCTCTCCTTATATCTAACAGATTTCCCATAGGCTTATTATATACTATATACTGTGGTTTGTATAGGGGTAAAATGCAATTTTTGACGAATTTTCTTGTATTTTCCGCATTTCACAGATATAAGCTATGCTTATGCCTAATATATGACAATTCATTACCTGCAGATCTTTCATATTCAAACAGAATTATGTAGCAAAAAGCCGTCATTCTTATGTAAACTTGTATAATACATAAAAATAACGGCTATATATCTATCATTTATTATCTGTCCATAAAGATATTAACTTTCTCCGAATCAAACTGTAATGCTCCTCCACAAGTCCAAAATCCATACCTTTATAAGTCCAGACCGCACTGCCTATTTGATTTTCAGAAAATACCTTATGTACATCTGTAAACCATCTAAGTGTATCTATCTCTGGTGCCTGATCGATCACACCGAACTCTCCACAATATAACTTCACGCCCGCATTATTTGCAGCATCGATTGCTTCCTGTACCATTTCACGAATGAATTCTTCCCCCATTGTTTTTGATTGTGATTTTATAACCACTTCTCCCTGATATCCCAATGCCTCCGACTGTGTCCGATAATAGTTCATATCATTTGGATAAACAATCGTCTTATTCTTATCCATCGCAGGTACCCAGTGTGCCTTTTGGTGTGTAAATAACAATGGTTCATAAAAATGAAATGTAAAAATAATATTCTGATCCGTTGGAACGTCTAGTAATTTTAAAGTTTTCACACTATTCCACTGAATTCCTCCATATATAAGAGGTGTATCCTCTGTAATTTCACGAATTGCATTTACCGTCTTTTTAATCAATGCATTCCACGCTTCTGCATTTTCTTTTTCAACAACCTCGTTCAAAAGTTCAAATGCAACATTCGGATAACTTCCATATCGTTTTGCTATATCGCTCCATAAATTTACAAACCGCTTCTGCAACACTTCATTTGAGAATAAATTATTCTTCTCATTATCGCCTGCATCGTTAAAATCATAACCATACGCCTTATGAAGATCCAATACCACATTTAATCCATATTTCTTTCCCCATTCCAGTACCTGTTGCACGAAACCATATCCGTCTTCTAACTGATTCCCTGCATCATCTTCCAATACTTCGTAATCTATCGGAAGGCGTACATGATCAAATCCCCAATCCGCAATTTGTTCCAGATCATCCTCTATGATAAATGACTGATAATGTTCCTTCTTATGTTCGCATTGTGACAAGTATCCACCTAAATTAATTCCACATTGTAACTCCATAATAATTCTCCTTTCCGCAAACAGCGTATCATTTTTCTTCCCTATTTATATCATTATTTCCAAGCATTGTTATATCGTTTTTATTTCTTTTTTGTCGTATTCATGCTATAGTATTTATGTAACGGTTCCGCAATTTATAACATAGCTTACTCTCCAGAAAGGAGCATCTATCTCACCATGCCTTTAGCAAAAGAATTATTTTACAGAGAATATATACAAAGAGAAAACGATCTTCTCAGAGCACCTTATAATCCCGAATTAGAATTTTACACAGCCATTCAATCTGGCAACATCCGCAAGGTCCAACATTTGTGTCAGGAAGTATTATCCGAAAAATCAGGACTCGGAACACTGTCAAAAAATCCTCTTCAAAACATTAAATTTCACTTTGTAATAACCTCTGCATTAATCGCCCGTTACTGTATTGAAGGCGGTATGGAATTAAGCGTTGCCTATAATTTAAGTGATTTTTATATTTTGAAAGCCGACTCCTGCAACTCAATAGAAGAAATATCTTCTCTTCATCCGGCTATGTGCCTTGACTACACAAAACGCATGAAAACATTGCACAAACAAAAGATTACATCCAAACCGATTGCAGAATGTATAGATTACATCTATGATCACCTTCACACTCGTATTACAATTGATGCATTGGCTGAACACGTCAATCTGAGTAATTCTTACCTATCACGACTCTTCAAAAAAGAAACCGGTCTGTCCGTAAGTAAATATATATCCACAAAAAAAATAGAAACCGCACAAAATATGCTAATTTATTCTGATTGCAGTCTCGCAGAGATTTCAACAACATTAGCGTTTCCATCACAAAGCTATTTTACAGAAACATTCCGTAAACAAACCGGTTTCACACCCAGCCAATATCGCCGTCACAATACACGAACAAATAAGCTGGGAAAGTACTATAATGAACCTTGATTACGCTAAAACAAAGAGTCGATTGTGGCTCTTTTGCACCCGTGCGGAATTGCGAAGCAATTAAAAACCTGAAGGAATCTATCTCCTTCAGGTTCTTCCTTCTTATATTATAATTGTTCAAATACTTCGCCAATCTTCTCCTGAATCAACAGATCGGCATGTACATCTTTCGCTGTACGATCCATGTTGATCACTACCAAATGCTTGCCGTGGAAATAATCAATGAATCCCGCTGCCGGATACACCGCAAGCGATGTACCACCAATAATCAATACCTCTGCATCCTTAATATACTGTACTGCCTTCTGCATTGTCTCATAATCAAGTCCTTCTTCATACAACACGACATCCGGCTTCACAATTCCACCGCACTCACACCTTGGTACGCCTTCCGATTCTACAATATATTCTACCGGATAGAACTTACCGCACTGTTCACAATAGTTACGATGTACACTTCCATGCAATTCTAATACTTCCTTACTTCCTGCGGCATAATGCAGACCATCTATATTCTGCGTGATCACCGCCCGAACCTTACCCTCCTGTTCTAACTGTGCCAACTTCTTATGTGCCGCATTCGGCTTTGCATCTAATGCGATCATTTTATTCTTATAGAATTCAAAGAACTCATCCGTATGCTGTCGAAAAAAACTATGACTCACCATAACTTCCGGCGGATACTTATACTTCTGGTTATACAAGCCGTCTACACTACGGAAATCCGGTATTCCACTTTCCGTGGACACTCCCGCACCTCCAAAGAATACAATATTATCACTCTCTGCAACAATCTCTTGTAACTGTGCGATCTTCTCCTGTGATTCTTCTCTCACAAGACATCACCTCCAACTGTAATATGCACTTCACACCCACCAACTAAAACTCTATATCTGTGGCAAGCCAAATCCATCCTGAAATGCTTTGCTGATATGTGCCATGGCTTCCTGCTCGTCCGTGCCTTCACATATAATCTCTATCTCATCTCCCTGCTGGATTCTTGCCGCTAATACCCCTAACACACTCTTTGCATTTGCTGTCTGATATCCTTTCTTAATCTGAATCTTTGATTCAAACTTAAGACACAACTCACACAACTGCCCTGCCGGACGCAAATGTAAACCAGAAGGTTCGGTAACCACAATCTTTTGTGCTACCATATCAATCCCTCCTCCTATTCTGCCTATTGTATTTGTGTGATCTCCAACTCAGTCTCTATGCTGTCTAATATCTCAATTCCTTTTAATTCTTTGAAACTTACTGTAAACTTATAAGTTCCAGCTCCATATCCCGTCACATCAATACTTGGAATCAGATTGGTCACTTTAAGATTCTCCAGATCCTGACTTAATCCTTTCACCTTCAAGGTATAACTGATATTCTGTGTAAAATCATAATTCAGATCATCTGACTTACCAACAATATTAATCTCATCCGCATTGATCACTAATGTCTTCTCTTCTACCTTCTCAATTGCTACCTTAACCATGACTTCCTGCGTATCTTCCGCAAGCGTAATACCACTCGGCAGATAATCCGCCAACGTGATCGGTGTCTCCAAGTCTTTTGCACGATCTGTCACATCAATATCGTCAATTACCACTTCATCTACTTTTGCAAGATCTGCTGCTTCGCCCACTACTAAAATACTGGTTGGCTGATAATCCACACTGGCAATCGCATATCCGGCTTTCGGTTCCCCGGTTGTCTTGACTCTTACATCCAATTCTTTCGTCTTAAGAACTTCTACCGAAACCTCTACTTCCTTCACATCATAATCAAACTTGGACGAATCAATCTCATCACCGCTCTTATCTAAAAATACTGGTGTCGCGTATGCAGAAAGGCTCGAACTTGCCCCCTTCACATCTACATCTACAACAACCTCTTCAATCGTATTCACAACACTCTCTGCACCTTTCACCGTAATCAGATTCGGCGATGCCGTCTTATTACGGATCGCATATCCATCTGCCACATCAGACTTGGCACGAACTGTAATCGGAAGCTGTTTCTCTAACTTATCTTCCACAGCAACATTGATTGCATTGTCTGTATAGGAAATTGTAAGCTCCTTCGCTACATAACTGCTAACCGCTGACACGTTAATTGCAACTGCATTTGTTACCGACATCTTCGACAGATCCGCAACTGCCTTGAAATCTTCATTCGTCAATTTCTCGACAACACTTCTCCGTCCTTTCACAACAATATCGATCGTTGTTCCATCCGGCACCTCATATACTTTGTTCTTTTCTGTAATAGCATCCCCATTTGTAAATTCAATCTGTATTCCGGAAATCTGTTTCGTCGTTGTATAATCATCTACATTTGCAACAATAATCCACACCAAAATAGCAATGATTAACGATAGCACTTTCAATCCGAAATGATCAAGAATTCGATTTTTCATGTTTACCAAGACCTTTCCACCACTTCATTTTTCCGGTAATTGGTTCATTCTTACTTAATTCGTCTATCTTCTTCGGGAAACTCTCTCTTGTAAGTCCCCGATACAGGGTTCCATTATACGCAAGAGATACTCCGCCGGTCTCTTCTGATACAATAACTGTAATACTGTCTGACACCTCGCTGACACCGATTCCTGCCCGGTGTCGGGTTCCCAACGACTTGTTGATATCCAGATTATCCGATAACGGCAGATAACACGTTGCACTGACAATCCGGTTATCCCGAATCAATACCGCTCCATCATGCAACGGTGTATTATGTTCAAAAATATTGATCAAAAGCTGACTAGACACTTCTGCATCAATCGTAATGCCGGTTCTTTCATAATCTCCTAATCGGACATCCTGTTCTAAGACGATCAACGCTCCCGTCTTTACCTCTGCCATCGCAAATGTTGCCTTTGTAATCTCATTGAGCATCTTACGATCCAACACTCTTCCCGACTTAGAATCATCCGTTGTAAACAATGAAGATATGAAATTCTTACGTCCAAGCTGTTCTAACGCTCTACGAAATTCCGGCTGAAAAATGATAATAACCGCAATAACACCTACACTGATCGTATTCTTAAATATCCATAAAATAGTATTAAATTGGAATATCATCGCGATCCCCGTAAATAACAATAACACCAATATACCTTTGATCAGTGTCCATGCACGGGTCTTCTTAAACCAGTCCATAATGTAATAGATTAAAATTGCAATAATTGCAATCTCAATTACATCCGTTACCGTCACATGCGGAATATAGAACCAGTCAAAATATGTTTTAAAAAAATTCACTAATTGCTTCAACTGTTAACATCTCCATCTAATTATGAGTCTTGGAATTAATATGTTTCACATTCTTATTGGATTCTGAAACTGACAACTTGGGAATTGCCTTAACATAGTAATAATAATCATCATCTTCAAACTGAAGCACTTCTGTTCTCTGATAATCCACAATTCCTTTCCAGAATTGAAACAGCATTGCGATCAGCACTCCTACAATACTTTCCAACAGGATTGCTCCAATTGACATCTCTATTGTTAGTGTAACACTTCCTACCAAAAATAAAACAATATTCAACACACCTGCTACTAAAAAGGATACCATCCAAGCGTGTTCAAATGATGAACGATGAATCAGATATGCGATCAATATTACAACAGCAAACACAATGATCGTTAAGATCATTTCTTTGTTGCCAACTAATTCAGCCAGCACATACTGAAATCCCTGCACTGCTTCATCATCTTCCGTAGCCGCAGCCAGCACCTTGACCAGATCAGCAACTGCCCCTTCATAATAATACAGCATCACACCAAAGCCCATAGGTACAATTGCTGCCGGACCAACTAAAACCCCGATTATAACCGGCAATGCATATGCAAGATGACACACATAAAATATTGGCACTAACAATGCAATTACCCCGGACTTCGGAATAAACCGCATATATCCACAATAGAATACCATGATCAATGCAAAACTTAACAGTGCCACATCAACGGACACTTTAAATGACTGCAACACAATCAGAATTGCAGAAATCCCGGTAATAATCTCCAATGGTAAAAATGCACAGATCAATGCAAGTAGCACCAAAAGAATTCCCTTACTAAGCACTGCAAGATATCCGAACTGCGTACTAATTGAAAAGAAAATACACAACGCAAGTATCCCCTTGCCGATTGGAGTAAATATATAATCGTAGCGGCTGATAAAAGCCTTCACGTTATCTCTAAAAGTCAATAAAGCCGTCATCGATCACTACTCCTCCTTTCGCCTTCACAACTTCCTTCTCTGCTTCTTCCTGCAACTTCTTCAGGTTATGATTATAGATAATAATATCCGATCTGCTATTCTCATACTTCTTAGCATAGATTACTCGTGCGATCAGCCAATATACAAAGATCCATATTCCATAGATCAATAAAATACCCGCCACCATCTTCTTATAATCATATCTCAATATATTACTCAAAATGTCATCCAGCCGATAAACTACTATGATTGCCGCAAGAAGTACAAATGCAATCGATGCGTATACGACCGTCTTCAAAGCATTCAATCTGACATAGTCAGCCTTGTAATAACAATGCATCGGAATCTCTGTCTTGCCTTTTCTTTTCTCATAAATGGCAATCCGGCTCATTAACTTGACATTCTCTTCCCGAACCATGAAATACCTCCTGCTTCTTAGTCAAGGAACCCCTTGCTTACATCATTTCATATACACTCACTCTAAAATATTCTATTATATTTACCTTCAAAAAGCAATAGATTTTGCCAAGAAGATTGTGTGAATCCTTGCGAACAATCTTACAAATTGCTCTCTGTCAGGCATCTCTCATAACAAGAAAGACACTACCTTGTGTTATTACACAAGAGAGTGTCTTTTTATTGTCCTTTATAACTATACTATTTTGTCTTTGTCTTCACAACCACCCATTTACCATATGCTTTTTGCATTCTTCCACTCCTATCTATATAGGTTTTATACGCACGGACACGAACATAATATTTGCGTTTGCTCTTTAATTTCTTCGTATGATAATTGGTTGCTCCTTTTTTTATTGCAATCTTCTTAGCACCCTTGAAATTTTTCTTACTACTAATCTGCAATTGATAACCCGAAACCTTTTTCATCTTCTTCCAACTTAACAAGAAACCTTTTCGAGCAGCTTTGATCTTGACCTTCTTTAGTTTTGAAACAGTAGGTACAGGAACAGATACATTTTGTGTTGTACCTTGTGTATCATTTGCTAAAATACTTTGGGTATTATTCTCCGTCTTAACATAAGGGGGTTCAGTAATTTTCTCGTCAAAATCAGGCTGTTGTTTCATCTCTCTTATTTCTGCTATAATTGTCGTTGATTTCTTTCCCATAATTGCGGATGTATACTCATCTGTATTATCTTTAATTTCAACATCCCCTTGAACCTTCCACCGTACAAACTCATACCCAACAGGAACCGTTGCTTGAATCATTATCTTTTCATTCTCACCAATATCTCCCTCTTTCATCGGAACAGAATCTTGATATAAGACACCATTTTCTACGTTAACATGATTCTTCACACTCTCCGTTTCCTTATTAGAGTCATAGTCTGGTTGCAAATTATTTCCTTTTTCGTTTTCTATTTCATATTCCGACATATTTTGATATAAACCATCTTCTATAGATTTATATACCATGCCCTTTTTCAACGGAAGATTATCAAACCTAACACTTTTTAATTGAATATTATCTTTCCCATACTCTGTAATCGCTATGCTCATACTCCCTGCATCATTCCCAACATATTCAACATGGTATGTATCTTCTTCATCAAAATACAACTTCTTTTCATCATCATCAACTAATACTCCAATTTCATTACTTGATGGAACATTATCTACAACCGATGCTACCAAATTATTATCCCTGTCATATACATAAACATCTACCGGACAACTAATTGTATATTCCTTCCACTTTTTTTCACGTTTTGCTTGTAGATAATAATAATTTGGATACTGTTCTGGATAATCTTCCTTCAAATTCTCCAGCCAGTCATATAAAATACTCTCATATTCTTGTTCTTGATCTTTTTTAATGGATTCAATTTGCCTTTTCAGCGAATCACTTCCTGTTTTTTTCCCAAGCAATTTGATTACTTTACTCAATGCAGCATCATCCAGTGCATCTATATATTTTATTGCCTCATCACAATCAAGTTTCATTATTGAAAATGCTAAATCAATACTACTCAAATAATTCTGTGCACTATCTATCTTCCTTGTATTTATATACTTCAACTTCAAGCCGTCATATGTTTTGCGGCTTAATTTATCTATTTCTTCAACGGCACACATTTTATAATATTGTTCCGTCAAAGCATCCGTATTAAACATCACATTAGTAAAATATTTAGATGATTTATATGCCGCAATCAGTATTATAACTCTAGGGCACTTCAATTTAATAGCATTCATAATCCCTTTGTCCCACATCCATGAAATAGCGGCTTTCCCTGCCTCCTTTCCTCCTACTTTAAGCGTACTCGTCAACAATAGATCTTCATATTCTTTATCTGCAGCATCAATAATACTGATACAGTCTTGCAATGCATCCCTTAACGCCTTATTATCTGTCGGACATTGGACATACAATTCTTTCATTACCATCTTCATCGAATCGTTCATATATCGAATATTTACATATGTAGATAACTGATTACCCATATCTTCAAATGTTTTTGGAACTTTTAGAATTTTTTCAAGCTTATCTGCCGATGATACAAATTTCGAAAGTTTTTTCTTTTCAAAATATTCTGTCATGACTTTTAACGAACGTTTTCGCATATCCTCACTCCAACCAGCAAGCAAATCACTTTCGATCACGTCTACTTGAAAGTTTGTTTTCAAATCCAGTTTTACTATATTTAGTAATTCTTTCGAGTCTTTAACGATATCATTATTTATTGCATCCACCAAACTAAGTTTATATGATGTCTCAAATGAATCCATAAGTATTGCTTGATATATTTCTTTCTCTTCAAATGCATAATCTATTCCTTTTCCCGCATCCATTGCTAAATCTATTGTCTGAGTTACCGCTTTCCAAGCATCTGACGTATTGGCAAATCCATTCTTCTGTAATTGTTTTAACATATTTTCACCAGGTGTTTCGCTATTAATGTAAAACTCTGCAGTAGGACCCGCCTTCGAATCAGGATCTGTCAGCAAACTACTCCGATATAAGTACATGTCAAACGGATCCACAGTCAATTCATCATCTATATCATTTATCTTATATGGAGTATATTGATCTATAAGCGTTCCGTTTCCTACTTGTCCATATCTATTGTATCCCCAAGAATACAGATTGCCTTCTTTATCTATTACGATTGAAGTCGTACTGCCTTTATAAATTGATACATCTTTTCCTATTTTATTAATATTATCCAATATTTTATTCGGTACAAGTTGATCATTCGTTGTGCCATTCCCAATCTGTCCCGACTCGTTTTTTCCCCAGCAATATATTTCTCCCTTTTCGTTCAATGCAATCGTGTACGAATACTCCAACGCAAAATCTTTTACATTCTCTAATACCTTTCGAAATAAAATTTCATTTTGATTATTTTCACAACAATACAATTCATCCTTGTCTGTCAAAACTTCAAGTTGTTCACCCAAAGCCACCTTTTTCACATTACTATATATTATTTCAGGCGTATACATATACTTACCTAAACACAATCCCCAATAATACAACTCTTTTGTTTTTGTCACCGCAACTCTTGACGTGCCATAAGTCACAACTTGATCAACATTCTCTAATACTTTTATAGGAATATCTGTATATTTTTGAAATCCATTATCTCCAATTTGGTCATATATATATCCCCAACAGAACAATTCTCCATTTTCAGTAATTACGGAAGCCGCGCCCCTCTCTGACATATCTATCTCTTTTACGCTATCAAGCATTTTAACAGGTGTAGTTTCATTACGTCCCCAATAGTACGCCTCTCCACTATTAGTTAATGCCAATTTATTTCCAGCCGACACAATAATTTTTTTCACATTTTGTAATACCTTAACCGGTTCATATTGATTATCTGTATTTCCATTTCCTACTTCCCCATATTTATTATATCCCCAACAATACAAATCCCCAGTCTTTGTAATTGCTGCACTACATCCCTCTACTATCTGAACACTTTCTACATTTTCTAATATCTTTACAGGCTTATGTTGATTGTCCGTATTTCCATTTCCTACCTGTCCATATCTATTATCTCCCCAACAATATAAATCACCAGAATACGATATTGCTGCTGTTGTTCCCCAGTTATACAATCCTATATTAATCATTCCTAAATAAATTTCTCTTATATTATTCATTATTCTCATTGGATATGTTTGATCTACATCACTACCATTTCCAATTTGTCCCGACTCATTTTTTCCCCAACAGTATAGACCTCCATCTTCTGCCAAGGCAGCCATCGTTTTCCCATTCGTTACAACAGATACAACCGTAACTTTATTGTCATTTTTTGTCTCACCTGCCAAACATACCACCCTCGTATTTAATAGCATAACGCAAACCAATATAACTGCCATTATTCTATTTATTACCATTTGTCTTTTCATCCAATATTTTCTCCCATCCATCTTTAAGATATATTATTACCATGTCATTTATGGCAAACTGTACTATCTCACTTTTCCCTTAAAACCTGTTTTCGCCAACCACTTTTTATACCTCTTTTTAGAACTTTTAGGTACTGATATAATTACATTCTTTCCTAACTTCTTAAACGCTTTGCAAGAGAACGATTTTTGTGTTAACAATTTTGATTTGATTACCATTCGCTTTAACCTCTTACAATTAGACAACGCCTTGTTCGAAATGCATGTCACCTTATAAAACCTACCATTGTTGACAATAGTCGCAGGAATTGTAATCAATTTTATTTTTCCTTTTCTTTTAGGGGAAATTTGACTAAATTCAACCTCACCCACTCCATCATCTGTCACTTTTATAATCTTATACGTAATTGATCCTACCGTTATCAACTTGCCAACATCATTTTCAGATTTTTCAAAACTATTTTTCTTAATTGTTGCACCTTTATCCGGTTTTGGATCAACATCAACTTCCATTTTACGTACATCTTCCTTTGAAGAATTAACATCATCTCGCAATTCATTTTTGTCTTGTTTTTTGTCTTGATTTTTTTCAGATGTATCCGTATTATTCTGCTTAGAATCCCCCAAATAAATTACATTTAATCCATTTTCTTTCGCATATTTATCCACTACTGAATTCCTATAACAACGCACCGTTATATTATCATTGGCATACGCAAAAATATCGTTTCCAATCTCATTGATACTATCTGGAAATGTAATCGTTTCAAGACTCTTACAATATTGGAAAGCGCGATGACCTATATTGGTTACGCCATTCGGAATTTCAATACTTTTCAATTTGGTACAATATTCAAATTGCAGACTCTCAATACTTGTTATATTACTTGACAATTCGATTGTTTCCAATATGCTACATCCACTAAATGCCGCTTTTCCTATACTTGTTACACTATCTGGAATTTTGATTTCATTCATACCACCACAAAACTTAAACGCCTTATCAGAAATATTTTCAACTCCATCTGGAATTTGTATGCTCGACAACTTATAACATTCGTAAAACATACCATTTGATATTGTTTTAATTTTACTTGGCAATTTTATCTCTGTTAAATTTCTACAACCATTAAATGCTTCCCACTCTATCTCTGTGACGCTATCTGGAATATCAATTTTATTCAGATTGCTGCATCCACAAAATGCATAGTAACCTATACTTGTTACACTATCTGGAATAACAGTAAGACCTCCTCCACGAATTAACTTATTACTTGCCGTTTCAATGATAGCATTACAGTTATCGCGACTGTCATATACAGCATTTCCTTCCTCTACCACAATCTTATCCAAATTACTACATCTATAAAATGAACCACAGTCTATTTCTTCCACACTTTTAGGAATCCTGATTTCCTTTAGTCTGACACATCTTGAAAATGTATCACCTCCTATTGTTTTTAAACCTTCCTTCAATTCGACCTTTTCTAAGTTAACGCAACCATAAAATGCATATCTACCTATATCGGTTACAGATTCCGGAATTATAACCTGCGTTATTGTCTCGTTCTCATCAAATACATGACCACCTATTGCAACTACTTGCTTTTCATCAATTATAGACGGTATTACTATCTCTTTATCCTCTCCGTTATATGCTGTAATACATATACCACCTTCTGTTTCTGAATATGTCCATTCTTTTTCAGTTGCGCGTCCATTTATTTTTGAAACAGGGCAGCACAAAACTGCCACCAATATTATTAATATACTATATACAATTCTACATCTTTTCATCATTTGACTCCCTTATGTTTAATCTACATTATAATTTATTTCACTATTCCTCTTTTATACTTCATTATCAATATTCTCTTCACCGATTGATTCAGTCTTTTCTTAGATATCTTCTTACCTCGAACTGCATCTACCAATGCATTGTACGTCTGCTTATACTCACTCGTACAGATCATCTCTAATACTGTTAACTGTATATGTTATTATCCACGTACCTTTCCTCTAAATCCTGCCTTTCTCAACCACTTTGAATACTTCTTCTTACAACTCTTAGGCACAACTACAGTCACCTTATTTCCCAATTTCTTAAATACCTTCTTAGAAAAGAATTTCTGTACCAAAGTTTTCGACTTAATTGATATTTTCTTTAATTTCTTACAATTCTTCAATGCATTATTCGAAATGCCTGTCACTTTGTAAGAGACACCATTGATCGCAACCGTAGCAGGGATTGTAATATTTGTTACTTTTTTACTAACTGCACCCGAGAATTCAACCTTGTGTTGCCCTTGAGAATTATCTGTCACCTTATAATCCAATTTTCCAATTGTAATGCGATCTCCTGCCGCCATAGATATATTTTCCTGCGTTGTTGCCTTATCAAAAGTTGTTGGCTGTATGTTAGGAGTACTTTGTACATTTCCGTTCTGTATTTGACCAGGTATTACAGGGATTACCGAATTATTACCACTATCTTCTTCGTCATCTTCGTCATCCACCACCTCACGTTTATTATATATAACTCCTCCTACAGAATATGCGTATGGCTGTTTCGTCTGCATCACCCATTTTTCTGCATTTGTTCCTTCTTTGACAACTAAATAGAAATCATAACTTGTTCCCTCAAACGCATCCTGTTCAATTTGTTGAATATTTGCCGGCAGCACTACTGCCTGTAAATTATAGCAATTATAAAAAGCTTTTTCTTCTATCTTTGAAACCGAATCTGGAATATCGATTACACCTTGCATCCCATGGCATGCCCGAAACATACTGCTTTCTATCTTATCAAGACCATACGGCAGTCGAATCGTCTTAAGTGCTGTACAGTCTTCAAACGCTCCTTCTCCAATCTGTTTCAATTGGGTTTCCTGTTGTATATTTTTTTCAAATATAACAGACTCTAACTTATTACAGTCATTAAAGCAATCACAACCTATTTTCTCTACTGTTGAGGGAATATAAATTTCTTCTAATTTCCCACAAGAATAAAAAGCATTATCTCCAATGCTCACTAATCCTTCCGGTAAAGTAATAGACGTTAGATTATAGCAATCCTCAAACACATATTCATCTAATCGCTTCACCCTCTCTGGTATCTTTAGTTGTGTAATACCACTTCCATGAAAAGCCCCACTTCCAATGACAGTTACTGTTTCTGGTAATTCCATCGTTTTCAAATATTTACAATTGCTAAAGGATCCACTTCCAATCACACGGATTCCTTTTTCCCATTGTACCTCTTCTAGATTAGGCAAATCATTCCCTATATATCCTACTTTCAACACATTGTCTGAAAAGGAAATTTTTTTAATTCGAGAACCACCTTCCATACTCTCTACCTTTGTAACCGGATAATTATCAACGGTATTCGGAACAACTACATTATTTGCAGATCCTTTATATCCACAAATTATCGCTTTATTATCCATTACATAATATTTCCAGTCATTGTATTGCTTTTGAGGTTCATCTGTTGAACTGTACGAATCTGCCATACTCCACCCTTTTTTTGACAGATCAATATGCATAACCGGACGAACTCCTAATCCCCAAACCCATGCAAGACCTGTGCGGTAATTACCAGCACTACATATCTCATCCAAGCACACTGTTCCTCCGTCATCGTAATCTTTGGAAAAATCTCTCAAATAGTAGCATTGTTCCTCCCCTTCCACTGCTGCCGAACCTATTCCCGGATACGGACCGCTATCAGCCGCATACTCAGTTACCCTTGTTCTTCTCCTCACATCTTCCACTTCTGCCGATGCCGAAAATCCATACTTGGGATTCGTCATTTCTGCTTTACACGGAAGATAAAGATAATCCGTACTCTCTAATATGTTTTGTCTAATTATTGCCTGTTTCTCTGCTTGTGTGAATGCTTCAGCCAGAAAATCCTCATTGAGCCATGTACGAATTATATTCTCCTTCCATTCTTTTGCATCCTCATAGTCAACCCCATCATTCAATTGATATAACACATGATCTGCTATAACGAAAGCATCATCACCATCAACCGATAACACTCTCCATTTAATCTGCTCCTTTTCATCCTCCTCATTAGCAATTCCATCCCAATTTGTATCGTTCTGCCAAAAATTTCCAAAATAAACACAGTCCCAAGTCGTAACGCCATTATTAGAAATTACCGGATTATCCGGTCTATCTCCCGAATTATCAGCCGCACATACCAGCTGGCTACTGCTAATCAACAACAGCACTACCATTGTTACAAACACATACACTTTTCGCGCTATCTGCCCCACTATTTTATTCATCTTCATCCGTCCTCTCTATTGCATTGATATAACGAAATCCCACTCTCTGAGCGGGATTTCATATACTATTTCTTCACCTTTGCAGATGTATTGCCTTTTCTTTTCAAAAATTTCTTATACATCTTATAGGATTGTTTCTGAACCTTATAAACTAATCTCTTATTTGTTCCTTTAAATGCCGACTTTGCAACATTTTTATTTGTAAGATTTGTTGTTTTAATAATAACTTTCTTTAAAGCCCGACATCCCTTAAACGCATTCGCTTCAATTACTGATACATATTTTCCGATTACTACTGTCTTAAGTTTCTTACAATCAGCAAATGCTTTTGATCCGATTCCACACACTTTGAATGCCTGATTCTCTATTACTATCGTATTTGGTATCACAATAGAATTTTTCTTAATCTTTCCTACTCTTTGTACAATTACCGCTTCTGAATTCTTTTCCGTCTGTATTACTTTATAAGAAATGCCTCCATCAACAATAACATCCCCTACTTTGGCATTTGACTGTGAGACAACATTGTCTTCCACCTTATCGACCTGAATTCCGATTGCAGCACTGATTTGCTTACCATCTTCTTCATAGCTTATCACAAGTGATTTCGCACCAGCTGTCGTCATGTCAATTGAAGTAACATTTGTTGTATAATTAGCGATCTTTTTCTTTCTTCCATCCGAATATACTACAGTCACATTCAAATCCGAAAGATCTATTGTATCCCTCTGCTTATAATTCACATTCTTTTTCTCTATCTGAAGTTCTTGTATCTCATAATATGGAGTTTCATTCACTGTTCCATCTTTGGTAATTGTACCTGCATATAGCCAGGTAGCACTTGACAAATTCAGATGCAGTACCGGTCGTACTCCATATATATATTTCCAATACCCGACCGCATTCTTTCCATTACTTAGAATCCGTTCGTTTGTATCAGAGAAGATCGACTGAGACCGCGTCCAATAATTTGTCCCTTTCGGATCTTCCTTGTACGATCCCATTCCAATTGCTTTACCATATTCAGTAACATAAGCCGTCCGAGTCATGCTGGCATCATATGATGGCAAAAATCCATATTGTTCTGTACTCAGTTCCTTGCACGACGGAATATATATCTTCTGATCCGACTCCTCTGTCCATGACGCATAGCCATTATCATATTCATCCACTACATGGGTCTCATAAATAGCATTCTTCTCTTCATCCGTAAAAGCATAATCTATAAATCCACATCCCACATATCCATCCAGACCATTGAGCCATTTCCGTAATCCACTGTTAGACCATAAACTCATATTACTATGATCCAAAACCTTATCTGCCATAAGGAATGCATTATCACCATCTACTGACATAACTCGCCATTTAACAGGTGTATATCTGAAATAATGATATCCATTTGCATCTCCTCCTGTAGACCAGTCGAAGAAATCATAATATTTCATGCCTTCACTATCCTTCTCATCAATACCAGCATTACTTACCCTCCGATACTTCACCCCATCTACAACTGCATCTCCATTTGCATCATAAGAAGCACCTGTAATTGCACTTGTCAATTCTTCGCCTGTCACTTCGCCTTGGGGATAATTTCCGAACCATACACAATCCCAGCCTCTTTCACCAGCATTTGTAGGTCGCTGCTTAGACGTTTTAGCCGATACACTAAGCACACTATTACTCATAAATAACATACACAATAGCAATCCTATAACTACTTTCCACTTGCATTCTCTTTTCATTACATCCTCCTATTATATCTTATGTTTATTTGTCTTCTCTCTTTTCACCTCTGTCATTCATAAGAGAAAACATTTTTAATATTATATCTCAATAGAGTTGCATTGTAAATACGCATACCCATATTACTATCTAATATTTATATAATAACACCACTTTACAACTTTTTCATAAAAAAATAATCGTACAGGACTTTCTGATGTATAATGGATTTGCTTAAAAACATTACGAAAGAAAGTGATCCTGTACGACAAACTCATTATACAACG
>Ga0129310_1001837_pt1 | contig 17322 bp, 15 predicted proteins | sample Go1ome_2_FD_94433 | JGI IMG/M metagenome (GOLD analysis project Ga0129310, IMG submission 94433) | Western lowland gorrila individual fecal microbial communities from Wisconsin, USA - Go1022A metagenome | ecosystem: Host-associated > Mammals > Digestive system > Large intestine > Fecal | place...
ATATCCTGAATCCGGCCGGAAGCAATCACGTCATTTAGCTCACCAACGGTACGGATTCCCATGTCAATGCCCCACTGCGCAGAATCATTCAATGTCGTAAACAATTTGTCAGAAGCGGCAAACTCAGCCACTTTCCGGGTATCTTTATCCGGAAACATCAGCATAAATCCATTCTGATAGGAAATCAGATCAAAATATTTCAGATAACCGGTACTTGGCACCATGTATCCGTAATAATAATCCGGAAATCCCTGCAGTTCATAGACATTCACCCTGGAACTGCGGCGGTAGCGCATCAAACGCACTTTATCCATCCGCCCCATCTCCCGAAATCTTGCCGATGCATCCTGCGTATTCATGTTATATTTTACGATTGGAAGATCTGCCGCCACAAAGCTAAGCATTTTTTCCTTTAATGCCTGCAGCATTTTCTGATCCGGCACGGAAATGGATCCATGATATCGAAATTCACAGTAATATCCCTGCCCAATAGAATGCTGCACCAGAAGCTCCAGATTCGGATATAACTTCCAGGCTGCAGTCTCCATCAGAAGTGTCACACTTCTCCGATAGGTATCTTTGCCCGGTTTCTGTGCGGTTGTGATAAATTCCAGTTCTCCGTCCCGCAAAACCGACTGACTCAGTTCTCTGAGATCATGCTGAAATTTCACCAGCACAATATCATCCGTATATTCCTTCTGATATTCATCTGCAATCTGCTGAAACGTGGTATCTTTCGGATACTCCCGCTTCGTTCCCTGAATTTTAATGCTGCATGTCTGCTGTCCCATATCTTTTTAACGCCTCCAGAATCAACTGCTTCTTCTCCTGTACCTGCGCCATGCGGATACTGATCCGCTCATTTTCCGGCTGTGCGGTCAGCTGCCCACACACGGACTCCACCGTGCGAAGCTCCCGCTTTAACCACTCCAGTAAAACCGGATGTTTTTTCTGCAATAATACAGGTCCGAACGCATCTTCCACCTGCTCATTCACAGAATCTTCTGTTGAAACAGGCTCTTTTCCCTGCATCACTTTCATCATCGGATAATATTTGCCATCTTCCAGGATCATTTCTTCTTCCACGATCCGCATGCCATGCGCACGCAGATACTGACGCACCTGCGTGATCTCCGACTGCGGCTGCAGGATCAGTTCTTCCTCGCCGGTCAGAGCATGCGCTCCTTCGGAAAGGATCTTCATTACCAGTCCACCACCCATTCCGGCGATCAGTATGGTTTCTGCCTCTCCCGGCTGCAGCGCAGCCATTCCATCCGACAGACGGGTTTCGATCCTGTCTGACAGCCCCTGCTGTCCGATATGTGCCGTTGCCTGCTGCAACGGCCCTTTTCCGATATCCATGGCTATGGCTGACGGAATCGCGTTTTTCTGACACAGATAAATCGGTATGTAACCGTGATCCGTTCCGATATCTGCCAGACGATGCCCCGGCGTGATCAGTTCAGCCAGCGCCGTCAGCCGCTTTGATAAACGAATCGCCATATTAATCCAGATAATCCTTTAATTTTCTGCTGCGGCTCGGATGGCGTAATTTCCGCAGTGCTTTTGCTTCGATCTGACGGATACGCTCACGGGTAACGTTGAACTCTTTTCCAACTTCTTCCAGTGTACGCGCACGTCCGTCATCCAGTCCGAAACGCAGACGCAGTACTTTCTGCTCACGGTCTGTCAGTGTGCTTAACACTTCTACCAGCTGCTCTTTTAACAGGGTAAATGCGGCTGCATCTGCCGGAACCGGTACGTTATCATCCTGAATAAAGTCACCCAGATGGCTGTCTTCCTCTTCACCGATCGGTGTCTCTAAGGATACCGGCTCCTGGGAAATCTTTAAGATCTCACGTACACGTTCTACCGGCATATTCATCTCTTCTGCGATCTCTTCCGGAGTAGGTTCACGTCCAAGCTCCTGCAGTAACTGTCTGGACACACGAATCAGCTTGTTAATAGTCTCTACCATGTGCACCGGAATACGGATCGTACGGGCCTGATCCGCAATGGCACGGGTAATGGCCTGACGAATCCACCAGGTTGCATAAGTACTGAATTTGTATCCTTTTCTGTAATCAAACTTCTCTACTGCTTTGATCAGACCGAGGTTTCCTTCCTGGATCAGATCAAGGAACAGCATACCACGTCCCACATAACGTTTTGCGATACTTACAACCAGACGCAGGTTCGCCTCTGCCAGACGTTTTTTTGCTTCCTGATCGCCAAGCTCCATACGTTTTGCGAGCTCAATTTCTTCTTCTGCTGTCAGAAGCGGTACTTTACCGATCTCTTTCAGGTACATACGCACCGGGTCTTCAATGCTGACACCATCCGGTACGGACAGATCGATTTTCTCCACCTCTACGTCATTTTCTACATCGTCGTCATCGATCAGGATATCGTCATCATCATCCGTAATACGAAGGACATCGACATGGTTTGCCTCCAGGAAATCCAGAATCTTATCAATCTGCTCCGGACTCAGGGCAAAATCTTTGAAATGGTCATTGATTTCCTGATACTCGAGCATGTTTTTTTTCTTTTTTGCCAGCGCAAGCAGTTCCTGGAGTTTTGCCTGGAATTTTTCTGCGCGCTCAGCTCTTTCTCTCATTTTCTGATCGTTTTTCTCTGCCATTTTGTTCATCCTTCCATGTTTTTAGTCTGTATAGTTTGTCCTCAATCAATCGAAATATGCATTTTCTGCAGCTGGGCCAGCTGCTGCTTGTCTGCAATCAGCTTCTGCATTCCGGCAATATCTGTCGGATCCAGCCGCTGCCGGCGTACTTCCATGCTGTTTTTCTTAATCCTGAGAATCGTTTCTTTTAATGCTTTTTCCTTTTCCTGCCTGGTCTCCACCGGATGCAGGCGTGCGTGAAACAGAGCTGCTGCTTCCCGCTGCTGTTCCTCGTCGGTAAACCGGCTGATGATCTGTGCCGGATTGATCTCTCCCTGCGCATGCTGCTCATACAGAAGCTGCGCCACTTCCTGAAAGATCTCTTCTGTAAAATCTTCCGGTCCGATATAACTCTCCGTCAGATCAAATAACCGCTCATCTTCGATCAGCCAGGTCAGAAACAGCCGCTGTGACTGCTTCATTCCATCTTCTTTTTTCTTCTTTTCATTGATTCCGCTCTTTAACGGCGTGCGCTCCCGCTCTTTTGTCAGGCCGCCTCTCGTTCCCTCCGAGCGTACCAGTGACCGTAACTGTTCAAAACCGATCTGGTATTTTGCAGCCACTGCCTCTATATAATTTTCCCGTTCCAGTTCTTCCTCAAAATTCAGGATTTTCCGGGCAACGGCATAGAAAAATTCTGTCTTACTTTCCGGATCTGCCAGATTATAATCCCGCTCCAGCATCCGTACTTCATACATAAAACTGTTTTCTGCCTCGTCTATGCGCTTCTGATATTCTTCCGCACCATGGGCTTTGATAAATTCATCCGGATCCTTATACGGCCGCATGTTTATGACTTTCGCCGTCAATCCCGCTTCCTTCAGGATCGGAATGGCGCGCAATGCGGCTTTCACTCCGGCACCATCGCTGTCGAAAGTCAGATACACTTCCTTCGTGTACCGCTTCAGCAGATTTGCATGACCGGAAGTAAAAGACGTTCCAAGAGAAGCCACTGCATTGTCAAATCCTGCCTGATGGAGCGCGATGACATCCATATATCCCTCACAGAGCAGAATATGCGGTCTGCGGGAAGCACGGGCAAAATTCAGTCCATACAGATTACGGCTCTTGTCAAAGATCATGGTCTCCGGAGAGTTCAGATACTTCGGTTCTCCCTCACCCATAACTCGTCCACCGAATCCGATGACACGGTTATTGGCATCCATGATTGGAAACATCGCCCGGTTCCAGAATTTATCATATCCTCCCCGGCGTTCGTCGATGGTCACCAGACCGCTGTCTTTGAGCAGGTCGTCCCCGTAGCCCTGTTTTTTCAGATACTGATACAGATCGTCACTGAATTTATTGGAATAACCCAGACCAAAATGCTGCATCGTCTCCTTACTGAGCTGACGTTCCTCAAAATACTGCAGGGCATGTGCCCCCTGCGGGCTTCGCAGCAGCATGTAAAAATACTTTGCCGCCACTTTATTTACTTCCAGAAGCTTGCTGCGCTTATCAGCTGCTTCCCGCTGTGCCGCAGTCATCTCCTGCTTTGGCAGTTCAATGCCGGCGCGGTCTGCCAGACTCTGCATAGCCTCCTGAAAGGTAAAATTTTCATATTGCATCATAAATGTGAAGACGTTTCCACCTGCCCCGCATCCAAAGCAGTAATACATCTGCTTGCCCGGAGAGACAGAAAAGGACGGTGTCTTTTCATTATGGAAAGGACAGAGTCCAAAATACGTACTTCCCCGTTTCTGAAGACGCACATAACCGGAAATGACATCCACCACGTCATTTCTGGAACGCACTTCTTCAATCAATTCATCGGAATAGTAAGCCATAATACCTTCCTTCATTCTGTTTATTACTATATAAAACAAATATAAACGATGCTTTTTATCTGTTCATCGTCTTTTTCACCATAAAACTGACAGTTATTTTTCTTCTGTAAAAAATGCAAAATAACATTTAATATACCTGCCAGGATTTTGGCATAAAATACTCGCTGTATTTGGCCAGCGCATACTGATCCGTCATTCCGGCGATGTAATCACAGACAACCCTGTCATTTTCCTCGCCCTCCTCCAGCATCTGCAGATAATAAGACGACAACAGATCAATGTGCTTCAGATAATAAACAAACAAACGCTCAAGCAGCTCCTTGGCCTTCGTCTCCTCCCCCTTTGCAACCGGGTTGGTGTATACACTCTGAAACATAAACTGACGCAGTCCCTGCATTGCCTTCGCGATGTCCTCCGACATGCAGATATCATCTTTCTCCCAGCTCTGGTAAATAATGTCATGGATCAGTGTATTTAATCGTTCTCTTGTGTTAAATCCAAGAATTTCCCTGTATTCTATCGGAATATCTTCCTCCCGAAGCACCTGAGCCCGGATGGCATCATCAATATCATGATTAATATATGCAATTTTGTCAGATAAACGCACAATTTTTCCTTCCAGTGTGGAAGGCATCCGGCTGGTCTGGTGATTGAGGATTCCATCCCGCACTTCCCAGGTCAGGTTCAGTCCCTTTCCTTCTTTCTCCAGCTTCTCCACGATACGCACACTCTGCTCGTTATGTTTGAAACCGCCTTCGCACAGCTCGTTAAGCATTCCCTCACCGGCATGACCAAAGGGCGTATGTCCCAGATCATGTCCCAGGGCAATAGCTTCCACCAGCGATTCATTCAGCCGAAGTGCTTTTGCAATGGTTCTGGCATTCTGCGACACTTCCAGCGCATGAGTCAGACGAGTACGATAGTGATCTCCCTGCGGAGATAGGAATACCTGGGTCTTATGCTTCAATCTGCGGAACGATTTGCAATGCAGGATCCGATCCCGGTCACGCTGAAAAACCGGACGAATATCGCATTCCGGTTCTTCTCTGTCCCGCCCTCTTGAATTCTGACTCAAGGTTGCATATGGACTCAAATATGTACGTTCTGATAATTCCATCTGTTCACGAATTGTCATACGATTGTTATACTCCCTGTATCTTGTCACAAGATTTTATATAAAAAATATATCAAACGAAAAACGTCCTACTTTATACTTTCCGCGTTTCTTTCCTGTTTCCTTTTTTTATATTAATTTTTTTAAATATTTTTTCTTCAGAGCCCGCATTCGCAAAATCGCTTTTTCAAAGCTTTCCGTTACACATCTTCAATCTGCCAGTCAATCGGCTCAATTCCGTTTTTCTCCAGAAATGCATTTGTCTGACTGAAGTGCTTACATCCGAAAAATCCACGGTACGCTGACAGCGGGCTTGGATGCGGTGCTTCCAGGATCAGATGCTTCGGATTGGTCAGCATGCTTTTTTTCATCTGCGCCGGACGTCCCCAGAGTAAAAATACAATCGGACGATCCTGTGCATTCACGGCACGGATGACCGCATCGGTAAACTGCTCCCAGCCGATGCCGCGATGGGAATTAGCCTGATGCGCCCGCACGGTAAGTACGGTATTGAGCATCAGCACACCCTGCTTCGCCCATTTTACCAGATATCCGTTATTCGGGATCTTACAGCCCAGATCATCATGTAGCTCCTGATAAATATTTACCAGAGACGGCGGCACTTCCACGTCCGGTTTTACGGAAAAACAGAGGCCATGTGCCTGTCCGTCATTGTGATACGGATCCTGTCCAAGGATCACAACTTTGACATCCTTTAGCGGAGTCAGATGAAAAGCGTTGAAAATATCGTCCGGATTTGGGAAAATCTGTCTCGTCCGATATTCCTCCAGCACTTTCTTATATAAATCTTTGTAATATGGTTTCTTAAATTCTTCTGCCAGTGGCTGCTGCCAGTCATTTGTAATTGGTGGCATGCTCTCTCCCCCTTTTTAACGACGTACAGATACACCTTTGTCCGCCAGATAATTTTTCAGATCCATGATCTCCAGTTCTTTGTAATGGAACAGGGATGCGGCCAGCGCTGCATCTGCTTTTCCTTCCGTCAGTGCCTCATAAAAATGCTCTTTCGTGCCTGCGCCGCCGGATGCGATCACCGGAATGGATACATTTTCTGCGATCAGTCGTGTTAATTCCAGATCATATCCAGCTTTTGTTCCGTCACAGTCCATACTTGTCAAAAGGATTTCTCCTGCGCCCAGTTTGTCCACTTTCATGGCCCACTCTACCGCATCAATACCAACATCGATTCTGCCGCCGTTTTTATAAATATTCCAGCCGCTTCCATCCTCTCTTCTGCGGGCATCGATGGCAACAACCACGCACTGGCTGCCAAATTTATCCGCTGCATCAGAAATCAGGTTCGGTGTGTTGATGGCGGAAGAATTAATGGAGATTTTGTCCGCCCCTTCTCTTAATAAAGCACGAAAATCATCTACGGTACGGATACCACCGCCGACAGTAAACGGAATAAATACGTTTTCTGCTACTTTTCGTACCATATCGACAACGGTGTTTCTGGCATCCGAAGAAGCGGTAATATCCAGGAACACAACCTCATCTGCTCCTGCTTTATCATACGCTGCCGCAATTTCCACCGGATCTCCGGCATCTCTTAAATTTACGAAATTCACACCTTTTACCACGCGTCCATTATTGACATCCAGACACGGAATAATTCTTTTTGTAAACATTATGCACGCCCTCCTTCGATTCCGGCAAAGTTTTTCAGGATCTGTAATCCCACGGTACTGCTCTTCTCCGGATGGAACTGGCAGGCAAACAGGTTGCCTTTTTCCACGGATGCATGAATGCAGGTGCTGTACTCTGTGGTTGCCTTTACAATCTCAGGCTCCTCGGCCTGCAGATAATAAGAATGAACGAAATATACATACGGGTGTTCTTCCATTCCGGCAAATAATCGGCCATTGTTGTGAAAGTCAAGGGAGTTCCATCCGATATGCGGAATCTTTAATCCCTCTTTGTCCGGAATGCGTCGAATCTGACCTTTTAACAGTCCAAGGCCTTCCACGCCCGGACTCTCCTCACTGCTCTCAAAAAGCAGCTGTAATCCAAGACAGATTCCCAGAAACGGCGTCTGTTTCTCATTTAATTCACGGATCACTTTATCAAGCTCCAGGCGTTTCAGATTGGCCATGGCATCACCAAAGGCACCAACGCCAGGCAGGATTACTTTATCCGCATTTAAAATGGTCTGAAAATCGCGGGTGATCACGCTTTCCTCTCCGATATGCGCCAGCGCTTTTTCCACGCTTTTCAAATTTCCCGCATCATAATCAATAATTGCAATCATCTTTTTCACTCTCCCTACTTTATTTCGTGCTCAGCTCCATCCAGAATTCCACACCATCTTCATGGTTGATGACACCACACTGCTGGTGGAAGGAATCCATAATTGCTTTTACAATGGACAGACCGATACCGCTGCCGCCATACTCCCTGGTCCGGGCTTTGTCTACTTTGTAGAATTTTACCCAGATCTTGTCAATATCTTCCTCCGGGATCGGCTGACCGGTATTGAATACGCTGACACGCAATTTATCTTCGGAACGTGTGTAGAACACACGAATCACTTTTTCTCCATCTGCATGGTTAATGGCATTGCTCATATAGTTCGTGATAACTTCTTCCACTTTGAACTCATCGCCCCATACCCATGCTTCCTCCGGATTTTCCAGCTCCAGACGAATATTTTTCTGCTCTCTCAGAATTTTTGTTGAATTTGCCACACCGTTGATCAGTTCCGTCATGTTGAAACGCTCCATGACCACCTGATCATTGCCAAATTCCAGCTGATTTAACGTCAGAAGTTTCTTTACCATACGGTTCATTTTATCTGCCTCGTCAATAATGACATCGCAGTAAAATTCACGGCTTTCCGCATCGTCATTGATGCATTCCTGCAGACCTTCCGCATAGCCCTGGATCAATGCCAGCGGAGTTTTTAATTCATGAGATACGTTGGATAGAAACTCTTTTCGCATCTCATCGATCTGTATCTTCTTTTCAATATCATCCTGCAATTCCACGTTTGCAGTCTTTAACTCTGAAATCGTACGCTCCAGATTTTCTGACAGGCGGTTGATATGATTTCCCAGTTCTTCCACTTCATAGCTGTTGGACTGATTGCTCTCATATTTTGCATTAAAATCCAAATCTACCATCCGTTTGGAAATATCCGTCAGCTGCTGCAATGGTCTTGTAATGTGTCTTGTGATAAAAAATGCAACAAGCAGACTCGATACGATGGCAGCTGCTCCGGCGAACAACAGAAATCTGTTTGAAATTGCTGCACTTTCCCGGATACTTTCCACTGCGGTACGCATCAGAACCATATCGCCGTTTTCCAGCACGCCCACAAGCACCAGATACTCCGAATCCAGACGGGTATCCGTCTTACGAAGCAGTTGATACTGATCGTTGGAATACAGCACTTCCATTTTGTCCCCATGGAGCAAAACATCCCAGAATTCCGTGCGCAACGCATCCAGATCATTTACGGAAGAACGCAGTACTTTTCCGTCCTGCTGTAAAATCAGTGCCATAATATTTCCATTGGAGCACAGATTATCAAAAGTAACAGCAAATTCATCCGATTCCAGCTGATTCTGTGCACTGGCATTGGAAATCGTCTGATAGTTTTCCATCAGGACTTCCTTTTTATTGTGCATATAATAACGCGGCAGCAATGTGGTGTTCAACACCCAGCAAAGCAGAATTGCCCCTGCTACCAGCAGGCTGACAATGGATGTTACCTGCCGCGTCAGAGAATGTTTTTTCATAATACTCCTTTATATATTTTTCTATACTTCAAACTTATAGCCCATGCCCCATATGGTCTTGATATATTCACCTTTGTCACCCAGTTTGCTGCGCAGCTTTTTGACATGGGTATCAATGGTTCTGGCATCGCCAAAATAATCATAGTTCCATACATGATTCAGGATTTTTTCACGGGACAGCGCAATTCCCACATTTTCCATAAAATATGTCAACAGTTCAAACTCTTTGAAACTCATCTCGATATTTTTGCCGTCAATTGTTACGGTATGCGCATTTTTATCCAGACAGATGCCGCCAATATTCAGGCTGCCTTCCATATTCAGCTGATTGGTACGACGTAAAATTGCTTCCACGCGGGCCACAAGGATCTTCGGTGAAAACGGTTTGGAAATATACTCATCCACGCCAAGGTCAAACCCCATCAGCTCATCACTCTCATCACTTTTGGCCGTCAGCATAATGATCGGCACTTTTGATGACTCCCGGATTTCCCGGCAGACTTCCCAGCCGTTCATTTTCGGCATCATGACATCCAGAATAATTAATGCAATGTCTTTGTCCTCATAAAACAGATCCAGCGCAGCCTCTCCATCTCCGGCTTCCACAACGTCAAAATCGTGTTTTACCAAAAAGTCACGCACCAGCTTGCGCATTCTGCTTTCATCATCAACCACAAGAATTTTTAATTTATCCATCATAAGTCCCTCCGGTCTTTTATATTCTGTCAAATTTGCTTATTTTCATCATCCTGAGTATATCTGATAAATGTGTCCATTTTATGGAAATTCTAAAAATGGCTTAAAACCGTTGATTTTACTGAGAAATCTTGGTCTTAAGCCATTTTCCACATAGTGGAGATGAGGGGAATCGAACCCCTGTCCGAAATTCCAGCCACCGTACTTCTACGAGCGTAGTCACTGTATTGACATTCCCTCTACCGAACACCCAGTAACCGGTTTTCGGTTTCAGTAGCTTCATATTACGCCCTTATACGCAAAGCTTTGTATAAGTCGTTTCCTGCATGGTCGATGCCTGGGTCCGAAAGTGCAGGTGCTCCCGGTCAGACAAGCTGCAACTTAGGCAGCCAGTGCTAATTTATTATTATCAGCGTTTATATTTAGGTTTGAAATTTAACGTATTTCATACGGCTCGCTTCTCCAGCTTTTAAAACCCCGTCGAAACCAGTACATCCCCGAATCACTTCGGCGGATCATGCCAGTTATCAGAAATTTATCCTTCTGATCTTTGTTATTATATGGGATTTTTTTCGGTTCGTCAAGTAAACCGTTAGTATAAATTTTTTACTTTGAACTCGCGTTCCACTTCGCGTCGTTGATCTTTCTTTGCGATATCCTGACGTTTATCGTACAGTTTTTTACCGCGGGCAAGTCCGATCTCGACTTTGATCAGATCTCCTTTGATATAAACCTTCAATGGAACCAGTGTATAACCTTTCTCTGCGATCTTTCCTGCCAGCTTATTGATCTCATATTTGTGAAGCAGCAGTTTTTTCGGACGCAGCGGATCCCGGTTAAAAATATTTCCTTTTTCGTAGGGACTGATATGCAGTCCATATGCGATCACTTCTCCGTTCTCAATTCGGATAAAAGATTCTTTGACACTGCATTTTCCCATACGCACAGATTTAACTTCTGTTCCATGCAAAGCCACTCCTGCCTCATATGTCTCATCAATAAAATAATCATGATATGCTTTTTTATTATTTGCGACCAATTTGTATCTGTCTTTTCCCATACTTTTCTACCTTTGCTAAAATTCTTTTTCCTTTCCTGGCTCTACCAGTTCAAAATCAATTCTGCGCACCAGCTTGTCTGTACCAATCACTCGGATTTTTACCGTCTGTCCTAGTTTGTAGCTTTTTCCGGTGTTCTCGCCCACCATCTCATAAGTGCTTTCGATGTAATTATAGTAATCTCCGCGCAGCGTTGTGACATGCACCATGCCTTCTACGGTATTTGGCAGTTCCACATACAGGCCATAATTTGTAATACCGGAAATAACGCCCTCGTACTCGTTTCCGATGCGGCTCTCCATGTATTCCACTTTCTTCATTTTGATAGTCTCACGCTCTGCCTCATCTGCCCGGCGTTCTAACTGGCTTGCCTGCTGCGCCACACCCGGAAGGATTTTCCAGTAGTGTTCCATCCGATTTTCGTTCATCCGTCCACGCAGACTGTCCTTGATAATTCGGTGGATCTGCAGATCCGGATAACGGCGGATCGGTGAGGTGAAATGACAGTAATACTGTGCCGCCAGTCCAAAATGTCCCACACATTCCACGCTGTATTTTGCCTGCTTCATAGAACGCAGGGTCAGACGGGAAATCAGTCCTTCCACTGGTGTATCTTCGATTTTTGCCAGAAGCTTCTGTAACTCCTTCGGATGTACCTCATCAGATCCCATATGAATATGATATCCGAAATTATTGATAAAGGTACTCAGCTTCTTGATTTTTTCCGTATCCGGCACTTCATGGGTACGATATACAAACGGAATCTCCTGCCAGAAATAATCCTGTGCAACGGTCTCGTTTGCCGCCAGCATAAAGTCCTCAATGATCTTTGTCGCCGGGTTACGGTCATACGGCTTAATATCTACCGGATGTCCCTGTGCATCCAGAATCACCTTTGTCTCCGGAAAATCAAAGTCAATGGAACCACGTTTCCGACGCTTTGCCCGGAGCAGATCTGCTACTTCCTTCATATCAAAAAACATCTGCACAAAATCTTTGTACTCTTCTGTCTTCTCCGGATCTTTCAGTGTAATAATTTTATTTACATCTGTATAGCTCATACGGCGGTCAACGTTAATGACAGACTCTGCAATCCGATGATCCACGATAGTTCCTTTTGCATCGATTTTCATAATGCAGCTTAAGGTCAGTCTGTCCTCGCCCTGATTTAAGGAACAGATCCCGTTGGATAACGTATGCGGCAGCATCGGAATGACACGATCCACCAGATAAACACTGGTACCGCGCTTCAATGCTTCAACATCCAGGGCACTGTGCTCCTGCACATAATTCGTCACATCTGCAATGTGTACGCCAAGCTGCCAGAAATCGCCATCTCTGGTCAGTGTCACCGCATCATCCAGATCCTTGGCATCCTCTCCGTCAATGGTAACGGTCTGCCAGTCCCTGAGATCCATGCGTCCTGCCATATCCGCAGAAGTCACATCTTTTGCCACACGTTCTGCCTGATTCAGCACTTTTTCCGGGAATTCCACCGGAAGCCCATAGGCCCGCACCAGAGACATGATATCCGTACCCGGGTCATTCTCATGACCAATGATCTCAATGACTTTTCCCTCCGGTTTTTTGCCTTTTCCACCGTAAGAAGTCAGTTCCACGACTACTTTATGCCCGGTCACAGCACCTTTGGAGCACTCCACCGGCACAAAAATATCCATATTGATCCTTGGATTATCCGGCCGCACAAATCCGAAAGTCTTGCTTTTTTCATAAGTACCGACCACCGTCTTTAAACCATGATCTACGATTTTTACAACTTTTCCTTCCCGACGTTTTCCACTGGATGGAACCAGTGCGATCTGTACCACATCATCCTGAATGGCTCCGTTTGTGTTGCTTTCCGAAATAAAAATATCTTCGTCTTCGCCCTCAATGGTGACAAATCCAAAGCCACGGGCATGTGCGGTAAATACACCGGTGAGGTTCGGGCTGGTGCCCTTCGTGTATTTGCCTTTTGTGGACACCTCAATTTTTCCCTCTGCCACCAGCGCATCCAGCACTTCCTGCAGCTCATGACGCTGCGCTTTCGGCACATTCATCAGGATTGCGATCTCTTTTGCTTTCATCGGCACATAGAGATCATCGCAGATCAGTTCATATACAATTTGTTTTCTTTCTTCTAATAATTCTTTCTTCATCTATTCTATCCCCATATCACACTCACACAAAAAGGAACATTCTCTGTAAAAACGCTTTGTCTCATATATTTATTATAATAATAAAATTTTCCATTTTTGTAAAACAACTCTCGGTATAATAATAAAAGGCTGTCGTTAAACGACAGCCTCTTAAGTATTCTTACTGAAAACGTCCAATTGTCAGTACTGCAGAAATAATAAGGAACAGTGCCAGAAGAACTCTTGTGATCTTTACAAGCATTCCTTCCATAGAACGACCTTTGTTCTTGCTCCAATAAGTATCAGATGAACCGGTTAAAGCTCCCAGTCCGTTATTCTTACCTTCCTGCATCAATACGATAACTGTCATGATAATACTTAATATAATAAATACGATCTGTACGATTGTTCTTGCGATTTCCACGATATCCACCTCCTGCGGTATAAATTCAATGGTCATAACACACCTATAACCATAATCAAAAAATATAATACCACGTACCACAGGAAAAATCAATATTTTTTTCATTCATCTATGTCTGCATCACTGTTTTCTGTATTTCACAGATCATCTTTAAACGCAATACCAGCCACGTCTCTGCCTATAGCTTCAATCCCCGGAACCATTTATTGGGAATCACAAACACACATACGATTCCAAGCACAATCGCTGCCACCGCCTTAAACGTCTCAAGCCCGCTTGTCATAGCTGCCGTGGCATCTCCTATCATGATATCATAAATCGTATTATAAATGCCGATCCCCGGCACAATTGGAAAAATACCGGAAATCATAAATACATTTGATGGCACCTTTCTCCATACCGCAAACAGCCGTGCGCAGAACACAATCACCACCGTCGCCGCAAAACAGGCAAGGGTATTGGAAAATTTAAGATTCACCAGCAAATATACCAGCCAGCCAAGGGTTCCCGTAATCCCGCAGACAATGTACTGCTTTTTCGGCACATGAAACAGCACGGAAAAGGCGACCGTTGCCAGAAATGCAGCCGCCAGCTGCCCGATTGCATTGATCAACATATGTTTCCTCCTCCCGCTACAGTTTCAATCCCAGTCCCACGCCAATGGCAATGGAGCAAAACACAAGAATCGCATCCAGAAGCCGGACGCATCCAGACAGATAATCACCGTCCACAATATCACGGATTCCATTGGTAAATGCCACGCCCGGAATCATTGGAATGATTGCCCCGGCAATGGCCAGATCCAGATGATCCGACACACCGATCCGATGTAAGATCACACAGATGATCGTGACAAGTAACCCACCAACAATATCCAGCAATACTTTTGAAATATTGGCATGCTTTGCCTCCAGAAAGGAGAAAAACATCTGCAGGATCACACCGCATACAAAAGCGGCCAGACAATCCCACATGCTTCCGCCAAACAGGAATCCAAAGGCCGCAGCACCAACACCGGAAGAAAGAACCAGTTCCCACACCGGCTCATTTTTCGCTGCCCGAATCTGCTCTAACTTTTTCAACGCCGTATCCACCGGCAGATCTTCCTGCTCGATCCTGCGGGAAAGTTCATTGATATCGCACAGTTTTTTCAAATTTACAGAAATTGACGGCACATATTTCAATCTGGTGGAAGTATGCTCCTCCTGCTGATGCACATTGACAAACAGACCATTTGTTATGACATACATTTCTACTTCTTCTACCTGGAAATGGTCTGCCACACGCTGAATGGTTTCCTCAACTCTGGAAATTTCCGCACCATAGCAGAGCAATGCTTCTCCCATGCCTATGATCAGTCTCTGCACGTTTCTCAACTGCTGCACATTTTCCTCATTTCTGATTGCTTCCATACTCTACAAAAACCTTTCCCCATTTGCTTCCATATACATTTCCACTATTTTTCCAACGAATTTTATAAAGCACTTAGTCCTTTACTTTTTCCAAAATGATTATAGTGAAAAATCAAATTCATCTGTACCAAGATGCTCGCTCTGATACTCCATCAGATAACCTGTCAGTTTTCCACAGTGACAATCCGTCGTCCAGCCGATCATATCCTCGACATTCTCTGTGGTGATCATCCCCGCTCTTCCAAGAGCTTCCAGATCTTTTAAGCTTTCCCGTTTGCAGATATCGTAAACCAGATCTTTCAGATAATCTGATATAAGCGTCTGATATACCACTTTTTTCTCACCGCTAAGCTGCTTCGGATATTCCAGACGGAACGCTGCCATCCGGCAGCGGATCAGAATCTGTGACCAATCATGTAAAAGCGCATCATACGCTGCATAATCATATGTTAAATTTCCATTCTCATCCTGGCAAAACAGCCCACTGATCTCCACCTTGCGGTACACTGGATTTTCCGGAACATACAGTTTCACCTGATCTGCTTCAATCTCCATGCATTCCAGACGGCCACATTCCTGAAACGCATCCTTCGGTATTTTTTTCACGTTTTCCGGAATTGTCACTTCCCGCAGATTGGCACGGCGCAATGCCATCGGACCGATCTCTGTCACCGTTTCCGGAATCTTCCATGCCTCATTTTTCCCAAAATATTTGATCAGCGTATCACCATTTTCCCCGCGGCGGTAAAATGCATGCGCATCATTATAAAAATGCGGATTCTCCGGTTTTACGGTAATGTACTGAATTCCGTTCATGCTCGGACTCCAGCCGTAAGTATCCGTCAGGGCATGTTCCCCAAGCATCCGCAGGGATGCAGGCAAGTCTATGCCTTCCAGATTGATGCAACAGCGAAATGCATCGGCTCCGATCTGCTGCAAACCTTCCGGCAACAAAATCTGACGCAACGCCTGACAGCTTTCAAAGGCTTCTTCCTCTATCCGCTGAACACCTTCCGGCAGCACAACTTTCTGAATATACATCTGACCTTCAAAGGCATGCCGTTCAATGCTAACTGTACCTGACACTACCTCATAAGTTTCCCGTCCATCTTCCGCACGGACAGCCACCAGTGCATAACCTTCCGAATGTTTTTCATACAAACCGTATCCATCCGAAAAATAGTTTGGATTGTCAGATGCCACTTCCAGTGCGATTTTCCCCCACTCCCATGGGCGCACCAGCTCTGACACGGACGCTGGCAGATACATTTCTGTCACCGCCGTGACAAGCAGCACGTTTTCACCGATTTTCTGTACCCCTTCCTTCAGCATCAGTTTTTCCAGACTCATGCACATTTTAAAGGCGCCATCCCCGATCTCTGTCACCGTTCCCGGCACTTCGATGGTCTCGATCAATGCTCCATGCGTACTGAATGCCTCTGGTGCGATTTTTCTCACCGGAAGTCCTTCGATTTCAGACGGAATCACGATATAAAGTTCTTCGCCCTCATACTCCTCAATAACAATTCCATCTGCTTCTTTTCTATATCTGTAATTGTTCCAATGCATCTGAAATTTCCTGCTGTCTTTCATACAATTGATATTTTTTGTTATATTTGAAATATTCTTTGCTGCCCTTTCGGCTGATAAATTTCATGCTGTTTGCATTTACCGTCAGATCGGTTACCAGAATCAGCATCTCGTTTCCGGTTCCGAAGATTTTCTCTACAAAGACAAAGAGATTCTCCAGTTCTCTGCTGATTTCATCACTCTGCGTCTTCATATCAGCCACCTGATCATCAAAGGCTTCCTTGATAAACAGGAATGCTGCCTGTGCATCACCAATCTCCTGCATCCGAAGCTCTTTTGCATCTTTCTGTAACGTACTGATCACAAGCTGATAACCACGGCGTGCTGCTCCGGACAGAACATTTGCCTTATCTTCCTGCTCCATCTCAAGCTGTACGCTGTCTGCCCGTGCTTCCAGTAATCCCGGAATCTCAGAACTATCTCCCGTAAATGCTGCCAGTTCTGCCTTTAACTCCTTTAATACCGGGAGCAGGCTGCGCAGCGCATCCTCAAACTCCACATTTTTGCGGATTTTATCCTGCAATGCATCAAGTAACAGTCCAAGGAGTGAAATACGCTCATCAAAGGCTGCATTTTTCGCCCGTTTGCGCACATCTGCGTCCGCATTTCCGGAAAGGATCTGTGCCACACGGTAATCTTTTTTGTACTTCTGATACAAA
>Ga0129310_1001839_pt1 | contig 17316 bp, 14 predicted proteins | sample Go1ome_2_FD_94433 | JGI IMG/M metagenome (GOLD analysis project Ga0129310, IMG submission 94433) | Western lowland gorrila individual fecal microbial communities from Wisconsin, USA - Go1022A metagenome | ecosystem: Host-associated > Mammals > Digestive system > Large intestine > Fecal | place...
GTACTATCCAGCCTGTTCCTTGCGAATCTGTCGTACTTATGGACTATTACGACACTGAATCCGCCGTCCTTGCTGTCCTCTATCATCTGATTGAATCTGTCACGCTTTGCCGTTGTAGTAGCTGATTTAGCACGGTCGATATACTCCGCAATGATGGTATATCCATTCTCCTTTGCATACCTGCGGATTGCTTCTTCCTGTGCTTCGATTGAGGTTTCATGCTGCATATCTGAGCTGAATCTTGCATACAGCACGGCATTCTTGTTTTCGTTCATGGTGTTTATCCTCCTGATATATTTTAGGGTCTATCCCAGAGGATAATATATGTTTACCGCCTTTGCGATTACGCATATAGGAAACGGCTGTCACTCTCAGAGTGACAGCCGCATTGTCCTTGCACACAATTACCTGTTCGACTATGTTCCTTATGAATAGACGACATTCCGGGGTTCTACCTGACATAATGAATGCCGGGAGAATATTCAGCGCCTTGTTCAGTTGTTCTTCCGTGACTGATACGGACTTCTTCTGCTTCAGTTCGCTGATTTTGATTTCTACGGTACTTTTATCCTGCTCCAGTTTTTTCAGCCTGTCGATTACTGACTCTATCTGACCGCCTGTTTCCAGAGCTTTCAGCAGATTTTCCTGCTTGGTTTTGATGTCCTTCAGCCTGCGAGAGTACTCACTGATATCATTGCTGATACCTGTAATACGCTTTGCGCTGAGTTCCCGGAGAATATTCAGCAGTACCGGAATATTCTCCTTACGAAACAGATATTTCTTCACCATAGTAATGACGAATTCGTCCAGTTTATCGCTGTTTATCTCATGGTTTTCGCATTTCTCTCCCGGCTTATGTCCACAGCGGTACACATGGGTCACTATGCCTTTTCCGTTCTTCTTTGCACAGCCGCTCATCATACAGCCGCAGTGACCGCACCTGACTAATCCGCTCAGCATATAATTATGCTTGGCTGTATTTGCTCCGGAGTTACGCTTGTTGTACTCCATGAGCTTTGCCGCCTTGTCGAATACTTCCTTAGAGATAATAGCAGGGACGCCGTTCTCTATGCGGACTATCTCGTTATCAGGCTTTCTGGCATGGCTGTTTTTCTTTCCGGCACGCTTGTTGAATACATATACGCCCATGTACTTCTCATTATGGAGAATGTCATACAGGGAGTTTTTGCCGAATTTTCTTTGTTTCTTCGTGGTATATCCTAGTTCGTTCAGCTTATGGCATATGTCTCCGTAGCTGTTTCCACTGACGTACATATCGAATATCAGCCGGACAGCCTTTGCTTCTTCCTCGTTTATTTTCAGCGTTCCGGTGGATAGTTCTACATCATAGCCCAGAGGAGCAATTCCGCCGTTGTGCTTGGCTCTCTTGGCGTTCACCATCTTTCCCTTGACGAGTTCGTTAGCGAGGTTCTTACTGTATCCATCTGCCGCCGCTACTCCGAGAGCCTTAATTATGATACCTGACATTGTACTATCATCGTAATACTCCGTAGCAGATATGTACTTTACGCCGTTCTCGTCCAGCTTGTTTTCACTGATGTAGAAATCCTTTTCTTCCTGATATGCTTTCAGTTCCTTGTAATCGAATGTAGCCAATGTCCAGTATCTGACCGCAGGGCACAGAGGGTGATAGAATTTTCTGCCTTTCTGGTCTGCGATACAGTACAGCTTGCTGGCATAGGGTTCGAGCATATCCAGGACTTTCTTCTGCATAGTCAGCACTGCTTTATTTCCATCACCGCCTGTGCCTGTTGCAAAGATGATGATATCTGAACTATCAGCGTACTGCTGTATATAGCCCAGATTATCCTCGTCAATATCTGACGTACTGTGCTTTCCGCTCATGCTTGAAAACAGATTTACGATATTCACACTTCCGTAATTCAGGCGTTCCAGATTACGCAGTACGAACATAGTTGTATGGTCTACCGTGACTGTATCAGCGGAACTAGGATAGAGCATTATGATTTCCGCTGACTTCTTTTCGCTGTTCCATTCCTTTCGGAGCAGGTAGCGATGTGTTTTGTCATCGCTGTAAATGGCTGTGGTCTGCATGGCTGTTGTTTCAGTAATCATGCGGGTTTACCTCCTTATGTTATTTAGGAGATAATATATGCTTGTAATCTTTTTTGATACTGTTTTACGGTGCAGTAACTAACAATTTATTAAACACAGATACGCCGTAGATTTCTATGGCGTAATTTCATTTAAGAAAGGTATGATTCCATGTCAAATAGTGACAAATGTTTAATATACAGCTTTATGCGAAATCTCTCCAAAAATCAGCTTCATGAGCTCAAAGAGTTTTTCCCTGTGGGTATCTGGAATAATAAATCCAATGCTGAAAGACGTGCTCTTGGTCGTAAGTTCAAGCAGGCGGTTCGGGAATGCCGGTTCAAGCGCATTACCAGCTTTGAAGTCAAGTCTAATCGGCATACTTACTATTTTATCTCTAAATGAGAAATCTCCTAACGTCTTTTGTGGCGTTAGGAGATTTTTTATACTAGCTGTCAGAGTTACTGTCTATACTGCTGAAAAATGCCTGTACTATATTCAGCGCAGTATCAATATCTTTCTGTGAATGTCCCTTGATTATATCCGACCATTTTTTCATGTACCGCTCATATGGTTCCTGTGAATCACCGTTGATAAGGTAATCGGCTGACACATGGAAATATTCCGCTATTCTAGCTACAACGTCCATGCTGGGATTGCGCTGGTCTGTTTCAATATATGCGACATAGCTTTCACTCAGGTACAATTCCTTTGCAAGCTGAGCCTGTGTAAGCTGTCTGCCCTTGCGTAACTGCTTTATCCTTGTGCCTAATGTATCTCCCTGCATAACGTTTCACCCCATTCTTTCTATTATATAGTATATCATGGGCGGCTATACTTTCGAAAGATTATTTAATTTGATATAGTCTATATATCTTGACAAATAGTCATGTTAGTGATATAATAGGACTTACAGAAGAGGTAATTACTTTTCTGAATAATTTCTATGAAGGAGAATCACCATGGCTTTTTTCAATAATCTCAAGAATACAGCAGGTTCTTTAGGAAAAGGTGCAATGAATGTTGTCAATACTGGAGCGACAGATGCAAAGGACGCTTCCGAAATTGCAGAAATCAAGAGAGAACTTGACTCCATCGAAAACGACATAATGAGCGGCTATACGCAGATAGGCAAGAAATATGTCGATTATGTAAAGAAAACCAGCGAAATGCCGGGCATTGACGTATCTGACGTTCTGAAAATGCTTGACCCCAAGTTTGAACGCAGAGATGAGCTTCAGGCAAAGATGATTGAAATCGAGAAGCGCAGAAAAGATAGGACTCTCCTCCAGGAGAAGTCTGCTGTTGAAGCACAGGTTCAGGCTGAAATTGAGAAGCTTGACAAGGCACTTGCAATGGAGCTTATCGGTCAGGCTGAGTATGACACTAAGGTTGCTCAGTTAAAGAAGCGTGTTGATAACTTTGAAGCTATCAAAAAGGTTGAGCAGAAATGCCAGATGGGTATTATCACCGCCGCAGAGCGTGATAAGGAAATCGAAGCGCTCCTTATGTGATTTGATTTACCAGAGGTAGAGAGCTTATTCTGATACGTATCATCTCGACCATTGAAACCTACGACCTTGTAGGTAAAGTTAAAGCACTCACGTTTGTGGGTGCTTTTTTCTTTAAGGTAACTATCCAATAATTATTTCCTTGACCCAAGCTTCGGTATCACTGTCTGCTTCAAGCACTAATTCCTGCCACTGCCCGACAAAGTTCAGGCAATCTGCATAATCTTTACAGCCTGCACTGTTGAGCATATGTAATTCTCTAGGCAAACGAGCCTTATCCCAGAAAGACCGTGCACGTCCCTCTTTTGTGAGTATACGTTCTGGTGTTAAATCAAGCGTGCCGTATCCAGGTAGATTATTTAGTCCCAGGGATCTGAGGTTTTCAGAAGGTATGTATATAGTATTGCCGTCAGACTTAAGGTACCGCTCACCAGAATGCGGGTGATTCCCGAACTCACGCTTTATCCTGTGCGGATCATCAATTATCTTTATACTTAATTATAATACAACACATTAACAATTTCAATAGCTGTAATAAAAAAGAACACCACTCCCAGTGATGTTCATTAAATTGGTATCATTTCCGTATCCGGTTCAGAATCTGCATTCCCTTGACGTAATTCTGCTCGTCCCCGGTACTGAACGCCGCTCGCCCGGTATCAACGGTCATGCTGTCAGGACCATCGTCAGACATAACAGAAGGGCATTCCTCATCGGAATGCCCTTCCTGGTCACCGGAATTTGTTGGTTCGTCAGGACGAAGATGTGGAAATAAATTGAACTTCACCACTATCTTGTCCGGGTAAATATCGACTTGCTGTACATACTTGTCAACAAGCTGCTTCATTGTCTTCAGCGTGCCGCTCTTAAGAGATGAACGTATTTCACCGAACGCAACAGCAAGCTCTGCTTCGGATACACGACTCTGCTGCTCATTCTTTTTGAGATAACCGAGCTCACGCTCAACTGCCTCAAGGCGCTTTTCAAGCAGATTCAGCCTGCTAAGCAGCGCTCTTGAATCAGTCTCGATAAGAATGTCCGTAGCCTTGCTGATTTTCTTCTCAAGGCTTGCCTTTTCACTGATCAGCCTTTCTGCCCTGTCATCGGAATAATCATTGCGCTTCTTCAGATAATTATTATACTCAGCAGTAATAGCAGGTATCAGCTTATCTGAGAATACATACTCCGCAAGTTTATCAAGAACAAAGCCTTCTATGAATGAGCGGCTGACAGACGGATTCTTGCAGCCGTTCTTGCAGCCGTTGCATATGTATGAAAAGGATACGGTTCCCTTGCCGTTTCTCTTTCTGGTTCCGCAGAATACTCCGCCGCATACAGCACATCGGGTCTTTCCTGTGAGCAGATATACTTCCCTGGAGCGGGAATCACTCCTCAGTTTCCTTGCCCGCAGCTTCCGCTGCACTACCTCAAATTCATCTTCGCTGACAAGCGGCTGATATACGTCGTAGCGGACTATCCACTCGGATTCGTCCTTGTAGCAGCGGCTGCTGTTACATTTGGACTGCGACACTCGTTTGTTGTAAATGCACTTGCCAACGTATTTGGGATTGGAAAGCAGATCATGAAGGCTGGTGCTTGAAAATGAGTTGCCAAGTCTTGTCTTATAGCCTTTCCCATTAAGAATATCTGCTATCCTGGTATATGGCATACCCTTAGCTGCCAGGTCGAATATCATGCGTATTGCGTCCGCCTCATCAGGGTTGACTTCGGGGTGCTTTGTTTCAGGATTGATCCTGTACCCGAACGGAGCAGCTCCTCCGGTGTGTCGTCCGGTCAGAGCGTTCTCCTTTAGTCCTTTCATGGTCTCCCTTGCGAGATTTTTCGAATAGTATTCGTTCATACCCTCAATGACAGACTCCAGGATCACGCTTTCAGGGCTGTCGTCGATACTCTTAATTACAGATCGAAGCGTTACGCCGTTCTTCTTGAGTTCATGCCGGTAAAAAGCTGAGTCATATCGGTCACGGGAAAATCTGTCGAGCTTGTGAACAATGACCACCTCGAATGAACCTCGCTGTGAATCCTTGATCATTTGCTGAAATCCCGGGCGCTGGTCAGAACGTGCCGAAATTGCCTTGTCCGTGTAGGTTTCTACTATCATGTAGTTATTGCGTTCAGCGTATTCGTTTATTGCACGCAGCTGGGCGTCGATACTCTCCTCACGCTGATGGTCAGACGAGAACCGGGCATACGCTGCTGCCGGGATTCTCTGCGATGGTATCAGGTCTGACATCTGAGTTTTCCTCCTTTCTTATTGTGTCGATACTGGAAAATATTGCATTAAGTATTACTGTAATATCTGTGTATTCCTCCTTAGCATCTGTAAATTCGTATGCCAGGGTTCTGCTGGTTTTCATATTATTCCACCTTTCTGAGCAGGCATATTTCCTTTATCGGATTAACGCCTTGTACTCAGAAGAATAATATATAATCATATATCAGCGATTTCGCATGGTCTGTTTTAGAGGTTCAATATAAGGTCACCTCTAAAAACCTTGTTTGAGTGAAAATGTGTATAGCGCACCGACTGCTACTTTCAACGAGCGAAATTTCTGATGCGACGGCGTCCATGCCGTCGCCCGGTTATTTTGCTTTGCAACATCGTGTTGCACCTCCTCGTAAGGCATACAGCCTTACTTCGTCGGCTTTCATCGCATTCGGCGCACTCTACCCATTTTCCCTTTTCAAACCGGTTTTTAGAGATTCACATAAAGCATATGCCGCACAGTTAAGTGCGGCATCAGAGCATAGGGACATAGGGAAACGATCAGAAAAGTTCGCTATTTTCAGCAAAAGCAAACAAATCGTTTACATACCTCTCGTGATTGCAAGCGAGGATCTTAAAACATATATCCACCTTTTCTTTATATGCCTTGTATTTTTTACCATGCTTTTTCTTCTTACTGATCATCAGGGAAATGTATTTCCTTGCGACCGTATAGGCGGAAAAATCATGCTTCCACATATCATTTTCCACTTCAGCCAGCTGCTCAGGAGTACCGCTGAATGTCAGAACAGTTGCACACATCTTTTTTGCCGTCAGAATAGGATCATCCTTAGTGTTATTCTCCTGCGAATTCCTGTATCTCTCGATTGCCAGTGAATAGAACCTGTAAGCACAAGGAGTATTGGCTCCCATAACATCACCGAGAAGTCCCAGATGGTAATCGCCCAGGAGTTCAAGGTACTCTGCGCTGAGATAATTGTAATCTGCCGATGAAAGGCTGCGTGAAGTAACCATCATAAGGTATTTTTGAGCCAGATGCCGGGAATCATCCAGGTATTTGCCCGGTATACCGGTTCTGCTTTCCCCATATGCCTCATCATAAAGCCACTCCAGGGCTTCTTTAGACCCTTTCATGGCTAAGACGTATAGGCCGTCAAGCCTGGCATTGATAGATGGAAGCTCAATATTCGACCACTCGGAAAAATCACTCTCGTCTTCGATGCCCTGCTCCCTGGCAACAGTGGGAACGAGATCCAGTCTGTCGATTTTACGCTGCATCTTTGCTTGCTTCTTGCGTATGCTGTTTATGGTTGCTAAAGTATCATTCTTTTTCATTTCTTATTCCTCCGTAAAATCAGTTGACATATCATCAGAACCACAGGCAATATCGCTATTGACCTCACCTATGAAAGCTGCCAGTAAATCCTTATGTATTCGATAGCCATAATAAGTTGTACCGACTGTAATCCGCGATTTATACCCACGGTTTTTGTCCGGAACGAGGATGCCTCTGTTCATCAGCATCTTTAACAGGTTATTGCGATCAGCAAAGGAGATGTCTGCCGTGTTCAAAACAGCGTCCATCTTCTCGTTCTCCACAAAGAAGTACTTTTCCGTACAATAACCCCAGCTATTTGTATTTAGCGGTTTATTATCTGACTTATTCTGGAACTTGCGATGATTGTCAGATATTGCACTGCAGAATCTGTAATCCGGGTGGTCTACCATTGACTGATGTGCAGCCTCCTTTAAGCGCGATTCGATATATGCTCTGAATTCTGCTTCAGGAACAGCAGCCAACCCACAGGTTTCTCTGTATTTATTAAAGAATGTATTTATAGCATATAGCCATGAATAAGCTTCGACCCAACGCTGTGGCAAGCCTTTAACTTTAGCAGAGAAATCCTCGACATTCGTCTGAAAAGATAAGGTTATGTCTTTGACTACACTATCGGGATCATTGTCGGAGATATACTTGATTATATCGCATATTGCCCGAGACAATAGTACCTTGTTTTCGCTTTTCTGGGCTTCTGAGACCTTATCAAAATCTATATCGTCCCGGGACAGCGTGAGAGTTATCATTCGGTTTAAAGTCGAAACGTTGACATTAGGTATGACCTCCGCCGTGAGGATTGCAAGGCAATTAGCGGAAGCAGTACCTCTGGTTGTTTTATGTGCGGATCCTTGATTGCCACACAGACGAGTGATCATCTCAACATTTTTAATTGCCTGAGGCTCACATTGCGAGACCAGGTCGTCGGCCAAAAAAGGAGTATCGGTGTAATAGTCAAGCTCCTTTAGCATAAGGGGATTGTAAAACCGACGCTCAAGTCAAAATACGAATATTTCTTGAAATACCCGAAGAGCGTCTTTACCAGAGTTGTTTTTCCTGCTCCGGATGCACCCTGAAGCAGTAAAGTGTACTGTGGGACTCTGTTTGAGTTACCACGTCTGAACAGGGTGGTCATCATTGAAAGCAGCATAGTCAGGAATATGATAAGTGAAATGTATTTGTTCCTGGTGCAATGTATACACAAATCCAGTGCAGCCATTGCCCTTTTTCGCTCATCATCATTGCGCGAAGGCTCGTTACACTCAAATTCCATTGGAGAGCATGTCTCAACCACCCCGTCGCATTTGCCAATAAAGCCTTTATCAGGAAGCACATAACCATTTCTATGCCAACCTACCCTGGTGTAATATTGACGAGTTTCTGCTGTCATAAGTAGCATTTCCAAATACTTGTTGAACGCCGTATAATTCCCACACTGGAACTTAAAACCAAGCTTAGCCAGCCACCTTTTACTTGTAATTTCTTCTGATGTGAGGGTGACTTTTGGGGTCTCTCCTGTTACGCAGTTCACTAGATCTAAATCTGCTTGAGCCACCTCATCAGGATTATCTATATTACGCCTTATTGTTATATTACTAACAACAAAATTGGAGATTTTCTCCGAAGGTTTATTTTCGCCTCCTTGCATATACAAGCCTGTATCAGTTAGTGTAAATGGACTCTCGCTTAATTGGGAAGAATACTTGGCTTTTATCTCCTCAATAATTTGCATGATTTCATTTTCGTTCATAATGAATTCCTTTCTTTTGGGATAACCACCCAGTTTAATAATAAGCCTTTGCATCAAGGCTGGTTCAATTATAACATGAACTGCTTTTTTTTAATATCCTTAAAACGATGATTTTATTTTAAACCCCTTTGCATTTTTGAAGTTATGAGGCAGGAATTTTTCAGAGATAATACAAATAGTCAGGTAAATAAAGCCCTGGAACAATTAGACATTATGCTGTAACTACACAAAAATCCAAAGCATTTAAAGTGCCAAACAATTTTCATATATCAAGAATCCGGACGCCAAAGTTACAGCAATCCAGGAAAATAAAGCAGCGAAAGGATGCAGGGACAGAGCGCATAGAACTGGAAGTGAACCGGTCAGCGTGTTGTATGCCCGTCAAAGGAAAACAGCACTATATGCATCTGCGCAGTGAACTTGCAACGGCATTTTATCGGATTGCTATAGTTGACAGCCGTTTGATATAGTAGTATAATAGTTTTAACTTATGATTACGCTTCTACAAAGAACAATGCTTTTTCTATAAAACCATACACATGGGGTGATCAGCATGGAATATTCTGACATAATAAATACTATCTTCGAATCCATTGAGTATTGTGATACCCAGCTTTCAAGTCTAAAAAACAAATATAACACTGCCCGCAAAAACAAAGCATTCAACATTTCAAAGTGGATTTCCAAAAATTTTGATTCTATTATGTGCTGCATAGCTTGTTCGCTTGGTCTGGTTCAGACCGCCACTGAGGAATATATCGACAGACTGCCTTTTGATTTATCTGCTAAAAGGTACGGAGCCGAAACACTGATTCGTGCAATTATTATGCTGACATGCCAAGATTTTGATAATAGCAATTATAACTGGATTAGAAACACAACTGATAAAACTATTATTTCTGAGCTTGCAATTCAAGCCGCTCTTTACGATGAGTTTGAAGTAAGCGTAAATGATAATTTGTTATTAGGTTATATCTGTGAATTAATCTATGACTTCTTTTACTGCTTTCTGCAAACCCTATACTTATACGAAGTCCAGCACTGTACAAGTTGCGCATTAATTATTTTCAATACTCTTATCAGAAAGGTTTACTATAAAAAAAGAGTTATTCTTCCGTTGAGGAATCATTACAAGAAAATACTGAACTCAAAAGAGCTTTGCTCTAAAGCCTGTATAGGTAATCTTGGAACAAAGATTCTCGGCAAGTTTTGTTCGATGGATTTGGACCGCTCAAGGTGGGCATCATTTCTGTCCAATCAGATGTTATTTTATTGCCAAGATGAATTAAACTCTCCGAAACCGGTTGAAGGATTATCGTCGGATCAGACAAAGATCATCAAGCAGATTTTTGATTTTTTTAAGGAAGAGAAAACTTATAATATGTTTATTAAGATGACTAAGAATGTTCTTACTGAATATAAGTCCGATGAAATAATAGAAGTGATCATCATACTTCTAACACACAACCAGCTTGTTTTTTATACTAATAAAACAAAACAAGATTTTCTTCACTCATTAACGTCGAAAAATTTTACAATAGAACTTAATACCGAAGATAAAAATCAAATCTTTTCTTTAGTCTTCCAGCCGGCTTCGTATAACCTCTTAGCAAAGAGAAAATGGTACTTTAATATTAATGAAAAAACAAAGAAAAATATGAATGAAAATTCAATTGAGAATTTGATAATCGCGCTTTGGAAGTGTTCAGCCATAAAGTTATTTTTAAACAAGGATCATGAAGTAAACAATTCTATCTGTGAAAATGAGGCAATGTGTCTTCAAGTTATCTCAGATATGCTTAGTTATTTTAGCCAGCCCAAATGCGCATCAGACTATTTGTACTACTATAAAACAAAGTATTTCTACGCTGACCCATTCTTCGCCTTATTCTATATATGTGCAGCGTTTCTTTCTGACGACCTGGTTTTTCGTTGCTGTAACAATGAGATAGATACGGTCAAGTATGACTGGGTGCAAGTAATCTGGAAGGATGAATCCTTGTCAGATAACTGTATATCAGAAAAGATCTGGTCGTGCTTACACAAGCAACGAACATTTAGTTTTATTTCTGCAATGCTCCGGGAATTAAGCAATAAGTCCGTAAATATCCCCAGATTAATTAGCGCAATATGTAAATTTTCAGACTTGAAACTTCTTGAAATAAAGACTAACAAGCGAAAGAAACAAAACGACGTCACTGAAATATATCGCTTATTCCTGTGCTTACTATTTGACAGTTCTGACAGATTCATTGAATAGCATTAGCTTTCCACACTATGAAAACACATCTTGACAATATTGACAATCTTGACATGATAGGCAGTAATCATTCCCGTCTTATAGTAGCTCAACCTATGTCAATTATGCCAACTTTGTCAACATAAAAAAGAACTAATGCCGTGTCTTTAAAAACGCGGGCACTTGGTGACAAGATATTATAAAAAACGATTGACAATATTGACAATTAAGGAAGCAGATCAGTTACTTCTTGATCAACTACTGATTATAAATCCAAGTCATTGTCAGGATTGTCAACTTTGGCAACTTCAAAATAAGCAAAATATATAACAAATGCGCCGTGGCTTCCACCACGGCGCACCAGCTTGTCGAAAAAGCCATCTTTCGCAGAAAAAAGAAAGATGGCTTTTTAATATTAGGCAGCGAGGAAACCGAAAGCCGAAAAGTGTGACAAGAAATGCAAGGAAAAACAGTATAACCGCGTATGCAGCACATACTTTTTAAGATTCATGGCAGCAAATTTAAGCCTGACCCAATTAGTGACGCGAGTCAAGCCACGGAAATATGTAAATCTCATAGAGTGTTTTTCTTTTGCATCGGCAAAAACACGCTCAATCGTTTCCTTGCGGCGGTCGTAAAGCTTGCGGAGCTCCGGAGTATGTCGGTAGTCCTCGGCTAACTCAAGGTAGTCGCTCCAGAGGTGCTTTAGAACGGTTTTTGTGCATTGGGAATTGGTTGTGCATTTATTGCGGGAGGGGCAGTTTTCGCATATGTAGGGCTTGCTTTTGAACTCGCGGCAGCCGTCGCGATTGGTTGTGGAGTAGCTTAAAACATGGTTTTCGGGGCAGAGAACGCAATTGAAATACTCATCATAAATGTACTCGTAAGGTCTGAAAAAACCGTCTTTGCCCATCGGGCGCTTGTAAGGCAAAACAGGAATCAGTCCGTCGTCTATGACACGTTTGCATATCCAAGGGGTCTTGTAGCCTGCGTCAGCTACGACAAACCGCATTGCGAAGCGCTTTTTCAGCCTTTCGTACAGCCCATCGAACGCAACGCTGTCGTGAACATTGCCTGCATTGACTGTCACATCGAGAATATATCCATTCTTGTCGCAGGCAGTCTGAGCGGCGTAAGCAAAGCATTTCTTATGCTCGCCTTTGTGAAAAACTCCGCATTCAGGGTCGGTTCTGGACTCGGTTATTACTTTCTCTTTTGGAGCGCTGTCGCCGTCAAACGGCTTTTTGCCGTGGTCTTCACGGTCCTCGTTTATTTCCTTCAGAAGCTGCTCACTGTAAATTTTGGAAGCCTCCGGCACGGCTCTGCGAATGGCTTTTTTCATGTTTGCATTCGCCTTAATGTGGGTTCCGTCAATGAACACTGCTTCCGGCGAAAGATACCCCGCGTCGTTTATTTCGTTGAGTATCCAGTTGAATATTTGCTGCACCACTTCTTCTGTGAACCTGTGGCTGAAATTATAGCTGAATGTTGAGAAATGCGGAGTTTTCTCAGTCAGCGAATACCCAAGAAACCAGCGGTACGCTATGTTCAGGCGAATTTCCTCGGCGGTTCTTCGCAATGATAGAATCCCATAAATGTGCTGTATCATTGCCGCCCTAAACAGCACCACAGGATCCGTGCTCGGTCTGCCCTTGTCTGCGCTGTACAGCTTTCCTACTATGCCGTATATTTTCGTGAAGTCCACCGCTGCGTCTATTTTCCGCAGCAGATGATTTTTCGGCACCAAATCCTCTATGCAGATTATTTCGCTCTGGCTTCTTTCTTTTTGTTCTCGGTTCAACATTTTATCACCCTTTTTATTATACCATATTTACGAAAAAAGCCCAGCTTTTGCTGGACTTTTTCGACAGACTGTATCCGCCTGCAGCATTTGCAGGCGGATTTTTTTACTTAATTAAGTTTAGATAATTCCCCGATAAAAAGGCGAAAAATCTGATATAATTCTTTTCAGTTGTATTTTATAATACTATCATACAATATAAACACAGAATATCAACAAAGTAAAATATCTTTGTTTATATTGCACAAGAAGGATGACGTTTTTTTACGAGGAGGTATCATCATGAAAAAATCACTCTTGAAGCGCGCAGCTTCGGTTGTGTGCGCGGCGGCGATAGCGCTGTGTTCGGCGGTCGAGGCTTCGGCGGCGTCAAGGTTCAGCGGCAGCTATTTCGGCACGGGGTTTGACTACCACGATTCCGGAACGATGGAGATATCCGACGGTTGGTCCAACGGCGGAATGTTTGACTGCACGTGGAGCAGAAACAACGTCTCATTCTCCGGCGGAAAGATGAACCTCTCTATAAAAGGTGGTTGGGGTAATTTTACCGGTGCGGAGTACCGCACAAAACAGGCGTTTGGTTTCGGTATGTATGACGTCAGTATGAAGCCTATCAAAAATGATGGCGTTGTGTCCTCGTTTTTCACGTATACGGGGCCGTCGGACGGCACGGTGTGGGACGAGATAGACATTGAGTTCCTTGGCAAGGATACTACAAAGGTCCAGTTTAACTACTATACCAATGGCGTCGGTAATCATGAGTATGTATATAACCTCGGCTTCGACGCTTCGCAGAGCTTTCATCAGTACGGATTTTATTGGGACGCTAACAGTATAACATGGTATGTTGACAAGAAACCGGTTTATAAGGCGACAACGAATATTCCACAGACTCCCGGCAAAATCATGATGAACGTCTGGAATGGCACCGGCGTCGACGAATGGCTCAATCGTTACAACGGCAGAGCTCCGCTCACTGCGCAGTACGACTGGATATCCTACACAAAGCCAGGTTCCGGAAGCAGCAATAACAACAATAGCAATAACACCCAGACGAACTTCAATTCATGGCAGAAGTACAAGATTATCAGCCGCAACAGCGGTAAGGCTGTGGATTTGTATTACGGCAGAAAGGACAACGGCACAAATATTCTTCAGTACAGCTACTGTGGCTATGAAAACCAGAAGTGGTATCTTCAGAAGCAGAGCAACGGGTATTATATTATCAAGAGCGCTTCCAGCGGTAAGGTGATAGAGGTACAGGACTGGTCAAGTGCAAATGGCGGGAATATACGCCAGTGGGATTACTATGGCAATCCTAATCAGGAGTGGAAAATAGAAGCTGTCGACGGGTACTTCCGCATAATCAACCGGCTGTCGGGCAAGGCGCTTGATGTGGAGGCGCGCTCCAAGTCGGATAATGCGAACATTATTCAGTGGGGATATTCGGGCGGCTGGAATCAGCAGTGGAGCATAATACCCGTATAAAGATCGCATTTAAATCAGAACAGTGTCTGTAATAACGACCCGCCCCTGCGGTAACGCAGGGGCGGCAGTCTGTCGAAAAAGCCATCTTTCGTTGAAAAGCGAAAGATGGCTTTTTGAATATAAAGCAGCGAGGAATATGAAAGCCGAAAAGCTTGACAATAAATGCGAGAAAAAACAGTATAACCACCTATGCAGCACATACTTTTTAAGATTCATGGCAGCAAATTTAAGCCTGACCCAATTAGTGACGCGAGTCAAGCCACGGAAATATGTAAATCTCATTGAGTGTTTTTCTTTTGCGTCAGCGAAAACACGCTCGATTGTTTCTTTACGGCGGTCGTAAAGCTTGCGGAGCTCCGGAGTATGTCGGTAGTCCTCGGCTAACTCAAGGTAGTCGCTCCAGAGGTGCTTGAGAACAGTTTTAGTGCATTGGGAATTAGTTGTGCATTTGCTGCGGGAAGGGCAGTTTTCGCATATGTAGGACTTGCTTTTGAACTCGCGGCAGCCGTCGCGATTGGTTGTGGAGTAGCTTAAAATATGGTTTTCGGGGCAGAGAACGCAGTCGAAATACTCATCGTAAATGTACTCATAAGGTCTGAAAAAACCGTCTTTGCCCATCGGGCGCTTGTAAGGCAGAACAGGAATCAGTCCGTCGTCTATGACCAGCTTGCAGATCCAAGGAGTCTTGTAGCCTGCGTCAGCCACAACATATCGCATTGCAAAGCGCTTTTTCAGTCTTTCGTACAGCCCGTCGAACGCAACGCTGTCGTGAACATTACCCGCATTGACTGTCACATCGAGAATATGTCCATTCTTGTCGCAGGCAGTCTGTGCGGCGTAAGCGAAGCATTTCTTATGCTCGCCTTTGTGGAAAACTCCTCATTCAGGATCGGTTTTGGACTCGGTTATTACTTTCTCTTTGGGTGGGTTTCCGCCGTCAAACGGCTTCTTGCCGTGGTTTTCACGGTCCTAATTTATCTCGTTCAGGAGCTGTTCGCTGTAGATTCTGGAAGCCTCCGGCTTCTTTCTTTTTGTTCTCGGTTCAACATTTTATCACCCTTTTTTATTATACCATATTTACGTAAAAAAGCCCAGCTTTCGCTGGACTTTTTCGACAAGCTGATGCGCCGTGGCATTCACCACGGCGCATTTTTACCTGAGATACTCAAAAAGGCTCGGCAGGAACTTCACCTCCCTGTCCTTATCAAGCGTGACGACATTCACCCCTATGCGCTCAAACTCCTTGATCATCTTATTGTAGTAATCATGCCTGAGCTTAGGGTGAAGCTCGAACATCTTTTCCTTTGCCTTTCGCACGCTGGACTTTTTTCTTGTTAGCCGGAGCATATCCAGCATACGACTCCTCAGTTTCTTGTTCCTGACCTTTGCCCTGACCTTAGCGCAGGCTTTCTTATACGGATAATAATCGGCGTCCAGCAGCAGGCTGTGTGCCATGGACAGTATCTTTTCCCGGCTTGCTGCCATGCAGTAAGCTACACGTTCCCGGTTGGTATTGCAGCCGGGAGTCCGTTTTTCAAGCGCCTTTCTCCTAAGAATACGCAGCTCGACACGCAGGGTTCCCTCGGCGGTTTTTGAATCGCAGTCCCGCTGAGCAAGCTCCTTCTTTTTATCGTAGAAACTTACCTCCAGCCCCTCGGTTTTGTTTCTGACAGTGAAACTGCTGGTGGAATCAAAATCCGAAGAATCATCTATTAAAACCTCGTAGCCCTTTTTCATTTCGCTGCGGTACATCAGACTTATGTATTCGCTGACGTTATCGGAAGAATCAACATCAACATTTATGCACTGGTCAACACGGTACAGTTCAAGGGCGTTGACAGCGTAATCTTCGCCGAACTCACGAACCAGCATTCTTTCAGCAATATCAAGCGCTTCGTTAAGATTCCGTGGGTCGATAAGCCGGGACTTATCTTCAGTACCAAGCAGGTCGTTCAGACTGAGAATAAAATCGTAATAACCGCTGATCTTTGTCTTTTTAAGAATCACCCGGATTCCTTTGCCCTGAAAAATGAACGCATAATGCTCGTTTCCTTTCGTATTAGTTTCTACGCCAAACCTGCCCCTGGCTTTGCTGAATAATTCTTTTTCAGCCCGGTGATATTCGATGTGATTTTTTAAAGTCTTTCTTAATCCGATGGTGTGAATTGAGTAGTTCATAATTATCACTCCTAATAGTTATAGTTGCGTATGGTTATTGCGGTTTTTATATTAAGAATAATACCAATAAATTCCATTAAAATGTTATTTACCCTAGTTACCATTAGAGTACAATATTAACACAATAGTGTAGTTTTTTCTGATATTTACTAAACTGTTTGTGAATTATATAATCTTATTTTCTGTCGCCGGCGCAAACATTTTTGTAAATACATTTTGGCGAGGAGGCGAAAGCCGTGGACGAAAAAATCCTGACAATAGACGAATTACAAGACAGGCTCCGCATAGGAAGAAACCAGGCGTACAATCTGGTAACGGAGAAGAAGATTAAAGCATTCCGCAGAGGGAAGCGCTGGAAAATTACAGAAGCCGCACTGAATGAGTACATCAGAAAAAAAGAAGAGAGCGGTAAAAAATAAAAGAGATAATGAATATATTCCCTTAGTCTATTGACCTTTCCCTTATTTTTCGCTATGATATAAGGGAAAGGCAGAAAGGAAAGGTCATGCACAAATACAATTAAAGCATATAATTAATTAGAATAGGTTGAATTTCTCCTATAAATGTGGTATAATAGTATCAGGAAAGATTTCAAAGGAGGAATGAACCATGACAGTAAATACAAACACTCTTGTTTCCATAACTGAGGCGAACCAGAACTTTTCCAGAGTAGCACGGATAGTTGACGA
>Ga0129310_1001840_pt1 | contig 17310 bp, 15 predicted proteins | sample Go1ome_2_FD_94433 | JGI IMG/M metagenome (GOLD analysis project Ga0129310, IMG submission 94433) | Western lowland gorrila individual fecal microbial communities from Wisconsin, USA - Go1022A metagenome | ecosystem: Host-associated > Mammals > Digestive system > Large intestine > Fecal | place...
CACGCATTTTTCATTTCGCGGACTACTGTCCGCGAAATGAAAAATGTGAGCGTTTATGCCGTGTTTACACCGTGAGCAAAGCGATTTAAAGGTGTAAATGTCGCGCAAGCGAATTAAAGGCATAAATGCGGCGCCCTTTTGTTTTTCAGCCGGATTTTAGATTTATTTCCCGGCAAGTTCATTTTATCAATTGATTTGTGTCACAAAATTATCACACTCTGGGCTTATACTGTGAATGTAAACGGAAAGCCGCAGGGAGGCGGCAGCCCCAACAACACAGAAAGGCTTGTGATATTATGAAAACCTATAAATATTTCGCACTTATCTGCGCAGCGGTCGTGGCTGCGGCTTCTACCGGCTGCTCAAGCAATTCCACCAGCTCCGATTCTTCCACAAGTTCCGTAGTTTCAACGGACGAGAATTCACATAAGACCTCCGAAGCAGGGACAGAAGATGTGAAGCAGTCCGAAAGCTACAAGACCGTGAAAGTAACCGCAGTCGACGGAAACACCATAACCGCCGACGAGGGCGATATAGTTTCCGGCGGCGCTCCCGGACAGCCCGGAGACGGCTCCGCGCCCGAAATGCCGAGCGATTCCGGTGATAATTCCGGAAGCTCCGGCGCACCGGAAAAGCCCGCCGACGATAATTCCGACAGCTCGAAGCCCGAAGGCGAACCTCCCGCAAAGCCGGACGGCGAAAACTCCGGCGACGCTCCCTCCATGCCCGATGGAGAAGCACCCGACGGATCCGGTAACGGCGCCCCCGACAAGCCCGACGGTGAGCCTGGTGAAAACGCTCCCAGCGGAATGGGCGGAAGCACCTTTGAATCCTCCGGCAGCAGCGTGACATTCACAGTAACTGACGATACCAAGATATCCGTGGAGTTCCTCCAAGGCAGCAGCGACGGAACTATTGACGACATCGCAGTCGGCAGCGTGCTTGCAGTTACTCTTAACGACGACGGCACAGCGGCTTCCATAGTCGTAAAGAACATGAACGCCGGAAGCGGCTTCGGCGGCAGCGGCGAGGTAACTAACGGAACCTCCGCCAATACGATAACCGAGAACACCACCGAAAGCGACACCGAGTATATGTCCACCGGCGACGATGAGAACGCACTGCGCGTTGACAGCGCCGAAGTAACTCTCAGCAACATCACCGTCAACAAGAGCGCCGGAAGCTCCTCCAACACCGAGGACGGTGACTTTTACGGACAGAACGCGGGATTCCTGGCACTCAACGGTGCCAAGGTCACTATCACCGACTCAACGTTCAACACCGGAGTTGTGAACGGAAACGCGGTATTCAGCTACGGCGAGGGAACCACAGTCAATATCTCAGACAGCACCATACGCACCACAGAGCGCAACTCCGGGGGTATCCAGACCACCGGCGGCGGTACTATGAACGCGATCAACCTTGACGTGCAGACCGAGGGCAACTCCTCCGCGGCTATCCGCACGGACCGCGGCGGCGGAACAGTAAACGTTGAGGGCGGCAAATACGTCACCAACGGCACCGGAAGCCCCGCTATCTACTGCACTGCTGATATCACCGCAAGCAACGCCGAGCTTACCGCGAACGCCAGCGAGGGCGTTGTCGTCGAGGGCAAGAACAGCGTAACGCTGAACAACTGCACGCTCACTGGCAACATGGATAACACCTACGGCGGCGACTCCGATGAGAATATCCACACCATCATGATTTATCAGAGCATGTCCGGTGACGCTGATATCGGCGAAGCGTACTTCACCGCCGAGGGCGGCAGCATTACAGGTCTGTCCGGCGATATGTTCTACATCACGAACACCGACTGCACTATTTCACTCAAGGACGTTGCGTTCACCCTGGCAAATGATACGTTCCTGCGCGTTGAGGGCAACTCCAGCTCACGCGGCTGGGGCACCGAGGGCGCCAACGGCGGCGATGTGATACTCACTGCCGAGAACCAGAACCTCGATGGCAATATCCTTGTGGACGGCATTTCCACACTCGATATGACCATGAATAATTCAACATTCAACGGTGCAATAAATCCCGACGGCGAGGGCGGCACAGTCAAGGTGACTATGGACAGCAGCTCCACCTGGACGCTCACCGGCGACAGTTATGTCACTGAGTTCAACGGCGACGTTTCCCAGATAACCGCCAACGGCTATCACCTTTATGTCAACGGCGAACAGTTAGTTTAAAATTCATAAGATCCTCCTTAAAATACCCCGGTCAGCATTTTGACCGGGGTAAAACCGTCGAAAAAGTAATTTCCCCAGGCTGCCGAGAAAGGTGCAGAAACTGACAACGCAGATGTGCCTTTATCGACAGCCTGACCCCGGTCAGATGACCGGGGTTATTTATTATGCGGATAGTTACACTCCGAAATCTGCTGAATATACCGTTTTATCTGTGTTTTGTGTAATAAATATAGGGTTTCGTCTACTGTAAAAATCACCGGATTATGCTACAATATAACTACCAAAACAAAACACTTCTGCGAGGTACTTATCATGCTGAACAATGCAAAAAACGGAACTGTTAAGATACTCCCCGGCGTATTCCGCGAGAGAATGGACGTAAACCGCCGCTACCTTATGGAGCTGGACACCAACTGCCTGCTCCAGAATTTCTACCTTGAAGCCGGAATAATCCTGCCCGGATTACAGGTAGTTGACGACCCTACCACCGCTAATATCCACTGGGGCTGGGAGGCTCCCGTGTGCCAGCTGCGCGGTCACTTCCTGGGTCACTGGATAAGCGCCGCAGCCAAGCTCATCGCTTCCGACGGCGACGCAGAGCTTAAAGTCAAGATGGACAAGATAATCAGCGAACTTGCACGCTGCCAGGAGCTTAACGGCGGCGAATGGGTAGGCTCCATTCCCGAAAAGTACTTCACTCGCCTTATAAACAACCAGTACATCTGGTCCCCGCAGTACGTTATGCATAAAACCATCATGGGACTTTCAGACGCATACATCTACACCGGAAACACCCAGGCGCTCGATATCCTGGCGCACCTCTCCGACTGGTATATCCGCTGGACTGAGCGCGCTGCCAAGGCAAACCCGCACGCAGTTTACGCCGGCGAGGAAGCAGGAATGCTTGAGGTATGGGCGCAGCTCTATCAGCTGACAAACGACGAAAAGTACCTCACCCTCGCAAAGCGCTATGCCGACGCAGGACTTTTCCGCAAGCTGAAAGATGGCAGGGACAGCCTGACCAACTGCCACGCAAACGCAAGCATTCCGTTCACCCACGGCGCAGCGAGAATGTACGAGATCACCGGCGACAGCGACTGGCTTGAAGTCATGAAGCTGTTCTGGAAGTTTGCAGTAACCGACCGCGGAATGTACTCCACCACCGGAATGAACGCCGGAGAATTCTGGGTACCCCCGCATTTACAGGGTCACTTCATCGGCAGCAACGACCAGGAGTTCTGCACCGTATACAATATGGTGCGCACCGCGTCGTTCCTGTTCAAGTACACCGGCGACAAGCAGTACGCTGATTACATCGAGAGAGCGCTATACAACGGCTTCCTGGCTCAGCAGAACGCAGATACCGGCATGCCGACTTACTTCCTGCCGCTGGCTGCCGGAAGCCACAAGAAGTGGGGCACTAAGACCCGCGATTTCTGGTGCTGCCACGGAACTATGGTACAGGCACAGACCCTCTATCCGGAGCTTATCTACTTCACCGAGGACAGCAGACTTATCGTATCCCAGTACATTCCGTCCAGATTTGAAGGCGATGTTGACGGTCATGCAGTGACCTTTGAGCAGACCACCGGCATGAAGTACTACAACGACCAGGCGTTCTTTGACGAAAAGGACGACGGACAGATGTCCCGCTGGCTGCTGAAGTTCGGCGTAAAGAGCGCGGATAACGCAAAGTTCACGCTCTCTTTCAGAGTTCCCGAGTGGACAGTCGGCGCTCCCGGGGTCGAGCTGAACGGCGAAAAAATAACCGCCCCCGTTGAGGACGGCTATATAAACATCACCGCCGACTGGAGCGACAGCACTTTACAGATATTCTTCCCGTCCGAGCTTCGCATGGAGCGTCTGCCGGATATGCCGGAGCTTGGCGCAGTCGTTGACGGCCCGATAGTACTCGCCGGACTCACTTCCGCCGACTGCGGAATCAAGGGCGCTGACAAGCTTTCCGAGCAGTTCATGCCGCAGCTTGAGCACACCTACGGTACGTTCCCCTGGAGACAGAACAGCTGGCGCACACGCAATCAGCCGCAGTCCGTTATGTTCCGCCCGCTGTACGAAATAAAGGACGAGGAATACACCGTGTACTTCACCGGCAGGGACGGCGAGTAATTACTTTACTCCAAGCGCCGCGCGGTACTGTTCCGGAGTCATTCCCTCGGATCTCCTGAACACACGCATGAAATACTTATCATCACTGAAGCCGCAGGAATATGCGGCTTCTTTTATTGTCACGTTCCGGTCGGAAAGCAGCTTCTTTGCGACCTCCAGCCGCGCGCGGTTAACCGCGGCGGTAAGCGTAACTCCGGCGGCTCTGCTGTACAGCGCCGACAGGTACTCCGGATTATAATGGAACTCCTCCGCGATCAGCTTCACGTTCAGCGGGCGGTGGCAGTTAAGGCGTATCCACTCATTGACGTCCTCCACCAGCGGGAGCCTGGAACGTACAGTGCTTTCGCTGTCGCGGTATTCCTGCGTGATCTCCATTAGCAGCAATTGCAGGGCGCATTCCGTCATTTTCGGAGTGTAGACGTCCCGGCGGGAATAATTCACAAGCTGCCGGAAAAGCAGGCTTATCCGCTGTGAATTCGCCCTGCCATGCTCCGGGAGTATCAGCTCGCCCTGCGGCGTATCCTCGCAGCACGTCAGTTCCTGCGACGTACTGAAATGACCCCAGAGATAGGAAAGCTCCCCGTCGGACTGGCGCGTGCCGTAATGCTCGGCACCCGGTCTTAACAGGATCCACTCCCCCGCCGCCGCTGAATAATCCCTGCCATCGGTGCAGATATCCATACTGCCCGACAGAATGTATATCATCACCCAGCACTCCATAGTGCGGCGCTGATGGAGAAACCCGCTGCGGCTGGTAAGGTCTCCGCCGTTGTAGAACCGCAGTCCGGGTATTGTTTCCGCACAGAAATACATATCTCAGCCCCCTTTTTATCTATTATAACTGTTTTGCCTGGGTTAGTCAATACGATATCCGGCAGTGCACATGTGAGAATTTTTGTACTTTTTGCCGATGGCTCTCCGAAGATTCATTGTAATTTGCAGACAAAATGCACCGGATAACGACAGTTTTTATTCGTCATTTTTCACAAACCGGCGCGCTAATAATACAATTTATGTAATATTAGGATAGAAAACACTAAATACTAATCAAACCGGGTCATTGGTTTTTGTGGGGTTTGCACGAAAAAAATAAAACTCCAAAAAACTTATTGACAAATCCGCTAAATCACGGTATAATATAGACAAATAAATGGTCAGAGTTAATTCAATCTCCGTTCATTTGTTTTGTTTAGTTGTCTCCTTTCTTTTGTTCTACACATAATGATCATTTTACTTTGCAGACATCTGCACCCGACCCGCAAGGGTCATTTTTTTTGCCCTTATTTTTATTGACAACCCGGTCAATAACTGGTATAATATTTATATTAGATGGTATTTCAGCCACCTGCGATACCGCAGGCAGTTTATCCGGCAATTCTGAAAGGAAGATCAATAATGAAAAAACGTATCGTCAGCATTGCCATTGCGGCAGTGCTTTCTGCCGGCATTTTCAGCGCCCCGGCGCAGGAAAGCCTTGGCAGCATTTCATACGCGGCGTCTGCCGCTTCAACGGTTGCGGCGCCCTCAGTTTCCCGGAAGGCAGGTACTTACACTACCTCCAGTTCCCTTTCCGTCAAGCTGACGACAAGCACCTCCGGCGCGAAAATATACTACAGCACCGGCAGCAGCTACAAACTCTACACCAAGCCGCTGAAGCTCACCAAGAACACCACGCTCAAGTGCTACGCAGTAAAGAACGGCGTGAAGAGCACCGTAAAGACCTACAAGTACAAGCTCTCCCCGAAAGTAACGTTTTCGCAGGCGGGCGGTACATATGACGAGGCTGTCAGCGTAAAGCTCAGTTCCAGCACCTCCGGAGCCAAGTTCTATTACACCACCGACGGAAGCAAGCCCACCACGTCCTCAAAGCAGTACAGCTCCGCGATAAAGATAAGCAAAACCACCACGCTCCGCGTACTTGCGACAAAAAGCGGCTGGACGAACAAGTACTACACCGCGAAATACACCATAAAATCCGCAAGCAGCGCAGGCTCCGGTCAAAGTATTCTTGACGACTACACCAGTAAATACGCCTACAGCACGCTCAGCTCCACCCAGAAGCAGGTTTATGCAAAGCTCTTTGAAGCCACAAAGAACCACGCTGATTCCGCGGATCTCTACGGCATAGGCGCAGTGAAATCCGACATCGACAAGACCTACTGGGCGTTCGACTATGACAACCCGCAGTTCTTCTGGCTGGCAAACGGCTACAGATACACGACCATGGGCGGTCAGGTAATCAGCATGACTATGGTCTACTCGCGCACTAAATCCCAGGCAGACCAGATCGCACCCCTGTTCGAACAGGCAGCCCAGGAGATCCTTGACGACGCTCTTGCCACAGACGACCTCTTCGAGCGCGTGAAGATAATCCACGACGCCATCGTTGACAGAACGGAATACACCACAAGCGGCTCCAGCTACATCTCAGAGGCTGACGGTCCGCTGGTTTACGGCAAGGCGCTGTGCGAGGGCTACTCAAAGGCGTTCATGTACCTCTGCCAGAGAGCCGGTATCCAGTGCATATGCATCGCGGGCTACGGCAACAGCGAATCGCACATGTGGAACATGCTCCAGCTCGACGGCGAGTGGTATCACATGGACGTTACCTGGGACGATAACAATACATACGACTACTTCTGCATTCCCACAAAGAAAATAACTATCGACCACAAGGTCAGCAATCCTTTCCCGATCCCGGAAGCGACCGCAACTGATTACAGCTACACCTCCGCAATGGGCATCACTGAGTACACCACCGTCACCGACGCATACCACGCCCTCATCGCACAGGCGTCCGCAAACTGGAAAAACGGCGTATATGATACTACTATCCATATGTCAAACGGCATGATGAACTCATTTATCAGCAGGCTGAAGCAGCAGGCGTTCTTCAACGACCTTTCCGCAAACGGCTGTAATCCCGGCGGCTGGTCGGCAAGCTACACCGACAGATCAATTACAGTAACCCTGACCTAAAGCAGCACGCGTATCGCGCATTCCACAAGGGCGCAGCCTGCGAGTACCCCGAACCATACCAGGAACCGCAGCGTGTATTCTCCGGCGGCGGGAGCGTCTGAAATTATGGTGCTCCGCGGCGCAGAAAGCAACCGCAGCAGCTGACCGGACATCATTTGCGAAGTACCTGCGCCAAGAGCGACGGCGATAACCGCCACGGCGGCGGGAATAATCAGAAGTGCGGCGTTTGTTCCGGCGGCGAAAGCCCCGGCGAGCGCCGCACCTGTTCCAAGTCCGCAGACCAGCGGCGCGACCCATACGAAAAGCCAGCCCAGCGCGAAATATCCGCATATGTACTCCGCCAGCAGGAATGCACCGCCCCATATCAGACGGTATATCAGCAGTCCCGCGAAATCCCCGGAGCGGCACAGCAGGCTCCCGGAAAGGTCGGCACCGGCGGGCAGCGACATCGCGAAATACACTCCCGCAGCGGCTCCGGCTATCGCAGTGAGTATCTGTAACACCGGAATGCTGTGGCGTCTGCGGCGGGCTTCGCGGCGTATCGCGGAATCTGCACGGGGAAGCTCGTCCGTGTCGTCGTGCGAAGCGACTGACATTCCGGGCAGTGACCCGGCTTGTCCGCCGGAATTCACGCTGACCGGCGGAGAGCGCTTCGGGAGCTGGCGCGCAGTATATACCTGGGGTTCTAACAATGCTGTATTTTCCATGATTATTCTCCAAACAGGCAGGTTACGTTTTCACTGAAATAATATGCAGCGCGGACAGACTTTATACTTGTCCCGCGGACGGGGGTGGACATGAAGTCAACAGAAGACCAGGCGCTTGGAAGAGTGCTTGCGGTGAGCCGGGAAGCGTATACTGCGGTATCCCGGAACGAACCGGGAATAAATCAGATCGCACTGCTGGACGCTCTGTCCGCGACGCTCTCCCACTATCGAAACGAAAAAAAGCCCCTGGCGAAATGCCTGAGGGCGCTGAAATCAGAAATAAAACGTGCCGGGAAACCGTTTTACGACCGCGTAAAGCCGCAGTTCTCGCTGCTTGTACCGGTGCCAGAGTTCGACGCGGAAAGAGCCGCGCGGCATATCCCCGCCATGATATACGGCAACGACCGCATCTGCGCGAAACTTGTCGCCGGCGAGCACGACAAGGCGCAGTCCATGGCGGACGCAATGAAAAGCTATCCGGGATTCCTCTACGGGGAATTCTCGGCGCTGACGCCGGAACAGTTCTACGACCTGGTTTTCGGCTATTATCCGAAGCTCTATGACGAACCGTTCATGGAGGAAATGAAAGACAGATTTTTTTGAGGTGAAACTATGATCAAGCACATCGTAATGTGGAAATTCAAAGAGGGCGAGCAGGAGAACATGCTCATTTTCCGGGACAGGCTTCTGGCTCTGCGCGGTAAGATACCCGAAATACGCGCAATGGAAGTGGGAATCAACATGAATCCCTCCGACCGGAGCTTTGACGCCGTTCTCATCAGCGAGTTCGACAGCCTGGAGGATATGAAGGCGTACTCCACTAATCCGTTGCACGTTGAAGTATCAAAGTTCTGCAAATCCATACGCACCGCTTCGCACAGCGTAGATTATGAGTTCTGAGCGGATAAGGGTACAGCACGGTTTTCCGCCGGTGTATGACAAGGATTCGCGGGTACTTGTGCTCGGCAGCATGCCCTCGCCGAGATCCCGGGAGCTTGGGTTTTACTACATGCACCCGCAGAACCGTTTCTGGCGTATGCTCTCGCAGACGCTCGGCGAACCGCTTCCCGCGGATATACCCGGCAGACGTGAAATGTGTATCCGGCACGGTGTGGCGTTATGGGACGTACTGGCGGAATGCACCATCTCCGGGGCCTCCGACAGCAGCATAAGCAACCCGTTACCGAACGAGCTTGAACTGATATTCAGGGCGGCGGATATCCGGGCGGTATTCACCACCGGGAAAAAAGCGTATGCGCTGTACGAAAAGTTCTTCAAGGACTGTATGCCGGCGGTGTGCCTGCCGTCCACAAGCCCCGCAAACCGGACTATCTCGGAAGCGGCGATGCTGGAGGAGTATCGGAAGATCGCTGATTTTCTGGACTGAGAGGATAAAAAATACTGTCATTTTTTTGGTTTCAATCTCAGCCTATTGATAAAATCATCACGGCAGAAATTTTTATAAAAACAGTGGGGGAAAACTCTAGAGTGATACCCAAAGCGCACACTAATCGACTTTCCCAATAAATCTGTAATAAATCTCCACCTGCATTGTATTAGTTACGCAGTCACGTTCGTGAACAACGATTTTTTCAATCAGCAGGTGGACTAATTCTTCCGAAAGCTCCGTAATGTCGGTGTATCGCCGAATCAGTTCCGCGAATTTCTCGGCATTTTCGGTGAGCAGTTGGGACTTACCCAGCTGTTCGGAAATCTGTCTGAGCCTTTCCTGGATCTCCGTGCGCTCTCGCTCAACATTACCGCTTAGCTCGGAATAAAACTCCTCGCTGAGCTTCCCGAGCGCCTTGTCCTCGTAAAGGCTCTGAAATATTTTGGCTAACGCCAGTTTTCGTGCGGTCAGCTTTTCCGCTTCTTTCTTCAGAGCGGAAAGCTCCGCACTTTTTTTGCTGCTGGAAGCGCTTAACATATGCTTGATGAACCTGTCTTTGCCTTCGGAGGAAAGCGCCGCGTTACGCTGAATACTCATTAGAACAATCTGCTTTATCTGTTTCAGCGTAATGCTGTGCCGCGAGCATTCGGACTTTCCGTACCGCTTGTAAATCGCGCAGGAATACCGTCCGGATTTGCCGCTTTTGCTGAACACCATTTTCCGCCCGCACTCTCCGCAGACCATAAGTCCGCGAAAGATGTTGTCAGGATTTTCCACCTTTCGGTGCTGCTTTACAGCAAGCCTCTGCCCGACCGCCTCGAAATCCTCGTAAGTAACCAGCGGTTCATGATTGTCGCGAACCACGATCCATTCGTCCTCGGAGGTCTTGCACACCTTTTTGCTCTTGAAAGACTTGCATTTTCTTCGCCCGTTCACCAAATCTCCTACATAAACCGGATTTGTCGCAATCGAATAAACGCTCCTGTCCTCCCATGCGTAAGGGTGCTTCGCGGAAGCCGAATTTTTGTACACGCCGTACTTTTCAGCAAGAAACGCCCTCGGAGTCAATATAAGGTTCTGTTCGAGGTATTTAGCAACCTCATAACAGCTTTTGCCCTCCAAAAGAAGTTCAAAAATTTGCTTCACTATCGGCGCATTTTCGTCCGGGACAATACTGTGTCTGTCACCGTCAGAGCGTTTATATCCATATGCGGGATAACCTCCGAGGAATTCACCGTTCCTTGCTTTAAGGTGCAGAGCAGACTTGATCTTCCGGCTGCAATCCTTGGCGTACCACTCGTTGATGATGTTCTTAAACGGCGCAAACTCGTTTTCACCATGATCGGAGTCAACATTGTCGTTTACTGCAATGAACCGCACGTCATGCTCCGGAAAGAAAATCTCGGTGTAGTAGCCGGTTTTGAGGTACTCCCGCCCAAGTCTGGAAAGGTCCTTCACAATGACCGTGCCGACCTTGCCGCACTCAATGTCGCTAATCATGCGGCAGAAATCGGGTCTGTCAAAATTCGTCCCGCTGTAACCGTCATCAACATAGAATTCTGTTACGGTAAAGCCATTGTCCCGCGCAAACTGTGACAGCATAGTTTTCTGGGTCTGTATGCTCGCGCTGTCACCACCGAAATCATCATCTCGGCTGAGCCTGCAATAAAGCGCTGTTGTTCTGTTCTGCTGTATGTTCATAATAACCGTCCTTTCTTTCAGCAGACAGAATCGGAATATTTGCACTTTATATTATACACTATTCTCAAATAAAATTCAAGACGCTAAAGCATAAAAGCTGCAAATTTGATACTGTTTACCGTTGTAAAAGATTTGGTTCTGTGGTATAATAAACGCAAAGCGTTTATTATACATCAAAACGTCCTCGCACATACGCAAATCATAGATTTGCTCCGTGCGTATCGGACAATTATACCATAACCTCGCGGTTATGGTATAATGAAAAAAGTGTTGGGAAGTGATGATGTGAAAAGAGTAGATTTCAGCAGCGTAATAAAAATCCTGCTCAGCTATCGTAGCCTGAGCGAGAGCTTTTCGCAGGGCGAGTTTATCGCGGAACTGTTCAGTGCATTCTATGAAAAGAGCGACGCTTCCGTAGACGACGGACAGGTCAGCCGCTGGGTGAACGGAGATGAACGCGTCCCCGAGCGCTACGCGGCTTTCTACTCGGAAAATCTGAATTCCCTATGCATGGACATTCTAACGAATATTTTCCCTGTACTTTCCGACCGCTGGCAGGCTGTCAATGAAATTCGCGATTTAGTGCTTTTTGACAGCGGGATTTCTGAAAACAAGAAATTCGAACTGCTCTGCGGACTGAATTCCAACAACGATTATTCATGCGCGGAGTTCATCGCAAAAGTCCTGCTGTTCGCTATGCAGCGCGGAATATCCGACCTCCGGAAGTACTCCGAGAGCGCTTCGCCCGTGCTTTCCGGAATGGTGTTCGGCTGTGATGTACCGAAAGTCTGCCCACACTTCTGCGGCAGGGAAAACGAACTGCAAAAACTCCACGATCTGCTCACCGAGAACGGTAAGGTGTTCATCAGCGGAATCGCCGGAATGGGCAAAACAGAGCTTGTCAAAGCCTACGCAAAGGCACACAAGAATGACTACACGAACATCTTATTTCTGAACTTTCGCAGTAGTCTTACCGAAACAATCACCGCGCCGGTTTTCGCCGGAGATGGCGGACTGATGACGGTTTCCGACCGCTATTCTAATCACCTCCGCTTGCTGAAAACACTGTCGTACAGCACACTTATTATAATAGACGGCTTTGACACGGTCGCCGCCGAAGAACCCGAGCTTGCCGAGATAATGCGTCTGCGCTGCCGGGTGCTTTTCACCACAAGGAGCAGTTTTGAAAACAGCGCGGTACTGAACCTCGCAGAACTGTCTGAGGAAAACGCGCTTTTTCTTTTTTCAGCATTTTTCACCCGTGCCGAAATGGAACGCGAAACCGTCACCGAAATAATCCGCACCATTCATTCCCACACCCTTGCGATAGAGCTTGCTGCAAGGCTATTACAGCGCAGTTTCATCAAGCCGAGCGAGCTTTTAGGGAAGCTGAAAAGCGGTTTCGGAAACCCCGACACCTCCGACAAAATCCGTTTCACGAAAGACGGGACGGCATTCAGCGACACCTACCACAACCACATAAGAACGCTGTTCGCGCTGGGAAATCTCTGCGATGAGGACAAATATGTAATGCGCTGTCTGAGTTTCGTCCCCGAACGCGGAATCGACGCACGGAACTTTGCGCTGATAGCGCAGCTTTCCACGATGAACAGCATAAACGACCTCGTAGAATATGGCTATATCCGCAGTTTTGAAACTGACGATTTCACGATTTCGCTGCACCCGATGATTCGCGACATCACCGTCACAGACTTGCAGCCAACATTCAAGAACTGCAATCGGCTGATGAATTCCGTTAGAAGGATCTGTGGTTTTCATGGAAAGCTAGTCCCGAATTTTCAGCTTTTCGCGGATATTCTGGACGGCATAATGACCTATATTTACGCGGATTCTCCCGAGTTTATCCCGTTCGCCGAGGACGCTTTCACATACGTTTTTCAGCACAGCACTGAGGCTCTCTGCGAAAAAATCCTTGCAAGGATTGAGGTTTGCGACGGTCTTTCCGATAACGACAAAGCCTTGCTTTGTGACTTCCGAGCGCAGATTTTGCGGATTTACAAAAAGGACAACCGTTCGGCACTTGAGCAGGAAAAGCAGGCGCTGTCGCTTTGCGCCGACCTTGACAGCCCGCTGTACATCAATCTTTGCAACAATCTCGGCAGTCTGTATATGGAAAACGGCGACCTTTCCAATGCCGAGAAATACATAAATATCGGCTTTGCGCTGCTCGAAAACCGCGGCGTTATAAATCAGGATTACATTTCCGGACATCTGGTGAAAGGCTGGCTGCTGTGCCGACTAGACCGAATCGAAGAAGCCGCAGCGCTGCTCATAAAGTGCTGTGAAATACTGCGCGAAAACAGCGCGCTATGTTCGGAAAGCAGTGCAATCTGCTTTGAAAATGCGGCGGTACTCTGCCAGAAAAAGAACCGCGCCGATTACGCAGAAATGCTGTTCCGGTGCGCTTTTGACATTTTCTGCGCGCTTCCCAATCGCGAACTGTACGAAGATGAAATCGCGCGGCTTAGGTTAGTCCTTGAATAATCACCATTCATATTCGTATTCATCTTCCTCGTAGTATTCCGTGTTGTTTACGCGCTCCAGTTCGGCTTCAATGCCTTTTTTCGTGAACATATCCCCGAGCCTGCTTCCCCTTACGGAAACAGGCTTTCCGTTTTTGTCCGTGTATCCGGGGTGACGGTAGGAAATTGTACTGCCTGCGATTCTGCATTCAACCCCGTAATCCTCGTTCAGCGAACGGATCACATCGTCAAAACTACGGTTCTTCTCAAGTGAGATTTCATACCGGATAACTTCGCGCAGTTCGTCCTTGAAGCTGTGTTTTCCGAGTTGTTTCATCTGCGATTCAGCCTGAGTTCTGCGTTCGGCAGAGCCGTAAAAATTTTCGCGGACTGAGTGTACAAGCCCGTTGGCTTCGCATTGCTTCCCGAAATATTCGGACATCTCGAAAAGCTCTTTTCTTCCGCGACGAAATGATTTTCCCGTCTGCATATTGCAGTTGCTGACCAGAAAATGCGCGTGGATATGCTGTGTGTCGGTGTGCACTGCGAACAGCACCTGAAAGCCCTTTTTGTAGAAAAACTCATTTGCAAACTGCCGAGCAATTTTGTACGCAAGCTCGTATGTAAGGCGGTCGTTGTCGTCCGGGTGGAACGAAATCGCCAGTTTGTGCGCAAGTATCGTGTCGGGCTTTAGGCGGCTGTACGACTTGCCGTTCAGCTTTCGCGTAACAAGCACATTGTTCGCAAAATTGTCGCGGTCGCAGCCGAACGCATTGTAGAGGTGCGGCTCGGTCTTTTTTATCCCGCTGCGGATCTGGTCGGGGCGTTTTCCGAGAATGTACGCTGACGCCGATTTCAACTGTCCGACCGCCTTGCAGGGCGAAAATTTGACGTTCACGTTTCCGAATGCCATTCGCCAGCCTCCACAACATACATATCCACGATTGGCTTTTCGATGAACGCTTTCAAGCTTTCCATAACGCTGTTATATCGTTTCTGGAACGCTGGAATTTTGTCCGCGGCTTCGTGAAAATATCCGCAGTTCGCAAGGTAGGCTATCTGATTCAAGTTGTTTCCGGTCATCTGGAGTTCGTGAAAAATTGCCTTTATCGTGTTGTTAAATTGATAGATTTTCACATCGGATTTGTCGAGGATCTTCAGCAGGAATTCCGTTTTGTTAAGCCCGCTGGCTTTCTGCTTTTTGTTCCACCGCGAAAGCTCTTTTTCGGTGAGCCGAAATGAAAGCTGACGTGAACGAATGCGGTTGTTTGTGGTACTCATTTTGTACGCTCCTTTCTATTGATTGAGATTTGTTTTGGGACCCGCTCGGGGGTCTCGGGGGCGCAGCCCCTGAGCAGGTAGACAGTCGGCGTCTAGCCAACTGTACTACCTGCCTATCCCCACAACGAGCCGAATTTGGCTAGACAAGCAGGCCCTCCATTGTGGGGATTCGCGTCCCCGACGGCGGCGGGAACCTGCGAAAAAACCAGTCATGCAATCCGCCGTCGGTCGCTCACGCACTGTGGCTTAGGGTCGTTTTCGTGTGACGTCATGCTGACTGCATTTTTGCGCCAAAGTGAAGCATATGACTTTTAAGCGGCTTTTCATGTGACTTTATTCTTTGGAGAAAGTGATTTCTAAATTGCTGAAAAAGGAATTGTTTATCCGTCTATAAAGTCCCAGTCTACATTGTCGGTGTGGGATTCTTCGGGCGGTGCAGTTTTGCCGGGATTTGTTCCGATAAGATTCAGTAGATATGATGTCAGAAATGTGGGCAAGCCCTTTTCCAGAGCCTGTTCAACTGCCTCAAGAATACGGCGGACGAACATTTCCTCACGCTCGCGGCTCTCGAAAAACGGGTCGGACTCTGCGCGTTTCTGCCGTTCAAAAAAGTCGCACACTGCAAGGGTTATAGCATGATTTACAGACTTGAATTTCTCCCTGTCGAGGTTCTGCAAATACTCCCACGCCGTTTGCTGTTCAGGTTTGGAGAGATTGAAACGGAGTGTTGTGCTTTTGATTCTGCCCAAGTTGTTCACCTCTGTTTCTGGATTTTTTCAAGCGCGAGGGTTTCGTAGCCTTTCGCAGTTGCACATATATCCGAGATGATTGAAATCCGGTCGCTTGGCGGAACGAAATTTCTGAAAATACAGCTCCCGCCGCCCGCGACATACAGCCGCATGAGTTCCGGATTGTACTCATATTTGCGAAGCGCGTCGAGGATTTCAGCGCTGTATTCTCTGGCGGCGCTGCGGATACACGCGAGGTACTTTTCGCTGATGTCCGCCTTACCATACCGGAGCACGCTCTCAATAATGCTCTCGTCAATCTTCGTCCCGAACCTGTCCATAACGGCATTTGCGGCGCGGATAACGCACTGATTCACGCCGAGTTTTTCCGTCCAGCATTTGCTTGTAACGGGTCGTGAGTTGGTTATGTACATGATGTTCATGGTGCCGTTTCCGATGTCCGCGAGCATATTCACTCCGCGCATTTCTGAGAGCCTGTCGATTACGGCGGTGTAGCCCTGCGGGAACACCGAACATCCGACAAAACGCAGCTTGTACAGCCGGTCGTTGAACTCAAATTCAACGCGCTCGTTTCGCATGAGGTAGTTCGTGAACTCCCCGCGCTGCGACTTTACCCAAGTTAGCGGGAGTCCAGCCGCAAGGTAAACATCTGCCTCGGAAATCCCGGCGCGCCTGAGTTCTTTCGCTGCGCCCATGAGCGTGAGCCAATAGTAATCGTTGTCGCTCGCTTTGTCAGAAACGAACGCCTTGTGACCCTCTCCGCAGCTGTAATACATTCCATCGCAGCGGAGAATGTTCGAGCCGAACGCCGGTCGGTTTGCGGACGGAATTACGCCTGTGGGCGTGATGGTGTTCGCGGTTTTGATGTTGCCGTAACCGTGGTCAATTCCTATGATTTTGATGTTGTTAAGTGTTTTCATTTTTGTCCTCCTTAATGGCTGCCGCACTGACAAGAGTAGGCTGTTCCAGCAGCTGCATGATAAGCTGCTCGGAAGTTTTCTGTGCGGACTGATTACTGTACGAGGTTACAATGAACTTTGTGCCGCCGATGTCCTCCTCGTACTGTTCGCCTAATCGGCGGTAGTTGTTTTCTTCCATGAGTTTCCCTCTGATCGATATATTTCGCCTTTCTGCCACCGCGGTGATTGCACTTTCGGCGATGTGTTTATTCTACTTGATTTTATCTGAAAACTCATTGATGGGACGTTGACGGGAAGTTGAGAAGTTTGAGCTGATAATTAAATTTATAGATAGAAAAGCGGCTTTGTCTGATGGGATAGAGCCGTGGAAATAATATTGAAACCGTAATGAATTCTGTTAAAGGAATATTCAATCAAACAAAGGTACCTTTAAAACAAGATAAACTTGATTTTTTAATCAATAGATGTTATACTTGTAGCAAATACCAACAAGAAATGAGGGTGGGAAATGCTATCAGCACTTCTTTCAATGATAAATGATGAAACGGACAAGGAACTTGTCCGTTCGTTGTACGAAGCTAATGAGCAGCTCATGTATAACGTTGCATATAATATTCTTCATAACTGCACGGACGCAGAGGACGCTGTACAGGATTCTTTTGTCAGCGTGATAAATCATCTTGAAAAAATACGCGAAATAGACTGTAACGAAACCCGTTTCTATCTTGTTATAGTAGTGAAGAACATTTCGCTGAATATGCTCAAAAAGAAGCAGCGC
>Ga0129310_1001841_pt1 | contig 17308 bp, 17 predicted proteins | sample Go1ome_2_FD_94433 | JGI IMG/M metagenome (GOLD analysis project Ga0129310, IMG submission 94433) | Western lowland gorrila individual fecal microbial communities from Wisconsin, USA - Go1022A metagenome | ecosystem: Host-associated > Mammals > Digestive system > Large intestine > Fecal | place...
ACGAGCAAACTCACGCATCTGATTTTGTTACGCTTCGCTTTATTCAGCTTATCCTCTATGAAAGCCGACGAAGTAAGGCTGTATGCCTTACGAGGAGGTTTTCTGAAGCAGGCGGTGTGCTATACACATTTTCTCTCAAACAAGGTTTTTAGAGGTGACCTTATGTGCCGGGTCAGAATGCGTCCAGCAGCGAGCCAATCATTCTGAAAGCCTTTGCGGTGCTCATTCTGCGGAAGCTTCTGTGGCTGCACAGCGATCTCACCGCCATGAAAGCGAGCCCTCCGGCGATAAGCCCGGCAGCGCCGCTTTTTATATAGGACTGAGTGCGTCTTGTCATAGTGAACATCTCCTTTTTGAAAGTTTACGCCAGTATTCTTTGCAAAAATCCTGCAAATATGAATAAACCAACGCCGGAAAAATCTGAGACATGTGGAATAACTGCCCGTAAATATGTGCCTGGGAACAATAAATACGCCAAAATCAGCCAAAAAAACCGGGTTTTTGTGCTGATTGCATAATTACGTTATGCTGTAGAGAATATAATATGGCAATATGACAAAATGAAATTTCTTACAAAAAAACTTGCAAAAATCCCTTGACAAGAAAACTTTTTTGGTGTATAATCTAACCATAGCAAAGGGGCTATGACAGACAGACTTCAATGGCGAAGCCTGCCGGTCATAGCCCTGCTTTGTTTATTCAAGTAACCTGGAAGCGTCAAGGCAATATGCGGTGCCGGAACGCTTCATAAAAAGAAAGGGGACGGTTCTTAATGAACACACTATTAACTTTGGCGACGGAAGCAGCGAGCGCTGTGGACGTTCAGGGCGTTGTCGATAAAACGATGTTCAACATCGGCGACGGAAACGGTATATGGTACCTTATCGGTGCGGCGTGGGTATTCTTCATGCAGTGCGGCTTCGCGATGGTCGAAACCGGTATGACGCGTTCAAAGAACGCAGGCAACATCATCATGAAGAACCTCATGGACTTCTGTATCGGTACGGTGGTATTCATTCTGCTTGGCTTCGGTCTTCTGCTCGGTGAGGATACGCTCTTCGGTCTGGTAGGCATTCCGAACCTCGACATTCTCGGCAGCTTCACGGATTTTGACAGATGCGCTGAGTTCGTGTTCAACCTCGTTTTCTGCGCTACTGCTGCGACTATCGTTTCCGGTGCGATGGCAGAACGTACAAAGTTCCTCAGCTACTGCATCTATTCCGGCGTCATCAGCGCGATCGTTTACCCGATCGAGGCTCACTGGATCTGGGGCGGCGGCTGGCTGGCTCAGATGGGCTTCGTTGATTTCGCTGGTTCCACTGCGATTCATATGGTCGGCGGTCTGTGCGCGCTCATCGGCGCTAAGATGGTCGGTCCCCGTATCGGCAAGTTCGGCAAGGACGGCAAGCCTAACGCTATCCTCGGTCACTCCATGACTCTTGGCGCTCTCGGCGTATTCATCCTCTGGTTCGGCTGGTACGGATTTAACGGCGCGGCTGCTTCAAATGTCGGCTATTTAGCAAACATCTTCCTTACAACAACAGTTGCTCCTGCAGTTGCAACCTGCACGACAATGGTTTATACATGGCTGAAGCACGGCAAGCCCGATGTTTCCATGTGCCTCAACGCTTCACTGGCTGGTCTGGTTGCTATCACCGCTCCCTGCGCTGATACTGACTGCCTTGGCGCTGCTATCATCGGTCTGGTTTCCGGCTTCCTGGTATGCTTCGGCGTTTGGCTCCTCGATTACAAGCTCCACATCGACGACCCCGTCGGCGCGGTTGCAGTACACTTCATGAATGGTATCTGGGGCACCATCGCAGTTGGTCTCTTCTCCAACGGCGCTGGTCAGAACGGCGGCGTAGCTGCTGCAAATGGCACTGGCGAACATGCCATTGGTCTGTTCTACGGTGGTGGATTTGCTCAGCTGGGCGTTCAGCTGCTCGGTATGGTCGCTGTACTCGCCTGGACTGGCGTCACAATTACGCTTACATTCTTCATCATCAAGAAGACGATCGGTCTGAGAGTTACACGTCACGAAGAGATCGTTGGTCTGGACGCTACAGAACACGGTCTGCCTTCCTCCTATGCGGACTTCGTTCCTGCAATGCACGTTGAGCTTTCTACCTCCGGCAAGGAGAAGGAAGTTGAGACTGTCAAGATCGGTTCTGCTCCTGTCGAGGCTGCAGTACCCGTTGCTTACAAGAACAGCAAGCCTGCTGACGGCACAAAGATGAGTAAGGTCGTTATCCTCTGCAAGCAGGATAAGTTCGAGGTCCTCAAGGCTGCGATGTCCGATATCGGCGTAACCGGTATGACGGTTACAAACGTACTCGGCTGCGGCATGCAGAAGGGCTCTACTGAGTTCTACCGCGGCGTTAAGGTCGAAACTCACCTGCTGCCTAAGGTAAAGGTCGAGATCGTTGTATGCAAGGTTCCCGTTGAAACAGTTGTTGAGACTGCTAAGCAGGCGCTTTACACCGGCAAGATCGGCGATGGCAAGATCTTCATATACGACGTCGAGGACGTTATCAAGGTACGTACTGGTGAAACTGGCTACGATGCCCTCCAGGACGTTGAATAAGATTTCTTCATAACCTTCCTGAATATAAACCGCATAGCAGAACCCCCCGGGTAATTCCGGGGGGCTTTGCGATAAATTCAGCAGCCGAGACTGACAAGCTGTTCGGCGATAAGAGCGGCTGCGCGTTCCACCCAGTTCTGCATCATTGCTGGCGTGAGATAGTGGAAATCGGCGCTGTATTCCGGCGGGTGGAGATAGAACTGCTGGATATTGTGTATCTGGCGCTCTACATAGTCCTGCTTGTAATAGGGGAGACAGGTCACCGGGTATTCGCTTATCCCGCAGAAGCGCCGGAATGCAGAATTATCCGGGTGCCCTTTCAGGTACAGGTGGTCGTTTGCATACCATTCCGGCTTCACGCGGCGGTAGTATTCCTCACGGTCGGAGAGGTAGAGTTCATGGTTTTGTTCCTTGCAGGGTTCGTTTATCAGGCGCACCCACAGCACGTCCGCCATCAGGTGGCAGTAATATCCCATCAGGAATGAACGGGTGCTGTCGTCAAGGGACTTTCCGGCTATCATCCCGCTGTAAAACCGGTCGTACTCACAGTGCCCCTTTCCGCGGGAAGTCCAGTGGGTGACTTCTTTCGGAGGGTCAAAGCCGCCGGGTACGGGAATTCCGCAGTCGGGCGCGACGCTGCCTGCGAAAAAATCCGTTTTGTGAAAGCTGAAATGCGCCGTCAGAATTTCTGCAACGCGCAGATGTGCAAGCCAGGTCGCCATATATTACCCCCTATTGCAAATCGCGAAAAAATATGCTATCATAGTAATAAAGCCGAAAGGAGTACGCCATGACAGACGAAAAGAAAAAGAAACCCGTCCCCGAAAAGCCGCAGGACAAGCCTGCAGAGCCGCCTGCCCACACCTGGGTAGACGATATGAAGCAGGAACTTGAGGACTACATCGAGAACCAGGGCATATATATCAGGCAATAGGGAATCGCTGAAAATTTCATGTGAGTGAAAATGTGCAGTGCACATGTTTTCACTTTTCACACCGGTTTTTAGAGGTTCCCGGTAATAAAAATTCCGGGTGAACTCCCGGAATTTTTTATACTGATATGTAACGTCCCAGCGTCATGACCGGCGCGATTTCAAGCAGGTAATCGCGGTCGCGGCGCATTCCCTTTGTGCTGAGGTAATCTTTCACGCAGCGCTCGGCAGTCGCGGGGGTGTTGTTCTCGCGGCTGAGGTGTCCCAGAATTATTTTCGTGGTGCCGCTTTCCACAAGTTTTGACGAAAAATCGGCGGCTGCATTATTGGAAAGATGACCTTTTTCTCCGGCTATCCGGCGCTTAAGGTCGGCAGGGTAGTTCAGGTTCTTTGCCAGCATTGCGGGGTCGTAGTTGCTTTCAAGCAGTATCGCCTCGCAGCCGAGCAGGTTTTCTTCAACCTCGCTGGTTATCTTGCCGAGGTCGGTGCAGACTGCAAGTTTCTTGCCGCCGAAATCCACGGTATAACCGACGCTTTCCGGCGTGTCGTGGGGCGTGTGGAACGCCCTGACTTCGAAATCGGAACTCTGATACGGTTCGTGAATGATATCGTACAGCCGTATTTCTTCGGGTATCGTTTCTTTTACTGTGCCGCGCAGCTGGGCGATAGTCCCGGGACTTGCGAAAACCGGAATTCTCGTGTGCTTCGTCAGCTGAAACAGCCCCTTGATGTGGTCGATGTGCTCGTGCGTAATGAATATCGCTTCTATCTGGTTCATGTTTGTTTCGATGAGTTCCAGAGAGCTTTTCATCGCGCGGAAGCTGCACCCGGCGTCGATAATAATTCCATGCCCGCGGGTGCCGATAAATGTGCAGTTGCCGCTGCTGGAACTGCATATCGGGAATATCCTTGCCATCAGAGCGCCTTTTTCAGCGCTTTTTCTTCGGCTGTGGGGTCGGGCTCGTCCACTTTCTGGATATCTGCGCCAAGACTGCGGAGTTTCACTTCCATATTCTCGTAGCCGCGTTCAACGTGGAATATGTCGTAAATTTCGGTCACGCCTTCTGCGCCCAGGGCTGCAACGATAAGCGCTGCACCGGCGCGGAGGTCAGTCGCCTTGACGGGGGCGCCCTTCAGTCTTTCAACGCCCTCGATAACTGCGACCCTGCCCTCAACGGAAATGTTCGCGCCCATTCTGCGGAGCTCGTCAACATAGCGGAAGCGGTTGTCGAAAATGCTCTCAGTCACCATGCTCGCGCCCTTTGCGCAGGTGAGCACGGCAGCCATCTGCGGCTGCATATCTGTCGGGAACCCGGGGTGGGGGTTGGTCTTGACGCTGGTCCCGTAATATTCCGGACCGCCGATAACGCGCACTGCGTCGTCAAACTGTTCCACCTGCACGCCGATCTTCACCAGCTTCTGGGTGATGGGCTCGAGGTGCTTCGGGATAACGTTCCTGATGAGAATGTTGCTGCGCGCTGCAGCGGCTATGGTCATGAAAGTACCAGCTTCGATCTGGTCTGGGATAACGCTGTATGTGGTACCGTGGAGGTACTTCACTCCGCGTATCTTGATCACGTCAGTCCCGGCACCGAGGATATCGGCACCCATGCTGTTGAGGCAGTTCGCGAGGTCAACGACATGCGGCTCCTTGGCTGCGTTTTCGATGATGGTAAGTCCCTCAGCCTTGACTGCCGCCATGATCGCGTTTATAGTCGCACCGACGGTGTTCTTGTCAAAGAATATCTGCGTGCCGATGAGCCTGTCAGCTTTGAGGTTCACCATGCCGCCGTCGATTTCGCACTCAGCACCCAGCGCGGAGAAGCATTTCAGGTGCTGGTCGATAGGTCTGTCGCCGAGATTGCAGCCGCCGGGCATTGAAACATGCGCGCTGTGGAAGCGCCCCAGCAGCGTGCCCAGAAAATAAGTCGTGGCGCGCATGAGCTTTGCTTTCTCATACGGCACGGAAACGTTCTGCAGCTGACGCGTGTCTATTTCAACGGTGGTCTTGTTGAGCATGCGTATCTTCGCGCCCATCTCGGACATTATCTGTAACGTGATGTTCACGTCGCTGATATTCGGTATATTTTCAATGATGCAGGGCTCGTCTGAAAGAATGGTGCAGGGAAGTATCGCTGCGACTGCATTTTTTGCGCCGCTTATGAATACCTCACCGCTCAGGGTCTTTCCGCCCTTGATTACGTACTTTTCCAAAACTGCACTTCCCCCTTGTCCCTCCAGCAGGGACATTTTTATATATTACAGCAATAAGCCGGATAATATCGTTATGTATGTCAACAGGGCATAGTTATCCCATATGGATTTACACCATTACATTATAGCATATTCTCGAAAAAAAAGAAAGTGCAATTTGCAAAAAAGTTATTGTTTGATTTCATTTTGGCAGATTACACAAAAAATATATCGGCGTTTTAATATTTTTATGAAATTAAATCGCGTGGGATATTCATCTGTTTATGATAGTATTGCCGCGTAATTACACGCTAATCAAGGAAATGAATGCACGGTGCGATTTTCCGCATGATGAAAATGGTTTCAGAAAAACTGGCTGGAATGGTGTCGCTTTTGACAGAAAAACTGTGTTGTTTTTGTGTAAAATTACGGCTTGTATTATTTTCCTCACTGTATTATAATTATATTGTACATTTGGGCAGCTGCTTACCCGCAGTGTGCCCGAAAGACGGATTTTTACAGTCCGATATTTAGGAGGAATTTATCATGAAGATCAGATCTATCGTTTCCGCAGCAGCTGCTTGCGCTGTTGCAGCCGCAGCATTCGTTATGCCGGCTTCCGCTGAGGACAGCTATGTTGCAGGTCTTACCTGGCAGTCTTCCAGCTACATGTTCCGCAACACCATTTCTCAGCCCAACCTGCTTTACTGGGACAACGACCTCGGCGAGGCTGCTGAGCTCGAGGGCGCTACCTTCACAGACGCTCAGATCACCGGCGACGGCGAGTACACCGTAACACTGGACGGCGTTAATGACGGCGGCTGGAACATGCTCAAGCTTGAGTCCAACATTGACCTCGACGCTACACCTGATGTAAAGTTTGAGATCACTTCCGTTGAGCTGAACGGCGCTGCTGTTGATTTCGACAAGGACGCTGCTGTTATGAGCGAAGACGCTGCTACAAAGAGCGACGAATATTCTGCATGGGATTTTGATATCAAGAACACCGCAAGAATTCAGCTCATCAACGTATACGACAATGTCGCTGCTATCCCGAACGACACCTACGAGTCCATCAAGGTAACATTCACCGTTACTGGTCTTGGCGGTGGTGACGCAGCAGCTGATGATACTACTGCTTCTGACGCAACCGATACTGCTACAGATACCGGCGCTTCCGCTGACAAGGGTTCTCCTGACACCGGCGTTGAGGGCGTTGCTGCTATCGCTGGTCTGGCTGTAGTTGCTGCTGGCGCAGTTGTTCTTTCCAAGAAGAGAAAGTAATTTCTGACCGCACGAACTCAATACATTAAATTAAAGGGCTGCTTTCGGGCAGCCCTTTTTGCGTTATAGGTTTTTCTGCATGTCGTCGGTATCAAGGTAATCCTCGGTGTACTGCTTTTTCAGGAGTTCGCGGGGGATATAGTCGTTATACTTGCCTGATATTTCGCAGTTGTCGGGTATCCTGAAAGTGTATTTATCCGCGCCGTGCAGCTTTATTTCGGTGAGCGCCAGTTCAAGTTCAGCCATGCTGCGGTCGGTCTTTACCTCAATGCACACCGGAATGTACCGCTGCAGCCACACGGTCGCTTCAAATCCGCGCTGCCGCAGTTCGTACATCAGCGCCATGCACGCCCGCGTCCCGAGAAACGGGAACACCGCATACAGCGTGGGAGTTATCTGCACCACTCTTCCACCGGGGGTACCCGGGGCGCTGTCGGCTATTCTGCCGGATATCACAGACGACGCGGAAAGCGCCGCATTCCGGCAGGAACGCCGTATCTCGTTCAGGCGCTTTTTCGCCGGCTCGTCGAGAAACGCGTAATCCTCGTCGCTGCGCAGGACTTCCTGCATTTTCTTCATGACTTTTGTGTGGACGTATTCGTTGCCGGTATCCTGCCACATGTTCGCCGATATTCCGGGGATATGCTTGACGAAAATGCGGCGTTCTTTCAGGTCGAGTTCGGTGACTTCCCACGCCTGACCCGCAAGCGCAAACTGCGCCTTTTCCGGGAACGGCGTCTGCACCGTGCCTATCTCCTCGGCGTTGCAGCGCACTGAGTACTCGGACGGGACCGAAAATACCGCAAGGAACTCATAATTGTTCACCGCTGCCTCGCCTTTGTCCCCGACCAGCAGCGCGCCGTCCTCCCCCCGCTCTATCTGCCCGTTTGCGAGCATGTGCCGGAGCAGAAGCAGGTAGTCCTCCTTGCTGACGTGCCGGAATACACCCAGGGTGAGAATATAGCGCGCCAGTTCCTGCGGTTTGACGCTGCCCTGCGAGGAGAGCCAGCTCATGGTCTGGTGATAAAGCAGGCTGTACGGGAGCCTGGGCAGGTACATGGGTTCTATCCAGCGCTCACGTGTGTAGAGGAGTATCATGGAAACGCACATCACAAAGTCCCAGTTTATTTCTTTGTAGAATTCCTGCGGGGGGAGGCTCATGTCCCAGCGGAATGCGAACCGCATTTCTGCGACTCCACCGCGGCGCCCGGTTCTGCCCAGCCTCTGAACCAGCCCGGAAACCGTCAGCGGGCAGCCGGTCTGGACTATGCGTTCAAGCTTTCCGAGGTCTATGCCGAGTTCCAGCGTGACTGTGGCGCCGGTGCATACGGGCTGTTCTGCGGTGCGCATTTTCTGTTCGGTGAATTCGCGCAGGGCAGGGGAGATGTTCGCATGGTGGACCAGGTAATTTGCGGGCAGGTGCTTTTCGGCTGCGATTTTTTTAAGGTGCGCGATGTTTTCTTCCACTTCGCCCTTGGAGTTGGAAAAGAGTATGCAATGCTTGTTCCAGGTGCTTTCAAAGAGGTAGTCGTAGTAATTCTGCAGCAGTATTTTGCTGTCGGAATTCGGTATCTTCTCCTTTATCGGGAAAAACCGCACCGAAAGCCGCAGCGTGCGCCCCTTTTCATGAGTTCTGGGAGTAATGCAGCTCCTGCCGCTGTCGGTGTTCAGCCATTTTTCGGCGTTGGTGGTGTCGCCTAAAGTCGCGGAAAGCCCTATTCGCCGGGGATTGAAGCCGATGAGCCTTGAAAGGCGCTCCAGCAGGCACAGCAGCTGTAATCCGCGGTCGTTATCCATGAAATAGTGCATTTCGTCGATTATCACGAACCGCAGATCCGAAAACAGCTTGTAAGCGCCGCTGGAATTGTGCATGAGCATGCTTTCAAGGGACTCCGGGGTGGTCTGGATTATGCCCCGGGGGCGCTTCATCAGCCGCTTTTTTGCCGCAGCGGAAGCGTCGCCGTGCCACTTGGTGACCGGGATATCCGCTTCTTCAAGCAGTTCTTCAAGGCGCTCGAACTGGTCGTTTATCAGCGCTTTCAGCGGGGATAGGTACAGCACGCCCACGCTTGCGGAGGGATTTTCCCACAGCTGCGTCAGCACCGGCAGGAACGCGGCTTCTGTCTTGCCGCTGGCAGTTCCGCTGGAAAGCAGCAGGTTTTCGTCGGTGTCGAAGATGGCTTCGGCAGCGAGTACCTGTATCTCGTGCAGTTCCTCCCACTTGCAGCGGTAGATGTGGTCCTGTATGAACGGCGCAAAGCGGTGAAATACGTCTGACATGTGGTACCTCTCTGGTTATCTGGCTAGTTCCTGCGCGATTTTGCGGTATTCTGCGAGCATTGCGGCTTCGGTTATGGTGCGGTTAGCGGGGCTTGTCGACGGCAGGCAGACTGCCGGCATTCCGGCTGGGAAAAACCGCTGATACAGCGCACAGGCTTTCTTTCCGGTGGTGAACACCGCGCGGATATCTGCGGCGCGGAATATCTCGTCCAGCCGGTTCGGCACAGGGTCGCTGATACTGCTGTCGGAAGCGCCGGAAATGGTGCATTCCGCGAGGACGTCCCACAGCGCCACGCTGCGTGCAAGGCACATCGACTTTCTGCTTTCGATATCCGCGGGGAACGGCTCGTCAAGCGCCGCAGAAAGCATTTTCCAGAAGCGGTTCTGCGGGTGCATGTAATAAAAGCCGAGCTCCCTGGATCTGGGCGACGGCATGCTGCCCAGCACGAGTACGCGGGAATTCCCGTCAAACACGGGTGGAAAGCCGTGCTGCACCCGTATTTTCTCAGAACTCATAATCAACGCTGTGCGAAGCGGTGCGTATGGACTTGCAGAACTTTGAAACCTCGACGTGCAGCGGGTTGGTGGAATATGCCTTCAGCGCTTCAAGGCTGTCGAACTCGCTGACGAGAACGGCGTCAAAGCTGCGGTCGGAGGGGTTCATGTTTATGCCGACTTCCATGGCGCGTATCTCGGGTATCTGCCCTTTCAGCGCGAGAAGTCTGTCGCGGAATATCAGCATGTTTTCCTGCTCGCCTTCCTTGAATTTCCACATTACGATATGCTTTATCATTTTTGTTACCTCACTTGTTTGTAAATTTGTATTTCATTTCTTCCATGAACGGTTCTTCAAAAAGCTTTGGGTAATAACCGAAAACCAGGTCGTAGAACTGTTCTGGGGTTAGCGCCTCGAATTCCCCGCAGAGAAAGCCCGGGTAGTTCTTCATCGCGTCAGCCATGGAACGCGCTTTCTTTTCCTCGCCGTTGACAAGCTTTGCGCATATCTGGTCGTTGCCGTATATTATCGCGGGGATATGCGCGGCTGCCTTTTCCGGGTCGAATTCCATAGGGGGGATCAGCGGGGAAAACTGCGGCTTCACCTTTTGCCAGAACGGTTTCCCGGCGCGCTTAAGTTCCGCACGGAATGCGCGCATGCATTTTGCCAGCGGCTTTTCGCTGTTGTTGTAGTGCGACAGCGCTGCGGAAACTGCGTCCAGCAGTGCAACGCGGTTCACGTCGGGCATTCCCCCGGCAACTGCGGAATAGGCTTCGCGGGATATCGCAAGCACCCTGCCGAGAGCGGAATTTTCATTCGTTTTCATTGTCCCTCCATTGCGGACATGCCAGGTAAACTCTGAATAATACTTGTCCGCAGTGCATATTATTTGAGCAGAACCACCAGATCACATGCTTTGGAGAATATGCCATGGAAAACACGATACTGCTCGAACCTGATATCTATACCGGACGTCAGCTGCCCAAAGCCGATGACGACCGCGAAAAAACCGTGCATTCGCCCGTAGTAAGTATACCCGGAATGCAGCCGGACAGCGGCGACGATGATACCGATGAACTTCCGCGCTCCGGCTCTGCAATGCGCAGGGCTGCGGTACGCAGGCGTTCGCGGATACCGTTTTCGCAGCTGATGCTTGCGCTGGCAGGCGCCGCTGCGGGCGCATATTTCGCGATGACCCTGCCGGAGGGCGCTGATCTTTCTGGCAGCCTGCTGTGCCGTTCCGGCGACTTTGCAGAACTGCTCGTTTATCGTATATTGTGGGGTGGAGCGTTCCTGCTGGCTGAGTACATATGCGGTTACTTCGCGCTGGGGTGGCTGTTCGTGTGGGCTGCGCCGTTAGTCTGCGGCCTTGGAACAGGCGCGGCGCTCACCGCAGCATTTTCTGCCGGTATGAACGCCGCATTTCTTGTTGTTCCAGCTGCCGGTATCGCCGTTGCCGTAGCACTCGGCGCGGGTACTTCGCGCATGATGTCAGGGCAGCTGCTGGAGCTGGTTTCTGCCAGGCGCGGGGTCGTAGCGGACTCCCCGGCTGCGGGGGAATACACCCTGAGGTTCCTGATATGGTTCGGGGTGGCTGCCGCGTGCGCCCTGGTGGAATGCGCCCTGAGGTGCATTCAGTAGATCAGGAGAGCGTTATTGTGATAGCACGGTCGGAATAGTTCGCAGACCATGATCTTGCATTACAGCCATTCGCGCGGAGGTCGCTGGTGAAGGTTGAACTTTTGATCTTCTTGATGAGCGAATTCATCAGCCCGTCCTTAACGTAAATGGTTGTTGTGTATTCGCCGTTGCCCCAGTTCGCGGAAGCCTGCTCCACAAGACCGTTATAGGCTTCGTTGAGGGTGTTGTATACCGTAAATCCCATTGCGGAGGTGTAAGTGTACTTCGTCGCGGTGGCAGAGGGTACGGTGAACGGATTGTTGAAGCGGTGGTCGATGGTCAGCTGGCTGGTGGGTATGCAGAAGTAATTGTAATCCCCGTCGTCGTCCCAGGTGACGTCCATGTTGTACCATTCGCCGTCAAGCTGTAGCATGTTCCACATGTGCTTTTCGCCGTTGCCGGTTCCTGCAACGCATATGCAGGGAATGCCCACAGACTGGCAGAGGTACATGAACGCCTTGGAATAGCCCTCGCACAGCGCCTTGCCATAAACCAGGGGACCGTCTGCCTCGGATATGTACGACGGACCGCTCAGCGTATATTCCGTCATGTCGGTTATCGCGTCATGGAGCACCTTTACGCGCTCAAACAGGTCGTCCTCCTGCAGAGCCTTGTCGATTATCTTCTGCGCTGCGGCTTCGAATTTCGGCTTGATGTTGTTCATTTCGGATACGGTGCGGGAATATACCATCGTAATTCCTATCACGCGGCCGTTTCTGGTGGTGTACCTGTAGCCGTTCGCAAGCCAGAAGAACTGCGGGTTGTCGTAATCGAACGCCCAGTAGATGTCGTCGATCTCGCTTGTGGTCACGTTTATTCCGGTGAGGTCTGCCTTGTCGGCGTGGGCTTCCGCGGCTTCGAAAAGCTTTGCGTATACCTGCTTCTGCGAGGAAGTCAGGGTGTTGTAGGCGTATTTGCTCTTGTAATCGTCAAGGATACTTTCGCCTGAAAGATCGGACGAGCCTGATATCGTGTATTCCTTGGTGTAGTACTTGCTGGTCCACCCGCTCTTGACCGCCATTACGCGAAGAGTTGATGTGCGCTCTATTTTGATGCCGCTGCTGGTGTACTTGCGTGAGGATGTGGTGGGCTTCTTTCCGTCGAGGGTGTAGTAATAAGTCACCCCGGAAGCTTTGGTGGAAAGCTTGACGGTCAGCGCGTCGTCGAATTCCCCTTCATCGGGTGAGAAAGTCACTTTGGGGGAAAGCTTGTAATTATATGTCTTTACCGAACTCTTTACGCCGTCCTTTTCTGCGTAGCATTTAAGGGTGGTGTTTTTGGTGAGCTTTATCGCCTTTGTGTACTTCTTGTAGCTGCTGCCGGTGCTGTAATATATAACTGCGCCGGTGGTGCTTGTTGTCAGCTTGACCGAGAGGGAAGCCGAACTGGTATAGCTGCCAGGTTTGCGCGAAACCGACGGCGCCGATACTGCAGAAGCCGCATAAACCACTGCGGACGAGCCGATGAGTTCCTGCGCCGGCGCGCTGAATACGCCTGCTGATATAACTGCTGCGAGAGCGGCGCTTATTATACGCTGTTTCATGGTGCATTTTCCTTTCCAGTGATAAGACTGTGTATTCTTATTTACAAATATTATACCAGTTATGCCCCGGGTTGTCAATAAATCACGGGGAAATCATCTGGCATTTACCCTTTAAACTATGAGATCCGGGCAAAAAAAATGACCCTTGCGGGTCGGGTGCAGATGTCTGCAAAGTGAAATGATCATTATGTGTAGAACAAAAGAAAGGAGACAACTAAACAAAACAAATGAACGGAGATTGAATTAACTCTGTCCCTTTATTTGTCTATATTATACCGTGATTTATCGGATTTGTCAATAAGTTTTTGGAAGATTTATTTTTTTCGTGCAAACCCCACAAAAACCACGGCGCCAGTTTGATTAGTATTTAGTGTTTTCTATCCTTAAATGGCATAATATGTATAATCACGCGTCCGGTTTGTGAAAATTGACCAACTGCGCCGCTGAAATACGTCGGTTTTTGTTCCCTGTAAACAATAACTGAGAGTATTCTTTTCGGCAAATATCACAAAAATGCACATATGAGAAATCCCGCTCTGACGAAATCGGAACGGGATATACGTATTGTCACCTCTAAAAACCTTGTTTGAGTTTACAGTTCGAAATCCTCAAAGCCGTCGTTTTTCTCTTCAGGGGCGCCCTCCAGCGCGGAATACTCGAAGTTTTCCTCGCCCATCAGCTGCGCAACGCTCTTGTCCGGGTTCTGCATGGCTATGTTCAGCAGCTCGATGAAATCGCGTATCATTTCGCGCGGGGTGATGTTGGTGTCCGCGCCAACTCTGCCGTATTCCGCTTTAATAAAGTATATGCGGTCCTCCAGCGTCAGACGGCAGGGGTAATTGTACAGCCCTGCGTGTATCTCGGCAAGCTTTTCAGTCAGTACCGTCATTTCCTCGTAGGAGAGAGGCTGCAGCTTGATTATCGGCGCGAGCATATCGTGGGTTTCATCGGTGGCAAAGCGCCCGCGTTCAAGCCTGGAACGCAGCGCGTCGTAGCTGAATATACCGCGCCGGGTGTCCTCTATGCACTGGGGCGTTCCGCCCATTATTACGCCCAGGTGGGAAGCCTTGCCCTGCATGACGTCGTTGTACATCATCAGTATCTTTTCGTAATTGTACTGACGGGTGACGGCATGCGGTATCTTCATTATATTCACCAGTTCGTCTATCATTATCACGAAGCCCTTGTAACCAGCGCTCACAAAGAATGCCGTCAGCAGCTTGATATAGTCGTACCAGTTGTCGTCGGTGATTATCACGTTGACGCCGAGGTCCTGCTTTGCTTCGGTCTTGGTGGAATATTCGCCCCTGAGCCAGCGCACCGCACAGGACGCTTTTTCTTCGTTGCCGGCTGTATATGCCTTGTGGTACGCGTTTATCACGCGGGCAAAATCAAATCCGTGCACCATGTCCTCAAGGCTGCTGATACGGGTATATATCTTCTTCTCAACGGCTGCGTCAAAGAACGGGTCGTCGGGGCTGGTGCCCTCGGCAACTATGTCCGTGCGCACGCCGGTTATCCACTTCTCAAGAATGAGCGGGAGTGCGCCTCCGTCCGGTTTTGTGCGCACGCTCATGTTCCGCATGAGCTCGCGGTAGGTTGCAAGCCCCTGACCTTTGGTTCCCATCAGCCTGCGTTCAGGGGAAAGGTCGGCGTCTGCAGTCACAAAGCCCCTGTCCATCAGGTGCTGGCGCATCATCTGCAGCATGAAGCTCTTTCCGCTGCCGTAACGCCCTACAATAAACCGGAAGAACGCGCCTCCCTCTTCGGTGATGTCCACATCGTGGAGCAGCGCGTTTATCTCGGCTGTCCTGCCGACGGCAATATAACCAAGACCCGTGCGCGGCACTACGCCGCCTTTGAGTGCGTTGATTATTCCAGATGCTATGCGCTTTGGTACTGCCACTGCCATTTTATCTACCTCCACCATGTTAATGTCTATCTTTCTATTGTATCACATTATTATAAAAAAATCAATCAGAATATGTGGTGAATAATGCGCAGATAATATTTTGCACTTTAGGGGTCAAAAGTCTTGACTTTTACGCTTTGATATGGTAAAATAGATAAGGAAAACAGGAGCGTGTTCGCGTTTGCTGTTATATTGGAAAGGCAGTCAGCTTTTCCGCATACCCCTTTATATATGGAGGTCAACATGAAAAAAGACGATAATATGGATTATCTGTTCAAGGCAGTGCTTTCGCTCAAGACGGTTGACGAGTGCTATGCGTTTTTTGAGGATCTGTGCACTCCGCAGGAACTCAAGGCTATCTCTCAGCGGCTGCATGTCGCGAAGCTTCTCACCGAGAACTGCGTATACAACGAAATTGTGAAAATGACCGGAGCCAGCACCGCGACCATCTCAAGAGTCAACAAGACGCTGAACTATCAGGCTGCGGGCGGATATCAGATAGTATTCGACCGTATGGAGGAAGATGAAAAGTAATGGCTGGTTACGGGTTTTTCGCGCAGGTTTACGACCAGCTTACCGAGAATGTGCCATACGACCGCATTGCTGACTACTACGACGCAAAAATAAAGAAATTCGGCGAGGGTGAGGTGAACTTCCTTGCGGACGCCGGCTGCGGCACGGGTAATCTGACTGCGCGAATGGCTGCCAAAGGCTACGATGTTATCGGCGCTGACGCTTCACCGGATATGCTTTCGCAGGCTATGAACAAGCCGCACGACGGCGTGCAGTATATCTGCCAGCCGATGCCGGAGCTTGATCTTTACGGCGAGGCGGACGTGATTATTTCCACCCTTGACAGTGTAAATCATCTTGACAGCAGGGCTGATATTGAGAAGTTCTTCAGAGCCGCCGCGCTCAATCTGCGTAAGGGCGGTCTGCTGCTGTTCGATGTGAATACTATATATAAGCACGAAATGATACTGGCAGATCAGGTGTTCGTTTATGACATAGACGGCGTTTACTGCGTGTGGCAGAACGATTTTTCCCCGACGGATAACGGCATAGATATTTCCCTTGATATTTTCGTCGAAGGGGACGACGGGCTTTACGAGCGGGTGGAAGAAAGTTTCCGCGAGATCGCCTTCGCGCAGGAAGAGTTTGTTCAGATGCTGGAGAATGCGGGCTTTGACGTGCCGGAGGTGCGTGAATACCTCACCGACAGGGAGCCGACAGACAAAAGCGATAAACTGATGTTCTGCGCAAGAAAGCAGTAACATTATCTTATAATAAGAATATAATGGAGATACAGAATGGGTAAGATAGTCAGGGCGCTGTCAGAGGACGGCAGCGTTTTATGTTCGGCGATAGATTCTACAGATATTGTAAGGGAAATGCAGAAAATGCACGGCACAAGTCCGGTGGTGACTGCCGCGCTTGGCAGAATGTGCACTGCAGGTTCAATAATGGGCGCTCTTTTAAAGAATGAGGGCGATACCATGACGCTCCGCGTTAACGGCGGTGGTCCCTGCGGCACGCTGACCGTTGTTGCGGATTACCGCGGAAACGTTAAGTGCTGCGCGGGAGACCCGCATGCGCAGGTAGCGCTTCGTCCGGACGGGGGACTTGACGTCCCTGCGTGCGTTGGCAGGGACGGATTTCTCACCGTAGTCAAGGATATGGGGCTGAAAGAACCGTATATCGGGCAGATCCCGCTTGCTTCCGGCAATATAGCAGAGGATATCACGGCGTATTACTCTATAAGTGAGCAGATACCTACAGTCTGCGCACTGGGTATTGTCTTTAATGACGACGCGACAGTCAGGGCTGCTGGAGGATATATGCTTCAGCTTGTTCCGCCTGTACAGGACAAGGCAGTCGCGGTTATTGAAGATAATCTGAAAAAGATGGAGAGCATAACCGGTCAGCTGGAAAAAGGACTGAAACCAGAGGAGCTTGCAGTAAATGCACTGGAGGGACTTGGTGGAGAAATACTTGATCAGTGGAATGCGCAATATTATTGCGACTGTTCAAGAGAGAGAACTGAGAGAATTCTGGTCAGCCTGGGTAAGCAGGAACTTGAAAAACTCGAAAAAGAGGGCGAAAATGTAGAGGTTTGTTGTCACTTCTGCAATAAGAAGTATGAGTTTTCAACAGCCGAAATAAGCAAGTTGCTCAAAGAACAAAAAAATTAAACTTTTTTTCAAAAAACGCTTGACAAATCGGGTTTTTGAGTGTATAATATAGAAGTCGCTTGACGAGAGACACAAACGAAACGAAAACGAAAAGCGATTTCTGAATGTGGAAGTTTAGCTCAGCTGGGAGAGCATCTGCCTTACAAGCAGAGGGTCATAGGTTCGAGCCCTATAACTTCCACCATATGGCCTGGTAGTTCAGTTGGTTAGAAC
>Ga0129310_1001842_pt1 | contig 17252 bp, 21 predicted proteins | sample Go1ome_2_FD_94433 | JGI IMG/M metagenome (GOLD analysis project Ga0129310, IMG submission 94433) | Western lowland gorrila individual fecal microbial communities from Wisconsin, USA - Go1022A metagenome | ecosystem: Host-associated > Mammals > Digestive system > Large intestine > Fecal | place...
AAAATTGCAGAATGTAGCCGGAATTTCCAACTCGGCTTCTCAGAAAGCACTTGATCTTTTCCTCAAATGCAGATACCTCGATGAAAAGACAGGCGGCAAGGGCGTTATCTTTGCAACTGGCACGCCCTACGCATCACCTTATCAACACTAAAAAATACCGAAATTCCGCATTTTTTCAAATGCTGAATTTCACCTCAATACCTGTTTCATCGGATATAAGCACGACATCTATCATTGCTGCCGCTATATCATGTTTTTCCTGAACCGTCAGTTTATCCCACTGCTTCATAGGTTCTTCCAAAGGCTTTGTGTCGATCGCCTTACGCTTACGGCACATAGTCTGCATTTTTTTATCAAGCTCCGATTTCTGTTCGTGCAGGGCGCTCACACGCTTCTGAATGTAATCAAAGAGTACGCTGTCGGCATCTGCGAGCTTTTCCATGAGCTTCTGTATCTCACCGTCAATGCGAATGATCTCCGTTTTGATACTCTCTGTTTCGGTGTCGGGCTTGCTGTCCTCACGCTTTGCGATCTTGAGCTGTTCAATACGCTTCTGCATTTCTTTCAGCACAGCGTCCTCGACCTGTCTCGGCTTTAACTGAATGGGCGGAGTGGGACAGCCGTTCAGCGTGAACTTGCCGTAGTCGATGAAGCGATGATACACCACACCTTTTCTGTTTGCACAGTGATTGAAGTGCATCGCATAGCCGCAGCAGGCACATTTCACCATACCCACAAGCCAAGAGTTCATAGCCTTGCCGTTTGTTGGGAACTTGCTCTGGTGCGACTTCCTGTCCTGCACTCTCAGCCACGTTTCCGCAGGCACAAGCCCCTCATGGTAGGCTACCTTGACGAAATGAGTATCATCAAGCCCGGCGTGAACGAATAAGCCGTGAATACCGTCATAGGCTTCAATATCGTCAAGCATTTCATATCCTTTGGAAAGAAAATAGCGGTAAACCTCTTTGTCAGCACGAACATACAGCGGATTTTCAAGGATACGGCTCAGGTGCGACCTGTCAAGATTGGAAATGCCATTCTTTGTGCGTGGTGTCGGTCTTGACGCATTGATACCGTTCTCCGTCATATAGCGGATAATATCGGTCAGAGAATTTTCGGGGTGCTGATACAGATTATACGCCACACGCACCGCTTCAGCATTCTCCGAGGGAACAAGCACCGAGCCTGTCTTGCCGTTAATTGTTCTTCTTTCGGGAGTATATCCGAACTGAACTTTACCGCCCTGATAGAAGCCTGTTTCTCTTGCCTTAGTCTGGAAAGCATCGGCTACACGGGCAGCGATCGTCTCACGCTCAAACTCTGCGAAATTCAGCAGATTGTTCCTCATCATACGCCCTTCCTTAGTCTCCGTATTGAACGGCTCAGAGAGCGAATAGACGGTCACACCATAGCGGTCAAGCTCGTCCGTGATATTCAAGTATTCCCTCATGTTTCTGCTGAAACGGTCATACTTTTTCACTATAATTCTGCTGATAAGCCCCTCACGGGCATCACTCATCATCTGCATGAATGCGGGACGGTGCATCACATCTTTGCCCGACTTGCCGTCATCGCAATAGATACGATAATCGCATTCTCCCACAAATCTGATACACTCCTCCTTCTGTGCGGAAATGGACAGCGAATTGTTGCCCTTATCCTTGTCGCTGACGGATCGACGAACGTAAATTGCCGTGATACCGTCGTTTGTTTTAGTTGATTTTCTCATTGTTGACCTCCAATTGCGTTTGCAATCGGACGGTTGGTTTTACATCTATATCATAGCGCAACCGTCCGAAAATTGCAACAGCGTTCTTGTAACTGTAATCATTTTTCGGCAGATTGCCTTATTATTCAGTTTCTTCCTTTGTTCCGTTGCGGCGCATTGCACCGAGGAAAATATCGTACATCTTGTTGATCTTCTGCTGTCTGATATTTTCGGGGACATCATCGGGGTAAGAAACTCTCACCTTGATACCCTCATCAGACACATAGTCAACTGCCTTCTCTCTTTTCTCTACGGCAGATGTTGTATTCAAATTTTTAGTCCTTTCCGACAGCTTTATCTTTCTCGCTGTCTGTCATTTCGGGTTTGGTTATCAGCATCATAGCATCTCTCAGCTCATGCTGAATTGTGTAAGTATCGCAGTACCAATTATCGACATACCGCTTGCAGACAGCAAGCTGAATATCCATAGGTCTGCTGCGGAGCGTACCCTCTGTCATACGCAGAATTTTAGCGACATCAGGCAGGAAATAAAGGCAGTCATCACCCTTATGCTCCGCTATCTCCCTGCGCTGTTCGGCATACTCGTCCGAGGTGAATTTTGCAATTATTTCATCAACGGACTCCTTGTAAATGCCGTCATAGTTGAACAGCATACGCTCTTTGTCGAAACGCCCTTTGAACGGGATACCGCTTGCGGCGAGGGCAATGCTTATCAGCTTTCCCTTGTCAGAATTTATTGAAACATATTCCTTGTTGTTGCTCTCATAATCTTCACCAACGAGGAAAACATAGTCACTCATTCAAAGCCCCCTTTCATCAATCCTCGTCAAACAGAGTACGGGGAGAATCCTCATACAAAGTAGCCTTGTCCTTATCCGCAGGAGCGCTGTCCGTCAGACTATCAATATCCGAATCGGACATACCGCCGTCACGGAGCTTTTCAAGCTGTTCATGTTCACGCTCGATAGCGGAGAACAGGTCTTTGCCACTCAGCTTGTACTTGCTGGCAAGAGCCGTCAGGTAGAGTTTATTGTACTCCTCCATTTCCTTGTCGAGCTGCTTCTGCTCCTCGGCAATCGTAGCCTGTCGCTTGGCAATCTTCTTTTCGAGCTTCACCAGCTTATCAGTGATAGAAGTTGTAGCCATATCATCACCACCATTCTGAAATTTCAGTCGAGCCGAATACTCAGCCCCACGATAATATTATAGCGCGCTCAGATACCAAAAGTCTATTCGCAGTGCGCATGAAGTTGAGTGCGCCGTTGAGGTTTTCCGTTCGATAATTTGACCGGGGATTTTTGAATCGGGCTGAAAAAGAAAAGCCGTGAAACGTTGATCGCTTCACAGCTTATTGGGATATTTAATTTTAACCAATATCTCAAATTTGGGTATCTCTCATATTATAATAATCGTGATTAAAATATATCGCAAATAAGTGATCATATTTTTATTTACGCTGATTTTTTGTAACCGTTCCGTCTTTATTGATTGTCCCTCTAATGCACTTATGACCGTCAGTATTCACGCACATATTGCAGGACACACAATCGGACGGCTTTGTATTTCCGCCTTGCCACCTTGCAATCATGGCAGGCTCTCGGATCAGTGGTCTTGCTATTGAGAACATATCACAGCTATCATCATTCAACAACATCTCCATATTTTCAATGCTTCTGTGACCTCCTGTTAAAATAACAGGAATGAAAACCGCTTTCTTTAATTTTGTTGAGAATGGAGAATAATACCCCTCATTCTGTCCGGGTTTAATCTTTGTGACTGTAGCATTCATTCCGCTGACTTCAATCGCATCAATTCCGGTCTTTTCCAGCAACCGACAGACTGTGATACTTTCATCTTCCGTGATACCATCGGGCTGACCATCACTGCTGTTGATCTTTGCGAATATTGGAAAAGAACCGCATTTATCACGAATACCCTTAATAATTTCAACCGTTAGTCTGCATTGGTTTTCGATACTGCCGCCATATTCATCTGTTCTATGGTTAAACGCAGGACTTATAACCTTATTGAGCAGAAACCCGTGAGCGCAGTGAAGCTCCAAACCATCAAACCCTGCTTTTTTAGCACGGTCAGATGCCTCAATAAATTCCTGTTTAACCTGTTCAAGCTCTGCAATCGTAAGCTCGTCAGGTGTCAGCATTTTGTCATCTCTGAAAAATCCTCCGTAAGCAAGCTGAACTACTATCTTGACATTTTTTTCGTGAACCATATTCGTGAGTTTTTTATATTCGTCAATCACCTCATCGTCCTGCAAACGTGTGAAGCCGGGGACAGGGTAATCGGATCTTGATACCATTGTCATTTCAGAGATGATAAGTCCAACACCACCGTCTGCAAGGTCACTATAAATATCATATAGTTGAACTGGAATATGCCCGTCAATATCGGCAAGATTCCTACCAACAGCAGCGGCAGCAACACGGTTACTTATCGTAAGTCCGCTAATATTTACCTTATCAAAAATAGATTTCATCTAAACATTCTCCTCTCTATACTGGCTATTTATTATCTGTAATTATACCATACAGCTTATGAAAAAGCAATAACCATACTCAGATTTATGGGTAAATCCTACCCGAAATTTAATCGTCACCATTCACAGAAATCAGTTGTTGAAACTATGCAAGAGGTAGAATCGTCATGAACAAACTGTAAACTTCTCGGAAAATCATGCCCAAAACCTCAAAAACTCCGGTAGTAAAGTGAAGGGTGTTTTTCATGGGTGGTCGGGAAGGGCAGAAATTTGAATGTAATGATAAGCACATCGGCATTCAAAATCGGCTCAGGGAGAGCCGAACGGAAGGTTTCACCAGACTGCCGCCCACCCAGCATAGTAACTGCGCCGAAGCCCGGTAAAATACTCTCAGAGCCGTGCGGATACAGAGAAAAGTCGCATAGCTCCAATCACGCAGGAGCGTGAAAAATAGCCGTAGAACGGCGAAATACAAGTGAGGGCGTGAAACGCCCGATCAATTTTCACAAGCACGGTATAAAGTATTACGATTATGGAAAATCGTAAACTTTATACGGCTTGTCAGGGGAAAATTCCCCTAAGACCCCTGAGAGCGATTGCAGGAGCAATCGAAGAACGGCGGCAGAGCCGCCGAGAAAGAGAGGACACAAAAATGTCAATATTCAAAAAGCCCGAAAAGGGTTTCCTGGCAAAGCTGTTCAAGCACAAGCAAGTCGAGGAGCTTGCGGAGGAACTTGCCCACACCTATGCGGACGAAATGCAGGCGGATATGCTGTCCGATAATCCCGAAACAGATACCGCCGAGGACACCGCTGCTGAGCCTGTTCCTATGTTGGAAGTCACGGAATCGGGCGAGGTTGATTTCACCGAACCGCCCGAAACCACCGAGGGCGAATCACCACCGCAGGACACTGAGCCGAGCGAAGTCCGCAAGCACCTGATTACATTCCGAGTGAATGATATGGAACTTGAAGCAATCAACCGCCGATATGCTGAAACATCGTTCAAGAGCAGGGGCGATTTTTGCCGTTATTCTGCTCTCACTGTGATGAATGTTGAGGAAGATACCGAGGGCATAAAACAGATAGCGAGATACATATCTTCCATATCAAATTCATTCAATCAGGTAGCCCACCGTGTCAATAAAGGCGGTAAACTTTACGATGAAGATATTGCCGATATGAAAGAGAGGTTAGAGGAAGTTTGGCAGTTACTCGTATCCATACGATCCACACGGGAACATACGGCGCAATTGCTTATATCTGCAACCCAGACAAGACCGCAGACCGCAAATATGTTGTTAGCAACTTGTGCGTATCTTCTCCATGTGGAGCATCAGAACAATTTAGGAACATCAGGCAGTCAGTCGGCACAGGACGAAGCCGAAGCGAGTGCCAGCACATAATACAATCGTTCGCCCCCGGTGAAGTCACACCCGAACGTGCTTTGCTTATCGGGCAGGAGCTTTGCAAGGCACTTTTTAATGACGAGTATCAGTATGTGCTTGCCGTCCATGTAGACCACTCTCATGTGCATAATCACATCATCGTGAACAATGTGAACTTCTACACGGGCAAGACCTTTGAGACTGAACATAATCAGGGAAAAATTCCCGACCGAGCGTGGAGCAAACTCCGCACGATTTCGGACGAACTTTGCAGAAAACACGGACTATCTATCATCGAAAATCCGCATCTTTCAAAGGGCAAGAGCCATTGGGAATGGGAGCTTGACAAGCAGAATCTTTCATGGAAAGAACAGCTTAAAAGAGCCATTGACGAGGTTATCAAAGTCAGTGAGGACTTTGAAGATTTCCTTGCGACGTGTGCTGATTTCGGAATACTTGTTGACTACAATCCCGACCACAAAATAGACCTGAAATTTATGCTTGCGGAGCAAAAGGAGCGTAATCCGAGGGCGAAGTTTACAAGAGCGAAAACGCTGGGCTACTTCTACGAGAGCCAGCAGATCAGAAAGCGTATCGAGAGTTACAAGTACCAAATGTCGCACCGCCCGACAGCGAGAATTATCCGCACCACAGCGGAGAAATTCCAACAGTCTCAGGGCTTGACGAATTGGGCAGACCGTGAGAATATGAAGGCGGCGAGCAAGGCTATTAACGAAATGACTGCCGATAACACCACCCTTGAAGAATTGGAAACGGCAGCTCATATTGCTTTTTCAGAAAGAATGAACGCCAAAAGCGAGCTATCCACACTCCGCAAGAAGTGGGACGAGATACAAGAGCTTTTACCGCTTGTCGAGGAAGTCATCAAGTACACAGAAATTCACAAGAGATACAAGTCGCTTACAGGTAAAGAGCAGACCAAATTCGGCAAGCAATGCTCCTATGAATTGTCGGAGTATGATAGGCTTTTTGCGAAAATACGGGAGATCATTCCGGAGGGAAAAGTCCCGTCACCCGAACTCTTGCATAAGAGATTGGAGAAGATTCAGGAGCAGTTCGATGAGCAGTCAGCCAAGTACAATGCCGCCAAGAAAGAAGCGGACAGGCTTGCCCAGCAGATACAGAAAAAGCGGCAGAGTCAAAAAACGCTCGACCGCTACTTACAGAACGAACAAGCTGCCAAGAGAAAGAAAGGTCAGCTTGAATAAAGAGAGGAAGATTTTATGAGTAGAATAGGTTATATCCGTGTTTCCACGGAACATCAGGAGACAGCGAGACAGCAGGAGATCATGTGCGACTATCAGGTTGACCGTATCTTCTCCGAGAAGATTTCGGGAGCGAACAAAGACCGCCCACAGCTCAGGGCTATGCTTGACTATGTGCGTGAGGGCGATACGCTTTACATCGAGAGTATCAGCCGTTTGGGGCGTTCCACCAAAGACTTGCTGAATATCATCGACACGCTCACCGAAAAAGGTGTTACTCTTATCAGCCACAAAGAGAAGATTGACACGAACACGCCTACGGGGAAATTTATGCTCACCGTATTCGCTGCACTCTCACAGTTGGAGCGTGAGCAGCTCAAACAGCGACAGCGTGAGGGCATCGAGATCGCTAAGGCACAGGGCAAGTACACAGGCAGAAAGCCGATTGAGATCGACTGGACGAGGTTCGGTCAGCTTTATGGGGAATGGAAGTCAAAGAGCATCACAGGGCGTGACTTTATGCGGAGAATGGGATTGTCGGCTAACACCTTTTACCGCCGTGTCAGGGAGTATGAAGCGGAACACGGAATCGCAGAGCCGACCTCTGCTTGACAGCCCCCTCAGACGAACGGGAATACCCCTCAGAGCCGTCCGAGCCTGCGGAGCGGAAAACTAACCGCCTGAAAAGAAAAAGTCCTCAGAATACTCCGAGGACTCAATATCATATATTATTCTCCTTATACTCCTGCCCCCAAGCCTGCATCGCATCAAGTATCGGACGGAGCGTTTCGCCAAGCTCGCTCAAAGAATACTCCACTCTCGGCGGCACCTCTGCGTAGACGGTGCGAACGATGATACCGTCGCTTTCCATTGACCGCAGACTCTCGGTCAGCACCTTCTGGCTGATGCCGTCAAGGGATTTCCGCAGCTCGTTGAACCGCCACGGGCGGACAAGAAGATTTCTCAGTATCAACAGTTTCCACTTGTTTCCGATAAGCTGTACTGTAGTTGCAACGGGACAATCCGGCAGTTCTTCCTTTTTCAGCATAGCGCACCTCCGATAGTTTCAAAAAGAATGTTATTCTCATTATAACATACAGCAGTCCAAAAAGCAAGCAATATATACAGTTCGCAAAATGTTTACATTTCGCAGTCGGCTTGAAAAACAACGAAATAGCTCAATAGTTACTTTTTTGTAACTGAGGCACAAAAAAGTGCGTACTTGTGCGATTCAGACTTTTCTGCTATACTGAACACAACAGGGAAACCTGATTCTAAAAAGGAGGTATAAGCCATGAGTGAGATGCTGAACAGAGTTGCCGCATACAGCACTGAGAATAGTGCCTGCGGTACAGCCGATCCGAAGGAAGCTCCTGCTTCTGCGTGTGGAGCTGCCGATCCTGCACCTTCCGCTTGCGGTGCGGCTGATCCTGCACCTTCCGCTTGCGGTGCGGCTGATCCTGCACCCTCTGCCTGCGGTGCTGCCGATCCTGCACCCTCCGCTTGCGGTTCTGCCTGCGGTGCTGCCGATCCTGCACCCTCCGCTTGCGGTTCTGCCTGCGGTGCTGCTGATCCCGACAAGAAGTAAGTCGTTAAACTTCATACACAAGGTCAGGCATATCGGCTCACCGTCGGTATGCCTGTGCTGTAACAAATCACGCAACAGCGTTTACATAGATTGGAGGACACCGAGATGAAACCGTATTTTGCTTTCCAGTGGCATATCACCGACACCTGCGACCAGCGGTGCAAGCACTGTTATATTTTTGCAGAAGATAACTGCAAGGCGCTCACGGAAATGCCATGGGAGAAGATGAAGCAGGTTGTCGAGAGCTGCGAGGATATGTGCGGCAAGCTCGGTCGGACTCCCTATTTTTACATCACGGGCGGTGATCCGATACTCCACCGTGATTTCTGGAAACTTGCTTCACTTCTGAAAGAAAAAGGCATCACATGGGGCATTCTCGGCAATCCGTTCCACCTGAATGATGAGGTCTGTCAAAGGCTTTACGACCACGGCTGCCGCAAATATCAGCTTTCCCTTGACGGAATGGAGGATATGCACGACCTGTTCCGCAAGCCCGGTTCCTTTCAGACTACGCTCAAAGCGATAGACTACATCAAAAATGCGGGAATGTGGTGTGCGGTGATGTCCACCGTATCGAGCATGAATATGGGCGATTTTCCGCAGCTTATCGACCTTGTGGCAGAGAAGAATGTTGATGTTTTCGCATTCGGACGCTACTGCCCAACAAGCGGTCAGAAGTCGGAGGAATACCATATCACACCGACCGCCTACCGTGATTTCCTCGATATGTGCTACAAGAGGTTTCGGTACCACAAGCAGAACGGCTGCAAAACCACATTCCAGTACAAAGACCACCTCTGGACGCTGTATCTCTATGAGCAAGGCTTATTCAAGATACCCGAAAACTACGACAATGACATGATCTATGGCGGCTGCCATTGTGCGATCGGTCACATGACCATTCTCCCCACGGGCGATGTGTACGCTTGCCGAAGAATGGAGAGCAAGATCGGTAATGTGTTCGATACGCCGATGTATGAGCTGTTTGTCGGTGCAGATTTAGAGGAATACCGTCAGTTTGATAAGTTTGAAAAGTGCAGTAAATGCGAGCTGAGGGGCTATTGCAGAGGTTGTCCTGCCGTGACATTCGGCTATACGGGCAATATGTATGCACCCGATCCGCAGTGCTGGAAGGAGGTATCATGATGGAATTGTTAGAGCTTATGAAATACCGCCGTTCAATACGGAAATACACTGACAAGCAGATACCGCTTGATGATTTGCAGAAAATCATCGAAGCCGGAGCGTATGCTCCCAACGCAGGCGGCGGGCAGCGCAGTATCATCGTTGCTGTCAGAAACAAAAGGCTTGCGGAACAGATCGGCATTCTCAATCTTGCAAAGTTTGACCGTTCAAGGCTCATCGGCGGATTTGTTTCAAAAGAACAGCCCAGCGTGATCGACGATAAGAACATTAAAAACGGCTTTTACGGTGCGCCCTGTGTCTGTATCATCTTCACACCAAAGAATTTTCTGTATGCTGTCCCCGATGCCTTCTGCTGTGCGGAGAATATGGTGCTTGAAGCTACCGAGCTTGGTATCGCTTCATGTATCACAGCAAGAGCCGAGGAGACTTTCGATAATGACATTGGCAGAGAGCTGCTGAACAAATGGGGTATCCCCGAAAACTTCATAGCGAGAGCTTTCGTGCTGCTCGGCTACTATGAGGGAGAATATCCGCAAAGCAAGCCCCGCCGTAACGGTCGTGTGGTCATCGTTGATGAGGATTGACCGTTGTAAAATCGGACTGAATATGGTAAAATAGGAAGAAAGGACGGTGGGGTACATGATAATCAACACGGGTATGCGGACGGATATTCCGGCATTTTATTCGCAGTGGTTCATGAACAGGATACGGGCAGGCTTTGTGTTGGTGAGAAACCCTTACCGCCCCGATTGGATAACACGCTACGAACTTAGTCCCGATGTGGTGGACTGCCTTTCGTTCTGCACAAAGAACCCTGAACCGATGCTGAAGCACCTTGAAGAACTGAAAGCCTATCATCAGTATTGGTTCGTCACAATCACGCCCTACGGCAGGGATATTGAGCCAAATGTACCGCCGAAAGAAAAGGTATTGCTGGACTTTATCGCCCTTTCAAAAATGGTCGGAGTAAACTGCATCGGCTGGCGGTATGATCCCATATTCATTGACAGCACCTATACACTTGATAGACATATATCGGATTTTGAGCAGATGTGCAGGATGCTTTCGGGATATACTCATGTATGCGTTATCAGCTTTATTGATCTATACGAAAAGGTCAAGCGGAACTTTCCGCAGGCTCGGACGGTCACACCGCAGGAGCGTATCACCATAGGCAAGAGCTTTGCTGAGATTGGCAAACTGTACGGCATTACAATAAAAGCCTGTGCCGAAGGAACCGATCTTGCACCATACGGAGTGGATTGCGCAGGCTGCATGACACAGCAGACCTTTGAAACTGCGATAGGCAGTCATTTGAATGTGCCGAAGAAGAAATCTCAGAGAGCCGAATGTGCCTGTGTTCTCGGAACAGATATAGGCGCTTACGATACCTGCGGACACCTCTGCCGTTACTGCTACGCAAACTACAACCATGAAAATGTCAGACGGAATATGCAGCTTCACGATCCCAATTCTCCCTTCCTTGTAGGCGATTTGCAGGAGGGTGAGGTCATTCATCAGGCAAAACAGGAAAGCTGGATAGATGCACAGCTTACTCTATTTTAGGACGGTGATACAATGAGTAAAGTGAATTATTTGATAAACTATTTGCTTTCCGAGCGTGATGATCTCGGCAGGATAGAGATACCAGAAACCGAACAGGATAAATTCAGATTGTACCGCAGTTTAGTTAATATCCGCCCCGCTGTCAGGGCAGACGAGGACTTTTTGCTGGCAGAGGACGAATATCTCACAGCCTTGACTGAGAGCAAGGGCATCACGGATATTGCAGATCTGTCGCCAATAGAGGACGGCATATATCTTTGGAAAGGCGACATCACCACGCTGAAATGCGGTGCGATAGTCAATGCCGCCAATTCAGGAATGACAGGGTGCTGGCAGCCGTGCCACTCTTGTATCGACAACTGTATCCACACCTTTGCAGGTGTTCGTCTGCGGTATGAGTGCGGTCAGATCATGCAGGCGCAAGGGCACGAAGAACCTACGGGCAAAGCGAAGATCACTCCTGCTTACAACCTGCCCTGTGACTATGTGATACACACCGTCGGACCAATCGTGCAGGGACGGCTCACTGAGGAGCATTGCAGACTGCTTGAAAGTTCCTATAAGAGCTGTTTAGAGCTTGCTGTGCAGAACGGTATTGAAAGTATCGCCTTCTGTTGTATCTCAACGGGTGTATTCGGTTTTCCGCAGAAAGAAGCGGCGGAGATCGCCGTGAGAATAGTCAGGGAGTGTCGCAAAACACACGATATACAGGTTATTTTCAATGTGTTCAGGGAGGACGATCATGAGATATACAAGGAATTACTCGGACGAGCTTGATCGTCTGAAAAAGGAAATAGCCTCCGCCGATTGTATCATTATCGGTGCAGGCGCAGGGCTTTCAACCGCCGCAGGCTTTACCTATTCAGGGGAACGCTTTGAAAAGTTCTTCTCGGATTTTGAAGCAAAGTACGGCTTTCACGATATGTATTCCGGCGGTTTCTTTCCTTTTGAGACGCAGGAGGAAATGTGGGCGTACTGGTCACGCTTCATCTGGTGCAACCGCTACATGGACATCGACAACGGCACATACAAGACGCTGTTTGAGCTGATGAAGGACAAAGACTATTTCGTTATCAGCACGAATGTCGATCATCAATTTCAGAAGGCAGGCTTTGACAAAGAAAAACTGTTTTACACGCAGGGTGATTACGGACTGTTCCAATGCTCCGAGCCTTGTCACGATCAGACCTATGACAATGAAGCAATGGTCAAGGACATGATCGAGTTTCAGGAGGATATGAAGATACCCACCGAACTGATACCGAAATGCCCGAAATGCGGCAAGCCCATGACGATGAATTTACGCTCCGATGATAAGTTCGTCGAGGACGAGGGCTGGCACAGGGCAGCCGAACGGTACGATTATTTTCTGCGAAAGCACGAATGTCAGCATATCCTGTTCTTGGAGCTTGGAGTGGGATATAATACACCTGTTATCATCAAGTACCCGTTCTGGAAGATGACGGCGAAGAACCCGAACGCAGTTTATGCCTGCCTGAATTTCGGTGAAGCGTATGCGCCCGATGAAATCAAAGAGCAGAGTGTTCTTATCAATGGGGATATTCATGAGGTGCTGAATAACTTGGCTTAATAATTATTTGAGCCTTGCTCTCTGTTTTGAGTGCAAGGCTCATTTTATGTCAATAGGGTATGTTGTCATTGTGGCGCGCGCCATAACGCTGAAATGAACTTGTACGGAACGGTTTACAGGCGCGCCAATAGACTACGGGCTAATGATACAGTTTATAAACCTTACAGACAAAACTGAATAGGCATCTGAAAAAAACAAGGCTATGCCTTCCGTACACGGTCACGGAGGACATAGCCCTTTTCTAATGCTGTGATTGTATCAGTCCTGAATTTCCTGCATCATAGTCGCACCGTCCTTGAAGCCGACCTTGTAGGCAGCTCTCATTTCAGCGGCGGCGGTATCGCTCACGCAGTCGAGGAGCTTGTGAAACACATCAATCTGCTCCTCACTCAGTGAATTCTCAAAGGGAATACAGAGCTTGTTGAACTCGTCAGAGAACTCAGCGGATTGAATATCGCCCTGTCTGTAATCATGAATGGATCTGTAAAAGAAAAATCTCAATCGAGTATTTCAATTTTGTACTTGACATAAGTCGAAAAATATGATATAATTGACATAAGTCAGAAAGGAGATGCAAAAATGCCAAGACCTCAGAAATCACGCCGTATCTGTTGTTACCCCGATTACTGGAGCTTTGCGCCCGATCAGGATACAGCTAACGATACGGTCGTTATGTCGCTTGACGAGTTTGAAACGATACGTCTTATAGATTATCAGTCAAAGACGCAGGAACAATGCGCTCAGGAGATGAACGTGGCGAGGACAACTGTCACGGCAATATATGACAGCGCAAGAAAAAAGCTCGCTGCTGCACTGGTCGAGGGCAGACGCATAGTAATTTCGGGCGGAAATTATACTCTTGATAACACAGTCTCCGAGGAGATTGCACGGAAAGGAAATGGTATTATGAGAATCGCAGTAACCTATGAAAACGGACAGATCTTTCAGCATTTCGGCAGAACAGAGCAGTTCAAGCTCTATGACGTTGCCGACGGCAAGATCATCAACGAGCAGGTAGTTGGAACAATGGGTGCAGGACACGGCGCACTTGCAGGATTTCTGAAGAATGCTCAGGCTGACGTTCTGATCTGCGGAGGTATCGGCGGAGGCGCACAGATGGCTATGCAGGAGGCTGGCATCACCATCTACGGCGGTAATATGGGCAGTGCCGATGAAGCGGTACAGGCTTTCCTTGCACAGACACTTGTTCAGAATGAGAACCCTACCTGTGATCATCACGATCACGAACACGGCGAAGGTCATTCCTGCGGAGATCATGGCTGCGGCACTCACAGCTGCGGTAATCACTGATGAAATACGATCATACCGAAAAAGCAGTCGCTCTTTTCACACAGGGATATAACTGCGCTCAGTCTGTTTTTGTTGCATTTTCTGATGTGACAGGCATGGACGAGGAACTCGCCAAAAGGCTTTCATCATCATTCGGCGGCGGTATGGGACGGCTGCGTGAGGTATGCGGCACCTGTTCTGCTATGTTCATGGTGGCAGGCATTCTTTACGGCGAAGGAACGGAAACCGATCACGCTGTAAAAACAGAGCATTACAAGCGTATCCAGTATCTTGCAGAGGAATTCCGCAAACAGCACGAAACGATCGTCTGCCGTGATCTTTTGAAAGGACTTGCCGTTACAAGTGAACCAACTCCCGAAAAACGTACCGAGCAATACTATAAAGTAAGACCGTGCGTGAAGTTTGTAAGAACTGCTGCGGAGATACTTGACCGCTATCTTGAAGAAAATCCGCCAAGAGGTGCTGAACTATGAAGATCGTCACACTTGTAGAAAATTCCTGCGGTCACGAAGGCTGTATCGCTGAGCACGGGTTATCTATTTACATCGAAACTGAGAAGCATAAATTACTGCTTGACACCGGGCAGACTGACGCAGTAGTCAGAAATGCCGAAGCACTCGGTGTTGATCTGAACGCCGTTGATACAGTTATCCTCAGTCATGGTCATTACGATCATTCGGGCGGTATCCTGCCGTTTTCAAAGCTCAACCATACTGCACAGATCATTATGCAGAGAAAGGCTGCCGAACCGCATTACAACGGCGAGCGCTACATCGGCATTGATACGGATATTCTCAAATTGCCGAATGTCCGGCTTATTGATGGTGATACACAGCTTGATGATGAGTTGTTCCTGTTCAGCGGCATCACAGGCAGGCGGTGCTATCCGCAGGGGAACAAAAAACTGTCCTGCATAAAAAACGGCGAAAAGGTCTGTGACGATTTCTGTCATGAGCAGTGCCTTGTCATAAAGCAGAACGGCAAGCGCTGGCTGCTGTCCGGCTGTGCTCACAACGGTATACTCAATATCCTCGACAGATACAAGGAACTGTTTGACAGCTATCCCGACTATGTTATCACAGGATTCCACATGATGAAGCGTGAGGGAGAGCATACCGAGGAAGAAAAAGCGGTTATCATTCAGACGGCGCAGGAGCTTTCACAGCTTGATACCGTATTTTACAGCGGTCACTGCACGGGCATTCCTGCATTTGAGCTGATGAAAGAGATTATGGGCGACAAGCTCATTGCTCTGCACAGCGGCGAAACAGTCATATAACAAGAATTCCGTGAGCGAAAAACTCACGGAATTTTTTATCACTATAAACCAAGTGCATATCCTGCGATAATGCCGATAACAGCAGAAATACCTATGATCGCTATTGGGTGCAGCTTTTTGAAAGCAAGCACAGCACCGAGGGCGAATATGCCGAGAGAGAGCCAGAAGCCTGCACCTGAAAATTCAGAGTTCTTTAAGCCGTTCGGAAAGAAAACCGTCATTCCCACAGAAAGGAATGCTGCACCGATAAGCCCTATCACAGCAGGACGCAGACCGTACATCACACCGTCAACAGCACGGCTCTTGCGGAATCTCTCATAAAACTTTGCAACGATCAGGATTATCACAAAGGACGGCAGGACAACTCCGAGTGTAGCACAGACAGCACCGAAAATCCCGCCTGTTCGGATACCAACGAAAGTCGCCATATTGATCGCAAGCGGCCCCGGTGTACTTTCACTCACAGCAATGAAGTCCACTACCTCCGCCTGCGTTAGCCAGCCGTGACGCTCAACTTCGCTCTGTATCAGTGGGAGCATCGCATACCCTCCGCCGAAGGTAAATGCCCCTATCTTCAGAAAGGTCAGGAAAAGCTCGATCCATATCATAGCTTGTCCTCCTTCCTGAACAGCAGCGACCATACAAGCCCAAACACTGCACAGCCTATGATAACGAACACTGCATCTATTTTCAGAAAAGCTGTCAGCACCAGTGCCGCTGCCATGATAACATAGGAAACAGCGTGCTTCTTCGTTGCCATGAACATGGTATATACCGCTTTGAGTATCAATGCAAGAACGCCTGCACGGATACCCATAAAGGCATACTGCACGGCTCTTGACTCCTGAAAGGCTTTCAGGACAAAAGAAACAAGCGAGATAATAAGGAATGACGGCAAAACTACACCCAGCGTTGCACAGATAGCACCGAGCGTTCCTGAGGTACGGCTGCCCACAAATGTTGCCGCATTGATCGCCACCGGACCCGGTGTAGACTCTGCAATCGCCACGACCTCCAGTATATCGTCCTCATTCAGCCATTTTTTATTGTCACAGACCTCACGCTGTATCAGCGGTATCATTGCGTAACCGCCGCCAAATGTAAACGCTCCGATCTTCATAAAGGTCAGGAACAGATCAAGTTGTTTGTTCATAGAATCACCCTGATTATTATACCACAATGATAGATTAGTGTCAATCTTCAACTGCTTGCAAAGCAGACAGTTCTTATGCTTACTACCGCCATCCTGATTATAGTAGGTTACATTTACAGCTTAGGATATCACACGTAACAGTACAAGCCGGTGAAACGTAAACTACCTGTCTGAAAAGAAAAGACCTGAGAAATGCTTGTGTGAGCGAATCTCAGGTCTTTATCTGTTGTTAAGTTTATAAACCTTACAGACGAAACTGAATAGGCATCTGAAAAGAAAAAATCAGGGCTATGCCTTCCGTACACGGTCACGGAGGACATAGCCCTTTCCTTATGCTGTAATTATATCAGTCCTGAATCTCCTGCATCATAGTTGCACCGTCCTTGAAGCCGATCTTGTATGCGGAACGCATTTCATCAGCAGCAGTCTCGCTCACGCACTCGAGTATCTTGTGGAACACTTCGATCTGCTCCTCACTCAGCGAATCTTCAAAGGGTATGCAGAGAGCGTTGAACTCATCAGAGAACTCAGCGGAGTGTATCTCGCCCTGTCTATAATTATACATCGCATCAATCATTTGTATCTGTCCTTTCGGTTTTATTGCTGTAAAACCAACCGTCCAAACATTACCAAATAATCGTTGCTAAGGTGTTGCTTACGGCACACCTCTGAGCAATTCCATTACCGAGCTGCACACCATGATGCGTTACCTTGAATATGACTTCCTGAGCGATCACGGCTTACAGCACTTCGACAACTGGGTTGCGGTGTTCGGTGAACAG
>Ga0129310_1001843_pt1 | contig 17250 bp, 13 predicted proteins | sample Go1ome_2_FD_94433 | JGI IMG/M metagenome (GOLD analysis project Ga0129310, IMG submission 94433) | Western lowland gorrila individual fecal microbial communities from Wisconsin, USA - Go1022A metagenome | ecosystem: Host-associated > Mammals > Digestive system > Large intestine > Fecal | place...
CACATAAATGCGCTCGTCGCGGCGCGTTGCAACAAAGTCGATCTCCTTTGTATCGTTCTTGCCGATGTAAACCTTTGGTCATCTCGCTGGTTTCGTTTGTATCCACTTTTTGTCGGAAAACCGGGAACCAATCAATAGAATCAGTTGATAGTCGATTCCCGGCTAATCCATACATTCTTTGCCTGCGTGATGTCGCCTAACATGATGACAGTCCTCGGACGATAGCTATAACCATATCGCTGCTCACTCCGTGCATGCTGATGGAGATACCGTCTTTCTGAATCGTGACTTCCTGAGCAGGAGTACAGCGGGAAGCTTGCGGCTCGATTTGCAGTGGAACCACTGCCTGTGTAACCATGATCTCTCCCGCAAGCTCATTTCGCAGGCTCCTCTGCCAACGCATGAACGTGCTGTAACTGATCCCATGCTCCCGGCACCATTGCCGCTTTGACATACCGCTTCCGTTGCACGCTTTTATGATTTCGATACATCTCTCTTTTTTCAGGGTTTGAAACTCGTCCGGCATTCCTGAGACCTCCTTGAGACTTTTGGTACCGATGGGTCTTTTGATACCTCGGCCTCAATTATCTCATCTCTACATTGATCTTGCCAGGCGGTGGATTATGAGGAGCTTACCCTCTTTGTGCTTCCTCTAATTGCATTGTCGAGATTGAAGCGGTTTCCATTCGCATCCTTCTTGTCATAGAAAAAGCTGACACCTATAATGCCAATCAAAATCACAGCGGTTCCAACAATTTCCTGTACCTGAAAGGTCTCCCGTAAGAGCAATACACCTGCCAGAATTCCTACAACGGTACTAATTGTGCAAGTCGAGGAATAGACCGCATAGGGAAGGTTGGCCGAAGCATACGTCATCAGCAAAAAAGCAACACAGGCCGCCCCAAAGCCAAGATAGAGAATTGAAATCACAAAATGATGATTTTGGAGTGGCGCAAAAAATTCTAAAAGCGGCGCTCCCGCCAAGACATGCTGGCTCAACGATGCTGTGGTAAACCCAATAGCCCCCATCCATGTGGTTAGATACACAATCTCAAAGGCGCCAAAACTTGCTGTTGCGCGGCGCACCAATGCACGGTTGATAGAAACCGCAATTATACAAGCAATAATCAGCGTCAACCCAACCGGCGTCATGCTAGTAGTCCGTGTGTCAGTCAGTCTGGCTATGAATACACCCAAAACGGTGACACAAGAGAAAAGTAATTGTTTCTTTGTGGGGTATTCATGGTTGATCACCGCAGAAAGAAGGATCATAACGATTGGCAGTAAGCTGTTATACATATAGATTTGCGATGTCGGCGCATAGGAAGTGGAGGTAACCTCAAGTACCTGACTGATTAGTGGATTAAATAATCCACAGAGAAAAATCAACCAAATTGATCCATCTTTATAGTGTACTTTTTTTACGCGTAGTAGGATCAGCAAACTCAGAGCAACCGCCGCAAGACTAAACCGGAAAGATAGGAGTTTGATAGAGTCCTGATCGATGACCTGCATTCCCATTCTGGTAAAAAAATACCCTAGTCCAAATAGTATTTGCGCCGCAACATTTGCGAGAAGCGGCAAATATTCTTTTTTCATGCAAATCATTTCTCCGCAAATTCTTTTGCATGGAAGCAGGAAACAAAGTGTCCAGGCCGTACTTCCGTGAGAATCGGAGGCCCTCCAACGCTTTCATTGCAACAGTCTGCGGTAGCATACGGACAGCGAGGGTGGAAATAACATCCTTCCGGTGGTTTCATCGCATTTGGAATATCTCCGCCCATAATCGCACGTTCAGCATCTGATTTACGAAGGTTTGGGTCCGGAATAGGGATCGCCTGCAACAGTCCCTGTGTGTAAGGATGCAATGGATGTGCAAATAACTCTTTTGTATCGGCAAGTTCGACAATGCGTCCCAGATACATGACCGCGATACGGTCTGATATGTATTTCACACTTGGCAGACCATGTGCAATGAAGATGTAGGTCAACTGCATCTTTTCTTTCAACTCTTCAAGCAGATTCAAAATCTGTGCCTGAATGGAAACATCCAGTGCGGAAACAGGTTCGTCGCAGATGACAAGTTTGGGCTGCAGGGCAAGTGCCCGGGCAATGCCAATACGTTGCCTTTGGCCTCCAGAGAACTCATGAGGATAGCGTTGTGCATAGGAAGCGTCTAGCCCCACAACCTCCATCAAATTCAGAACCCGATCTTCCAATTCCTTTCCGGAAACCGTGTGATGTACTCGCAGTGGCTCTGCAATAATATCGAACACATGCATTCTCGGATCTAGGCTTGAAAATGGATCCTGAAAGATCATCTGGATGTCCGCGCGATATTTTCGAAGCTCATGCCGATTCATTTTTGCAAGATCATGACCTTCGAAAATAATTTCTCCGTTATCAGGCTCCAACAAACGAATGATGGTATTGCCCATCGTGGACTTGCCGCATCCCGATTCACCGACTACGCCAAGCACCTCGCCACGCCGCAATTTAAAACTCACATCATCCACAGCACGCAGAAGTTGATTGGCGTGCGCCAATCCTTTGCCTCGAGCTTTATAGTACTTGGATAGATGATTGACTTCAAGTAAGTACTCACCCATTGTGCGTTTTCTCCTTCCACCGAAGGCATCGTATACGACGGCCATCCGGAAGTTCTTCAAGTTCAGGCATCGTGACGCGGCAGGCTTCTGCAGCATAGGGGCAACGCGGCGCAAACCGACAACCCTTCGGCATTTTTGTGAGGCTTGGCACGGTACCGGGAATCGTCTGTAGCACCTGCTTCTCCTGCTGCACCTGAATCGTACTGCCCATCAGACCGCTTGTATAAGGGTGATATGGGTGAGCAAACAGATCATACACATCTGCCTCTTCAACAATTTGCCCCGCATACATAACCATAACCCGATCGGCAATTTCAGCGACAACACCGAGATCATGTGTAATGAACATGACCGCCGTACCGAATTCCCGCATCAGGTTGCGTATCAGTTGAAGGATCTGCGCCTGAATGGTAACGTCCAATGCGGTAGTAGGCTCATCAGCAATCAACAGACTCGGATCATTTACAAGCGCCATCGCAATCATAATGCGCTGTCGCATACCGCCGGACAGGGAGTTGGGATATTCGTGCAGTATTTCATGCGCGCGGGCAATTCCGACCTTTTCCAGAATCGCCACTGCAAGCTCACTTGCCTGACTTCGCGAAATCTTATTATGACAACGGATTGCCTCTTCCAGCTGATAGCCAATGGTAAACAAAGGATTCAGACTGGTAAGCGGCTCCTGAAAGATCATTGCCATATCGCCGCCACGCAAGTCTCGCCGTTCTTTGTCGGATAGTGTTGTCAACTCCTTATTTTCAAAGGCAATACTGTCCGCTTCCACCACGCAATTTTTTGCTGTCAGTCCCATAATGGAAAGGCTTGTGATACTCTTACCGCATCCGGATTCACCTACGATGCCAAGCAGTTCCCCCTTCCTCACCTGAAAGGTTACCTGATCGACTGCCTGAAGAAGTCCGTTTTCGGTTTTAAAATATGTGTTAAGGTTTTTGACCTTCAAAAGAACATCGCTGGACATACCTATGCCCTCCTTACAAGCCCTGATTATGCGGATCAAGGTAATCACGCAACCAGTTACCCAAGAACATGATACCAAGTACTGTGACCGTCAACGCAATGCCTGGCCATGTGGCTACCCACCAATGACTTGAGAGATAATTCCGTCCGATGCTGAGCATGAATCCCCACGAAATATCAGGTGGGTTGATACCAAGCCCAAGAAAGCTCAGACTGGTCTCTGCAATGATGCTGGAAGCAACCGCTAATGTGGAGACAACCACAAAACTTGAAAAAACATTCGGAAGAATATGCCGAGTGATAATTTGCCAATCTGGCGTGCCGATGGTGATGGCAGCTTTGACAAACTCCCTCTGGCGCAGGCTCAGCACCTCACTGCGGATAAGCCTTGCGTAGGTAATCCAGCCAGTGACGCCGATAACAATGATGATTGTAACAAGGCTACCATTCATCAAAACAACCGCTACCAATGCCAGCAGGGTACGTGGAATTGAATGAAACGCATCCGTAATCCGCATAATGATGCCATCCAAAATACCGCCATAGTAACCAGCCAAAAGGCCAAGCAGCGTTCCAATCACACCCGCAACAACTACGGAGAGTACACCTATTAGCAAAGAAACTCGCGCACCGTAGATAATACGGCTGAGAATATCATAACCGAGGTTATCGGTACCAAGCAAATACCGGGTGCTTCCCCCCTCAGAAAAAAACGGTGGAACCAACATATCAACCGGATGCATCTCACTGGGTGAATATGGGGCAATATATGGTGCAAATACTGCGCATATTGTTACGGTCAGAACAATTAACAAGCCAATCAGCCCTGTTTTACTACGCCAAAGGCTACGAAGCCATCTTGGAACCCTGTGCGTTTTTTCGCAGTATACCTGATTCTTTTTCACAGCAGTTCCTCCTTATTCGTAGCGTATACGCGGATCAATCAAGCAGTAAACCAAATCGGCCAACAAGTTTGCCGCCAACGTAATACAAGCGATCAGGAAAATACAAACCTGGACAACGCTCATATCCTTATTGTTGATCGCCTGAATCAAAAATTGCCCCAAGCCAGGCCAGGCAAACACGGTCTCCGTAATCAAAGCCCCGCCAATAAGTCCGGGTAATTCTAAGGCAACAATTGTCACAACGGGTACCAGCGCGTTTTTGAACGCATGTATACAAACAACGGCACTCTCCCGCAGGCCCTTGCTCCGGGCAGTGCGAATATAATCTTCATTCATAATGGTAAGCATATTAGATCGCACAAGCGGAATAATCTGCGACGCAGATTGGATGGCCAGCGTCAAAGCAGGTAAAACAAGGCTTATTGCCCCCGTGCTGCCAGAAACTGGAAACCATTTCAGCTTAACAGCAAACAACAGAATCAGCATAATGCCAACCCAAAAGTTTGGCATGGCCCGGCCAAGAACTGAAACTCCGCTGATAACAATATCAAATGGAGAATTTGCAAACTGAGCGCTGAAAATGCCAAGTGGAATTGCCAGTATTAAGGCAAACAACAGCGCGGTTCCGGCAAGTTTCAAAGAAGCGGGAATTCGCTCCATGGCAAGATCCAATGCAGGAAGACTATATCGGTATGAAGTTCCGAAATCACCTTTCAGCATATCTCCGAGATAATCCACATACTGCACGAGAATTGGGCGGTTAAGACCCATTGCCTCACGGAGAATTTCATGGTCCTCCTCTGTGGCATCAAGCGGCAGCATATTGGCTGTTGGATCTCCGGCTACATTGACCAGAAGGAATACAATCAAGGTTATAATGAGCAGAACAGGGATCATCTGTCCTACCCGTTTAAAAAAGTACCGAAGCACGGTAACGCCCTCCTTTTTAAGGAGAGGGACGCGGAGCCAAGCCGCGCCCCTCTACATATGGATGGATGGTTCTATGTCTTACTTAGCAACCGTGATTTCGTCCGGGCAACCATTAGAATCCATTCTGGGGGTAATAGTCAAACCGTTATTCACACCAAAAATTGCCTTGAGCTGTGCAATACAGATGTGAGGACGATCTTCTGCTGCGATTGCCTGAATCTGTTTTTCATAGGCTTCCTTTGTAGCCGGATCCGTCTCAACCAGAGCCTTCTGGTAAAGCTCCTGACACTCAGGGCTGTCATAGTCAGTCTGACCCGCGACACGGTCTTTATCGCCATAGTGGGCCAGCGGATAGCAGCCGTCGTACTGGCCGTCAGAGAGGCCGATCATAAGGAGTTCCTGATTGGTCTTATTGCTAAAGGTCGAACTCATAACTGTAGAATCCACCAACTCCAGATTGACATGAATTCCGATAGCCTCCAAATAAGCGGCAATCATCTGCGCCATTTCGGTATCCATCAGATAACGGCCAGAAGAAGCGGTCAACGTAACTGTCAGATCGCCTTCAGCATAGCCAGCATCGGTCAGCAGAGCCTTTGCGCCTTCAGGGTCATACAAATTAGCAGCATCACCGAACAAATCGCTGTTGAATCCGGGAACGGAGGAACCAACACGGGTACGGGTAGGCGTTCCGGCTCCCTGCAGCAACTGCTCGCAGATAGCCTTTTTATCAATAGCCATCTCAATCGCCTTCCGCACCGCAGGGTCTGCGGTAACCGTCCCTTCGGTCATACGGACAATCATCAGCATAACACGGCTCGTTTCACCATAAACCAGAGAGGTGTTTCCGCTATTTACGCGTTCCCACTCATTAACAGGAACATTGTAGATTACGTCAACACCGCCAGTCAGCAATTCAGAAACGCGTGTAGAGGACTCCGGAATCGGGCGATAGATAACTTCCTTCCATTCAGCCTTGGTGCCATAGTAGCTATCATTGGGAACTAAAGTATAGTGATCATCCGGGACCCATTCCTTCAGCTGATAAGCTCCGGAGGTCACAGGGGCTTTCATGTACCCGTCCATGCCATTGGCCTCAATGTAATCCTTCGGCAAAATGGTTGACTGGCTCATGGCGAGCAAAGTCAACATATCGGGGCGGGGTGTATCTGTAGTAACACGAACCTTGTAATCGTCTAGCTGCTCAACACTCGTCAGGCACTTATAATAGCTGTAGCTGACCAGATCTGTACCGGTCATCAGCCGCTCTAGTGTGTAGGCCACATCATCAGCCTTCAGGTCTTCACCGTTGTTAAAAACGATGCCTTCAGAAATTTTGAATTCCCAGGTCAAATCATCCGGCTGCGTATAGCTTTCGCATACATCATTGACCAGGTTGAAATCCAAATCGCGTTTGAAGAGGCTAGAGCCGATCGTCGCAAACAGATCCTGTGTGTTTGTCTGTGTTTGATTGGCTGGGTCCAGCGTTACAATATCGCTGGCGCTGCCAATCACAAGCACGCCGTCAGAAAAATCACTAACAGCGCTGCTTGCGTCCGCATCCGGCGCGGACGTGTCAGCCTCTTTGGTGGAAGACGAGCCTCCGCAGCCGGACAGTGTGGCAACTGTTAATGTGATTGCCAAAAACAGTGCCAAAGATTTCTTTTTCATGATTGAATGCACCTCTCTTTAATTTCCTTGCGTTCGGTAAAACCCCTCTCCTAATCACGATAAGAATTTATGCCCAAACTGCAAAGCTCGGATTTCTAAACAGCAATTTTTTGCATTGTTTAGGTGTTGAACAGATGATAGACGCAGGAAAACGGTTTGTCAACCGCAAATTTGTTTTTTGTTTAAAGCAACAAAGTAATTTGCCCCTACAAAAAAACATCCGCTGTTTTTCACAACATTATCTGTGCGAATTCAATCTCAATGGCCTGTTTTATCAGGTTTTCTTATGTTCATTATCAGCTGTGTCCTGGAATCGGCTGCATCACTGCCGTAATTCTGTAAATCAGTTGCTGACACGATAATTTCCGCAACAAAACGGACACTCACCGCAAAAAGGGAGAGTGCCCGTTAAATGTCCTAATTTGTTTTAGGTATCCGCTGCTTTAAACATTTTATATGTTTATAAGCGTCAGAAAACATAGAAGTGTAAAACTGCACTAGACGCCTTATTTACGAAAATGGCAGTTCACTATTATTGTCCGAAGGAAGCAGTTCACGCCAAATGCCGCTTTTGCCTTCCTGTAAAACAGAAATATAACAATCCATTACTTTGTAGAAAGCCTCCAACTCCTGTTGTGTACATCCGCGTTCCAAAAGCGCGCTGAATAATTGATTCGAGTCCGCACATTCATTTGCAGCCACCTCGGCACCGATTTGATACCCTTCGGGTGTCACATAAAGGCCAATTTCACGCTTGCTGGACTCTTTATCCTTGTATATCAGATCTTTAGACTCTAGTTTTTTGATCAATTGACTGATTGCGCCCCGCGTTCGATTCCATTTTCTGCAAAGCTGTGCAGACGTTACACCTGGATGACGCATAATCTCAAGAATAATATTAACTTCCGTAACAGTTAAAAGCTGATCGTCTCCATAAGGCTTTCCTGTTCCCATCATGCAGCTACATAGAATTGTAAAATCATATACAATACCGACTCGGTGCGCAGAATGATGCATCAACTGATTGATAATTTGCTTTTTCTTTTTGTCATCCATAAATGAACTCCTCTTTCGAAACATTTCAATTACGGTGTTGTTCTCTCATCCGTGCATTTTTTATAACTATATCATACTATTCTGCTGTTGTCACTTGCAGTATTCCAAAATTGATGAATCTTTGTTGACAACATTTAGACCTTGTGCTATTTTAATTGCCAACAATTTTTATTTAATCACTAAACATAGGAGATCCCACACGAAAGGACTCTATCGAAATGGCACCCGTTTGTAGCAAAGTATTCTATTGTTTGACCGGTGGAGCGGAACTCGCTCTATTACGCCGGGTTTTTCAGATTGGCTGGCCCGCAACGCTTGAGGCTGTCTTTGTTGGGCTTGCAAGCCTATTTGACACCGCCATGGTAGGACAATTAGGAACCTCTGCCGTGTCTGCAGTTGGCCTGACCAATCAGCCAAAATTTATTTGCCTTGCATTTATTTTGGCGCTGAATGTAGGCGTTACCGCTCTGGTTTCCCGGCGTGTCGGCGCTGAAGACTGTAACGGCGCATCAGAAGCATTCAAACAATGCCTGTTCCTCTGCCTTATGGCCTCCACAGTTATCTGCACTGTGGCCTTCCTGTTTGCAAAGCCTTTTCTGATTTTGGCCGGTGCACAGGAGGACACCCTTGCAGATGCTGTCAGCTATTTTCGTCTATTGATGCCGGGGCAGTTTTTCCAGCACCTGTATATTACCTGCAATGCCGCTATGCGGTGCGCCGGCAACAGCCGCATCAGTCTTCGCACAAATATAGTTTCCAGCCTTTCCAATATTTGCCTGAATTATCTGCTGATCGGCGGCAATCTTGGGTTTCCGGCTCTTGGCGTCCGGGGCGCGGCAATCGCTACTTCTATCAGCTATGTACTCGCTTTTGCGGTAGCACTTACGAGTCTCCTTTCTCCTGCCTGCCGTCTGAATATCCACACATACCGCGGTTGGATTCCTACCCGGAAACTGTTTCGACAGCTTTACTCTGTGGTTTCTGGCGCGCTGCTCGAAAATATCTGCCTGCGAATCGGTTTTTTTATTTACTCTCGCACGGTGGCAGGATTGGGCACAACGCCCTTTGCTGCCCATCAAATCTGCATGAATATCGCAAATGTTACGCTTCTCGGCTTTGATGGTTTGGGCACTGCCGCCGCTGCTCTAGTCGGGCAGGACCTCGGTGCAAACAGATCTGCCCGTGCTCAAAAAGCAGCAGAAACCTGCGTTCGTTTTTCTATTCTTCTCGCTGTTGCGCTAATGTGCGGCCTCATTCTTTTCCGCAGGCCATTGCTTGAATGTTTTTCCCATGACGCAGCCGTTCTTGGCCCCGCCGCAGATATTCTGATAATTCTTGCCTGCAGTATGATTGGAGACGGACTCTGCGTATCTCATGCCGGTGCATTGCGCGGAGCCGGTGATACCCGCTTTGTCGCAATGGCATCTCTGATTAGCGTAACGCTGATCCGCCCCGCGCTTTCCTGGTATCTGTGTTATCCTGCGGGTCTTGGTTTATATGGACCCTGGATTGGCTTTTTTCTTGACCTGTGGACACGCGGAATTCTGAACACATGGCATTTTCGCCAAGGTCGGTGGAAGTGTATTCAACTGTAATTACATCATGATGCGGGTCATCCCGCTCACAATAAACTTTTCAGGAGGCACAAAATGAAAGATGTATTTGCTTACATTGACGCACACGCTCAAGAATATATTGAGCTGCTGCAAAAATTCTGCCGTCAGCCCAGTGTGGCCGCGCAGAATCTCGGCATTCGGGAGATGGCAGATCTACTGGTAAAAGAATTGGCAACAGTGGGTATTACGGCAGAAGTCTGTGAAACGGACGGAAATCCCATCCTTTATGGCGAGCTTGAGGGAGAAAATAATGGGCGCACCATCTCGTTTTATAATCATTATGATGTTCAGCCCGCAGAGCCCCTGGATGAGTGGGTTTCTCCTCCGTTTGCCGCAGAAATTCGCGACGGCAAGCTCTACGCCCGCGGCGCTACTGACAATAAGGGAAGCCTGCTCAGTCGGCTGTGCGCTCTCAAAGCATTATTGGCCGTTCACGGAAAAGCCCCGCTAAATGTCAAATTTATTTATGAAGGTGAAGAGGAGATTGGCAGTCCGCACCTCCACCAGTTCGCTGAGCAGTATCCGGAACGCGTTAAAACAGACGGATTCGCATGGGAAGGCGGCAGCAAACAGCTCGATACCGCTGAGGGCATCGGGCCTCTGGAGGTGTGTCTTGGCGTAAAGGGTCTGCTGTATATTGAACTTCGCTGCCGCACTGCCGCCAGCGATCTGCACTCCGCCAACGCCGCCGTAGTGAAAAATCCTGTCTGGCGCTTGGTAAAGGCTCTCGATACAATGAAGGATGAAAATGACCGTATTATGATCGACGGTTTTTATGACAATGTGCGTGAGCCCAGCGCGTACGAGATGGCCTGTCTCGAAACGCTGCACTACCCGGAAGAAGCCGCAAAAGAGCGAATGGGACTGGACGGTTTTATCAATAATTTGACAGGAATTCCCCTCCTTGAGAAATTCTATTATCAGCCTACCGCTAACATTGCTGGAATCAAGGCCGGATATATCGGCGAAGGGGCAAAAACTGTCCTGCCTGGTAGCGCGCTTGTCAAAATGGATTTGCGGCTGGTTCCCGATCAGACGCCGGATGAGATTCTTGCCAAAGTGCGTGCGCATCTCGATCGGCGCGGCTTTTCTGATATTGAGGTAGTTAAGATCTCTGGTGAGCCACCGTTCCGTGCGGATCCAAACTGCCTGTTCGCACAGACGGTTATCCGCTGCGCTGAGCCGGTCTACGGGGTTGGTCCTGAGGTTTTCATCAGTTCCGCGGGAACAACCGCCATGTATCAGTTCTGCCATGATGCCGGTTTGGATGCGGTGATGTTTGGCGCCGGCAATGAGGCGTCCAATATTCACGCGCCCAACGAGAATATCATTCTCAAAGACTATATCAACGCAATCAAGATGGCAGCATCTGTGATGGTGGAATTTGCAAAGGCATAATAGGAAAAAACGGAGGGATCTTTTACTGTGAGTCTGGGATTATTTGATGTGGTTGGCCCGATCATGCACGGTCCATCCAGCAATCACACCGGTGGTGCGAACCGCATCGGCTATGTCGCAGCAAAGCTGATTGGCGGCGAAGCGCAGAACTATACATTCTGCTTTCACCCAATCTTCATGAAAATGTTTACCGGACACCGAACACACATTGCGCTCCTTGCCGGTTGCCTTGGGATGCGGGAATACGAAGATGCCTGCAACGATTCTAAAAAAATAGCAGATGAGAAAGGAATTCGTGTAACCTATCGTCCTATTGAGGACGAAAAGGTTGATCGCAACACTATGCGAATTCTCGCTGAGCGGGATGGCATTCATTGGAATATTAACGGAATTTCTGTAGGCGGCGGTAATATTCTGATTACCCGCATTAATGGAATTGAGACTCATCTGGATGGCAATCGCTGGTGTTATCTTTTCCTTCTGCGGGCGGGTTCCCCTATTGAAAGGATTTCCAACCATCTTGAGGAAATCTGTCCGTCTGCAAAACGCACCTATGGAACAACAGCAGAGGGAGAATTACTGCTGCTTGAAGCCAAGACCCCTTTCAGTGCCAGTACCCTAGTGTCCATAGACAACGTCATTGGAAATTATGTCTTCCTGCGCCGCAGTGTTGAGCCCATGACATTATTTCCTAACTGCACCGAAAATCCACCTCTTTTTACAACATTTGAAGATTTTCTCTCCCTGTGTCGCACCCGGCCCATGATTGATGTTATCTATGAGTACGAAATAACACGCAGTGGCCGGACTCGAGAAGAAATTTTATCACAGGCTATGGCCATTGTCGATGTAATTGACTGCTCCATGCAGCGTGGTCGAAAAGGTAACAATCCTCTATTGTGCGGTTATTGCAGCGGCAGCGATGGATATATGGTTGAACAATGGCGACAGAGCGGAAAGTCTATTGTCGGTGACGTATTCAATGATGCAGTTGCCGGCGCACTCTCTATGGCTGAAGTAAGTGCCAGCGCAGGACGTGTTGTTGCCGTGCCTACAAGCGGAAGCGCGGGTGGGCTGCCTGGAGCACTGTTCGCCACTGCAAAGAGATTTGGCTCGTCACGCGAAAAGCTGGCAGAAGCCTTTCTTGTCAGCGCAGCAGTTGGTGTATTGGCCGGAAACCGCTGCTCATTTTCGGGTTCCATCGGAGGTTGCCAGGCAGAAATTGGCATTGGCGCAGGCATGGGAGCTGCTGGTGCGGTTTATCTGGCAGACGGATCTGCAGAGGCGGCTTGCCACGGGTTTTGTTTCGCCATCAAAGAAACTCTCGGCCTTGTATGCGACCCCTTGGCCGGTCCTGTAGAAGTTCCGTGCATCAAGCGAAACGCCATGGGTGCTGTTGTTGCTCTGATGGGTGCCGAAATGGCTTTGGCCGGGGTACGTAGCGTTGTCCCCCCCGATCAGGTGTTAACCGCCCTGCGGGATGTACAAGATCGTATGCCAACAGAACTGCGCGGTGCATGTGTCGGGGGCTTGGCCGCTTCGCCAATTGCCAAAGAGTTACAGCAAATGTGGGCAACCAAGCTTGCAGCCACAGGTGAAGTCTAATTTGAGCAGTGCGTAGCGTCTGAAAGTAGCTTGCGGTAATTTGCGCTTAATTAATGTCTCCTACAATATAGTTACGGTTGAAGGCGCGGCAGCCAGCCGCGTCTTTTTCCATCTCAAAGCCGAAGCTGTTAGAATGGGAGAGTAAATGGCCTGACAGTTAATGCCTTGGACCAATACGTCCGATCAGTAGTCAGTCAGCCGCCTCTCTCATGGATCCATTGTCACTGCACGCAGCCGGTGATCAGATCAGCCGGTGTCCGTCTATCCTTTCATTTAAATAGGAGATACCACGGATCACTTCAGAACGATGACCTCATCGTTCTCATCGTACATACGGATGCCTTCCTTTTCCCCCTTGGTACGGCCCAGACCGAACTGGATCGTAGCCAAGGAAGCAATAGTAGTTGGCGCCGATGATGGAGAAGGGAGACAGGCCGGTCAGAGAGACGCACAGCAGGATCTGGCCGCCGTGAGGAATGATGCCCTGGACCACGCAGGAGAAAATATCCAGGATGGAGGCCGCACGCTTGGGAGCCACATTCGCCGTATGCGGTATATCCCCCTCCCGGCCCGTCAACTATTTTTCTTGCACTCCGGCAGGTGCAGGGCTATAATTCCAAACAGTAAGAGCGCGTCTGTCGAAAAGGCGGTAAATTTCCCTGGCCGGTAAGGTCGGGCAGCCGTTAGCGGCTGGGCCGACGGTGTATTCCCGCTCCGCGCGGGGAGCAGGAATTCTTTCGGCTCGCAGGCCCGTTCAACAAAGGATATCCCGTTTTGCGAAGGAGCGCACATTCTATGAAAATCATTGTAACAGACGGCTACGTGGAAAATCCCGGCGATCTGAGCTGGGCTCCGCTGGAAGCCTTGGGCGAGGTGACATACTATGACCGCATCGGCCTGACCGATGAGGATGAAACCATCCGCCGGATCGGTGACGCGGAGATCGCCGTCATCAATAAGGCCCCCGTGACCCGGAAGGTCATTGACAACTGCCCCAGCCTGAAGCTCATCACGGTGCTGGCCACCGGCTACAACGTGGTGGATCTGGTTGCCGCCAGGGAGCGGGGCATCCCCGTGTGCAACGTGCCCAACTACGGTGGCTATTCCGTCAGCCAGTTCGCTATTGCCCTGATGCTGGAAGCCTGTCTCCACATCGGCCACCATGACCGCACCGTCCATGAGGGCAAATGGCAGAACAGCCCGGACTGGTGCTACTGGGACTATCCCCTCATCGAACTGGCGGGCAAGACCTACGGCCTGCTGGGCTGCGGCCGCATCGGCATCCACACCGCCGAGGCCGCCAAGGGACTGGGGATGCACGTCATCGCCTATGACAAGTACCCCTCTCAGGCTGCCAAGGATCTCGGGGTGGAATTTGTGGAACTGGACGATCTGTTTGCCCGGTCTGATGTGTTGGGACTTCAAATGCCCCTGATGGACTTCAATGTGGGCATCATCAACAAGGAGAACATCGCCAAGATGAAGGACGGCGTTATCATCATCAACAATAGCCGTGGACAGATGGTGGTAGAGCAGGATCTGGCGGACGCTCTGAACAGCGGCAAGGTGGCCTTCGCCGGGCTGGACGTGGTCTCCACGGAGCCCATCCGGGCCGACAACCCCCTGCTGACGGCGAAAAACTGCATCATCACCCCGCACATGTCCTGGGGCTCTCAGGGCAGCCGCCAGCGGATCATGGACTGCACGGTAAACAATATCAAGGCGTTTCTGAGCGGAACGCCGGAAAACGTGGTAAATCCGTAAGCCTTTTCAACGGGACATCTATTTTGAAAGGGGAATCTGACGATGGACAGCAAAACCCTGCAAATCCTCCGCCGGGATGCGGAGGACATCTGCCGCAGTGCCATTGAAGCCTCGGTGCCGGACGCCGCCATCCAGCGGGCGCTGGCCCAGCTGCCCCCCTGTCAGGGGCGGACGGTGCTGGTCTCCATCGGCAAAGCCGGGTGGCAGACCGCAAAAGCCGCTTATGACGCGCTGGGCAGCACCATCGAACACGGCGTGGTGGTGACGAAATATGGCCACAGCCAAGGCCCCATCGGTGATCTGGCCATTTACGAGGCGGGCCATCCCGTGCCGGATGAGCATTCCGTCCGGGCCACGGAAGCGGCTCTGGCGGCGGTCAGCGGCCTCCGCGCAAGGGACCGCGTGCTGTTTCTGGTGTCCGGAGGCGGCTCCGCCCTGTTTGAGCGCCCTCTGGTGCCTCTGGCGGAGCTGGAGGACATCACCGGCCAGATGCTGGCCTGCGGCGCGGACATCACCCAGATCAACACCATCCGCAAACGGCTCTCCAGCGTCAAGGGCGGGCGGTTCGCCCAGCTCTGCGCCCCGGCCCATGTGTACGCCATCCTCCTCTCCGACGTCATCGGAGATCCCCCGGATATGATCGCCTCCGGCCCCGCCTATCCCGACAGCACCACAACGGCGCAGGCCATGGCCCTTGTGAGCCGGTACGGTCTGACCCTCAGCCCGCAAGCGCTGGACTTGCTGGAGCAGGAACCGCCCAAGGTGCTGGATAACGTCACCACGGTCATCACCGGCAGCGTGGCCCAGCTCTGCCGGGACGCGGCGGCCCGCGCGGAAGCGCTGGGCTACCGGACCTGCCTTCTGACGGACCGGCTCCAATGCGAGGCCCGGGAAGCGGGCCGCTTCCTGTCCGCCATGGCGGGGACCTACGCCGGAAAGGGCAAAAAAACCGCCTATATCTTAGGCGGCGAGACGGTAGTCCACCTGACAGGCCACGGCCTGGGCGGACGGAATCAGGAATTGGCGCTGGCAGCAGCGGAAGGACTGGCAGGATTGGAAGCGGTGGTGGCCTCCGTCGGCTCTGACGGCACCGACGGTCCCACGGACGCGGCCGGTGGCATCACCGACGGCGCCACGGCGGACGCTCTGGCCGCTCTGGGCATTTCCATCGACAAAACGATGGCGGACAACGATGCCTATCACGCTCTGAAAGCCTGCGGCGGGCTGATCGTCACCGGGCCTACCGGCACCAATGTCAACGACATCACCGTGCTGCTGGTGTGACCCCCTCCCCTGTCGGCAGGCGTTGGACCGCAGCCGGCCGCAATCAAAATTGAGATGTTCGCCTCGTATTGGCAAAAAGTCAGCCACGGATTTGAGTACCGAAGGGTACCCTGATCCGTGGCTGTTTCCCGTTACGTGGTATCTGGCTCTCCCCCAAGTTGGCAAAAGACATCGGCAGAACCAGTTTCAAAAGAGCCAGCTATGCTTTCACTTTTGTTCGAGCAGCACACGCTCTGCCTTTTGGAGTTGATGGGAGCAAGGGCGCACAAAGCAAAGCCCGCGTTTCGTTCCTTTTAGCTCAGATCGCCGGCAGCCTTGATCTTCACACGGTTGGTGTTGCCGGGATAATAGGCCAGCGGCACATCCTCCATTTCGATGATCTCCACGGTATCCCGCACAGCGCCAGCCTCCACAGCCAGCTCAACGGCCTCCTTCTTGGCCTTTTCCAGCGACTGCTCCCGAGGCAGCTCATCGTAGTTCATCAGCTTTTCATAGGTACCGCTCACCTTGGAGATGGCAGAACCGATGGCGTTGGCGCAGCCGAAGTGCTCCGGCTTCAGGACAGATGCCGCACCGCTGATCTTCTCCGGCAGGATGATGGAGCCGCCGCCCACAAGAATCAGATCTACGTCCGCATTGGAGACCTTCATGGCGTCCACGCTGTCTTCCACCAGTGCGCGGATCGCAGCCATGGCCTTATCTGCCACTTCCTGAGAAATGGCTTCCACCTTGGACTTGTCACCCAACTCCACCATGCCCAACCGCACGGCGATATCAGTGGCGGTCATCACATCGCCACCGAACACAAGCGCCTTTTTCGTGATCTCATAGCCCACGCTGTCGGGGCCGACGGTCACGCTGCCGTCATCCCTGACGCGCACGATGGAGCCGCCGCCCAGACCGATGGAGATAACGTCCGGCATCCGGAAATTGGTGCGCACACCGCCAATGGTGACGGCCACACTGGATTCCCGGGGGAAGCCGTTCTGGATCACGCCGAGATCGGTGGTCGTACCGCCCACATCTACCACGATGGCATCCTTCAAGGAGGAGAGGTAGCTGGCGCCGCGAATGGAGTTCGTGGGGCCGCAGGCGACCGTCAGGATCGGATAGCGGCGGGCGTGCTCCATGGTCATAAGCGTGCCGTCATTCTGGCTGAGATACACGTCTGCATTGACAATGCCCTCATCCCGCAGGCTCTTGGCAAAGCCCTCGGTGAAGCGCTCGGCTACCTGCCACAGCGCGGCGTTCAGGATCGTGGCATTTTCCCGCTCGATCAGGCCCATAGAGCCGATCTCGCTGGAGATGGAAATATGGACGTCCTCGCCCATGATCTCACGGCAGAGCTTGGCCGCCTCTACCTCATGGTCATTGCGGACGGTGGAGAACACGCAGGAAATGGCAATGGACTTCACGCCCTTTGCCTTCATTTCC
>Ga0129310_1001845_pt1 | contig 17236 bp, 16 predicted proteins | sample Go1ome_2_FD_94433 | JGI IMG/M metagenome (GOLD analysis project Ga0129310, IMG submission 94433) | Western lowland gorrila individual fecal microbial communities from Wisconsin, USA - Go1022A metagenome | ecosystem: Host-associated > Mammals > Digestive system > Large intestine > Fecal | place...
AGAGCGTTGTTTTACAAAGGTGTCGGTGCAAGTCCGACTAGGCACAATTTTATTTTAACGAGGTAAGAGTTATGTACGAAGACAAGACATTAGTATGTAAGGACTGCGGAAACGAATTTGTATTCACAGCAGGCGAACAGGAGTTTTATGCTGAAAAAGGCTTCACAAACGAGCCACAGAGATGCAAGCCATGCAGAGATGCAAGAAAGTCTGCTACAAAGTCTGAAAGACAGACATACACAGCAACTTGCGCAGCTTGCGGCGGCGAGGCTGTTATTCCTTTCAAGCCAAGAGAGGACAGACCTGTATATTGCAGCGAGTGCTTTGCAAAGATGAAGGAGCAGCAGTTCTAATTAAACTGACTACTGAAAACTCAAGGCTGTTGTACGAAAGTACAGCAGCCTTTTTTCTATGCAGATCTTTATGCAAATTCTTTAAATAAAAAAGATGACTACCGTTTTGCGGGCAGTCATCTGAACCGTTATTTGATTATTTGATCTCAAGCCGTCTTGTTTCGGGAACGGAAGGCTCTTTCTTAGGCATTACCATACTCAGGATACCATTCTTGTATTCAGCCTCGATCTTGTCGGCATCAATGCCTGTGATATCAAAGCTTCTTGAATACGAGCCGTAGGAACGCTCACGGCAGATATAGGTATTATCCTTTTTATCGACTTTCTTTTCGCTGTGGACAGCGGAAAGTGTAAGCTTATTGCCTGTGATATCAAGCTGGATATCACCCTTATCAAAGCCAGGAAGTTCAGCCTCCATTACATATTTGTCGCCCTCATCACGGATATCGGTCTTAAATGATGTTGGGTAAAGTCCGCCGAAAAAGTCATTCTCAAAATCATGGAAAGCGTTAAATAAATCAAAGCTCTTCTTTTCAAAAGGTGTAATTCCGTTCATAATAATACCTCCTTAACAGGTTCGTTTTGTTCTTTTGTTTCTTTAAGTTTTATTTTTATCTGTATATTTTATGTTTTGTGTCTGCTTTTCTGTTCGTACAATTCATACTCAGCTGCGTTCACACATTCTACTCATTGGTACCATTTCCTTTCTTTCTATGCTTTTATATTAACTCTGCAATATGATAGTTGTGTGAAAAGATTGTGAATAGAAAATAAAAATTAGCACTCTGGACGATAGAGTGCTAATTGATTAGGCGGATAACAAGCTTGCCGAGTAAGAATTTTACCCTGTCAACCTCTTTTGGAAAATGGGGTTGATACTAAAACTTGTTTTTTGAATTTGATAGTTTGCGATTGTTTTTTTATTTTGTTTGACGCTTAAAGTTTGCACTATGTATAAAAGCTTGACTTTGTGCGTAAGAAAAGAGGCGACCACAGGTCGCCCCTACGAATACTTTGTAAATCCATATAAGACCTTTGGTCGCCTCTTTTCTATCGCAAGCCAAAATTTATTAAGTATGTATTGCCTTTTAAACTTCTAGTACATACATGATTTAACAAAGTGTTATGCCTTACAACCTTAGCATAGCCTGTACGTTTTGTAATATTCATACAAAAAGGGACGGTCAGAAACCGCCCCTTACAATACAGTATTTTGCCTACATTTGAGAGAAACTGGCGACCACAGGTCGCCCCTACGGAAATATTGAGAGAAAATTCTCATTAGACCTCATCAAAGTGAAAAGAGCCAATACAAAACCTTATTAAAGTCGGTTTAAGTAAAAGTCATATCTCAGTTTCTTCCGAGCGCAAATGAGAAGTTCGGACAGCAGACAGCGAGTTTACGAGCGTCCCGAATTACCCCGTCCGGCGAGGACCCGTCCGAGGACTTTTAGTAAAAGTCAGCACTTGGTTTCTTCCGAGCGCAAATGAGAAGTCCGCACAGCAGACAGCGAGTTTACGAGCGTCCCGAATTACCCCGTCTGGGAGGACTTTTAGTAAAAATCAGCACTTGGTTTCTTCCGAGCGCAAATGAGAAGTCCGCACAGCAGACAGCGAGTTTATCGAGCGTCCCGAATTACCCCGTCTGGGAAGACCTATTTGGCGTTGATGTTGATGTATTCGGGTTTTAGTTTGGAGTACATTATCTTTTGGCTGGAGTATAATCCGTAGTAGCCAGAAAGCATATAGCTTACTCCGCAGGCTATGGCGAACAGGATCGTCGCTCCCGAACCGAAAAGCTCAAAGCTTAAAAATATCGACGCTATCGGACAGTTTACTACTCCGCAGAATGTTGCTACAAGTCCTATGGCTGCCCCGAAACATGGCTCTGCTCCCACAAGCGGCGCAAATATGCAGCCGAATGTCGAGCCGATGAAAAATGTCGGAACTATCTCTCCGCCTTTAAATCCTGAGCCTATGCATACCGCCGTGAAAATTATCTTCATAAGAAATGCCGCAGGCTTTGCTGTGCCGCCCTCTATGGCTGCGGATATTATCTGTCCGCCTGCTCCATTGTAATCTCCGCTGCTGCATATGAGCGAAAGTACAATGAGTATCATTCCGCCTGCCGCAATACGAAGGTATGCGTTCTTTATGTGTATTCCGAAAAGATCGTGACTTCTCTTCATTGCAACACAGAAAAGTATGGAGATAAGCGCACAGGCTACCGCTATTATACCTGTCTGAGTTACACTGACAATGGAAAGTCTGGGAAGTTCACAGCCGATCATAAACGCTGTTGGCTTTAAGCCCAGCAAAAGCGATACCTTGTATGCCACAAGGGAGGAGGCTATGCACGGCACAAGACCTGCGTAGTAGATAACGCCTACGCTTATGACTTCCATAGCGAAAAATGTTGCCGTCAGCGGCGTTCCAAAAAGTGCGGAGAATACAGAACTCATTCCGCACATTATGGCAAGACTCATGTCCTTTTGGTCGAGGTGGAGAATATCTCCTGCCTTTGCGCCTATGCTGCCGCCTAACTGGAGAGCCGCTCCCTCACGTCCTGCCGAACCGCCCACAAGGTGGGTTATGACTGTGGAAATAAATATCAGCGGCGCCATTATTATAGGAACGTGTATGTTCGTCCGTATGGAACTGATTATAAGATTTGTTCCCGTTTCTTCATCTATCTTGCAGGCACGGTAGAGAAATACGATGAAAAGTCCTGCAAGGGGTGCAAAAAAAACAGTCCATTCATGATCGCCTGTACGGAACTGCGTCACCCAGTTTACTGCCATATGGAAAAACGATCCCACAAGTCCTCCTGTTATGCCCAGCGCACAGGATATGCCCAGCCATTTCGCAAATGTTACTGCGTAGTTGAAACCAGAATCTATTTTTTCCTTGACAAATTGTTTGTTTATCACGTCCATACCCTCATAAACAGACTGCAAAATGCAATACCGCATCAAACTGTACGGTATTGCATCACAATCACTTTTCTTTTTTATTTTTACTTTTCAGCAATAACTTCTACTTCTACGAGAACGTCCTTTGGAAGTTCCTTTACAGCAACACAGCTTCTTGCCGGCTTGCTTGTGAAATATTCGCCGTATACACCGTTGAATGCAGCAAAATCAGACATATTCTTCAGGAAGCATACTGTCTTTACTGCCTTGTCAATAGATGTGCCTGCTGCTTCGAGAACAGCTGTGAGGTTCTTGCATACCTGATGTGTCTGCTCCTCGATAGTTGTTGCTTCAACGTTTCCTGTTGCAGGATTGATAGCTATCTGACCTGATGTGAAAACAAGTCCGCCAACTGTCATTGCCTGTGAATAAGGTCCGATCGCATCGGGTGCATTCTTTGTATAAACTTTCTCTGCCATTTTTATCTACTCCTTTAAATATATTTTTGATTTAAAACTGTTTAGTCGATTATCTTGAAGCCTTCCTTTGTAAGTTCGCTTCTGATCTGTCTGATATGGTCATAGTTCCTTGTTTCAAGAACTATTCTAAGCAAGCATTCTGTGATATCGCTTTCCTCGCTTGCTCTCTCGTGGTGGATAGAAACAACATTTCCGCCGAGATCGGAGATGATAGCGGAAACTCCCTTAAGCTGACCGGGCTTATCTTCAAGCTGGATAGTAAGGGTATCTGATCTTCCCGACTTGAGCAGACCTCTCTTGATAACTCTTGAAAGGATAGTAACGTCGATATTTCCGCCCGAAACGAGGCAGACAACATTCTTGCCCTTGAGATCAGGTATCTTGTTGAACATTACAGCGGCAACGGAAACTGCGCCTGCGCCCTCTGCGATAAGCTTCTGCTTTTCGATAAGGTGAAGTATAGCGGAGGATACCTCGTCATCTGATACAGTAACAACTCCGTCAACATACTTCTTGCAGTATTCAAATGTGTTCTCACCGGGCTCTTTTACCTTTATGCCGTCTGCGATAGTGTGAACGCTGTCAAGACATTCGATCTTTCCGTCCGCAAGGGATCTTACCATAGACGGAGCGCCCTCAGCCTGTACGCCGTAAACTCTTACTCTAGGATTGAGCTGCTTTACTGCGAAAGCAACACCTGAGATAAGTCCGCCGCCGCCGACAGGAACGACTACGATGTCAGCGTTTGTTACCTGATTGAGTATTTCAAGTCCGATAGTACCCTGACCTGCGATAACATTTTCATCATCGAATGGGTGAATGAAAGTATAACCCTTTTCGTCACGCAGTCTGATAGCCTCTGCGTAAGCGTCATCATATACACCCGGAACAAGGCAGATATCTGCGCCGTAGCCCTTTGTTGCCTCTACCTTTGAGATAGGTGCGCCGTCAGGCAGACAGATAAGGGATTTTATGCCGTTTTTGGAAGCCGCAAGAGCAACGCCCTGAGCGTGGTTTCCTGCGGAACAGGCGATAACGCCGTGTGCCTTTTCTTCATCGGAAAGCTGTGATATCTTGTAATACGCACCTCTGACCTTGAAAGAACCTGTTACCTGAAGGTTTTCTGTCTTAAGATAAACGTTGCAGTCAGGGTTTACCTTAGGGGCAAAAATGCAGGCGGTAGGTCTGATTATCTCCTTAAGGACGTTTGATGCGTCGAAAATTTTGTCTAGTGTAAGCATAGCTACTACCTCTTTCCTAAAATAAAAATCTCCGCCCCTGAAAACAGAGGCGAAGAAAAAAATCAATAATATTTCTCCGTGTTACCACTCCGCTTGCGGAAAAATTTCCGCCGCTCGTACTCATATAACGGTGAGGACCGACTTTGCTTATAGGCGCAGGCTTTCAGCAAAGCAGCTCGGGGATGATCCAGAAAACGAAAACCCTGCGTTCTTTCACCAGACGAACGCTCTCTAAGAGGATCGGACCGTTTTCACCTTTCCCGTCAAAGCTTTTGACCTTTTACACTTTTGACACTTATCATTTAATGTTTAAATTATAGCACCGAAAAAAGCGATTGTCAATACAGTTTCAATTATTTTATTTTGACTTTATTTCACTTTTTCTATGAACGTAGTTCTATGAATGTAGTTCTATGAACGTAGTTCAATGAACAGTTTTAATGGACGAAGTTCATTGAAGATGTTCATTGCTGTTATTGCGGGATAATTCCCTCCATTACCTCTTTCATACTGCTGTAAGCTCGCTGAGCGGCTTCTTTTGTGTGTGATTTTTCGTAATACACGCTGTCGCAGGCGTCTATAAATATGTCTATGACATCTTCATTTTCGAGGTAAGGACTCATTATATCCAGCTCTTCTGTGTTCTGCATTTTCTGCTCTGCGCTGTATTCTATGCCGCCGAGCATATCCCTTGCTTCAAGAGCCTCTTTCGCTGAACGGCTTACAGGTATGCCCTTTGTGCTGCCCTGTATTACAGCCATATCTGCGCTGTTAAGGAGGTAATCAGTAAATTCAGCGGCGGCTTTCGGGTTTGCGGTATCTTTCTTTATGGCATAAAAGCCTGTTGGTTTAACAGACCAGCCGTAGGAGATATAGTTGTTCGTTACGGGGTAATCTCCCACCACCATTTCAAAGCCTGCTTTCTGTGCGTCCTCGCTGTAATGACCTGAGTCGGATATCCATACGGCTGTGCCGCCGGTAAGGCAGTTTTCAAGGTCGCTGCGTTCAAACTCGGAATAGATCTTTGACACCTTTTCGTCAACAAGGTGATTATAGAAATCTATCATTGCGGCAATATCATTTTCCGTAAGATCAAAGCTGCCGTCAAAGACTTTCTTTCCCGTAGTCTGTTCGAGATAAGCGCAGCAGCATAGCCAGAAGTTTTTCTTTGTCAACTGGATAGGGTAGACCTCATCGGAGCGCATGACCTTTGCGGCATTGAAGAGATCATCCCAAGTCGATGGGACAGGCAGACCGTAGTTATCATAAAGAGTTTTGTTATAAACAAATGTAACGGAGCTTAAGCTTATTGGCAGAGCATTCAGCTTTCCGTTTATAGTGCCGAAATCAAGTTCGTCCTGTGAGAAATTCGACAGGTCGATATAGTCGGACAGCTCATTAAGGTCATAGAAATCCTCACCCTCAGGGGAGTATTCATACAGCCAGCTGTAATTGAGCTGCATAACGTCTGCTTCCGTATCTGAATAGAACTCTGAATCCATTTTTGCCTTAAAACCTTCAAAGTCGCTGTACTGGGGATTTATGCCGATATCTGTATGGCTTTCCTCAAATGCTGATATGCCTTTGAGTGTGTTTTCGTTTCGCTCGTCCTTTCCCCACCAGGAAAATGTTATTTCTGCGTTCTGCTGATCGGGGATAACTCTTCCGTATGAACAGGAACAAAGTGAGGCTGTGAACAGCAGGGCGGTGGAAAAGTTAACGATCTTTTCAGGAGATATTGAAGATAGTTTTCTCATACCTTTTCCCTCCCTGTTGCTTCGTTTTTATACAAAACATAATTTCCGTCATTTTCTTCCGCTTCTTTCAGCGCTTCGCCTGCGGACTCGTAAAGCTCGTCATAGTCTGTGCTTACGTCGGGGTAAACTGCTGCGCCTATGGAGCATTTTACCATACCTCTGCCCGAATCAAGCTCACATTCCTCAAGTCTGCGGCTTATTTCTTTCAGACTTTCTTTCAGTTTGTCGTGTGCTTTAAAAAGGTCGTATTCTGTAAAGTCTGCAAACACAACGAACTCATTTTTGCCTGTTCTGCCAACAACATTTCCTGCGTCGGGGTCTTCTGCATAAAAGCCTGTGAGTATTCCCGAAACTTTAAGCAGCGCTTCACTAACGCCTGCTGTGCCGTAGTTTTCGGAAATGAGGTCGAGGTTGTTTATTTTAACCAATGCAAGTAGGATAGTTGAGCCTGAGATACAGGTTTCTATTTTGTCAGCGATAAGGTTTTCCGCAGCCTCGGCTGTATACAGACCAGTAAGTCCGTCTGTTGAACTTTTCTTTGTGGCATAGGCTGAACCTGCTGGGGCAGCGACAATGCTGATCATAGCAATGACAGCGATAGAGAAAAGCACTATTCCAAGGCATATTACATCTGTGCGGACGTAAATGTTGTGGCTTGCTCTCATATCATTAACGGTGATTATCTTCCAGCCGCAGTCGAGGACGCTGACGCTTTCGATCATATCATAGTTTATGAGCGTATAGCCGCTTTTTTGTGACTGGTCGATATATTTCGGGCTTATCATACTGCCCTCTTTGCCTTTATGGGAGTAGATTATCCTGCCGCTGCTGTCGGTGAGGAAAAGCTCTGCGTTATCCTGTCTGCCTTTGGGGATAAAAGTTCCCGAAAGCTCGTTGGTATAGAAAGAGCCGACAAATATCGCATGGTCATGCACCTCTCTGAGGTAATATATTCTGTTATAGTCATCATTTATTCCGCAAACCCAAGCAGTTTTCTTGCCGTCAAGACCATTTTTCAGAGTTTGGAACATATCGGGTTCGAGGAGATCTTCCGTTACGGAAGAGAGCTTTCCTGCGTGGCTGTCATTTCGGTAGATGATAGCGAAGTCGCAGTAATTATCCAGCAGGCTGAAGCTTGTTAGGTAGTCGGTCATTTCGCTTTCGATCTGAGCGGCACGGTACTTATCCAGCTGGGTATCCGATGCGTCGTAGTCCATATAGTTATCTTTAGTAAGGGCGACTGCGCTGAGGTTTTCAAGCTTTTGCATATACTGTTTTACAGCTATCTCGGTTTCTTTATTGAGAGATGCGGTCACATCTGCGGCGGTATCGCTCAAGTTGCAGAAATGTATGTAAGAAGAATACGCCATGATAGCGGCGCAGGTCACTATCATTATAAGCACATAGATAACAGGAAGGCGGTTTCGTGGAATTCTTCCCGAATGTTTTTCCTTTACGGCTTTCAAAATTTTCCCCTCCAGAAAAGAATAATATATTATTATATAAAATTATAACATATCCACTCCCCAATAATATTATCAATTTGTTAAATCCTCACCGGATTGGGTAATTCGGGACACTCGGTCCTCCCGGACGGGGTATTACGCTACGCTCGTAAACTCGCTGTCGGCGGTATGGGTTTTCTCATTTGCGCTCGGAAGAAACGGAGATATGGCTTTTACTGAAACAAGGTTTGATGAGGTCTTGAATGGCTTTTCAAGGTGTGATATTTTGGTAGGGGCGACCTGCGGTCGCCTGTTTCCGCCGCCGACTTTGATAAGGTCTTATCTTGTTTTTTTAGGCTTGATGTTTTGGTCGGGGTGGTCTTTGACCGCCTTTGTCTTGTCACAAACACAATTCATTAAGTCAATATTTATTTGCATCACATACATAATTCAACAAATCATTATGCAGTACAACCTTTTGGCAGGTCAAAAATCGCATACAAAAAGAGGCGGTCAGAAACCGCCCCTTACACATTATAAAATTACAATAATATTCACTCGTACCCTATTTCTTACGAATGGAGTACATATTCTCAGTTTGAGAGGACACTGGCGACCAAAGGCCGCCCCTACGCATACGTTCTAAAGCCAACATAAAATCTCCTCAAACCTTGTTTCGGTAAAAGCTATATCTTCGTTTCTTCCGAGCACAAAATGAGAAAACCAATACCGCCGACAGCGAGTTTACGAGCGTCCCGAACCGAGCCGTCAGCCCGAGGACCAGACAGCGAGTTTACGAGCGTACCGAACCGACCCGTCCGTCCGAGGACACATAATATCCTTGAGGAACACCGCATACTGGGCATTTTTCGGGGGCGGAGTGTCCCTCAAGAATATATCCGCAGTTTAAACATACCCATATCTCTACGTTGTCGGAATGGTAAAGCTTGTTCTCGGACATAAGCTTGCGAACATTTTCAAAGCGCTCAGCATGGGTGCGTTCTATTTTGGCGATGTTCTGAAAATCCTGTGCGATCTTCGTGAAACCCTCTTCCCTTGCTATTGCGGCAAAGGCAGGATAAACATCGTCTGCCTCCTGCAGTTCGTTGTAGTTTGCGTATTGAAGAATATCTTCAAGCTTTGTAGAAATATCCACTGGGTAGCCGCCCTCAATGTGAATAGTGTCCCCCTGCTCGCTTTTAAGATGATCGTAAAATACCTGTGCGTGTGCCTTTTCCTGTGAGGCTGTGAATTTGAACAGGTCGGCAAGGGCAAAATAATTCATCTGCCTTGCCTGTGCCTCTGCAAAGGTGTATCTGTTGCGAGCCTGACTTTCGCCTGTAAAGGCTCGCATAAGATTTACTTTTGTTCTTGAACTTTTGAAATCCTGCATCTCTTTTCCTCCTGCGTGAAATTTTATTCGGTCAGAACACCCGACGGACTTTCGAGAAGTATCAATATCTGCTCCTCTGCGCCTGTCTGTGCGTTGACATAAACAAGTACGTTCCTGCCTGTTTCGCTCTTGCAGCCGAACTCATAGCAAAGCTTTTCTTCAAGATTGTCGGACGGGATAACTGCAAGTCTGTTGGATACTATCTGAAGTCTTGGTGAAACCGCCTGCTCTGCGCTGCTTTCGGAGCAAAGCTTTTCGGGGTAGCTGCGCTCTCTGTGGTTTACAAGGAAACCTCTTGCGTCATAACCGAGTATCTCGCCGTCGTCCATTGCCACAGATACCTTGACGAGGTCGGTGTAAACACGCTTGTCAACGTCCTTGTATGCGTAGTTTACAGTCATAACGTTGTTCTGGACCTCATAGTAGGTCTTTTCCATTGACAGTATGCCGAGGTAGTTCAGAAAATCCTCTGCGCAGGATAAAGCCTTTTCATTTTCGATCTTGCCGCTGTCCACGATCCTTGACCTCAGAAAATAGGAGATATATCCGCCGTTCTGAGTTACCTCGCAGGCGACAGAGCTGTTCTTGTCGGAAAATCTCCAGGCAGGCATTGCTCCCTCAACTGTGCTGACCTCGGAAAGGTCGGTGGTGTTGATGTCAAGCGCCATGGCTGCCCTCTGGAGAGCTTTTTCCTCCGTCACCTTTTCAGCGGATTTGGTCATTTCGGGTTCTCTTTCAAGAATATTGTCCGAGAAAGGTCCGTCGTAGATAAGACCCGGGTAGCTGTCGAAGGTTTCTTCAAAGTCGGAAAAGCCGTCGCCCACAAATGGCGGAGCATCTTCCTTTGCTGTGCTTTCGGCTTTTGAAAGCGAAAGATGACCGCTTGCCGCTGCGCTTTCAAGTTCCCACATATCCTCAGAGAGCGTTTTTGAGAAGTCGTACAGCGAAGCCATATTTTCATACTCGCTGTCGGAGAGTTTTTCGCCGTTCAGAAGTTTTGTTGACATAGCAAGGGAGTAATTTCCCACCTGTGAAAGAAATTTATAGGTGTTTTCAAGGTCAAGTTCAGCCACAGGCAGCTGGGCGAGGGAGGCTTTGGCTGCGCTTGCCTCACGATAGAGATCTACCGCAAGCTTCTGCTGCATACTTCCGGAGCCTGCATAAAGCTGTTTTTCAAGAGAAGATGACAGCTTATCGCAGGAGGCGGCAAGATCCTCTATGGCACGGGAGTAGCTGTCGCTGACGGTCTGCTGGACACGTTTTTTATCGTTCATCAGCTGGATATTCCTTGCCCCCAATGCGATTATTGCGGCGGCAGTGATAGAGCATATCCGTATTGATCCACGTTTGGTAACAGTCATTTTTATCATTCCTTTTTAAAGTGATGTTGACAATATTATAACAATTTAACTGCCGAATATTCCTCAAAAAAGAATAAAAACATAAAAAATATAAAAAAGCAAAGAAAATTCGTCAGAAAAAATTCTTTGCTTTTTATTTCGCATATCATATATAAAGGAAAGAGGGTCGCCACGCAGCGACCCTCGAATCCTATAAAACCCATTTCCTCCAAAAACCATTGCCCAATGGTTTCCGCCGAATATTATTTTAGCACATGATCGAACATATGTCAAGTGTTTACCAGTCTATATCAATAGTTGGCAGGGGAGCGGTAGGCTCTGTTGCAGGCGGATCGGTATAGGTATATGTTGGTTGAGTTACAGGCGGCTGTGTAGTCACAGGCTGAGTAGGTGCAGGCGTAACAGGTTCGGTCACAGGCGGTTCAGTCCAAGCAGGGTATGACTGTGTTGTATTATTGCTCCACACAGGACTGCTTTGGGAGTATGTATAATAAGATGTATACGAACTTCCCTGTGCGTCGTAGGAAACTGTATAGTTGGTTTCGTCGTAGTCCGCATTATCGTCTGTTACGGAGGAGTCTGATTTTTTCTTAGTTGATTTAGTAGTTTTCTTGCTTTTTTTAGTTTCTGCGGCAGAGCTGTCGCTGAGAGATGAATCGTCGGGGACAGAGGTTTGACCTGATGTATTTTCATACGAATACTCAGGTTCAGACTCATTTGACGGTCTTTTAGTTATAGCGTTCACGTCTATTTTGCCGCAGCTGCTAAAGATCACGCAGCAGGCAGCAAGTGCGGACAATGCAAGCACCTGCATATTTTTTCTTCTTATACTTTTTATGTTTTTCATACGCTGTATATTTCCTTTCTTACACAGGAATGGTAGTTTTGTTCTATGAATTAATTATACAATATCGAGGTAAAAAAATCAATCGTTTATGCTTGTAATATTTTAACACAATTTGTTCTTGATTTTTGTACAAGTAACCAAATGCGGCACACATAAACTAGTGAAAACTGTACTTAATATATGTTAAAACTTAAAAATATATTGACAACACCCCAAAAATGTTCTATAATAGTCCTAAGGTCCTCACCGGACGGGGTAATTCGGGACACTCGCAAGCTCGTTGTCTGCTGTCGGGTTTTCTCATTCCGTTCTCGGAAGAAACGGAGATATGTCTTTTACTTAAACAGGGTTTGATGAGGTCTTCCCAGACGGGGTAATTCGGGACGCTCGGCAAGCTCGTTGTCTGCTGTCGGGTTTTCTCATTTCGTTCTCGGAAGAAACGGAGTGCAGAACTTTTACTAAAACAAGGTTTGAGCAGGTTTTTAATAGCTTTTCAAATCCCATGTAATGGTGATTTTGGAGCATTACTTATACCCTTTACGTTAATTAAAAGATGTATGGTAATTTTAAATTCTGCGTAGGGGCGACCTGTGGTCGCCAGTATTATATCATCAGTATATTATTCCACACTACATTACACCAATGATAATATTACTGGTTATATTATTATCGCCAAAAATAACGCAAAACACGCAATTAAACATAAACGTTTAGAATTATAGAAGGAGAATAAACTATGTCTGATATTGACAAGGAGCTTGCTAAGCTCGAAAGTGAAGTCAAGTCAAATTCAAAGGTCGATACTGCGCCTGTATCCGATATTAAAAGTACAAAGAGTTCGGGCGGCAATGTATCGGGTTCATCAAATAATGAACTGCTCCAGTTCTTTATCGGTTTCCTGCTTTTCGGCGGCGGTATATACTGGATGCTCAATTCATTCACTGTATCAAGCTCTTGGGGCGGCGGATACTGGAGTTTATTCGGTATGAGAATGCCTATGGGCGTAATGCTTATCCCGCTGCTGGTGGGAATAGGTCTGCTGTTCTTCTGTGACAAGAAGGTCATCGGCGGTTGTGTTGCTGCGCTCGGTCTGCTCGTTATAGTGATATCGCTGCTTACATCTATCGAGTTCCATGCTGTAAGAAGCTCGCTGTATGTATATGTGCTTATGTTCGGCATGATAGCGGCAGGAGCAGGTCTGCTTATCAAAACATTATTTAAAAAGAGGGACTAATTTACTAAATGAATTTTCTTTGCTTGGGAAGTCTTTTTCTGCTGTGCCAGCTCAATCTTGGGCTGTGGGCGAACTACGCAGTAAAGCTTGTGGGATTTCTGCTTTTTGCGGCAGGCATCAGGGAGCTTTCGGAGTTATGCAGAATGCAGGGCGACGGCGGCAAAAAAACGGTTATAGAGGGATTTGATCTTAAAAGATCTATGGGTGAACTTCTGACCTCCTATCATGGCGGTGAGGAGCAGTACAGCGGGATTCGTCTTGCTGTTCTCGATAAGCTGTGCAGGGCGGCTGTTCTGTGCGCAGGAATGTGTGCGGCGGCAGGCTTATGCAGCGCAGCGGTAGGATTTTTCGGATTAAAAGGCATAATAGCAAATATTGCGGCGATAGTTCTCGGAACGGCGGCTGCGGTAATGGCGTTGGAGCTTTTTAAGCTTGTTTTAAGCTTTATAGAGCATAATGAAAAGAGTCCGATTCGTCAGACGAGATTTTGTGAGGACATATCAAAAGTCCACAGGCTGAAGTCTGTTTTCACGAAGGTATGGGTATGCACCATAGTAAATCTTGCCTGCGATATACTGAACAGGATAGTGCCGTTTACATCGGTGCAGAGCTTTTTCGGATTTTTTGCAGCCATAAGCAAGATAACCCTTTATGTGTTCGTAGTTATGGCAGTGTATAATTTCAATGCGCTGAGGACAGACTGCAACGCAAAGACCGACAGGGATAACAATGAGAATAATTGAATTATTCAGATAAATCATTCAAAACAATAAATTCTTTAGGGAGGACAATAACATGGCAATTTTTCAGAGAGTAGGAGATCTGGTAAAGGCTAACATCAACGATCTGCTTGACAGAGCAGAAAATCCGGAGAAGATGGTAAAGCAGATCATCATTGATATGGAGAAGGAGCTTCAGCAGTGTACAAATGCTCTTGGTCAGGCAATGGGTTCACAGCGTCAGATGAAGAAGCAGCTGGACAAGGCTAAGGCTGAGTCACAGGAGTGGGAGAACAAGGCTAAGCTTGCTCTTAAGGCAGGCAATCAGGATCTTGCAAAGCAGGCTCTTGCTAAGAAGGTCAATGCAGATAAGCAGGTAGAGCAGTATCAGCAGATGTACGATCAGTGTACAGCTCAGGTAGATACTATCAAGGGACAGGTCGATGCTCTTAAGATGAAGCTTGAAGAGGCTAAGAGCAGACAGTCAACACTTATCGCACGTTCAAAGATGGCAGACGCTCAGAAGAGCATGGCAAAGACTCTCGGCAGCATGGATTCTTCCAGCGCATTCAGCAAGCTTGATAAGATGGAAGAGAAGATCGAGGCTAAGGAAGCTCAGGCTGACGCATTCTCCGATCTTGCAGGAACAGCAAACACAGGTTCAGATCCTTTTGCAGAGCTTGAAGCTAACAGTGCAGTAGATGATGAGCTTGCAAGACTTATGGCTGAAATGAACGGTGGAGAGTAATCTGTATGCCTATAATTATTGGAATACTTTTGATCGCTGCGGCAGTCTATATGATCTTTTTCGGAAGAAAAAAAGCCGCAGGCGAACTGTTGGAGATACAGTATCAGGAAACTAAGACTATTCCTGAGGTTGAAGAAGCACTTTTGGCTATGCATGACATAGACCCGAATTACAGGGAACTTGTTGAGGTAAAGGGAACGGCTGCCTGCGATGATCCGCCGACAGCACCTTACAGCCAGAAAAAGGTCGCTTTCTATACTGCTGAGACCTATAAGGTGTCAGAGGAAACACGTCAGGAAAGAGATAATGAGGGAAATGTCCGCACAAGAACAGTAAAGCATGAGGATAAGCTCAGCGAGGAGGAATCCGCACAGCCGCTGCTGCTTACAGATGCCGACGGAAGAAGGATCATCATTGAGACCAACGGCAATGCTGATAAGCTTGATCTTGTCAAGACAATGGACAGATTCCAGAACGCAGATCAGTACAATGCAAATATGTACACCAATCCGTACCGCAGGTTCAGGGAATACAGCCCGTCCTTCGGCGCAGGATACAGATTGCTTGGATACAAGCAGGTAGAAAAAACTATACCGCTGCTTTCAAGACTTTACGTTCTCGGCGAGGCATATATGGAAAACGGACAGATCTATATCGGTCAGCCAAGAGAAAAGTCAAAGCCTTTCATAGTGACCACCAAGTCAGAGGAAGAACTTGTGAAGAACAAGGAGAGCGCAGCGAAGTTCCAGCTTTTCGGCGGGATCGCCAGCGCAGTGATCGGTGTTATACTTATTATTGTCGGAATAGTTTAAAGAAGTTTAATGGGGGACGTCATAGCTTTTGTGGCGTCCTCTGCTTGTGTAAATGTGAAAAATTTTATCGGACAGGAGAATGTTGAAGTGCTGTCAGTTATAGTGCCAAGCTACAACGAAGAGGGAAATGTAGAAAAGACTGCCGCCGTGGTGAGGCAGCTTATGGAGGAAAACAGCATAGATTATGAGATCGTTTTCGTCAACGACGGCTCACGGGACAGAACGTGGGAGCTTATCTCGGCAATGGCGAAAAGGGACAGGCATATTGCCGCAGTGAATTTTTCCCGTAATTTCGGAAAGGAAAGTGCGATCTTTGCGGGCCTTGAAGTGGCAAAGGGCGACTGCTGTGTGCTTATGGACTGCGATCTGCAGTTCCCGCCGCAGGTCATAATAGAAATGTACCGCATATGGGAAAAGGGCGGAGTTGACGTTGTTGAGGGAAGAAAAAAGAGCAGGGGAAAGGAAAACCCTGTCTACAAGCTTTTCTCGCTGTGGTTCTATAAGCTGATAAACAATTCCAGCGGACTGGATATGCAGGATTCTTCCGACTTCAAGCTCCTTGACAGGGCGGTAGTTGACGCTTTGAACAGAATGCCCGAAAGGCTCACCTTTTTCAGAGCAATGTCAAGCTGGGTAGGCTTTAATACGGAAAAGGTCTATTTCGATGTTGCCGACAGGGAGATAGGCGAGTCAAAGTGGAGCGGAAAGGCTCTCGTGAAATTCGCAGTAAATAACATCACCTCGTTCACCTCCGCACCGCTTCAGATAGTTACTGCCTGCGGAGTCATAACCTTTGTGATATCAATTATCCTCGGCATAAATACCCTCTATAACAAGTTCTGGGGCGGCGCAGGTGCAGGATTTTCAACGGTCATAATCCTCCAGCTGCTGACTTCAAGCATAGTTATGTTCAGTCTGGGTGTTATAGGCTACTACATCTCCAAGATATATGAGGAGATAAAGCAGCGCCCGAGGTACATAATCAGAGATATAGTAAGGCAGGAAAATACAGACGATAAAACGCAGGATCAAGGAGAGTCTGATGGAAAATAATATAGATCAGAATGTTTTGGATATAAAGAATAAAGATAATAAAGTTAAAAAAGATAAGAGCAGCAAGCCTAACGTCTTTCAGCTGTGGTGGAAAGGCATAAGAACATTCTGCTGGGATAAAAGGCTGTATTTTGCAGTGTTTTTTATCCCTGTGGCAATAATGTTCGCTTCATATGCTTTCTTTAAGATCCACCCCATAGGCGACGGCTCGGTGCTTGTCCTTGATCTCAACGGTCAGTATGTTTACTACTATGAACATTTCCGTGACGCATTCTGGGGAAGATCAAGCTGGATATACAGCTGGTCGAGAAACCTGAGCGGCGAGATGTTCGGCATATATGCATACTATCTGGCAAGTCCGTTTATGCTTATAATCGCCCTGCTGCCAAGAAGTATAATGCCGACTTCCATACTTATAATGCAGCTTGCAAAGATAGGAACTTCGGCGGTGACGTTCTGTTTCTTTTTGAAAAAAATATCACCGAAAAAGCCTAAGACGGTTTCACTTATCGTTTTCCCTGTAATGTATGCGCTGATGTCATATATGGTGGTACAACTTATGGATCCTATGTGGCTGGACGGACTTATTTATCTTCCGCTCATATGCTGGGGAGTAAGACGTCTGGTCAATGAGGGAAAAATGCTGCCGTATATAATCCCACTGGCGCTGATGTTCATTGCCCACTTCTATATCGGCTATATGGTGGGAATATTCACGTTCTTCTATTTCTGCTACGTCTGCCTTACGGTGGAGGGCAGAAAGCTGCCGAAGAAATTTTTCGGACGATGTGTTTCATTCGGCGTGGGAACCCTTGCGGCGCTTATGTGTGCGGCATTCGTGCTTATCCCTGTCTACAATTCCCTTAAACTGGGTAAATTCGA
>Ga0129310_1001846_pt1 | contig 17218 bp, 12 predicted proteins | sample Go1ome_2_FD_94433 | JGI IMG/M metagenome (GOLD analysis project Ga0129310, IMG submission 94433) | Western lowland gorrila individual fecal microbial communities from Wisconsin, USA - Go1022A metagenome | ecosystem: Host-associated > Mammals > Digestive system > Large intestine > Fecal | place...
CGTATGAGTACCTATCAGATCCTGTATATGGATGCGGTGCCGGACAGCGCAGTATGCAATGAGGCCTGCAAGCTGGCGGCCAAAAGAGGATTCCGTACGCTGAAGGGCTTTGTGAATGCGGTGCTGCGCAATATTTCCCGCAGCAAGGAACAGATGCCGCTGCCGGATCCGGGGGATACGGTGAAGTATCTGAGCATAAAATATTCCATGCCGGAATGGATCGTAAATCTGTGGCTGCCTGCATACGGCAGAGAAGGAACGGAAACACTTTTAGCAGGACTTTTGGCAATCCATCCGGTGTCCCTGCGCTTTTCCACGGAACTGACCGAAGAGGAGAGAGGGGCATTGGCGGAAGGGATGCAGAAAGCCGGTGTCAGCCTGCGGCAAAGCAGAGAACTTCCCTATGTATATCTGGCGGAGAATCTGGAAAATGTAAGTGCACTTCCGGGATTTGCGGAAGGAAAATTTACCGTACAGGATGCCAGTTCTGCGCTGGCGGTGGAAGCAGCAGGCATTCAGCCCGGCAGCACGGTCATGGATCTGTGTGCAGCCCCCGGAGGCAAGACAATCCTGGCGGCAGAATTCGCAGGAGAGACGGGGCATGTGGTATCCCGGGACGTGTCGGAATATAAGACGGATCTGATCCGGGAGAATCTGGACCGGATGAACCGGAAGAATGTGGAAGTCCAGGTGTACGATGCAACGGTACACGATCCGGAGAGGGAAGGATATGCGGATGTGGTACTGATGGATGTCCCCTGTTCCGGTCTGGGAGTGATGGGGAAAAAGAGAGACATCAAATACCATGCCACTCCGGAGAGCCTGCAATCCATCACAGATCTGCAGAAGCAGATCGTGGAAGCCGGATGGCAGTATGTAAAGCCGGGCGGGGTATTGTTATACAGTACCTGTACAATAAACCCTGCGGAGAACCAGAAGATGGCAGCCTGGATCACGGAGAACTTCCGCTTTGCATTGGAAGAAGAGAGACAGCTTCTGCCGGGAACGGATGAGACCGATGGATTCTATTTTGCAAGACTGCGCAGAAAAGCGTGAGACAGAGACAAGAAGTAAGAGAACAAAAATGGATATAAAAAAAGATATCAAATCCCTGAATCTGGAAGAACTGAAGACGGAACTGGAAGGTATGGGTGAGAAGGCTTTCCGGGCAAAGCAGATGTACGAGTGGATGCATGTGAAGCTGGCCAGAAGCTTTGACGAGATGACCAATCTCTCCGCAAAATTCAGGGAACAATGTAAGGAAAACTATGAATATACCTGCGTAAAGCCTGTCAGAATACAGGAGTCGAAGATCGACGGAACGAAAAAGTTCCTGTTTGAACTGGCTGACGGCAACGTGGTGGAAAGCGTCTGGATGCAGTACAAACACGGCAACAGTGTATGTATTTCATCTCAGGTGGGATGCCGTATGGGATGCCGGTTCTGCGCTTCCACACTGGACGGACTGGAACGGAATCTGACCCCTTCGGAGATGCTGGATCAGATCTATGCCATCACAAGACTGACGGGAGAGCGGGTCTCCAACGTGGTAGTCATGGGCACCGGGGAACCGATGGACAATTATGACAATATCTTAAAGTTCCTGCATCTTCTGACCGATGAAAACGGTCTGAACATCAGCCAGAGAAATGTGACGGTGTCCACCTGTGGAATCGTACCCAGGATGCGGCAGCTGGCAGAGGAAAAGCTGCAGATCACGCTGGCGTTATCACTGCATGCGACCACTGATGAGAAGCGGAGAAAACTGATGCCCATAGCCAACCGGTATTCTATTAAGGAACTGATGGAGGTCTGCAGGTATTATTTCGAGCAGACCGGACGGAGGATCACCTTTGAATACAGTCTGGTGGGCGGTGTGAACGATACGGAAGAGGATGCCAGAGAGCTGATCGCACTGGCGAAGCCTTTGTGCTGCCACATCAATCTGATCCCGGTGAATCCCATCAAGGAGCGGGATTATGTGCAGTCGGATACGAAGCACATCCAGGCATTTAAAAATAAACTTGAAAGTAAGAAGATACATGTTACAATTAGAAGGGAGATGGGCCGGGATATTGACGGAGCCTGCGGACAGTTAAGACGTCGTCATGCGCAGGAGACGAAGAACCCGGAGAAAATCTCACAGGAGGAAGTTTGACGTGCTTAAGACGTTTTCCATAACCGATATCGGAAGGAAAAGAAAAGTAAATCAGGACTATATCTATACCTCTGAAAAGCCGGTGGGGAATCTGCCGAATGTGTTCATTGTGGCAGATGGCATGGGCGGTCATAACGCGGGTGATTATGCGTCCAAGGTGACGGTGGAGACCATGCTTGCCCAGATGGAGAATTCTTTTGAGAAGAATCCCATGCTGATTTTCCGCAGGGCCATCGAGGAAGCCAACGAAGTGATCCGTAAGAGAGCCAGCGAAGATGAGACGCTGGAAGGAATGGGGACCACGGTAGTGGCAGCATCCTGCATAGGCAGATTCGTACAGGTGGCCAATGTCGGGGACAGCAGGCTTTATGTGGTTGGTAACAAGATACGACAGATCACGAGAGATCATTCTTATGTACAGGAGATGGTCCGGATCGGGGAACTGGATCCTGCGGATGCAAGAAATCATCCGGACAAGAATATTATTACCAGAGCGGTGGGAGCCGAGGATAAGGTGGAACCGGATTTCTTTACCGTGGAATTACAGGAGGGAGAGATCGTTCTCATGTGTTCGGACGGTCTGACCAATATGCTGGAAGATGAAGAGATCCGTATGATTATCAGCGGAGCCAGAGACCTTGTGGAGAAGGCCGAATGCCTGGTGGAGGCGGCCAATGCCAACGGTGGCAGGGATAATATCAGTGTAATACTGATTGAGCCGTGTGCGTAAACCATCCCAGCTTTTTTGAAATGGAGAGCAAGTATGATCAAAATAGGAATGATGATCGGCGATCGCTATGAGATCCTGGAGAAGATCGGAACCGGCGGTATGTCAGATGTCTATAAAGCAAAATGTCATAAGCTGAACCGCTATGTGGCAATCAAGGTGTTGAAGCAGGAATTCAGCGAAAATGCCAATTTTGTATCCAAGTTCCGGATCGAGGCGCAGGCTGCAGCGGGACTGATGCATCCCAATATTGTAAATGTCTATGATGTCGGGGAAGAGAATGGAATCTACTATATCGTCATGGAACTGGTAGAGGGTATTACCCTCAAAAAGTACATCGAGAAGAAGGCAAGATTGTCTTACAAGGAAGCAGTGAGCATCGCCATCCAGGTAAGCATGGGTATCGAGGCTGCACATAATAATCATATTATCCATCGGGATATCAAGCCCCAGAACATTATTATCTCCAAGGACGGCAAGGTAAAGGTGACGGATTTCGGCATTGCCAAGGCAGCGACCAGCAACACCATTACCTCCAATGTCATGGGAAGTGTGCACTATACTTCTCCCGAACAGGCCAGAGGCGGATACAGTGATGAGAAGAGTGATATTTATTCTCTGGGTATTACCATGTTTGAAATGCTGACGGGAAGGGTGCCCTTTAATGGGGAGACCACGGTGGCCATTGCCATCAAACATATTCAGGAGGAGATGCCTTCTCCAAAGGAATTTGTACCGGAGATTCCCTCCAGTGTGGCCAGCATTGTGCTGAAATGCTGTCAGAAGTCTCCGGACCGCAGATACCAGAACATGGCGGAGCTGATCGCGGATCTGAAACAGTCCCTGATCAATCCGGAGGAAGATTTCGTAGTGAATGCAGATCCGGATATGGAGGGCGGTACCCGGATGATCTCCGATGAAGATATGGCACAGATCAAGCGGAAGGTGCCATATCAGGGAGCACGGGAATATGAGGAACCCGATCATGATGAGACTATGCGTCTGAGATCCGATACGGAGGCCATGTATGAAAACGAAGAGAATGCAGAGGACGAGGATAACTATGACTACGATCCCAAGATGGAGCGTGTGACTACGGTGCTGGCTATCGTAGCCGGTGTGGTGATCTGCATTATCCTGATCGTCCTGGCCGTGAAGATCTTCGGCAATAAGAGGGAAGGAGACAATGGTGGTTCTGCCAGTCCGATCATCACCACGGAGGAATCGGAAAGCAGGGAAGTGGAAAAAGTATCCATGCCCAATGTCACGGGTATGAATGTAGAGGATGCCAAGAGTACCCTGACCAGCCTGGGAATCCTGACGGATGTGAATTATGAAGAGTCGGATTCCGTGGCAGAAGGGGTCGTTATCAATACAGATGTCAGTGTAGGCGCACTGATCGACAAGGGAAGCAAGGTGACCCTGACCGCCAGTGCCGGTACGCAGGGCGTAGAGGTTCCCAGTGTGGTGGATCTTACCTTTGATGAGGCTAATACACAGCTGGTAAGCAAGGGATTTCTGGTGAATAAGACAGAAAGCTATTCCGATACGGTAGAAGCGGGACGTGTGATCTCCCAGACCCCTTCGGAAGGCAATAAGGCACCCAAGGGCAGTGTGATCACAGTGACCGTAAGCCTGGGGAAGGAAGATACGAAGATCCGTGTTCCGAACCTGATCGGCCTGTCGGAGCAGGATGGTACGGTAGAAGCCATCGAAGCCGGACTGACGGTAGGCAGTGTGACCTATATCTACAGCGATGAAGTAGGAGAAGGCCTGATCTGCTATCAGAGTTATTCCCACGGTTCCTATGTGGATCAGGGAACCTCCATTGATATCAAGGTAAGCCAGGGAGCACAGCAGTCCACCTACAAGTGCAATGTCAGCATTGCGGCCCCCACCACTTCGGAAGCTCCCGATTATGTATCGGGAATGGAAGTCAGCATCAAACTGGTGGCGGATGACGATACCGTGCTGCTGGACACGAAAGTCACTACGTTCCCGGTAGCTACGAACATCAATGGAATGGTATCTTCGGGAGGTACGCTGACCATGACTTATCAGGTGACCAGTGAACCCACCACCACAACGAATCCGGATACCGGGGAACAGGTGACGGTTCCCGGAACGACAGAAGACCGTTCCTTTACCAGAAGAATTGAGTTCGTAAAGGAATAAAACCAGGGGCAGAAAGCTATGAAGGGCAAAATTATAAAAGGAATTGCCGGGTTCTATTACGTCCACACAGTGGACGTTGGCCACACAGGAAATGGCACGATCTACGAATGTAAGGCCAAGGGAGTCTTCCGCAGGGATCACAGAAAACCTCTTGTGGGGGATGATGTGGAACTGGATGTCCTGGACGAGGCACAGAAAAAGGGAAATATCAGGGAACTGCTTCCCAGACACAGCGAATTGATCCGCCCGGCGGTAGCCAACGTGGATCAGGCACTTGTGATCTTTGCAATCACGAAACCCCAGCCGAATTTTAATCTGCTGGACCGTTTCCTGATCATGATGCAGCAGCAGGAAATCCCCTGTATCATCTGTTTTAACAAGCAGGACATTGACGAGGAAGGGAAAAAGGAAGACTACCGGGCTGTTTACGAACGGGCCGGCTTCCGGACGATCACGGTCAGTGCCGCCAGAAAAGAGGGAATCGACACCCTTCAGGAACTGCTCCGGGGAAAGACTACCACAGTGGCCGGCCCCAGCGGAGTCGGAAAGTCGTCTCTGGTGAACTGCCTGCAGTCGGGAACTGTTATGGAGACGGGAAACATCAGCGAGAAGATCGAGCGGGGAAAGCACACCACAAGACATTCGGAACTGATCTCCATTGCACAGGATACTTATATTCTGGACACTCCGGGCTTCAGTTCCCTGGGGCTGTTCCGGCTGGAGAAAGAGCAGCTGGCGGAGTATTATCCGGAGTTTGCTCCTTTTGAGAAATATTGCAGATTCGGAGGATGCTCCCATATCTCGGAGCCGGTATGCGGTGTGAAGGATGCCGTGGCGGAGGGAGAAATCCCGCAGATACGGTATGAAAATTACTGTCTGCTCTATGAAGAACTGAAAAATCAGAGAAAATATTAACTATGAGTGAGACACAGAATAATAATCCAGGGGAAAAATTTAAAGAGACCATTGCGGAAGCCATGAAGACCGGAGATTTCCATGCACTGAACATGCTGGTGACAGACACGGTCAACGATGCTCTGCGGGAAGCTGCTTTTCAGGCGAATCTTTCCAGAGAAGCCAGAGAGGCTACGGAGAAAAAGGTATGGAATTCCCAGCGCAGCTGGCAGGATAAAAAGCGTGAGGAAGAAAAGACCGGGGAACAGATCCAGGCGGAACGGGAACAGCGGGAGCGTCAGCGGGAAGAACACCGCCGACAGAACGAGGAGTGGCACAGACAGCGCAGGGAACGGGAACGGCAATGGGAAGAACAGAGGAAAGCACAGGCGGTGCCTCCGAGACGGGCGACCGCAGCAGAGATGACTTCTCTGGTCAAAATGGAAAAAAAGGGAAATGTTTCGGGAACCCTGTGTACCGTGTTCGGTGGAATCGGACTGGGATTCAGCGGACTGGGACTTCTGGTACAGCTGCTTGTGGCTGCTTTTGGGGCAGCGTCTCTGAGTGCGGCGATCCTGCCGGGAGTACTTTCTCTGGCATTTCTGGAAATGATTGCTTACGGCAACGGACAGCGCAGGAGATTAAAGCGTGCGGAAAAGTATCTGGAGTTATGCGGTACCAAAATGTATGGTGTGATCAACGAAATGGCCCGATACACCGGGAAAAGTGTCCGCTATGTCCGTAGAGACCTGCGGAAGATGTTAAAAGCCGGAATGTTTCCGGACGGGCATCTGGATGACAAAGAGACCTGCTTTATGCTCAATGATGTGATCTACAGACAGTATCTGGAGACGGAGAAGGCCTATCTGGAGCAGAATAAGATCACCGGGCAGGAGGACAAGAATACAGAAAATGCCAATCCGCAGGATATTGAAGAAAACCGCAGGGAACAGGAACTGCACAGCATGATAGCGGAAGGAATGGAGTACATCCGCCACTTGCGGAACCTGAATGACAGGATCGAGGGAGAGGCAATCTCCGGGAAACTGTATCGTCTGGAGAATCTGTTGAAGGAGATTTTCGACCGGGTACAGGAACATCCGGAGCAGATGCGCCGGATGCATAAGCTGATGGATTACTATCTGCCCACCATGTTAAAGCTGGTGGAGCAGTATGCGGAATTTGATGAAGTCAGCAGTCCGGGGGAGGATATTCTGGAAGCCAAGAAGGAGATCGAGAAGACGCTGGATATGATCAATCAGGCATTTGTCACATTGCTGAACAATCTGTTTCAGGATGCTGCCTTTGATGCTTCGGCGGATGCACAGGTCTTACAGACCATGCTGGCCAAAGAGGGACTGACGGAATCGGATTTCGCAAGGGAAAAGAAGTATTAAAAAAAATATTAACTATTTATAAGAAAGAGTAAGAAGACGGGGGTATCAGCATGAGTATTGATTTGGACGCAGTTACACAGGAGGCACCCACACTGACACTGGATCCTTTTGCGGAAGCAAAAGAGGAGATCGTGGAGAAGAAACCGGAAGAACTGGTAGAGGAACAGGCGGTTCCGGAGATGGAACTGACACCGGAAGAACAGAAAATGGTGGATGATTTCGCCGCACAGATTGACCTGACTAACACACAGGCAGTGCTGCAGTACGGTGCGGGAAGCCAGAAGAAGATTGCGGACTTCTCCGAGACGGCCTTAAGTAATGTCCGGACCAAGGATATGGGAGAGGTCGGACAGCTTCTGACCGATGTGGTGGCACAGTTAAAGGACTTCGATACCGAGGAGGAGAAGGGATTCTTCGGACTGTTCAAAAAGAGTGGGGACAGGCTGGGCAATCTGAAAGCAAAGTATGATAAGACGGAAGTGAATATCGGTAAGATCTGCGAGGCCATGGAGAATCATCAGGTGGTGCTGCTAAAGGATGTGGCGGTACTGGACAAGCTGTATCAGCTGAACCTGAATTATTTCAAGGAACTGTCCATGTACATCCTGGCGGGGAAAAAGAAACTGGCACAGGCGAAAAAGGTGGAACTGCCGGAACTTCTGGAAAAGGCACAGAAGAGCGGACTGCCGGAGGACACCCAGGCAGCCAGGGACTTCGCGGCAATGTGTGAGAGATTCGAGAAGAAGATATATGATCTGGAACTGACCAGAGCCATTTCCCTGCAGATGGCTCCCCAGATCCGTCTGATCCAGTCCAATGATATTGCCATGTCTGAGAAGATCCAGTCCACGCTGGTGAACACGATCCCTCTGTGGAAGAGCCAGATGGTCATTGCCATCGGCCTGGATCATGCCACGGCTGCGGCCAGGGCGCCGAGGGCGGTATCGGATATGACCAATGAACTGTTGAAGAAAAATGCGGAAGCACTGAAAACTGCTTCGGTGGAGACAGCAAAAGAATCCGAGAGAGGTATTGTGGATATTGAGACACTGAAATCCACCAACCAGACATTGATGACTACACTGGACGAAGTCATGAAAATCCAGGAGGAGGGCCGGGCCAGAAGACAGAGCGCCGAGGAAGACTTACAGCGCATTGAAAATGAGATGCGGGAAAAACTGCTGGAGATGAGCAAGGCATCCCATACCTGATTTTTCATTTATTTTACATAATTTAAGAGGCTTAACGCTTGACGAAAGCCCTGTGGGAATTTAGAATAAAAATCAGGGATTATAAATTGGAAGGAGTAATACAAATGAAGAAATTGGAAGAAATGCTCAGGAACAGATCCATTAAGAACAAACTGTCTCTTGTATTTCGAATCATGGATGTGTTATACGTCCTGATTGCATTTGGGGCATTTGGGGCAATGTTACAGACACAGAATTATGTGGGAATCGTAATCGTGTTGATCTTAGCTGTAATAAGTATCTTATTTACCGTCAGCATATCAAAAATGCTTACCAAAATGCTGGTAGAACCCATCGAAAGTCTGGTAGTGGCATCTGAGAAGATTGCTTCCGGTGACTTTGAGATCGGCACTCCTTATGAGTCCGAGGATGAACTGGGACGTTTATCCGACAGCTTTGAGACCGCAGCCGGAATCCTGAAGAAAGTGGTAACGGATCTGTATGGTATCGTTGAGAAGTTTTCCGAGGGTAATTTTGATGTACACAGCAGTTGTCCTGAAGCTTATGTCGGACAGCTTCACAGTGTGCTGGAAGAACTGGACGAGATGGTGAACAAGATCAGTGAGGCCATGCATGGCATCCAGGGATCTTCCGAACAGGTATCTGCCGGAAGTAACCAGCTGGCTGTCAGCGCACAGGATATCGCAGAAGGCGCTACCAGTCAGGCTGCAGCCGTAGAAGAACTGGTGGCTACCGTAGAAGAAGTAACCGGTCAGGTATTGGAGAACACCAAGTCTACCGACATTGTTCATGACAAGGCAAAACAGGTAGGTATTGAGGCAGCCAACAGCCAGAAGAAGATGGATGAACTGGTGGATGCCATGAAGAAGATTGATACCACTACCCAGAACATCGAGAAGATCATCGCAGATATTGAGAACATCGCATCCCAGACCAATCTGCTGTCCCTGAATGCTTCCATTGAGGCGGCAAGAGCAGGAGAAGCCGGAAGAGGCTTTGCAGTCGTAGCTGACCAGATCCGTCAGCTGGCAGAAGAGAGTGCCAACTCCGCAGTAGAGTCCAAGAAACTGATCGAAGAGTCCATGAACGAAGTAGAAGTGGGCAACAAGGTCACCAAGGAGACCAACGAGGCAATGCAGAAGGTGATGTCCGAACTGGATCAGATCATCCAGGAGGTTGCCAACATCCGTACCGCATCCGACAGACAGGCCGTATCTGTCAGCAACATCAAGAAGGGTGTGGAAGACATCAATGATGTTATCCAGTCCAACTCCGCAGCAGCCCAGGAGACTTCCGCTACCAGCGAGGAGCTTTCCGCTTCTGCAACGACCTTGAACGAGTTGTTAGAGCATTTCAAACTGCGCGGTTAAGCAAGGAACATTTCCTGAGAGCGTAAAGAAGAGAACCGAAGAACCATAGCTGAATTTCACAGCTGTGGTTCTTTTCGATTGGAGGAGCCAAAATATGAACCGTGGAAAAAAATACGGAATAGCAGCGATACTCACGGGGGTGGCACTGGCCGGAATGACGGCCTGTGGCGCAGAGAACGGTGACGGTACGGAGAGGACGGAAAAAACGGAAATTGTGGAGAGTGTGACTTTGGAGACTATGATTCCGGAGAGCGCGGAAGTGTTTCGGGAGACCACGGAGAATGGAAATACTGTGGAAGGATCCGGCGAAGAGATAATGCCGGAGACACCGGTACCACAGGAGTCAGCGGGTGCCGCAGAGCAGGAAGGACATTCAGCGCACCCCCAGCCGGTGGAATCTACCGGCCTCCAGCAGATCACATTAGATCCGGATTGGGAATATGCGGATCATTCAAAGATCAATACCGGGGCCGCCGTACTGTACCGGGCACCGGAGGAGTCCGGGCGAAAGGAAATCGTTATCGGCGTGAATGCCGGACATGGCACCGCTGGAGGATCCAAGGTGAAGACCCTGTGCCACCCCGACGGCTCTGCCAAGATCACGGGAGGCAGCACGGCGGCAGGCGCTACGGAAGCGGCGGCAGTCTCCGGCGGTATGACATTTCAGGACGGAACACCGGAGCGTACGGTGACGCTCCGGATGGCGCAGATTCTGCGGGACAGGCTGCTGGCTTCTGGTTATGATGTGCTGATGCTCCGGGACGGGGAGGATGTCCAGCTGGATAATGTGGCCCGGACGGTAATCTGCAATAACGTAGCGGACTGTCATATCGCCCTGCATTGGGACAGTGGTGACGGTAAGGATTATGACAAGGGATGTTTTTACATTTCCGTACCGGAAGCGTTGAAGAGCATGGAGCCGGTGGCTTCCCACTGGCAGCAGCATGATACCCTTGGAGCGGATCTGGTAGAAGGACTGCGGGGACAGGGAGCGACCATCTACGGGAAGGGAACCATGAGCATTGACCTGACCCAGACCTCCTACAGTACGATTCCTTCCGTGGATATGGAACTGGGAAACGGGTATTCCGACCACAGTGATGCCACACTGAATACCCTGGCGGAAGGACTGTTGTCGGGAATTCAGACCTATTTCGGACAATAGATGGTTCTTCGCCATTTGCAAATGCACTAAAATATGCTATAATGAGCAATGCTGAATATCGAGAAAACACAAGAAAGGCAGTAAACCGGAAGGTTTCTGAACGGTAAATAAATATGAAGCTGGGTATCGTAGGTCTTCCCAACGTGGGAAAGAGTACACTTTTCAATTCCCTGACCAAGGCGGGGGCAGAATCCGCCAACTATCCCTTCTGTACCATTGATCCCAATGTGGGCGTGGTAACAGTTCCGGATGAGCGGCTGAAAGCATTGGGAGAGATGTATCATTCCAAGAAGGTAACTCCTGCTGTGATTGAATTCGTGGATATCGCAGGTCTGGTAAAGGGTGCCTCCAAGGGTGAGGGACTGGGCAATCAGTTTTTAAGCAACATCCGTGAAGTGGATGCCATCGTGCATGTGGTAAGATGCTTCGAGGATCCCAATGTCATCCATGTAGACGGTAGTGTAAACCCGCTTCGTGATATCGAGACCATCAATCTGGAGCTGATCTTTGCAGACCTGGAAGTGCTGGAGAGAAGACTGTCCAAGGTAGTCAAGGCAGCCAGAATGGACAAGACCTATGCCAGGGAACTGGCGCTGCTGGAGCGTATCAAGGAGCATCTGGAGAGCGGCAAGATGGCGAAGAGCCTGGATGTGACCGACGAGGATGAACTGGCTCTGTTAAAGGAATATAATCTGCTGACCTACAAGCCCGTAATCTATGCGGCCAATGTATCCGAGGATGATCTGGCAGATGACGGCGCTTCCAATGAGATGGTGGGCAAAGTTCGAGAGTTCGCAGCCGGTGAACACAGCGAAGTATTCGTGATCTGTGCGCAGATCGAGGAGGAAATCTCCGAACTGGATGATGACGAGAAGGCAATGTTCTTAGATGATCTGGGATTAAAGGAATCCGGTCTGGAGAAACTGATCAAGGCAAGCTATCATATCTTAGGCCTGATGAGCTTCCTGACCGCAGGAGAGGACGAGACCAGAGCATGGACCATCAAGATCGGTACCAAAGCACCTCAGGCTGCCGGTAAGATCCACTCTGATTTCGAGAGAGGCTTCATCAAGGCAGAGGTCGTGAACTACAAGGATCTGCTGGAGCAGGGGTCTCTGGCCGCTGCCCGTGAAAAGGGTCTGGTGGGCATGGAAGGTAAGGATTATGTGGTACAGGACGGAGATGTAATTCTTTTCCGCTTTAATGTATAAGGAAACGAGGACAATACTATGATGAATGCAGGAGATATTGCATTTCCCCATTTAGGCATTTACCTGGAAAATGTTCCCAGAAGCTTTACCGTATTCGGTTTCGAGATCGCCTTTTACGGACTGATCATCGGCATCGGTGTACTGGCGGGTATCCTGATGGCGGTGCACGAAGCGAAAGCCACCGGAGAGAATCCGGATACCATTTGGGATTTTGCCATTTATGCCGTGATCTTTTCCGTGATCGGTGCCAGAATTTATTATGTGGTCTTTGCCTGGGACTATTATAAAGATAATCTGCTAAGCATTTTCAATACCCGTAACGGCGGTATGGCAATCTACGGTGGTGTGATCGGAGCATTCCTGACACTGTTTATTTATTGCAGGGTTAAGAAGATCAACCCGTTCCGGCTGGGAGATCTGTGTGTGCCGGGACTGATCCTCGGACAGGTCATCGGCCGCTGGGGCAATTTCATGAACCGTGAAGTATTCGGGGAATATACGGACAATTTCCTGGCCATGCGGCTTCCCATCGAAGCGGTGCGCAGCCGTGATATTTCCGAGAACGTGGCAGCACATATCGTGGAAGGTACCAACTACATTCAGGTACACCCCACATTCCTCTACGAGAGTCTGTGGAATCTGATGATTCTGATCATTATGCTGGTATACCGCAAGCACAAAAAGTTCGAGGGTGAGATCTGTCTGCTGTACTTCGGAGGCTATGGTCTTGGCAGATTCTGGGTCGAAGGTATCCGGACAGATACCCTGTTTATCCCCGGAACGACCCTCGCCGTATCACAGGTATTATCCTTGTGCATGGTAATCTTCGCAGTGGTGACGGATGTTGTGGTACGTATCCGCCTAAAAAAACAGCCGAAAGTGGAAAATAATTAAAAATTTTTAAAAATTTATTAAGAAAATTGAAACAAGAGCAAATACATAGATGTTGTGTTTGCTCTTGTTTTTTTACAACATATAGTGGAAAAGAGCGCTCTTGTCGTAGTGCAGGGCGCTTTTTTTGAACTCCGCTGTCGAAAAAAGCCACTTGATTTCTCTTGTAAAATACCCTATTTTAGTATAAAATCATAATAAAAGTGGGAGAAAGTGGAGGCAAGTGCCACAAAGTGGTAGATTTTTGAAAAAATGACCTCCTTTTCGTGGCAGTCCTCTTTTGGATGAATGGTGGTGAGTGCGATGTTTATGAGCGAGTACAACCATACGTTAGATACGAAAGGCAGGTTGATCATTCCGGCAAAATTCCGAGAAGTCTTAGGTGAGGAATTTGTGGTTTCCAAGGGAATGGATGGCTGCTTATTTGTGTATGCCAACGATGACTGGAACGCTTTTGAACAGAAGCTGACCTCATTACCTCTGATCAATAAAGAAGCAAGACAATTTGCCCGTTTCTTCCTGGCCGGTGCGGCTGCGGTGGAAGTGGACAAACAGGGAAGAATCCTGTTGCCGGCACACTTGCGAGAGTTCGCCGGACTGGAAAAAGATGTGGTGTTAGTCGGAGTCGGCAGCCGCGTGGAGATCTGGAGCAAGGATAAGTGGGAGAACATGAACTCCGATGCCGATATGGATGAGATCACCGGTGCCATGGAAGGACTGGGACTGACCATTTAACGAATGAAAACGTGACTGAGAAAGGATGACCGTCGTGGAATTTAATCATTATTCTGTGATGCTGCATGAGACCATCGAACAACTGAATATCCGACCGGACGGCATCTATGTGGACGGAACCTTAGGTGGTGGAGGACATGCTTATGAAGTATGCAGCCATCTGCAGAACGGACATTTCTACGGGATCGATCAGGATGATGCGGCCATAGCAGCGGCCTCCGCCAGATTACAGCTCTTTGGAGACAAAGTGACCGTGATCCGCAACAATTACGTGAATGCGGTGGAAGCCCTCAGAGAATACGGTGTCACCGGTGTGGACGGGATTGTGCTGGATCTGGGGGTATCCTCCTACCAGCTGGATACGGAAGACAGGGGATTTTCCTATCGGTTTGAGGCTCCTCTCGATATGCGGATGGATCGCAGGCAGACCCTTACAGCGAGAGATATTGTCAACAACTATTCCGAGATGGAACTGTATCACATCATTCGGGATTACGGTGAGGATCCTTTTGCCAAGAATATAGCGAAACACATTGTGAAAAACAGGGCGGACAAGCCCATTGAGACCACATTTGAATTAAACGAGATCATCAAAGCTGCAGTCCCGGCGAAGATGCGGCAGAACGGGCATCCTTCGAAGCAGACATTTCAGGCCATCCGTATTGAATGCAATCAGGAACTGGAAGTACTGAAAAAGGCATTGGATGAACTGATCGATCTGTTGAATCCCGGCGGAAGGTTCTGTATTATCACGTTCCATTCTCTGGAAGACCGGATCGTGAAAAATGCATTCCGCAGGAATGAAAATCCCTGTACCTGTCCTCCGGAATTTCCGGTGTGCGTATGCGGTAAGGTCTCCAAGGGAAGGGTGATCACCAGAAAGCCGATCCTTCCCAGCGCGGAAGAACTGGAAGTAAACAGCAGATCCAAGAGTGCAAAACTCAGGGTATTTGAAAAGAAATAAGATTTTATCGGTGAAAGTGGGAATAGAGTATGGCACAGAGAAGAAACAACACCCCGTACATGTATGATAACACGGCGAGAGACTTACAGATCCGGAGACAGATGGAGGAACCCCGGAGACAGCTGTCTCATGAGACGAGAAAAAACAGAGAAAAAGCAAGACATATGAGCATCGGCTATGTCACTTTTCTGATGGGAGCCCTGATCGCCTGCGCGGTCTTTCTGGTGAACTATATCCAGATGCAGTCAGAGTTGACCACGAAGATCACAGAGGTATCCAGAATGGAGAGCGAACTGAACTCTCTGAAACTGTCCAATGATGAAGAGTACAGCCGTATCACCAGCAATGTCAATCTGGAGGAGATCAAGAGAATCGCCATTGGTGAACTGGGAATGACTTATGCCAAAGAGGGACAGGTGATTCCTTATGAGAGCATCAGCAATGACTATATGCGTCAGGCGGAGGCCAGTCAGAATTAAGCCCGGGAGGCCAGAAGTTGAAGGAACAGAGACCTAAGAAATTTTCGATAAAAATGCAGAAGAAGCTGTTATGCCTGTATGCACTGATCATACTGGCATTTATTCTGCTGTCATTCCGTTTGTCTTGGATCGTGAAGGCCGACGGTGCAGATTATGAAAAACAGGTATTGTCGCAGCAGAAATATGATTCCGTGACATTGCCTTTCCGCCGCGGAGATATTGTAGATGCCAAGGGGACGAAGCTGGCAGTCAGTGAGAAGGTATACAATCTGGTCATTGACTCTTATGTCATGCTGAGCCGTGAGACTTATCTGGAGCCGACATTGGAAGCGCTTTCTGCGAATTTTCCGGAGCTGGATATGACGGCAGTGAGACAGTATGTGATATCCCATCCGGATTCTTCCTGGTATGTACCGCTCCGGAGACTGAGCTATGATCAGATCAGCGGATTTCAGGCGGCGGCGCTGGAAGACAGCAAGATCAAGGGAGTCTGGTTTCAGGAAGAATACAAGAGAGTCTATCCCAATGGTTCGCTGGCGGCGGATGTGATCGGTTTTGCCAGATCGGATAACGAGGGACAGTATGGACTGGAAGAATATTACAATGATGTTCTGAACGGTACTACCGGAAGAGAGTACGGTTATCTGAATGATGATGCCAATCTGGAGCGTACCATCAAGCCGGCCGTGGACGGTAATACGGTACACAGCACCATTGATGCCAATATTCAGGGAATCGTGGAGAAATATCTGAAACAGTTCAATGACGAGCATAAGGATGCGGTACACTCCGGCAACGGCGCGGAAAATGTGGGCTGCATCATCATGGAAGTCAATACCGGCAATGTTCTGGCCATGGCAAGCTATCCGACCTATGACCTGAATGACACCCGGAATACGGATGCTTTGCTTGGATCCCGCAAGATCGAAATGGTGACCAATGCCAACGGCTATGATGTCCTGACCAAGACGGATACTTATTTTACACAGGAAGACATTGATGCCTTAACGGATGACGAATTGCTGGATAACCTGAATTATCTGTGGAAGAACTACTGTATCTCCACTACTTATGAACCGGGTTCCACGGCAAAGCCTTTTACCGTGGCAGCGGCACTGGAGAGCGGAGCTATTACGGGAGACGAGCATTATCAGTGTAATGGATATCTGGAAGTCGGCGGACATACGATCAAATGCCACAGCTACCGTTCCGGCGGGGAAGGCGATGTATCGGTACAGAACTCCATTGCCTGGTCCTGCAACGTGGCTCTGATGAAGATCGCAGCGACTATGGGCAAGGAAGAATTTGCCAAATTCCAGCAGACCTTTAATTTCGGACTGAAGACGAACGTGGATCTGGCCGGAGAGGCGAGAACGGCAAGTCTTCTGTTTCCGGTAGACCAGATGGGAAGTGCCGATCTGGCCACCAACAGTTTCGGACAGAACTTTAATGTGACCATGATCCAGATGATCACGGGATTCTGCTCCCTGATCAACGGCGGCTACTATTATGAGCCGCATATGGTGGATAAGATTACCAATTCCAGCGGTGCAACGGTGGAAAACATTGAGCCAAGAGTCTTACGCCAGACGATTTCCGAGAGTACTTCGGCGAAGATCAGACAGTACTGCCGTGCTACCGTTATGGAAGAGGGTGGCGACCGCAGAACCGGTAGAACCGCCAGACCGGCAGGCTATGCCATCGGCGGCAAGACCGGTACCGCAGAGACCATTCCCCGTAAAAACGGCGAATACGTGGTATCCTTTATGGGATATGCACCGGCAGATGATCCCCAGATCGCCATCTATGTGGTCGTGGATCGTGCCAATGCATCACCGCAG
>Ga0129310_1001847_pt1 | contig 17216 bp, 11 predicted proteins | sample Go1ome_2_FD_94433 | JGI IMG/M metagenome (GOLD analysis project Ga0129310, IMG submission 94433) | Western lowland gorrila individual fecal microbial communities from Wisconsin, USA - Go1022A metagenome | ecosystem: Host-associated > Mammals > Digestive system > Large intestine > Fecal | place...
CAGCGTCTGCAGGGCATTAAAAATGACAAGGGCGTTTATGTAACCCCGGCCTTCCCGAAGCTGGTTTATGTTCTGGATGAGCATAACTGCCTGAAGGGCGGCAAGTACGATTACATTACACGTCTGGCAGTAAAATGCAGCGCTAAGCGTATGTATCCCGATTACATCAGCGCCAAGAAGATGCGTGAAAACTACGAAGGCAATGTTTTCTCCCCGATGGGCTGCCGCAGCTTCCTGTCTCCTTGGAAGGATGAAAACGGTAACTATAAATTTGAAGGTCGCTTCAATCAGGGCGTAGTTTCTCTGAACCTGCCGCAGATTGGCATTGTTGCCAAGGGCGATGAGCAGAAGTTCTGGAAGCTGCTGGATGAGCGTCTGGAGCTGTGCTTTGAAGCGCTAATGTGCCGTCACAATGCGCTGAAAGGCATTAAGAGCGATGTCAGCCCTGTACATTGGCAGTACGGTGCTATTGCCCGTCTGGGTAAGGGTGAAACAATAGACAAGTATCTGGAAAACGGTTATTCTACCATTTCTCTCGGCTATATCGGCCTTTATGAGCTGACCAAGCTGATGAAGGGTGTAAGCCATACCGATCCTGCAGGCGAGGATTTTGCCCTGCGTGTTATGAACCGTCTGCGCGGTGCCTGCGACAAATGGAAGGCACAGACAGGTCTGGGCTTCGGTCTGTACGGTACACCGGCAGAAAGCCTTTGCTACCGCTTCGCACGTATCGACAAGGAACGTTTCGGCACGATTGAGGATGTTACCGATAAGGGCTACTATACTAACTCCTATCATGTTGACGTACGCGAGAAGATTGATGCTTTCAGCAAATTTAAATTTGAAAGCCAGTTCCAGAATATTTCCTCCGGCGGTGCGATTTCTTATGTAGAAATTCCTAATATGCGTCACAACACCGAAGCATTGGAAGAGGTTGTCAAATTCATTTATGACAACATCCAGTATGCGGAGTTTAATACTAAATCCGATTACTGCCATGTTTGCGGTTTTGACGGTGAAATTACCATTAATGATGATAATGAGTGGGAATGCCCCGCATGCCACAACAAGGATCATTCTAAGATGACGGTTATCCGCCGTACCTGTGGTTATCTGGGAGAGAACTTCTGGAATGTAGGCAAGACTAAAGAAATCAAAGCCAGAGTAATGCATCTGTAATTTGCGAGGTGAGGGCGTATGAATTACGCAGAAATAAAGAATCTGGATATTGCTAACGGACCGGGCTTGCGTGTATCGTTGTTTGTCAGCGGCTGTACGCATCATTGCAAGGGCTGCTTTAACCCGGAGTCCTGGAATTTTAATTACGGTCAGCCGTTTACGGAAGCAACGCAAGAGCATTTGCTGGAGCTGTTGGAGAACGAGCATATCCGCGGCCTGTCGCTTTTGGGCGGTGAACCTTTTGAGCCTGCCAATCAGGCAGCACTGCTGCCGTTCCTGCGCAAGGTAAGAGCACGCTTCCCCAAGAAGGATATATGGTGCTACAGCGGTTATAATTTCGAAAAGGATATGCTGACCGGTAATCTCGGTCCTTGGGAAATTACTGAGGAAATGTTGTCCTATATTGATGTACTGGTGGACGGAGAATTTAAGCTGGAGCTGAAAAATCCTAATCTGCGCTTTCGCGGCAGCGAAAACCAACGCGTTATCCTGGTGCAGGAATCGTTGAAGGCAGACGGCATTGTACAATGGGATGACGGCGAAGGCTTGAGCATCTGACAAGCAGTGCGTTTACAAATTTATAAAAAATAAAGCATCCCGGCTCGCAGGAGCAGGGATGCCCGGAAAAAGAAATAGCATTGTCGGTCTTAGCAGGACTGACAATGCTATTTTAATTGTGTGCGTAAGGATTGCGGAATAACAGATTCTATAAAGGCTTTGACTATTGCCGGTTCAAAATCAAGACCGGCCTTGTTCTGCAGCTCGATAATAGCGTCGGCGTGAGTTTTTTGCCAATGCTGGGTGCATGGGTTCAGGTTGCGGTCATAATAATTGGCTACGGCAACTATGCGTGCGCCGATAGGGATGTTCTGTCCCTTCAGGCGTTTGGGATAACCGGTGCCGTCCCATTTTTCATGGTGCGCACGGATGATATCGCTGATGGTATCGAAGCCGGGAATATTTTCCAGCATGCTGGCGCCGGCGATGCAGTGACGTTTATAAATAGACTGCTCGCGCGTAGAAAGAAACGGCAGCTTAGCCAAAATAATATTGGGTACGGAAAGCTGACCGATATCATGCAGCAGCGCTGCTGTTTTTATCTGCGAAACCTCGCTGGCAGGCAGGCCGAGCTTAGCGGCAGTACTGGCAGAATAATTGGCAACCTGCTGACTGTGCAGATAAATTTCCCTGTTTTTAATTTCCAGCATTCTTAAATAGAACTCGCAGATATCCTTCGTCAGGCGAGCATCCGCAAAGTCCAGACATTGTGGTATAGCAATCATAAAGCGTGTTTCCTTTTTTTCCGTTCAATATTGAGTACAAATAGTATAGCACTTTTTGAGAAAAGATAAAAGTATGCAGAGCGATTGACTTGCAAAAAAATTTTTTTCCCATTATAATAGATAGGACAACTCAGGTCTGTGGTTGCAAGTCGATGCCAGTTGCAGGCGAAACGATCCACGTAAGCAGCAAAATTTTGCTGTGAGCACGGTGCAGCTTAGAAGTAAGTCCTGCCGCAAAAAAATTATGGGCGAGAGAGGTAGTAGTGGGGAGCGGAATGCTTAGGAGCGAACCTTCCAGCAGGCGAGTGTGGGGGCGAAAACCAGGTCAGCTGAGTTGTTTTTTGTTACCTAAATTACAGTTTGCTGTATTTTGAAAAAAAATGCAGCAAATTTTTATTTTTATACCGATTTTTTTCATAAAAATACTTTACCTTGCGGGAATTTAGGTATATAATGTACCTATCTCAAAATTGGCTTACAATATCGAAGGGGGAAATGATGATGAAGAAGATTTTGTTTTTAGTTATGGCAGTTCTGGCTGCTGCTTCTATGATGATTGCCGGCTGTGGCGGTGGCGATAAAAAAGCTGCTGAACCGGAAAAGGTACTGCGTGTAGGTACAGAGCCTACCTTTGCTCCTTTTGAATTCCAAAAAGAGGGCAGCAAAAGCTATGACGGTTTTGACATGGATCTGGCACGTGCTATCGGCAAGCAAATGGGCTACAAGGTTGAAATTGTCAGCATGGGCTTTGACGCATTGATTCCGGCACTGAACTCCGGCAACATTGATGTTATTGCTGCAGGCATGAGCATTAATGAAGAACGTCAAAAGGCTGTTACCTTCTCTGAACCTTATTATACTTCCGGCCTGATCGTTATGGTAAATAAGGACAACAACGAAGTTAAGAGCGTTAAAGATCTGGAAGGCAAACGTATTGCCTGCCAAATCGGTACTACCGGTGAAAAAAATGCCAGAAACGTTGCTAACGCTAAAGTAACTGCTTTCAACACTAATGATGAAGCTGTTATGGAACTGAAAAACAAAGGCGTTGATGCTATTATCAATGATAGTCCTGTAGTTGGTTATTACCTGGCACAGGGTGGCAACACCAGCATGAAGACTGTTGGCGATATCATGGAAGCAGAGCAATACGGTCTGGCTGTTAAAAAAGGTAATGATAAGCTTGCGGGCGAAATCAACAAGGCTTTGGCTGAGTTGAAGAAAAATGGTGAATATGACAAGATTTACAAAACCTGGTTTGGTGAAGTAAAGAAATAATATTTTGTTCACTACGGAGCACGACAGGGTTTAATTGCCGGACGTGCTCCGTTTGATATTAAAAAATTAGAGAAGAAAAAATGAGGGGGACCAACAAATGAAAAAGGTATTAGTATTTTTAATGATGGCTATTATGGCCTGCAGCATGCTGCTGACCGGCTGCGGCGGTGAGGAAAAAAAGGCTGCTGACAGCGCAAAGGTTTTGCGTGTCGGCACTGAGCCTGTATTTGCACCGTTTGAATTTCCTAAAGAAGGCAGCAAGGATCTGACCGGCTTTGATATTGAACTGATTGAAGCTCTTGGCAAGCAAATGGGCTACAAGGTTGAAATGGTAAGCATGGGCTTTGATGCTCTGATTCCGGCGCTGAATTCCAACAATATTGATGTTGCTATTGCCGGTATGACCATTACCGACGAGCGTAAAAAGGTTGTTGATTTTACTGAATCCTATTACACCTCCGGTCTGATGATCATGGTACGTAAAGACAGCAATGTAAAATCCATCGATGATTTGAAGGGCAAAACTATTGCCTGCCAAATCGGTACTACCGGTGAAAACAAATCCAGAACTGTTGAAGGCGCTAAGGTAAAGGCATTCAATACTCAGGACGAGGCTTCTCTGGAGCTGAAAAACGGCGGCGCTGATGCTGTAATCGGTGATGCACCGGTTATTGAATACTATATGACCAAAGCAGGCAAGGACTTTGCTAAAACTGTTGGTGAAAGAATGGAAGCTGAGCCTTACGGTATTGCTGTTAAAAAAGGCAGCAAGCTGGCTGGCGATTTAAATAAAGCTTTAGCTGAATTGAAAAAGAGCGGCGAATATGATAAGCTTTATACTAAATGGTTTGGAGAGAAAAAATAAGCAGTAGTTATCTCCGGCCTGAAACTAAGAATTTAGAAGGGATTGGGAGAATATGAATTTTGAGCTTATGGCAAATTCGTTTCCGCTTTTGCTGGCCGGTGCCGCTATTACCGTAGAGATTACGGCGATGAGCGTTACCTTCGGTCTGCTGATTGGCTGCATGATCGGTATTGCGCGCTTGTGCAGCATTAAGCCGTTGCGTTATTTTGCCAATGTTTATGTCGATTTTATCCGCGGCACTCCGTTGCTGGTACAAATCTTCCTCGTGTATTTTGCGTTGCCGAACATTATCGGCAGCCGTGTTGATCCGTTTGTAGCAGCAATTTCCGCCTGCTCTATCAACAGCGGTGCGTATGTTGCCGAAATCTTCCGTGCCGGCATCCAGTCTATCGACAAGGGCCAGATGGAAGCAGGCCGCAGCCTTGGCATGACCTGGGCGCAGACTATGCGCTATATCATCATGCCGCAGGCCTTCAAGCGCATCATTCCGCCTCTGGGCAATGAGTTTATTGCGATGCTGAAGGATTCCTCTCTGGTTTCCGTTATCGGCTTCGAAGAGCTGACTCGTCGCGGCCAGCTGATTATTGCCCGTACCTACGCTTCCTTTGAAATCTGGATGGCTGTAGCTATTATCTATCTGATTATGACCTTTGCTGTTGCAAGGTTTACCGGTTATCTGGAGCGGAGGTTTGACACGAAATGAGCAAGGAAATGATTGTAATCAAAGATCTGAAGAAAAGCTTTGGTGATTTGCACGTACTCAAGGGTGTAAACCTGACTATTGCGGAAAAAGAGGTTGTTGTTATTATCGGCCCCAGCGGCAGCGGTAAGAGTACTCTGCTGCGCTGCATCAACTTTTTGGAGGAGCCTACCGGCGGCAGCATCGTTATCGACGGTATTCCTCTGAACGGTGAGGCTAATATCAACGAAATCCGTAAGGAAGTTGGCATGGTATTCCAGCGCTTTAATCTGTTCCCGCATATGACTGTTATGCAGAATCTGATGCTGGCACCGATGAAGGTGCGCGGCGTTTCTAAGGATGAAGCAGAAAAGACTGCACATATGTACCTGAAAAAGGTTGGCATGGAAGACAAAGCCAACAATTATCCCGACCAGCTCAGCGGCGGTCAGCAGCAGCGTGTTGCTATTGCGCGTGCGCTGTGCATGAAGCCGAAGGCTTTGCTGTTTGACGAGCCTACCAGTGCTCTTGACCCGGAAATGGTTAATGAGGTTCTGGACGTTATGAAGCAGCTGGCTAACGAAGGTATGACTATGGCTGTTGTTACTCACGAAATGGGCTTTGCCCGTGAGGTTGGCGACCGTGTATGCTTCGTAGACGGCGGCAAGATTTTGGAAGAAGGTACTCCGGAAGAAATTTTTGGCAATCCGAAAGAAGAGCGCACCAAAAACTTCCTGTCCAAGATTTTATAAGAAAATTAAATATGGGTAAGATGTTTCATGATGATAATGATTAATCTATTCAGCTAACTAACGTTGTGCTGATAGAATGATTTTTTTAATAAAATGAAATGTTTTACATTAAAAAGAAACAAAGCTTCGCTTTAAGGATGTTGACCTATGTATGAGAGATGTTATTTTCATAGGTTACATTAAAGCGGAGTTTTTTGATTTATCAGGTGCTGTAAGCACCTGCAAGCCAAAAATACTCGATGTACTTTTGCTTGACGGGGGGAGACAACGTGCTATAATTCTAGCAGTGACTAATTATGTAATTAAAGTTGTTGTAAAATAAGGAAAAAAGCAAATATATAAAATTAGTAATTTAGAGAGTTTTGTATGTAAGCATTTTCTTCTTTGAGAAACTGCAAACACTGCATGATATATTGCTATAAAATTTAAGAACCTAACGAGAGAACAAGAGAATAAAAGCGTATCAGGTGTATTTATACTTAATAGGTAAACAGGTGTAAAACCTGTGCTGTCCCGCAGCTGTAATGTGGAGCCGGTCTTATTACGTCACTGGGAAACTGGGAAGACAAGGTTGGCGATGAAGCAGAGCCAGAAGAACTGCCTGAAATTCTTTAAGTTAAGTGTGCTGCGAGTGACAGAAGACTGCTAAGGGATAAGTGCGCCCTTCTGTCATTAGGCAGAAGGGTGCTTTTTATATGGAGCACCAAATAAAATATGATTTTAGCCAGAGCTGTAAGCGAAACTAGGACGGCTGGACAGCGTAGGTTGAAAAATAAATTTTTAATGAGGTGTTTGAGTATGTTAAAAAGCAAAAAAGCACTGGCTATGTCAGTGCTGTGCGCAGTTGCCAGCGCAGGCTTTGTAGCATCTGCAAGTGCAGCAGAAACTACAATGCAAGGTAATTTGGATGAGATTATTATTGAAGGTAGCAGAAATGCCGTTCCCAAAGATTCTTTTGGTAATGTTATTACTGAACAGTCTTATGCAAGAACTGGTGGTGATGTCACTGTAGTAACACGTCAGGAAATCGAAAGCAAGCATTATCAAAACATTACAGATGCTGTTAAGCGTGTACCGGGCGTTCATATCAATGATATGGGTTATAGAGGTGGCGAATATGGTTTTTCAGCTTATAGTCAGCAAGTAACAATTAATGGTGATGGTCATGTTGTTGTATTATTAGATGGACGTAGACTTGATAATAGTGCTTCAAGTTCTTCTAGCGGCTCATCAAGTTCAAGCGGTAATACTTCAATGGTTCCTTTGCATTTAATTACAAGCATTGGCAATGTAGAATCAATTGAAGTTATTAAAGGACCTGGTGCTTCTATTTATGGTGGCGATGCTAGTGGCGGTGTTATTAATATTATTACTAGAAAAGGCGCAACGAAGCCGTCGACAACCATTGATATTGCAACAGGTTCTTGGAAACGTCATACTTATGGATTAGTACATAACGGTTCTTCTGATGATGGTAATTGGCGTTACTTTATGGTCTTAAATCGTGACATGGGCGGAGATACGCATTATAAAGACGGATTGACCGGAAAAAATTATAAATATTTTGGAACTCATTATAAGGATGATAGTGCAGCCGTTCGTGTAGATAGACAATATGATGAGGATCATTTCGTATCTTTATCATATAATTATACGAATAACTGGGATGGATATCCGGTTGTACCTAGAGATTATAGGGCAGCAAGCATTGAGAGATTTTTTAGCGGACAAGTAAATATAGATGCTGCAGATGGAAAATCACATGCTCCTATCAATCAAGGCTTTAGAAATAAATGGTGGTATCATGGCGTTTTAGGTGATTATACAACGAGTAAAACAAGCAATCTTGATTTAACTTATCAATTTAATAAGGATAACAATTTGCCAAGTTATATCCGGGCATTTTCTACTCATAACACTTATGAAGCAGCATGGGTAAAAAATTCTAATTTTAATTTCAGTCCTTCCGGTAATATTACTATGGAGCAATTGAAGGCTTATTTGGATAGTTATAAAGGAGAGCATTCTGTAAGCACTTACAAGGAACAGAGTAATGGTGTGGAACTGCAACTTGGTAAACGGTATGGTATTAATGATATTTTGTTTGGGGTTACGGCAAGTCATGATACGTATAACAGAGTAAATCCATCTGCAAATACAACCGCTAATATAAACAGAAATCTATTGACAGGTTATTTACAGGATAAAATTCATTTCAGTGATAAATTTGAGTTAACACCTGGTCTTAGATATCTGCATGCTAGTGATTATACTGTAAAAAAAGGTAATGGTACGGATAAATCACCATCGGATAGTCAAGTTAACCATGTAAGCGGTATGATGGCTACACAATATAAATTTGATGATACAACGAGTTTATATGGTTCTTGGGCGCAGGTATTTAGAGCTAAAAAAGTAACTGATTATGATGCTGTATTGGAGCCGTTGGAAGATGAAAAAGGTAATGTTTACAATGTAGGCTTGAAAAAATCTTTCGGCAAAAAAACTAATTTAGATATAAATTATAGCTATTTGAAAATGGATAATGCTATAGGCTCTTATTCGGTGGAAGATTTAACTACAGCAACTGGTACTAAGAGTTATGCGATGAATGCTAAGCAAAATAAAAAAGCCTTGAATTTGTCTGTAGAACATCAATTTGATGATAATTGGCGTTTAGGTGCTTCTTATACTTATGTAAAAACAGATTTCCATTCTAAAAACTTTAAAACTGTTCCGGATGGTACTAGTTTAGATGATTTGTTGAATAAGCAGGTACCAATCAATAATTATCAAATTGACCTTGGCTATGATAAAGGTAAATTTAATGTAGACTTACTGACTACAATTTATTCTGGTAACGATACTGGTTATTTTACAAATAATAGATTTGTTATTAGTGATCTGAGTATGAATTATAAACTTAATGAAAAAGCTACTTTATATTTAGTTGCTAATAACTTATGGAATACTGCTTGGGAAAATCGTTATATGTATCATATGGGCATTGGAGCATTCCCTCAACAAGGTCGCAGAATTTTAGTTGGCATGCAGTATAAATTTTAATTGATAAACTTGAGAATTACTACGGGAATCATATGTTCCCGTAGTAATTTTTCAATGTGAGGATACAATGAACAGAATTATAACTATCTTAGTTTGTATAATCCTAACATTTATACTATTATTAATCAATAGCAGTGAGAACAATGCTGTAAAAAAAATACAATCTTATTATACTACTGTATCAACAGTTGATTCGCAGCGTAAAAAGGTAGAAATAGGTTTTTCAAAAGTACCACAGAGGGTAATTGCTAATAGAATTTATGTTGCAGAAACCTTAATTGCGTTGGGAGCAGAAAAAAATATTTTAGCTGTTAATTATCAAAATACAGATAGATATAAAGAGTATTTACCACAATATAAAGAGCAGGCAGATAATTTAAGCAAGATTACATATGATAATTTGACAGTGGAAGAGGCTATAAGTTTACAACCTGATTTAATAATAGGTTGGTTATCTACATTTAATAGTAAGAGCTTAGAAACAACTGATTTTTGGAATAAACGTGGCGTTAATACGTACATTAATACAACATCTAATGGTTTAACAAAACATGAGACAATTGAAGCTCAAGAAAAATTTATATTAGATATGGGGAAAATTTTTCAAAAAGAAGCAGAGAGCAAAAAATTAGTCGATAATATTGAAAAATCAATAAAAACTACAATAAGTAGTGAAGGTAAGGATCAGAGAGTTTTAGTATTAGAAAATGGGGGAAGAAATTTTAGAAATTATGACAGTGATACATTGGCCGGAAATATGGTGGAACGCTTGAACGGTAAAATTGCTTCACAAGGGCGAGTATTAAGCTATGAAGAAGTGATAAAAATTAATCCGGAGGTGATTTTTTTAGTCTACTTTAATAAGGATAGATTTATTCAGCTTAAACAGATATATTCTATTCCAGCATTACACTCGGTGAATGCCATTAAGAATAAACGCGTTTATCCGATACGATTGGATTATATATATACTCCGGGTGTAAGGATTGTAGAAGGCTTAAAGATTATGCGTAAGGGATTATATGATGAATAAAAATATCTTTAAGGAGGAATGATAATGGTTTATTTTGGAACCGGTAGCAATTAAGAACGGACAGAAGCCTCCGGCTTGTTTGTGTAATAGGTGGTATCAGTAATACATTTATTATCCAAACTGCTTAAAAAATAACTGATAGTTTTCTCTATATCTTGTCTGAATGCATAAGAAGGCTTATAATATGATAAAAAAAGGCAGTACGCCAAAATGGCGACTGCCTACATCTGTTTTTTGTCTGCTTATTACAATGGTAAGTTAATAATATTTGGTAAATTCGTTTAAGCAGGCTGTAATAACATGATAAATTATACATCATCATTTATGGAGTGATAATTATGCAAATGCAATTCGACGGACAACAATATCCCTACGCTTCGCGCCGTCGCGTAGTTTATGGCAGACGCGGTATGGTTTGCACCTCGCAGCCATTGGCATCTCAGGCGGGCCTGCAAATTTTACAGCAGGGAGGCAACGCTATTGATGCCGCCATCGCCACGGCAATTTGCCAGACCGTAGTAGAGCCTACGAATAACGGTCTTGGCAGCGACTGCTTTGCGATTGTCTGGGTAAAGAATAAGCTTTATGGTATCAACGGCAGCGGTTATGCGCCGCAGAACCTGACGGCGGATAAGGTGCGCGCTGCAGGACATACAGATAAAATGCCGTTCAGAGGCTGGCAGGCTGTGACTGTTCCGGGAGCGCCTTCAGCTTGGGCGGAGCTGCATAAGCGCTTCGGCCGTCTGCCATTTGCGCAATTATTTGCCCCTGCTATTGATTATGCGGAAAACGGCTATCCTGTTTCGCCGATAGTAGCACGCTTTTGGCAGGAGGGCATTGAGGCGCTGGCACCGTATAAGGATGATCCTGCTGTTGCGCCCTGGTTTACAACCTTTGCTCCCCAAGGCGTGGCACCACGCACAGGCGAGCTGGTGCGTTTGCCGGACCATGCCAAAACACTGCGCCTGTTGGCAGAAAGCTATTGTGAAAGCTATTATCGCGGTGAGCTTGCCGAAAAGATTGTCGATTTCAGCGAAAAGACCGGTGGTTGCCTTACTTTGGCAGATTTGGCGGATTATCGTGCGGAATTTGTTGAACCGGTGCATATTAATTATCGTGGCTATGATGTGTGGGAGATGCCGCCAAACGGTCATGGTATTACGGCGCTGATGGCCTTGAATATTCTTAAGGGGTTTGACTTTGACGGACGTGACAGTGTAGCAACACTGCATAAGCAGATTGAGGCTATGAAGCTGGCCTTTGCCGATGGCATGCAGTATATTGCCGACCCGCGCTATATGCGTACGAAGGTGGAGGCTATGCTGAGTGAGGAATACGCGGCTAAACGCCGTGCGCTGATTGGCGAGCAGGCTTTGCTGCCGGAAGCAGGCAAGCCCTTCTGCGGCGGTACTGTTTATTTGTGTACTGCAGATAATGAAGGAAATATGGTTTCCTTTATTCAAAGCAACTACAAAGACTTTGGCAGTGGTGTTGTATTGCCGGGTTATGGCATCAACTTTAATGACAGAGGCGCAGGATTCAGTTTAGACGAATCTTCGGATGATTTCCTGCTGCCACGTAAAAAGCCTTATCATACAATTATTCCCGGCTTTTTGACTAAGGATGGCGAAGCAGTCGGACCGTTTGGTGTTATGGGTGCTTATATGCAGCCACAAGGCCATGTGCAGGTATTGATGAATACGATTGACTTCCTGCTGAATCCGCAGGCTGCGCTTGATGCACCGCGCTGGCAGTGGATTGACGGACGCGAGGTGTGGCTGGAGGATCGCTTTGTACCGGAGGTTATTGAACAGCTGCGCAAGATGGGACATGATGTGCGCGTTATGAGCGATTACACCAGCTTTGGCAGGGGCGAAATCATTTGGCGCTGCCCTGACGGCGTACTGGCGGGCGCAACGGAGCCGCGTGCCGACGGAACAGTGGCTGCCTGGTAAGTTTTTGTGTATTAATATGATATTCTCTACTGTGGGAAGTACGCACGTAATTATGATCAAGCTGCTTTTCCAAGAATGGGCATACGCATGATACTACAATAGTAACCTTGCGGTAACTAGCGCACGTGAAAGTGCGTACTTTACAGGACTGCAATTTGGTACTATGATATGTACAGATGATGCGCAATGCATCACGAGGAGGTTAACAGATTATGACACAAGAAACTTTAAATTATGTAAAAGAACAAACTGAAGCTTTAATTGCTGCTCCGAGCTGCAGCGCTGAAGCAAAGGCTGCTGCTGAAAAATGGCTGGCAGCTGTTGGTACTGCGGAAGAAGCAGAAGTAACCAAGGCTTATATTGCAGAGCTGGAAGCAGACATCATGCCGATTGACGGCCTGATTGCTTTTGCCGATTCCGAAGCAGGTGTTGGCGTTTTCGGTGCTGAGCTGGCTAAAAATATTCTGGCACATGCTAAGGAAATCAAAGCTGCCGGTGCTGCCTATTGCGACTGCCCGGCCTGTGCTGCCTGCAAAGCAATTCTGGATAAAAAGGCAGAGCTGCTGTAATTAATCTTCAAAAATAAAACTGACCGTCCGTATCTCAGGTGAAGTGGAGATGCGGGCGGTTTTTTGTAAAAAGCCTTTTCTTTTTTTGGCACCGACAAGTCTGAAAAGTATAAGATTTCAACAAAAAAAATCTTGTCGGGGGGGGCAATGATGCTATAATATTGGTATACACAAACATGATTATAAAATGAATTTAGTATTGATTGTTTGCTGAGATAATATTTTAGTGAGTGTATTCTTGTTATGTTATTATAATCAGAATTAACTGCTAAAAAAGAGAAAGGGTGTGTGGTTGTGAAGGTAAACCATAATAACAAATCTTTGGCAAAAAAAGTGTTGCTTTCAGTTGTGGCAGCAGGCGTAATGACTGGCGTCGTGATGAATGCGGAAGCAGCTGAGGGAAAATTTTTGGGAAATCAAGCTTTTAATGAAACAAATGTAAATTATGAGAAGGTAAATGCATCAGGTGAAGCTAATGTTACTTTAACAGATGGTGTTGTAACTGGACTCAAAGAAAGTCGTTTTGATCCTGATGATCCTGAAGATGCTGGCAGAACTCATGCTGATGTTGCTACCGAAATTAGAGATTCAGGTACTCGTGTGGAAGCAAATAATATAGCTTTTACCGGTGAAGTAAGCGCTGTTGAAGGTAGTACTGTTATTATTAATGGTGGTAGTGTAACGGCTGGTAATGCTTATTATGATGCAGCGCATGGTAATAAAGTAGAAAAACTGGCTACTGAAATTGGTGCGCATGATGGTTCTACAATTGAACTTAATAATGTAAAAATTAATTCTAATCTCGGCGCTTTTGATGGCGGTGTTGTTACTGTTAAAGGTTCCGATGTGAATGCAGCGTTTGCTATTTATGCTGAAGGCAAGGGTACGATTAATCTGATTAGCACTGATGGCAAAGCAACCTATACTGTTGGTGAAGACGGTGTTGAAGCTGCTGACGGTGGCGTTATCAATATTAATGGTGGTACATTACATACTACCAATATTAGTGTAGAAGGTAACGGGAGCAAGTTCGTTACCGATGGCAGTGTTGAAGCGAAAAAGATTGAAGCTGGTTCTAATGCGAGTGTAAGTTTAAATGGTGGCGGCAAAATTACAGGCTATAAATATGATGATGGAAATACATTAGCTGCATCAGTAACGGGCAACTCCACTCTGACAGCAACTAACGTTGATTTCACGGGTGATTTTAAAGCAGAAGAAGGCTCTACAATTATCCTTAAGGGCGGCAGTGTAACTGCAAGTGATTACTATGAAAATGGCAAAAAGGATGGATATACTGAGTTTGGCGCAATTGGTGAAAATTCCATCATTGAAGCAGAGGGCGTAGATATAAAATCTGCAACGCTTGCAAAAGATGGTGCAACGGTAACTATCAAAAACTCCAGCATTAATACCGTTGAAGGCATTTGGGCTTGGAACAAAGAGAAAGTTGGCAAAGGTTCAGTAATTGTTTTAGATGGCACAGCTGCTAATGTTTATACTGTTGGCGAATCCATCGTTGCTTACAATGGCAGCAAAATTTATATCAACGGCGGTACGCTGAAGGAAAATGAATTAAGGAGAAAGATGTTCGGTATTGAGACTGAGGATGGAACAATTAATACTGATGCCAAAGGCATTGTCCTCGACAAAAACGGCGTAATTTCTACCATGTCTGACCAGATTTATGCTAACGCCGCATCCGCAAATCAAAAAGAATCCGGTGCAATTACTAACGAAGGTATTGACTTCAAAGGCGGCAGCCTGATTTTGAATGATGCTAAGTATACTCAGTCTTATACAGATTCTGCACAAGCTGAATTGAAAAAGCAAGGTGCAACCAAGCTGACTATGAGCGGCGAGCTGGTAAAAGAAGAAACCGGTGAAGTCAAGACTGAAATTTCAGTAGGTGAAGCAGCAGATAAATTTGGCAGCGATACTGAGCTTGATAAGGTTACTGCTAAGGCTGAAAACAACCTTTTGATTGGCAGCAAGGATTCTTCCTTAGCTGGCAAAGATATTGCAGGCGTTAATGTTAAAGATCAGGTTGAAAATGGCTTTGCTGTTGGTAAGCTTGACCTTGGTGCAGGCAGCAATGGTGTAGTAATTACTAATGATAAAGAAGTAACTCTTGGCGGCAGTCAGGGTGGCAGTGTAATTACCATTGATGGTGCAGATGCAAGCGTTAAAGTAGTTGTTGGTACTGATGAAGCTGGCACTGCGAAAACAGCTGGCAAACTGAACATTGGTAATGCATTGGCAACCGAAAATACAAATTATAAGCTTAATGGTGACGTTGTTGTTAACAAAGACAGTCATCTTAATATTAGTGGTCAAACGGAAATTACTGATAGCGTATCTCTGAATGATGCAAATATTGATGTAAATAAGGGTGCATTAAAAACAGCAGATTTGAATGTTGCTGGTAATAACCAACTTCTTGGTGCTGTAAATGCAAATAAATTAAATGCTGTAGCTGGTGCAAGCTTGGCTATTGGCAATAACAATGGAGCAGGTAAGCTCACTGTTGAAACAGCAGATTTGAATGGCAGCATGATTTTCCTTGATCCTGCATGGAACATTTCCACAGGTATTGAAGGTGCTAGTGGTTTGGCAGTAAAAGATGTAACCGGTGGCTTGAATGGCGCATATGTAGCCGGTCAGAATTCCAAGCTTTCCTTTGGCGCTGATTTGGCAGCTGCTGATGCAGCTTTCGCAAGAAGTGGGGAAGCATGGAGCAATAGCGGAGTAACAGCTGGTGCTTATGTTGATTCTACTGTTGATGTAACCAATGGTTCTATTACTGTTGATGGCTCCTTGACTACTGCACCTACTACTGTACCTGCTAATGGTTCTGTGAAATTTGCAGATAATTCTATGCTGATGGTAAATGCGTCTAAGATTAGCGATACTCAAGCTGCTATTACTGGCGTAGCTGCTGCTGATATTTCAGCTAATTCTAAACTCTATATTGATAACGCAGAAAAGGATAAAACCTATAAAATTATCGATGGTACTGTCGCTAACTGGAATGTTGACAATATCCTCAGCAATAACAAACTGCTGAAATTCACTGTTGATACAGATGCTAATACTGTAACTACTACTTCCCAGTCTGTAAAAGCTGCTTATGGTGATGCAGTTATAGCTGGTGATGTATATGATGCTGCAGTTCTTGCTGGCGGCGTTGCTGCAGATTTTGTAGCTAAGGCTGCTGATGAGCATGTAAATGCAGATACCGCTACCCAAGTAAGTGCATTCAATAGTGCAGCTGCTCTGAGTGAGCTGGCAGGTGTAGAACACGGTACTTATGCAGCAAGCAACTTGTTTACTGATGCTATTAGCGAGCATATGTCCTTGACTAATGAAAAAGAGCATGATAGCGATATTTGGGCAAAATATATCCATAGCAAAGAAAACATTGATGGTTTAGCAGTTGCTGGCGCAGATAGCAAGTATGATGTAAATTATAACGGCATTGTAGTTGGCGCAGACCTGTATAAGAATGGCAAAGCAACCATCGGTGCAGCACTGAGCTATGTTGATGGCAGTGTTAAGGGCAATACTCTGGCAGCTAGAACTGAAAATGATGCGACTTACTATGGCGCAAGCATTTATGGCGGTATTCAGAACGAAGATAGCGCTGTAATTGGCGATATCAGCTATCTGCATGGTAAGAACGATATTACTCAACGTAATAGCGGTACTACTTTGACTGCTGATGCAAAATCTGACGCTTTCAGCATTGGTGTACGTGCAGAAAAGAGCCTGAAGGCTGGTGTTGGTAAATTTGTTCCGTATGCAGGTATCCGTTACATGCATCTTGGCACCAGCAACTATAATAACAGCATTGGCATGAGCTATGATGGCGACGATATGAATCTGTGGCTGTTGCCTGTAGGCGTAAAATACAGCGCTGATGTAAAAGCTGGCGGCTGGACAATTCGTCCTATTGCGGAAGTTGGCTATGTATGGAATATGGGCGACTGTGATGCAACTCAGACCGTAAGCCTGAATGGTGCAAGCAATGGCTTTGGTTATGATGTAGCTGATAATGGCAGTTATATTGGTCGCTTTGTTGTTGAAGCTGAAAAAGCTAATGTTACTTATGGTTTAGGCTATGAATATCAGAAGGGTGACAGCGTAAAGGCTAACAAGTGGATGGCTAATGTAAACTGGAGCTTCTAATCAAAACAAATTTATATTACAAATAACAATAACCGCCCGTGTCTCAGGTGAAGGTGAGATGCGGGCGGTTATAATTTTCTTTCAAAAAAATGCTGCTTGCGGTATAATATAAAAAATACTGAAGGAGGGAAAAGCATGGATAAGTATATAATTATGAATAAAAATATTCCTTTGGTTAAGACTGTGATGTCCGCTGCAGGTTACATAACCGAAGTCCTGCAGGTATACAATCCAGAAGCCTTTCCTGTAGGTATTTTTACCGATGATTTCAATAAGCTCGTGGACAGATTAAATCAATGGTGGCGTAGCCGTATTATTCCTGCCAGTCGCGACGGATTGCGGTATATTTTGCATTTGTATGATGTAGAA